>Ga0137415_10000432_pt1 | contig 39677 bp, 42 predicted proteins | sample CZODoug3_1_1_16f_FD_183082 | JGI IMG/M metagenome (GOLD analysis project Ga0137415, IMG submission 183082) | Vadose zone soil fungal communities from Angelo Coast Range Reserve, California, USA - CZODoug3_1_1_16fungal (Hybrid Assembly) | ecosystem: Environmental > Terrestrial > Soil > Vadose...
AACACGTTGTAAGTGTGCTGGTAGTTCGGCATGGGGTGAGGTTTGTCGCTTCTCTGCGTTTAGTACCCCGTGGTGACTAGCCACACTGCCCTAGGCTTCCTGCCCGGTCCCCGGCTGTTTAGGTGGCCATTGCTGGCCAGCTACCCGGTCTCCACCCCACGCTCCCGCCTGGGACACATATAATAAGGTGCACCGCGCACCAGTGCAAGGCTTAGATTTTGCCTTTACAGAACAAGGGGTTACACCACTTTATGGTGCAGTCAAATCGCCCCCTGGCACCAGGGTCGTACCAGGGGGCGAAACCGGCTGTTTTTGTACAGCTGGGAAGGCGCCAATAACGCCTGGGCAGGCGCTACGCCGTGGGTGGTGCGGTTACCGCGGCCACGGTGGCATCCGCCTTGTCGGCCTCCGCATTTAGCCGTGCCTGGGCGTCCGCCACTGCGGCAGCAAGGTCCGGGTCACCACCGGCATTGGCCAGGGCTGCAGCCAGTTGCGCAGCGATATCGCGGTTGCTGCTGGCCAGTGCCGTGTTACTGGCAATCAATGCTTCTTCGCTTGCAACACTGCGGTCGGTTGCGGCTTTGAGTGCGTCTGATGCTTGTGACATGTTATCTAGTCTCCGATTGTTAGTTCGCAATTGCGAAGCAACTTCCATTAGGTTGTGGTTCAAGTCTATCATAGTTACCAGCAGTCTGTGTAGTATCATCCTCCTATCTCCGTTTGTAAAATATCGGTGTTTCGTAGCAGGGGCCTCCAATTTCGAACCAGACACACTGCTTGCCTAACACGCCATTTTCAAAATGAAATTGTGTCACGCCAGATTTGCCCTGCACACTGCAGTGCGTGATCTGTATGCTGCAGTCAAAATTCGTGTTGATCCATATTGGTTCCCCGTTACTGATGTAAACGTATGGGGCCATACGTTTACGGCTAACCACACCTGTACCAACATTTGCCGTGTATACTGTTGGACCATCAAATGTTCCCCTGGCAATCGTCAGTATACCAACAGTGCAAATTGCATCGTTCCTGCTCCATTGCACTTCCTGAACCAGATAGGTATTGTCTGGATTTTCGACGTACCAGATTACCTGCGATTGTGATATCGCCAGCTCTTTCTTTTTCGGTGGATATGCGCGGGGGAATATCTGTTCCATGTTGCACTACTCGAAAGCGGGGTTTCCTAGGAAATCAGGTCGTCGTTCTCGTTTGTCACGATGCTGTGCCTCTGCTGATGCTAACAATGCGGCGTGCATTGTTCACGGCTTCCTGTATGCTCGCTTCAGTCACATATCGTGCGGAAGACAACAGGTGCGCGGTGAGCATTTCGATGTGCTCATTATCCATGGTCTTCACAGCTTCATCTGCCATGCGTTCGGCAACCATGTCATCAACCACCTTGTGAATAAGTGGACTGGTCGTGCTGAATGTAAGGATGTTGTCATGTTCTGTTTCGTTGCGCATGGCCTGGGTGCGCTCTGTGTGTTCGGCGTACTGGTCCATGGAGTCTGCTACGAACTTCGCATGCTCATCCAAACTGTCTTCGATGCTCATTTCTTCTGCTCCTCGTCTGGCGTATGCCAGCTCTTGAGTGTGCCTTTCTTGCGGGTGTCCTCGGCATTCTTGACCAACTCTGCCAACTTGTTGCGCAACCGGATCTGCCGATCAAACTCCTCCTGATTGAATGACGCATGACTCTTCGCATGGTATGGCACAGTGTCGTTGTCGCGCCACATCGTGAACGGGTCGTGTTCAGTTAGTTTGATAAACATTTGCGTAGCTCCATACGATATTTGCTAGCCCTAGTGTTGTGTGGACTTTTTCGTTTCTTTCCACGTTTGCCGACACATGGGTTTCCCGCGTGTGCGACACATGTTGGACACTGACACGTGTCGAACACAGCGTTGCGCCATTCATCTATTGTCATTTGCCCTTACCCCCATGTGTCTTGCTGTGCAGTTTGTAATGCTCCGCCCAACTCTTGTTGGCTTTGTCGCGCCACTCCTTCTCGTTCAGTACGCAGTACAGTGTTATCTGTGGACTGTCACTGGACAGGCGCACCTTGCGCTTCATGATCGGTGTTTCAGTTAGATACCGCGCAAACTTGTTGATGGTGACGTGCCACCTACTCGAATCTGCGTTCTTGCGTATGAACGTCTGCAGCAGGTCTTCCGCTTTGCGCAGCGACCAATCACTTTCATGCCCGTTCACTGTGAATAAGTCTTTGGGATCATGTTGGAGTTGGTGTACGAATATCTCCACAGGGTTCATGCTGACATCGATCACCTGGGCTTTGTATTCAGTGTGTGGTGCTGCGGCCTTGGGATTGAAGTCGGATAGGGAAAGGTTTTGGAGATAATGCAGTACAGTCCCGGCGCCATCTCCTCGAATCCATTCATCAAACTCAGTGTATGTACTCTGGGGAAGACGTTCCTCTGGAGCTTCGATAACAAAAAATCTACGGTCGTTCTTTTCAAGCTCGAGGGCGTCTGCATGTTGCGAGGTAAGATAATAGTTGCAATAGTCTGTGACCCGTATTCGAGGTTGATATAGTTCACGCATCTCCACCTTTTCACGTGTTATCATATCTTTGAGTCTTCCCATTGCCGCACGACGGTCCTTATAACTGGAAAGGTAGATCTCGTTGGTGACAACAAATTGACGTCGCGCTGTGTAGCTATTGAACTGGCTCTGCAGAGCGTCGTTATCGAGCCGATAAAAGTTATCCTTCCCATAGACGAACTCCATGACTGGATCGACGATGAGAGTCTTACCGACACCCTGTTGTTTCCCGTGTACAAAAACGGCACTGAGGAGTTTGGTGCCAGGGTTTTGCACTGGATAGGCGAGCCACTGGAGAAACCACTTGGCATAGTCCGGCTTCCGCATGATGTAGTTCACCAAATCCAGCCATTTTGTAGGCTTTTTCTTGACTGGATGAGTGTCTGTTGGTTGCCACAGATTCAGATCGTTGGTTGGGGTTACCTCTTCCGATCCTGGTATATACAACACATCGTTCACAACACGGCGCGCGGGGTTCTTGTTCCATAGATCAATGGCCAACTCTGTTCGCTTGCCATCTATCACTTCACTGCCCATGTTGGCAAAGATCTCACGTGCGTGATTGAAGTTGCGTAGATACTTGCCACTGTCGATGCTGAAGTACTTGTCCTGCAGTGTTACTATGCACACACGCTGGTTCAAGGCTTGAATGCGTGCTGTGCCTTTGTACTCCTGCCTGGGTAGCTTGTCATAGCCATCAACGCCATGGGCAACGAGATAGTCGTCCAGGGATACCTTGCCATCGTCAGTGGTTTCGGCATCCAGGTACACAAAATGAATGGACAGTGGCGCCTGGGTTTGATTGAGCGTATGTGCCATGGCAGACATGGCCATTCTAACTTGGGACTTCTGCATGACATCACTGTCATAACAGATTTCTACGCGGCGTCCCTTCCAATTGATCTGTTGCAACTCTGGCAACATTTCCCAGTCGCGCTTCTCACTCTTGAATGACCACACACCGCCTAGGGCGATGGTTGGTATCCCCATCTTACAGGCTATAGCCGCTTTCTTTTCGCCTTCAGTGAATACGATTGTTTGGTCGGTGTCCTTACCAACGGCCTGCCAATCGATATATGGGGGAAGATAAACGTGTGGTGCACTGTTAGCCGGTTGGCTGTAACGATGTGCGCCGTTGGCTCTGGCAAACCTGCCTTTGCCGTTTTCGAGGAAACGAACACGTGAGTACGCAATAACTTTTCCATCCGCGGCGAAATATGGAATTCTATAGCTCGCGCGCGGCTCTCCAACATAGTCTTCCGTATCATCTCTATCCAACACCTCCAATCGTAGTTTTTTGAAATCAGCTTTATCCAATCCAGACCGTGCGAGGTCTGCCAGCGCTGCAGCTAACAGCGCCTCATCATTCTTAGGCATTCAAAAACCCCCACAAGTGAACCGACTGGCGACACGATCAAGCAGCAATGGTTGCTCGTGAACGCCATGTCGAGCGACAGGCGATGTTGGTTAGACGACGCCAGTCGGCTCACTTGTGAGGGCTGTAGGTGTTAGTGGGTGCAGCACTAACATCGTCAACTCTCGCATGCTACAAACGAATCCACACGAACCTAACTCGTCTCGCACAGTGTTCGTCTGTAGCCGTGGCTCACTGTGCGCTGGGGTCGGGCCTTGCATGCGCTTTGCCGGGTAGCCCACCCGGTGCTGCTTGGCCCAGCAACCATTGCTGCCGCCATTGTGCCACAAAAGCTAATCACTTGCAAACAAACATTGCAAACCAACATGTTAGAAACCCTCTTCACTCCCAATTCAAACTGAGTATATATAGATAGCCGACTCACCTGATGCGCCTGCCTGCGATCACATACACACGTACATGTATATTAAGAGATATATTGAGCGCATGAGTGTAATCAGCGCATTACAAGAGAAACAAGCCACATTTATGCTTTGCACCATGCGCCAATACTACCAACAGTGGCTAGAAAACGTTCACTATTGGGCGCACAGCCCTAGTCCAAAAGAAATGAGCGCATTGGCGCATTGGCGCACACCCAATTGAGCGCACAGATTGGCGCACGGTTTTGGCATACTGTCTAAATAAACAGTTTAAGCTTAAACAAACACTTGATGTTAGATTGCATGCAGCTTTGATGCACTGAACTACTGTGTAGCTTAGTTTAATCGTAAGAGGTGGGAAATTCGTGAATGGTATCTTAACCTTGTGCCTATTATTTCTTCCAACGCGCCGGCACAAGGGGTTAAAATGGGAAGGCTCAGGTATCCAGTTCGTCACGGACGCTCGTTTCGTTGGTCCGAAACCAACACAACAACTGACGAGATGCAAGCTGCCACACCATGTTTGAAACATCAGTGCCCAGGACACTCCAACGACAGTGGTGCAGCACTGCATCATGCGGTTTACTTTTGTGAAATAGCAAACATCACTTGTAGGGAAGATGCTCACGAAAAGAAACAGTGCATTCAATGCGGTGAGTGGACAACTCAACGTGTTGCATTCGTCGACTGTCCATACGGAGACTACATACCCTTGTGCGTACGACACGATGATACACGCAGAGTGTTGCGGCAGAATCACATGCGGCGTCGTGATTTGATAGACCACACGGACAATCTAAATATAACAATCAACAGATTGGGTAGACCACCTGCAAATCCAATACGTGAAATGAGCTTAGAGGAAGAATATGGCCAAGCGTAGAAAGCCGCCTGTTGGTACAGCCTGGGCGCCCAGGTTGGATACCAAGGGACGAAAGCAGCTGAGCAAGAAGCGCAAGGCGAACGGTACGCGCAAGTTCAGCCGCTATACACTGCCCAAGGCGCACAGGGGTGGCCCGCACACCAGTGGGTTTGAAATAACGCCCAAACCAGGAAGACCACCGTATCAACCAACAGATGGTGATCGTGCATTCATTGCAAAGCTTTCATCGTACGGCATGACCGTAGAGCAAACGTGCTCGTTGATAGAAGCGCGGTATGGTGAATGTGTTAGTCCAGACACACTGTATAAGTATTTTGGTTTGGAGATACGTGTTGGTACGCCAGAGCTAGTTGCCTGGGCTGCGGACAAAATTGTGTCGCATGCAAGGCGTGATAGTCTAGCTGCAGCCATATTCATTGCGAAGACCAGGGGACGCTGGGCTGCACAAACCAACATTGCAGATGCGAACGGCAATGTTATGACTCCACCGAACGTGTTGGTTGTGTTTGGTGCAGAAGAGGAAGAAGAAATAGAAGGCGACACACCACCGGAAGGATCAGAAGAATGATAACATGGACTGTGCGTGTTGTGACCCAACGCGGTGGTGGAATAGGTAGTGGCAAACTACCGATAACAACGACCATATATTCAGCGACATATCGGTTGTTGGATGTATGAACGCTAATGTCGAGTGGGCGCCGCGCGTAACTGCGCCTCCAACCATCGCACGGTTTCCACCGAAGCTGAAGTTCTTATTCAGACCCAAGCGCTACAAGGTTGCGTATGGTGGCCGCGGTAGCGCCAAGTCATGGAACTATGCGCGCGCACTCATCATTAAGATGGTGGAGTGTGTTGGTAAGCTAAAGACTGAACAACTCCGTATGTTGTGCGCGCGTGAATTCCAGAACTCGCTCAAGGATTCGGTACACCAACTCCTGTGTGATCAGATAGAGTTGATGGGATTCAGTCAATATTTCAGTATCACAGACAAGGAAATCAAAACACATTGGGGATCATACATTATCTTCGCCGGCTTACACAACAACCAGACAAAGATCAAGTCTATGGAGGCGATTGACATATGTTGGGTTGAGGAAGCAGAAAAGGTGAGTGACCGCAGTTGGGAAATTCTAATACCAACACTGCGCAAGCCAGGGTCTGAGATATGGGTGACGTTCAATCCAGACTCTGAAGACGATCCAACATACAAACGCTTTGTCAAAAATCGTGCAGACCTGGGCGACACCGCACACGTTGTCAAGTTGTCTTGGCGTGACAACCCCTGGTTTCCCGAAGAGCTGCGAAAGGAAAAGGACTACCTCGCGCGCGTAGATGCAGCTGCATATGAGCACGTGTGGGAAGGTGAATGCCGAACCAACTCTGATGCGCAGATCATGCGAGGCAAGTATGTCATCCAAGCCTTCGATCCTGGATCAGATTGGGACGGCCCATATCAAGGCGCTGATTGGGGATTTGCCAACGACCCAACTACACTCGTTAGATTGTGGATACACGACACCAAGCTCTACATTGAAAAGGAAGCGTACAAGGTTGGGTGTGACATTGATAAAACACCTGAGCTGTTTGATAATGTTCCTGGTGCTCGTAAGTATCGTACTCGTGCTGATTGCGCACGGCCAGAAACCATCTCCTATATGCAGAGGCACGGTTACCCAGAGGTGGTGGCCACTGGCAAGTGGGACGGATGCGTCGAAGATGGAATCGTATTTATCCGACAATTTGAACAGGTCGTCATTCACCCGGAATGTAAACACTCTGCCGAAGAAGCCAGACTGTACAGTTATAAGATCGACAAATTAACAGGTGATGTCAAAGCCGAAGTAGAAGACAAACACAACCACATATGGGACGCGGTGCGTTACGCACTCGAGCCCATGATCAAACAAGCCGGGAGTGGACTGCTGACATTCCTGGCCAATAAGAAGAAAGAATCCGAAGAAGAACAACGACGCCTCGCCGCCATACCAACAAAGGTTGGCGACAACACGATACACAAACAAACGAAGGAGGGCATGACGCCCCCCATCTTCTCAATGTTACGCCCGTCAAACGGCAAGGGTCAAAAGAAATGAAACAAATGATACGACAGATACTTACGACACTCTTTGTCGTTGGCATCTTCCATATAGCGGTGTATGCCGCAGAAGTCCCCATTGAAACCCAACGACCAACGGTGGAAGGTCATCCATTGACGAGTATCGTTGTCACACAGTGCAACTTGATTGTTGCTGTGTACATGACGATGTCGGATGGTCGTCTGTTGCGCTTCGACAAGAGTGGCAGCATTCCATCAGGCGAATTGATGGAAATGGCCTACAGCGCATTACGCAGTGAGCGCGTGGAAGTCAGCTGCAATGAAACAGGAGCCGTGGGATACGAACACCACGATCCTGTATGAAGACAAAACTAACACTCGGTCAACGCAAACACCGCAAAGACTTGCGACGTCGCGCAATACTCAAGAGACAGATTGCTCGTCTGTTGGGCCACAAACGACTCGTGCGGCCACGACGCAAATTGCCGCTCGGTAATGTTCCACATCCAATTTTCATTTCGTTAGCATAGGATATCGCACTATCATGTCATATAATGTACGCATGTTGGCGCCTGCCGTTGCCAAGTCTGCTGTAAAGCATGGCAACGGTCAGTCATTCAACGACGCCCCAGGCACGAGTGTCGACTACGTGGACCACGTTGCCCAGCTATTGGAAGCCAACGGTTATACGCGCGTGGCGCAGTCTGGCACGACTGCACAACGACCAACAAACAACACTATTCCAATCCTCACCAAGGGAATGTTCTACGTGGACACGACTTTGACACAGTTGATTCAGTTCGATGGCGCAACGTGGCGCAATCCAATCAGCGGAGCATCAGTCTAATGGCAACCATCTCATATTCAAACACAGAGCTGCAAGCGCTGGCCTCACTGTTGGCACCGCTCGTTGCACCATTGCTCGCACCAACACCTCCAGTCGTTGTCGTTCCTCCACCGGTCGTTACTCCGCCAGCTGGCGTGTTCTGGTTGTTCAATGCCGGCAAGTTTGTTGGTGCAGGTGACTACAGCTACGGGAGCGGCAAGGTAACGTATGGTGCAACGATCGTTGTCACAGGTGACGAAGGATTGCAGCCTCGCATGCCAGGAGATGACTTCGACACGACGGGATACAACTTCGTGCTGGTGTCAATCAAGCCAACACAGAAACAGACCTGGATTTCAGGTATGGAGAAGATCGGCGATGTTCCCATTCCAGGCAACCATGGACCAGTGGACATCACGCCGTATGGACCAAAGACTCTGGTACTGAATACATGGAATGACTTCAAGATTCCAATTGGACTGTTCGGCAACATGCCGACCCATATGTACAAGATCATGTTCCAGGGACAGAACGTGGCTTCGCCATCAACCAACAAAGTGGAGTTCGACAAGATCGGATTCTCACCGAGTTGAGGTAACCAATGAAGCCCGCTAACAATGGACCATTCTATGCTGCAGGACTATATGTCAAGCTGGCGGAGTTATTTCGTACACACGGATATGCATTGGCAGTGCATGGGTCTGTCGGTAACGACTTCGATTTAATTGCTGTTCCATGGTGTGACGAAGCTGGCAAGCCTGAGGATGTGGTTGCTGAGTGTTTGAAAAAGTTCGCGTTTGAACAAATACCAGATCAAACAAACCCAAAACCTAAGCCGCACAGTAGAGTTGCATATTCACTGCACATGAGCTTTGGTAATTGTTATCTAGATATTAGCTTCACTCCACGGACAGGTAAGTGGTGGAGTGAAGCTAGAGTTATTGAGGTGAGGGAAACTACGCTATGAACAAATTTATTACATGGCTGGCCACGAGTTGGATTGGGAGGTTGTTTGGAAACTCAAAAGCGGTCATTCCAATCATCGTTACTTTTATCGTACTGTTTGTTGTCTTCGGCATTCGCTGTAGTCATGCTGGGGAACTTCATCTTGAAACAGGTGCTCAGCTCGTCACTGGTAGAGGCCCATACGTTGGTCTCTATTACACCTGGGCTGATCCTGCTCTCGAGCATGTTGGTTTCCAAGTGGGGACTTACATGTTGGGTAGGACCGATAAGACAGCTAACAACTGGTCACCCTTCGGGGCGATTACTGTTGGTAGAGGTCCGTTCACTGCCGGACTGGGATTTGCGTATCTACAGGACATTGACGCCTTGGACGGGTCGCATCTCAACTACACCCTTTATCTACGAAGTAAAACACCGTGGTACAGGGCTGCTGTGGCTATACGACACATTTCCAACGCAGGAACAACTGAGTCAAATGTCGGCCGCAACATGCTCGCTGTTGACTGGAGACTGCAATGACACCGCACAGACTGCAACGAGCGTATGAGTGGAAAGCCTGGGGATGGCAGCCCTATCAATCCGACTCTGTTCCAATTGTGGGACAGGCGGTGGATGTACGTCTACCGAACAACCAACTTCGCATCGCTGTGTACGATCCCAAGTGGGAAAATGGTTTCTGCACTGTTGATAAAACCGAAGCCCTACCCGTGAAGCCATTGATGTGGCGCAATCGTGTTGGCGGCATGGGCCACAGGGCATACAGGCCAGACGCGGAGCACATTGTATGAACACGACATTCCAATGTCCCACGTGCAAGTTGATTTTGAAGGGCGAAGCCAATCCAAGAACAGCGAAGGAGAATGCGTATGTTCAGTTGCTGGCACACTTCAAGGGAGTGCATGCAGGTACTGGACACACATGCGGCCGACGCATTGAAGGCTTTGGACACGTTGACGATGTACCTAACAGTGATTTCTTTCGTAGTGATGATAACTGTTGCAGTTATTGCGGCAGCATGTCGGAGGAAGAATTCTTCAAACGCGTCGATGCAGGAGAAGAAGTAACACCAACAGACAAAGGATACAAAGCATATGTTGGAAACATGGGAAAGTTCTATTTCCAACATCTAGCATGTGAGGGACAACAGTTGTTTGTGGATTACATCAATCAACGGAAATTCAAGTTGGCGCACCCAGGTTACTTCTATGTGCGACCGTACTTCGTTTCCAAGAACTAAAAATCAGGAAAACACTATAATGTCTGCAATGGAAGACCAACCCGCACCGCAAGCTCAGCTCACTGGCGAAGCTCTGGCAAAGCTCGTTCAGGAGGCTGCGAACGCTGTCATACAGAACCTTCGCGTAGCTGGCCGCAACCGTGCGGTGGCAATGAAGGCGATCGACGACAGACTGCAAGAAACGATTGCGCTGACTACGCTAGTACACTGCCATCTCGATGCACTCACCAAACTGTTGGTTGCAAAGGGTACGGCAACGCAGGACGAAATCAACATGTCAATCGTTGCTGAGTTTGCATCGAAAGCCAACGAACTCGCGGGACGTCCGCAACTGGTGGTACCACGACTCTAACACGCACGCAAGCATGTTAGTGTTGTTTTTGATTAACAAGAGGATTCATTCATCATGATGATTTACAACGTACAACGTCAGAACACTGCGCTCAGCACGACCGCAGATTTCATGACGCTGATCTCGGGCGCCACGCGCTCGTTCCTCATCCTCGAAATTGACGCAGAGGGCGATGGCACGAGTTCGTTGTACAACGAGTTCGCCCTGTATCGTGTTGCAACGGCGGGAACGACAGGTGGTGGTGCGCTCACTCCGGTGGCCATCGACTCACCCAACATGACGGGCACGACGCCCGCCATTGCGTTCTCCGGTGTGGTGGACACGACCTGGACGGGTCAGCCAACACTCGGTGCACTGATCCATCAGGTGCCGATCAACAACAACGGTCAGCGATACTTCTGGCGCGCGAACCCCAACCTGAGCAACGCCATCGTTGTCCCAGGCGGAGCCAACGCGGCAGGCAGCATCAGCCTTCGATCCATCACCGGCACCGGCAACACTTCGGTTCGTCTGCAGATCGCAGAGTTCTAATCGGGGCCTGTTGGTTTGTAGTGTGGGGGCTTCGGCCCCTACACTCATTGATGGAGTTCGCTAGGCTATGACGTACCACATAACATTCAGCGGCGGACGCGGACGCAACAGCCAGCAGCAACCGCCAACACCACAGAACCTTCAGGTGTTGCTGCAAGGGCAGACTGCACCCAATAGCACAACGAGCCCACCGACTCCAGCCTCACCCAATTACACATTGTTGGGCTGGGACAATGTTCCAGGTGCGACATATAACATCTATCGCAGTACGATCTCCGCTATATCAGGATTCAGCCTTTACGACACGAGCCCAACCAACAGTTACGCGGACACCGCTGCCAACAACTGTGTCAACGGAACATTCGGTAGCGGGCCACAGTTTTATCCAGGGACGACATACTGGTATCGTGTCACTGCTGTCATCAACAGTGTGGAAAGCTACAAGTCCGACACGCAGAAGTTTGTCATCTATCAGAACGGCACATACAACTGGGGTGGCGACTTTACGCCTGCCAACACGACAGTGAACTACGCGGATACTGTTGGTGGCCCACAGGGTGGAGTGGCAGACATTGCTGTCTCCTTCACTGCACTCGGGGGCGCGTTCGTACCATTCAGTGGCAACTTGGCTACGCAATATAACTTCTGGGCTGGAGCGTTTGCGTTCCTTTCCCTAGACCTGCGACCCAGCATCGTTAGTCAGTCGTGGCGCATGTTTGCGCAGCGCTACAGTAATGTGTCGCTATACGATAACACTGGAACACCGTACACGATAGATCCAACGGCGTTTGGTCCAGCGCCAATCAACGGCACCTGGGCGACATATAAGATTCCACTCGCAGCATTCCTGAGTGATTTCAGTCCAACGGGCAATGTTGGTCCAGCTGTTCAGCTGGCAATGTTTGAATTTGATCTAGCAGACAACACCGGCAACTCGTCCGGCACATGGTATGTAGACAACATCATCCTAACAGGTGCATGAGTGCATTACGAAACATATTCAGCTGGCAGAGGTAAGGGCGGCAACACCGGCGGAGGTGGAGGAGGTGGGGGCGGACCCGCGATGCCGCTCAACGTCACGTTCTTCAATCAGGGTGGTGCACGCAATGCTGACGACTCCAATCCAAGTGCATCCAACTCTTCAACGCTCGGTGTTCAGTGGGATGAGGTCATTGGCGCTGCGAGCTACAACATCTATCGTTCTAAGAATGGTGGACCATACACGTTCCTAGCCAACGTTGCAAAAACAACATGGTCAGCACACTTCTCTGGCAACACCATGACTGTAGACTCTGCGCCTGTAGGCGGAGCACAACCGATATATCCAGGAGTTAGATTCAGTGCGCCTGGGCTGTTGGCTGAAACCATGGTCTACGATGCATGGCAGAGCCAGAGCACGAGTGGCCAGGGTAGCACTGGCACGTACCCGATCAACCGATCGCAGACGCTAGGCACGATTGCATGCAGTGCATGTTATTACGTGGACCAAAGTGCAACGAATGCAGTGAATGCAGACAAGGCACGACCTGACGACATCTACGATTACAACATAACAGCCGTTGATGCCAGTCTCAATGAAAGCCTGCAAAGTAACAATATGGTTCAATGGGCATACCACAACGGCTTCACCAATTGGGGTAAGGGCTCCAACAATGGTGACGAAGTGTCGTTTGGTAGTCCATTCCCCAACACGATATACAACTCCACTGCTGGTAGTCCACAAGGTGGGCCATTCAGCATGGAGTATCAGATCAATGGTGGATTCCAACCTTCTGCATCGCGACCACAGAATCCGCAGTGGACAATGGAAGTAGGTTGGGCAAAGTACATAATCTTCGATTTCAACCCAGGCGCTTCATATACAGGGTGGGCGCTGAACATCGGTGTTGTATCAGGCACGCCTGAGGGTGATACCTTCGGAGACCTACCGCAAGTCAACATTTTCAATGGCACCACAACATACGGCCCTATCCCCCAAGCCAACACCTGGGGCAGATACGTTATTCCAATAGCGTTGTTAGGATATGGACGCAACTCATTTACTGGATCGCTTGGGGATGGCCTGGGTGGATCAGGCTCTCAGTTATCCGTTGCAACTGTTGGCCCAGGTCTATTCGGTGCCGCAGGATTCTTTGACAACGCATCACTCATAACTGGCACTGGGCTTCCTGTGCCACTCTGGGCTCACAGCAAAGTGTCCAATGGTTCAGGCCCAGGCGGAACAGGCCCAGGCGGAAAGTGGACAATGTGGGGTGCGCCATACACCCCTGGAGTTCACCCTCCAGGTGGAACCGTACAGAATGCAGGACCTGTTAGCTCTGACGGTACTTGGATGATGAATAAGACACAGTGTTATAAATTCTCCATCTTCTGTAGTGGAGGCCCCACACAACAGTCCTACATGAACAACCTCGGGTTCATAAGGGTAGCACCATGAGCGCAAGCGCAGGTACGGTAAGGCAATCGTCAGTTGGTAGTACCGGTGTCACCAACATTGCACAGTCAGGCACATACACTGCAGGCAGCAGCTATCTTGCCATTGCACTCGGACCGTCGGGGACGACGTGGACTGTTGCATCCACCAACAGTGGTTCATTTGGTGCGCCGAAAGCCGGCATCACAACTATTGGTGGTGGCGAAGTTGGCGTGTGGACATTGGATGGAATCACTGGTGGAGCTGATAGCATCACTGCGACACCCAATGGCGGATCATCGACCGCATTCATTGGTCTTGCAGTTGTAGAGATACTGGGTACAGGTGGATACGACGGTGTTGGTACGACTCCTGTCAATCTGCAGACGAGCGGCACTACGCGCACGGGCACGAACGCGGCGCCCAGCACCACGAGTGGATTGGTAATTGGATTCCTGTATAACGACACACAGAACAACTCGGGCAGTGTGGACACAGGTAATTCGTATTCTGCATTGACTGGCAGTGGGCTGACTGCAGGTCAGTTCATGGACTTCAGTAGTGGTAACACGTTCTGTTGTTTGGAAGGTAAAAACTACGCAATTAACACTCCACTTCCTGCGACGTTCATTACTGTTGTAACTGGATCGACTACTGGTGGCGTGACCATCATCTTCAAGGATGCTGGTGGCCCAGTGGCCGACGGTTCGTATTCGTTTGGCGACGATGTTTACATGTAAGGAATCAACGTGCCAGCATCCTTTGTACGACAGATAGCGCAGTACGATCCGGCACCGAGTAATATCGGGCCAGTATCGGCGCACTCCTTTGCGTGTTTCAATCAAGCTACGCTGCCTGGTAGTTTAATAATCGGGTTCGGCACCATATCGTTTTTCGTTGGCACTGTTGGCAACGGTATGACTGACTACAATGGGCCAACCAGCAATCCAGTGAATGGTGCATACGCACTAAAGCGTGTGATGCAGACGAGCGGCAACGTGGATCTTCGAGCTTACAAAGTAGCGAATGCGCTCTCACTGCCAGCTGGGTCGACTGGACTCGCTACATCAACCACCACTACATCACTGTCAGATACGAGCAAGAACTGGACCACCAATCAATGGGCTGGATATACAGTCACCGATGCGATAGATAGAACCAACGTAGTTGCATCCAACACTGCAACGACGCTGACATACACTGCAGCTGGAACTGACTATGGCACTGGAGCGATGTATGCCGTTGGTGGAAACATCATTGCGAGCAATACGGGTGGCGGTGGAGAAGACTACCCTGGCACAGTGATAATTGAAATTGCAAATGCCTTGGACTACGTCGGTGATTCCTATGCCGCGGTGATTGCAGCCAGTGGCACGGATAACATCAACCCAGGTAACACGCCAACACTGCCAGCAGGCAGCTATGGTGTACTCGGCTTTGCATTGAATGACAACACTGGTACAGGTGCTCAGGTGAATGCGCCGAGTGCCGGTACAGGGAATGTTAGTAATGGCACATTCTGGACCTGGGACATCGCCCAGAATAATGTGCGTGTCCAATTCAAAAACCAAGTGTTGGGCAGCCCTGGCACGTTGACGTCGTTATTCAGTTCCAACTTCAGTGCGGAGTACATGACAATCGCCATCGCGATATCCGAACCATACATCCCACCCTCCTACAGAGTGAGCGGTGGCGACCTCTACATGTGAGAAACCAACATGGATGAATGTTGTGATCTAGATGATTGGGTTTGTTGCACGGTGCATAGTGCGCCTGTGCGCGGTCCCTGTGTCAAGTGGGTGATGGCGCCGGAAGTAGCGGCCATCACGTTCGTTGAGTCTGCGTATCATGGGCTCATGTCACTGATGTTGGGTAGCATTCAGGCCAATGCGCCCCCGGTGATGTATGGATGAGCTGCTGTTTTTCTTTGATGAAGATATTACTCCACTCATTGTCCCATCTGACTTTGATCAGATAAACAAGGACAATTCGATCGAAGATCCTTGGCCGCACAATGATGCGGAGTTTGAGGACTTCGATTATCAAACTCTTGACATACCAACACTGCCCAGTGGTCCGGCCGGTATTCCGCCCGATGATCCGTGGCAGGTTGAAAATGACATCGAGGATTTCGACTACTCGGCCATAGAGCCGGGTCAGGTCGTTGCCAACGCTGCACAGTTGCCCGGCGTTGTGTATAGTGAAGAATGGTACGAAGACGAAACTGAACAGCAACAGTTCTTTGGTTCGCGCATCCAACGCAATGCTATACCACAGCCTCCAGACGATGCGTGGCCGCACGATGACTACACTGAAGAAGATTGGCTTTGGACCAACGATGAAAACTTCGCCATTGGTTACCCGCCAGCAGTGTTGGCTTTCATCAATCACGAAGCTGACTTTACCCAGGACGACTATGTAGAAGACTTCCATGCTGACCACTTCAGCAACGAAGATGTTGGTTCGATACCTGAAGATGCATGGAACTTCGATGCCGACTGGATAGAGGACGAGTGGTGGGTTGATGACACTACGCGCGTGAGCGTGAACCTGTTGGTTTACAGTGACCAGCAGGATTGGGCATTCGATGAAGATGCTGCTGATGAAATAGTGTTGGATGAATATCCACTCAGCACTGTTGGTATCTTCCCATACAACATCGAAGACGGTTGGGTGTGGGATGAAGATGTAGAGTCACAGTACCTCCCAGGCTCGCGCCTGACGTTCGACGGCTTGCCGCCGCCAGTGGTGGCGCTACAGTACAACGATATAGGCTTCGAGTTCCTGGCTGACTACGAAGTCGAGGACTTCTTTACCAACCATTACGGCACGGAAGAACCGCCACCGATTGTAGAAGATCCATGGCCATGGGATGACTACACGGATGAAGATTGGATTGATGATACCAACATTGGTGATGGGACACGACCATACAACATCGACGACGCTTGGCCGCATGATGATAGTGTTGAAGATGAGTGGTTAGACGATACCAACATCGGTGCCAGCATCTTTGGCTATACCAACGAGGATGCGTGGCCACACGATGATACGGTTGAAGATGAACAGCTAGATGATACCAACATCGGTGCTAACGCGCCAACGCTGGCATACATCAGTGAAGACCCGTGGCCGCACGATGATAGTGTTGAAGATGAGTGGTTAGACGATACCAACATTGGCGGTAACTTTGTAGCTCCGCCAGACACAGCAGCATTCAATGAGGTTGGTTTTGAGTTCCTGGCCGACTACGAAGTCGAAGACTTCTTTACTAACCACTACACAGCAGAGGAAACACCGTTCCCGCCTGACGATGGCTGGGTGTGGGATGACGATACTACTGATGAGTGGTTTGTCGAAGACAACATAGTAGACCGCCCATCGGTATTCGAAGATGCATGGTCATGGGATGATTTTGCTGAAGATGATTGGTACATCGATGAACTGATCGGTGCAACACTACTGTTGACCAACACCAACAGCTTTGAAGATTGGCTGTACGATGAAGATGTGGAAGACCTGTTTGTTGTAGATGAAGTGCAACAGCCATTCGTTATAACACCTAGCGTTTTCGAAGATGCCTGGGCGCACGATGATGAAGTCGAAGATGACTGGCAGTGGTGGCTGGATGCCCAAACGATACCGGAAGTGTTGTATACGGTAACGGATGATCCAACAGATTGGCAGGAAACAGTTGATGATGACTGGCAGTGGTGGCTGGATGCACAGGTCGGCGCAAGCATACCACCCGGCGCAATACAGTACTTTGGTGATGAGGCGAGTTACCTCGAAGAGTGGTTGCAGATAGACGATGACTGTGATTGGTACAATATCAGTAACTTGGTAGTGGACGCGGCCAAGTCTTGCATCTGCATACTGCAGGATAACGACACCATAGTTGTCTTGCAGGATAATGATGAAATCGTAATCATAGGTGGAAACTAACATGGCATGCAGTGGCAACACTAACAGCCCACAGACCGAACAGAACATCAATGATGGCAGTGAGTGCTATCCGCAGATTTCGTTTTTCGACGCGGATAACAACCCTTACACCCCGAGTTCGCTGCAGTATCGTATTGATGATATAACAAACAACCTGCCAGTGGTGCCGCTCACGTCGCTCACGCCTGCACAGGTGGTGCGTGTCGTTGTCACCGGTACGCAGAACATAATGAACGTCGCCAGCAGACTGCGCGAACGCCGACAGGTGCTGTTTGTCGTTGGTATCCCAGGTGGCAGCGTGCGCTATGACGACAGTACATATTCCCTCGTTCGTAAAGTTGGGACACCATAATGGCAATCAAAGACATCAAGAATAATTCGCCGTTGTTCAAGAAGCTGACCCAGGCTATCCGCTACGGGTTCGGTGACAGCAGTGGTTGGTTCAGCCCACAAACACCAATAGCAGGGCAGGCGCCGCAGACAGCTGGGCGCGCGCTAGACTACCGTCCTGGCTATAACATCGACATACGCCCGCGTCGTGAAAGCAACATTTCGTTCGAAGAGTTGCGCACACTAGCCAATAACTACGACATCTTGAAGTTGGTTATCGAAACGCGCAAGGACCAGGTCGCTGCGTTTGATTGGGACATAGTGCCTGAGGAAGAATTGGCGCAAGGCAAGAATCCAGCGTCTGACATACAAGCTTCTATCGATGCAGCCAAGGCATTCTTCAAGTCGCCCGATGGACGCTTGACGTGGCATACATGGTTACGCAAAACGCTGGACGACTGTTTCATTGTGGACGCTAACGTGTTTTGGCCAGTGTACCAGGGCAACAAGTTGGTTCGGCTGGAGACAGTTGATCCAGCCACCGTCATGAAGTTCATTGATGAGTCTGGCCGCACACCGATGCCGCCACTGCCCGCGTATCGTCAGGTGTTGCATGGTGTGCCAACATCCGACTATCGCGATGATGAGATGTTTTACTTCATACGTAATCCGCGTAGCAACACCATCTACGGCAACAGTCCCGTAGAACAGATCATCATGACCGTCAACATCGGTCTGCGCCGCGAGCTGACACAGTTGGAGTACTTTACCAAGGGCAACATACCTGCAGCCATTGCAGGCGTTCCGGAAACGTGGACGCCAGAACAGATCGCAATGTTCCAGGATGGTTGGAATGCAATGTTTGAAGGTGACACCGGCGCCAAGCATCAGATGATGTTTGTGCCGAACGACGCCAGCAAGATCATGCAACTCAAAGATGCGGAGTCATTGTTGAAAGGCGAGTTTGATGAATGGCTCGCGCGCATAGTGTGCTACTCATTCAGTGTTAGCCCAACACCATTTGTCAAGCAGATGAACCGCGCCACTGCTGAGAGTGCCAGCACGTCCGCCAAGGAGGAAGGCTTGCAGCCACTGTTAGATTATCTGAAGGACATGTTTGACCAGATAATCAAAAAAGCACTGCGACTCGACGGCATCCAGTTCATGTGGAACATGGAGGAAGAGCAGGACACTGCATCGCAGGCAACGATTGATACAGGATACATCGAGCATGGTGTTTGGGGTATCGACGAAGTGCGCGAGCGCATGGGTATGACGAAGTTGGGTGTTGGCCCAATGATATGGGTGGCGGGCAAAGGCCCCATACCTGTCAAGATGTTTGCTGGTGATGGTGCCGCAGCCATGGCCATAATCGCACCGCCACCACCTGATCCAACAATGGGTGGGGGACCACCCAAGCCAGGGCAACCAAAGCCGAAACCTGGGCAACCAACACCGGCTAAAAAGCCAGGAGGTGGAAGCTCCGGCTCCAAGAGCTTTCGCAAAGCGTGGTACGGTAACGCCTCTGGGAAATCGTATCGCTCCACGCGTCAATACTTTGTCAAGAAAGTTACACGCGACGTTGCAGAAGATAGCTCTGGAGGTTAGCAAACATGTCGCCGCAGGTAGTGAGTTGGTCAAAGCAAAGGATAAACGACGTACTGTGGACGCGGGTGTGGATGCCGCTGATTGGACTGCAGTCGATGATACGGTTGCTGCTGATCTAATCAAACAGTTTGAACATGCTGCACGTGTTGAGGTTGATACAAGTGGCACGGACATATCGTTCGACATATTCAGCAAAGCTGCGCGAGATTACGCCGAAGAGCGCGGGGGCGAGTTGGTCACTGACCTTTCGGACAGTACACGCGAAATGTTACGTTCATCGGTTGCGGAGGCGATCGAGAACGGTCAAACGAATTCGCAGTTTGCGAAAGATCTCATGGACAACTATGCGTTCTCTGAGGAGCGAGCGCTCACAATCGCTCGTACGGAGTTGGCATTTGCCGATGTCGCCGGGCACAAGGAGAGCAGTAGTGCGGCAGGCGCCGTCGGCAAACGTTGGTTGTTGAGCAGCGACCATGACTTTGAAGATGAATGCAACGATAACGAGGAAGAAGATGTTATTGCATTTGATGATCTTTTTGCATCCGGCGATGATTTTCCGCCTAGTCATCCTAACTGTCAATGCGACTTCGAAGCCATCTACGCTGACGATCCAGATGCCGAAGACTTGTTGGATATGGCTGAAGAGGACGAAGAGGAACAGGCTGGCAAAGTTAGGAAGCTCCAGGTCGATCACCCAGCGCATGAGGCAGCGACGTCCAGCCTCAACCTACGGAACCAACCTTCACGCGCGCAAGTACGCGCGGGCAACTACAGGATGGGACACATAAATGTTAGTGGGCTTGACATCACCATCGAGAACCCTGCCCAATCCGTTCGTCGAGGAGTCGACAGTAGTGGTACACCCTGGATTAGCCAGCTTACTCACCACTATGGATACATCCGACGAACCGTGGGAGCCGACGGAGACCACGTTGATTGCCTCGTATGTGTTGGCATTGATGATGGCTACTGCGGCCCCGTGTGGGTTGTGGACCAGCATGTCGATGGACAGTTCGACGAACACAAGTGTTTGGTTGGGTGGCCTGACGAAATTCGTGCTCGCAGCGCCTACATGGAACAGTACCAACCTGGGTGGAAAGGTATCGGCAACATAACACAACTCAGCATGCAAGAGTTCAAAGATTGGCTGCGCAGTGGCGATACTACGCAACCATTGAAAATCCAGAGAGACAACGGATCGGCTTAGTATAATGTCAGGTATAAAGCTATGAACACAGCAAATCTATTTCTGCCGATTACCAAGGTTGACGAAGCCAAACGCCTCGTCTATGGTCGTGCGGCACATGAAGTGATAGACCATTCGGATGAAGTGTTTGACTACAACACCAGCAAAGGCAACTTCGTCAAGTGGTCCGACTTGATGAACAAGGAAAGCGGCGGCAAGAGCTACGGCAACATCCGTGGCATGCACAGCAACATTGCCGCCGGCAAAATTGCCGAGCCACTGAAGTTTAATGACAAGGAAAAGGCAATCGACATCGTTGCCAAGGTGGTTGACGACAACGAGTGGGAAAAAGTGTTGGAGGGTGTATACACCGGTTTCAGTATGGGTGGCTCATACGCACGCAAGTGGGCCGATGTTATAGGCGGCAAGAGCGTCACCCGCTACACTGCCAATCCCAACGAGGTTAGTTTGGTTGACCGCCCCTGCATACCAACAGCCAAGTACTTCGATATACAGAAGTCGGATGGCACTGTGTTGCAGAAGATGTTCAAGTCCGCGGAAGTGGAGATGGCGATGTTGGCCGGTGCAGTGCACGAACAGCGCAAGGCGGGTTTCGAGCAACCAACATCTGCCACCAGTGGCCTCAACCATTACGACCAGGAGGGGGCTAAGAAGCCCAAGCCAGTGGACCCAGACGAAGACGTCGTCGATAAGTTTATCGAAAAGCTTTTGGAGAAACGAGGTGCTCGAAACAGTTCCTCGGATCTCGGAATGCTACAGTCCGTGCATGACACGGTGTGCAAGTTAGGTGCAACCTGCTCTTCGATGCAAAAAGAAGACGGGGAGCAAGTTGGCAAACGAAGTGAGGATACAAACATGGCTGATGATAAGGGCGTCGCAAAGGACGCTATCAATGCGGAAGGTGCCAAGCGTGGTGCCACTGTGACCAACGGTACGACCGGTGCAGGACCGGAGTCCAGCAATGCTGCACAGGGTGATCCGCCAGATGGCGATCACGGTGCGGATCGTGGTGTGAATGGCAAAAAGAAGAAAAACCCTTTTGCCGACATGGACGATGACGACCAGGAAAAGGCAGCCAAGATGTGGAAAGCCTTCAAGGAGAAAGAGGCAGCTGACGCCCAGGCGTCTTCAGAAGAGCGCATCGCCAAGTCGGTAACCAACATTGTGTTGGCCGCACTGACGGAAGCTGGTGTGCTGACCAAGAAGGCCGCTGCAGTGAAGGATGACGACATCGATCTCAGCAAGATCACGAAGGCAGACAACGATGGCAAGAAGCCAGTGCTGATGGTCGTTGGCAAGGATGGCAAGGTTGAGAAGGTCGACGGAACCGGCGAGGATGAAAGCAAGTTGGTCAAGGTGGCGACTGCAGCATTGCCCGGTGAGAAGACCACCGACGAAACCAACGCGGCAACACTGATCAAGGCTGCGTTTCGCAAGCCAATGACACACGACCAACTCTTCGGTCGTTAACACTCACGTACTAGCGGAGTCTAACAGGAACATGGATACGAATCAATTGATGGCGCTGGTGCGCGCAGAGTTGGCCAAAACCAACTACACCGGCTTCACAATGCCAGCCAACGCGACGACTGGCATCAACTACTACGATCTGGAGGCAGGCGCCAAGTCGCTGTTCCCGGTCATCACCCCATTGCGGAATCGTATTCCGCGCGTGGGCGCTCCTGGTGGTACACAGGCCAACTGGCGTGCGATCACCGGCATCAACGTCAACAACATTGTTGCTGGCGTGTCGGATGGCAACCGGTCTGCGGTCGTAACGACCAGCACGCAGGACTACACTGCGGCATACAAACAGATTGGTCTCGAGGACTTCGTCACGTTCGGTGCCGATCTGGCCGCGCGTTCGTTCGACGACGTCAAGGCAATCAGCGCGCGGAATCTGTTGTATGCGCTGATGATTGAAGAGGAGAAGATGCTCCTCGGTGGAAACAACTCACTGCAGCTGGGTACGACTGGCACGCCATCGCTGGCTGCGAGCACGACCGGCGGATCACTAGCCACAGCCACGTACTCCGTCATCTGTGTTGCATTGAGCTTCGACGGGTTCCGCACGGGTTCGGTGGCGGGTGGCATTCAGGCTGCTGTGTCACGTACCAACAGCGACGGCTCCACCGACAACTACGGTGGTGGATCGGCACAGAAGTCCGCCAGTGCAACTGTTGCGGTCACGGGACCAACAGGTAGCATCGGTGCAACCGTTGCACTGAAGACAGGGGCTGTGGCCTATGCATGGTTCTGGGGTGCGGCAGGTGCGGAAGTGTTGGGCGCCATCACGACGATCAACAGTGTTGTGATCACCACGACGGCAACTGGCACGCAGACGGCGGCATCGCTGCCTTCGAGCGACCAGTCCACCAACTCGTTGGAGTTTGATGGTCTTCTGACCATGAACGCCAACAGTGCGTATGGTGGTTACTACGTGCAACAGGCCACCGGAACGGCCGGTACTGGCACACCGCTGACCAGCGACACCGAGGGCGGCATCACCGAGATCGACGTCGCGCTCAAGTACTTCTGGGACGTGTACCGCCTGTCTCCAACTGACATCTTCGTCAGTTCGCAGGAGCAGCAGAACATCTACAAGAAGATCCTCACGTCCACGACTGCGAACTCGCAGCGGTTCGTCTACAACGTGGAACAAGGAATGTTGGCGGGTGGCGCAATGGTGCGCAGCTACCTGAACAAGTTCAGCATGAGCGGTGCGAAGGATATCCCAATCCACCTGCATCCCAACATGCCACCGGGCACGATCATGTTCTTCACGGATACACTCCCGTACCCGCTGTCGAACGTGAGCAACGTGTTGCAGGTTCGCACGCTGCGAGACTACTACCAGATCGAATGGCCATACCGCACGCGCAAGTACGAGTACGGAGTTTACAGCCACGAGGTGCTGCAGAACTTCTTCCCGCCTGCGTTCGGTGTGATCACCAACATCGGCAACGGCTAAGGGCATTCCCAAGCGGGGGTCTTTGAGGGAGGAGTGCGGATACTCCTCCCTCCTTTTTGTAAGTAGGAGTTATGAAGATGGTTGATGAAACAAAGAAAGATGAAACACCGGCACCCGATGCAACACCGGCTGAAATAGTCGAGGCTGCGCGCAAAGGGAGAAACGTTCGCGTTCAAATGCCGGAAGGCACCACGTCGATTTCCCACGACGGTGTCGAATACAAGGCTGAGGAAGAAGACGGGTATTTCCACATGTTCATCAAACATGCGCTGCATGCGGTGGAAGCCTTCGGCGGTCGTATCGTTTCTGATCTGAAGCCGAAGTCGGCGTTCAAGAAGTAACGGTCATGTCCAACGATGCACTGTGTGAGTTGTCCGATGTCAAGGAGTGGCTCGGTATCAAACCAACAGAGGCTGAACAAGATGACGACCTCGATTGGCTGATACAGTCATGCTCTGAACAGATTGGACAATTCTGCGGCAGGGACAACCTGGGCACAGTTGGCACTTATTCGGAAAACTATAGGCCAAGGATGGCCACTGCCAGACCCCGCATAATCTTGCGGCACTATCCTGTCGTTGCGATCGTCAGTATCACGTGGGCCAATACGCAACAGACCATCTTGAGTGCCGCACAGGTACAAGCCAACACAACAAACGGAGTGTTTCTCGAGGACGACAATCGCACCTTGTCGTTCCTCGGTTCTTTGTTTGCGCGCGGGTTCGGTGGCAGCAACGGTGTTGTGTTGGTCAACTACACTGCTGGCTACAGCATGGACTCCAACAAGACACCATTTGGATTACGGCAGGCAGCGATTCAATTTGTTGGTGAGGTGTACAAGTCTAGGGGTTGGATTGGATTTCGATCGAAGTCGTTGGCTGGTGAAACAACGACGTTCGAAGGTGGCGCAGCCTGGGGTATGAGTCCACGTACAAAAGCAATGTTGCAACCGTACGTGAACCGGATGCCACCCTACGCATGAAAGCGCTGACGCTAAATGTTCAGGGTGCAGACAAACTGCTCGACAAGCTGCGCGCGGCACCGTCGTCCATACCGCAGGCAGTGTTGCAGGAGATGAAGAATCAAATGGCGCGAGCGGCAGACTGGTCCCGCGCTAATAGGTTGTCCGGGGACCCTTTGCATCGCCGCTCCGGACGGTTGTCGCGCTCTGTCACGGGCAATGCAACTCTCGAAGGCTATGTTGTACGTGGCACGCTGTCCAGTAACCTGCCATACGCGCACGTGCACGAGGATGGCGGAACGTTTGAGATACCGGCCTACTCACGGCGTCCACCACGTAGCAGAACACCAGGGGGTCGTCTTCGCAAGCGCACGGAAGCACAACAAGAATCGAGTGTGACAGTACAGTCGCACAGCGCGACGTTTCCACAACGTGCATTCCTGCGCCCTTCGTTGGTTGCCAACAGGGACAAGATAGTCAATGGACTGTATGTTGCGGCCATCACGGCATTCAAGAGGGGCAGATGAATCGCACACAGATATACTGTTCGTTGGTGCAGCAGCTCAGCAACCTGCGCGGTGCACCATACAGTCTGGACATACCAACCATAGAGTTGGGTTTGGACAATGCCGAAAACGCCGTGCAGCCTGCCATCTACATTGCACCCATGAAGGAGAAAAGCTCCAACGTGCGTGGCCTGCCCAACAAGTGGACATTGTTGGTTGAGGTGTATGTGTATGTCAAACAGAGCGGCAGCAAGACAGGTGTAGAAAACATTCTCCCGCTGTTAGATGCTATCGATACAGTTACGAGTCCACAAGTAAACAATCGCGGTCCCGGCAGCTTCGCAAACGATCTCGGGTTGCCAAACATCGTCACACACTGTGCCATCGCAGGAGAAATAGAAATCTTCGGTGGCTACCTGGGTGGACAAACGATTGCCCGCGTCCCTTTCGAGATCTTGACAGTAGGGTAAGAGGAACAAAGTCATGCCACAGTTTTCATTCGGCTCTGGCTTTCTCTACGGCATTCCGTCGGGCGCCAATCCGACACCAGTGCTGTTTGGAACGCTGCAGGATGTTAGCCTCAGTATCAGCTTCACCATCAAGAAATTGATGGGACAGTTTCAGGCGCCTGTTGCTGTTGGTCGCGGAGCAGCCAGCTACAGCGGAAAGGCGAAGGCTGCCAGCATCAGCTCGGCTGCATACAACACCATCTTCACTGGCGTGCAAAGCAGCCAGGGTGGTTTGCTGACCGTCAACGGTGAAGCGTTCGCTCCATCGACCGGCACCTACACAGTAGTGAACGGTGCACAGTTCAACGATGACCTGGGTGTCATCTACGCGGCAACGGGCAACGGCCTCGCGCGCGTAGCATCTGCACCAACGATCGGACAGTACACGATCAACACCAGCACCGGGGTCTACGGTTTCAACACCAGCGACAACGGCACTGCGATGCAGGCCAGCTATACTTATCGTACGAGTGCGGCACCAACACAAAACATCACGTACGCGAACCAGCTGATGGGCAGTGCGCCGGTATTTGCCATTGTACTCAACGTACCGTTCAACCAGTTCGGTACGGCGATCACATACAAGTTCTTCCAGGCCATCAGCACCAAGTTGTCCTTCGACTTCAAGAACGAGGACTTCACGGTTCCGGAGTTTGATTTTGAGTGCTATGCCAACGCGGCAGGCAACATCTATCAGGCAACGTTCAGCTCGTAATACAAGGATCAATAAAATGAAATTCGACTTCTCGCTTGAGTGTGTGGATGTAGTGATCGACGGTCGTGCCTTGAAGTTCTATCCGCTGAACTTCAAGGCGCTGCGTACCATGGCCGGTGAGCTGAAGGCGATCAAGGACAGCAACGACCCTGGTTCGCAGTTTGTTAGCATCTGCAAGGTGTTGGCTGCCAGTGCCAATCGCAAGGCACAGACCATCACGGAAGCTGAGTTGGAAGAAATCCTCAGCGTTGAGTGGGCCAACAAGATCATTGGCGCCATCAACGAGCTGAGCGGGTTTACGAAACCGGAGGGAGCCAGCGACCCAAAAGTGTTGGTGCCAGCGATGTTGAGCCCATCAACTGGGGCCGCATCTACAGTGCAGTCGTCTGTGCCACTGGATGGACCTGGGAGCAAGTTGACGAACTAACAATGCCACAGTATTTGGCGATGGCCGAGTACTGGGCAGAGTTTCCGCCGCCGTACAAGTTGTTGAGAATGATGGCAGAGGGGTTGTTTGGTAAGGCTGTTGGTACGGTAACAGCGGCGCCATTCAAACCCTCTACTCCTGAAGAACTGATGCAGGGACTTGGAGGCCCAGGAATGTATGGCAGATGAAGACGTCGTAGTTGGTATATCAGCTAACATCGCTGAGTTGTTGGCTGGGTTCAACCAAGCTGCGGAAACAATCACAGCCAGTCTAGCGAGCATTGAGTCGCGCGTTAACGACGCTTCATCTGCTCTAGAAGAAAAAATGGCGCCTGCAGCGGAGCACGCTGCAGAAAGCTTACACCACATACATGAAGAAAGCGAAGGTGTGGGTGGTGCGCTCGAAGATCTAAAGGGCAAGTTTGAATCGGCCATGGAATTCACCGGCCTCGCGCTTGCCTACGAAGCGTTGGAAAAGCTTAAGGAAAAGTTGGATGAGCTGAGTGAGCGTGCCATTGAGTTTGAGCACCTGGGGGAAAGTCTCAGCATCGGCGCTGTTGCCATGCAGGGGCTGGAAGCTGCAGCCAACGAATCAGGTATCAGCACCAGCAAACTCGAACGTGTTATGTTCACGCTCACCCAGCGTATGGAACAAGCGCGAGCTTCGGGTGGTGCAGCTGCAGAGAAGTTTAACGACCTCGGCATATCTAGTGACATGCTGGGTGATAGTTCGTTCACAGCTGTCAATGCAATGGAAGTGTTAGGTAGGGAAACCAACAGCAACGCAGAACTCATAGGGCTGTTGGGCGCACGCATGGCCATGATTGTGCCCATGATGCGTGAGATGGCTGAGAACCATAATTTGGCCGCAGAAGGTGCTGCCAAGGTAAATGCACTGTTGCCCAGCGAAATTGCTGAGATGACAGAGTACCACGCACTCATTGCCCAGCTCACTGAACAGTTTGAAAACTTTGCCAGTCGTTTGCTCACCAGTGTGATACCGGCAATCAAAGAATTCTCTGCCGACTTTAAGGAGCTGTTTACTGTTGGTGAAACCGGCCAGTTCGTATTTGCAGAAATAGTTTATGCCGTACAGGAAGTAGTGCTTACCGTCACGGAGTTGGCATACGCATTCAAGGGTGCTATCGATGTTATAATCAATGGATTGGCTGTCATCGTAAAGCCCATTGCGGGTGTTGCAGCGGCGATGGCAGCAATGGCGCGCGGCGAGTTCATGGATGCTTGGCACATCATGGCCGACACCGTCACCGACACCGGCAAGACGTGGGACAAGATATTCGATGACTTCGACAAGGATGTTGCAAAGGGCGAAGCTGCTGTAAATCGTATGAAGACGGGGCTCAGTGGTTTGGATGAAGTCCATCCCAACCTCAAGAAGGAAGAAGAACCCGAGCACAAGTCTGTTGGTCAGTATGACGACAGTGCGTACCTTGCCAACCAGAAGGAACGCATCAAGATACATGAGGGAATGATTGCTGAAGAACTCAAGGAAGATCAGGACTACCTAACACTGTCGATAAAGAATGCCAATGATCAAGCCAAGGGTGTGATGGATGCTCAGCTCGGTGCCATTAAGATCCAAGAGGACATTGTTGGTCAGCGCGTCAAGACAGAAATGTTTGGCAACGTGCAGGAGCTGGGTGAATACAAACGACTGATTGATCAGAAGCTCGCTGCGCAGCTGGCGTACTACAATCAAGAAGAGGCAATGGCTCGAGCCGAAGGCAAGGACACTGAGAAGTACGAAGCCGACAAGATAAAGGCCACTCAGGCTTCGGCCGAAGCGCGCGTGAAGGCTGAGCAGAAAGCTACACAGGATATAAAGACAGCTTGGGACGGTGTGTTCAAGCCCATACAGGCGAGCTTTGCAGACAACATAACAAAGATGATCGAAGGCACGGAAAGCTTCGGGCAGGCATGGCGCAACATTCTGGCCGGCATACTCGATGCCTTCATCAAGACGATAGCCAACCTCGTCGTTCAGTGGCTGTTAGGCATGTTGGAAAACATGGTGGTCAGCAAGACAACTGCCATGTCGCAGATCATGGCCAACGCAGGTGTTGCAGCCAGCGCAGCTGCAGCCAGCGTTGCGGCTATTCCATTTGTTGGTTGGGCGATGGCGCCGGAAGTGGCAGCCACCACGTTCGCAGAGACTGCAGCATATGCGACGAGTATCAGCGCCGCAGGAGGTGCAGACATCCCATCCGGTGTAAACCCAAAAGCCCAGTTGCATGAAAAGGAAATGGTGTTGCCAGCCAATATCGCAGACCCACTACGGCAGATGGTGTCCGGTGGCGGCAAGAATGGAAAGCATGTGTTGCAGGTTATGAACGGTGGTGACCATTACGTGATAACGAAAGCCAACCTGCACCAACACATCAGTGACCTCAACACTCGATTTGCATTTGGCACCAAGGGGCCATTCTAGTGAGCAGTTTCATATTTCCATCGCTGCAAGGAGTAACTTGGCCGCAAGGCAATTCCATCAGTTACAAGACGCTGACTGACGAAGCGATGAGCAAACGATTGGCATCGTTGGCGCTGCAGACGTATCCAATACACACGTGGACACTCAGCTATGACATACTCCGTGATGATGTCAATACTTCGGATATCCGTAGCATTGTTGGGCTCTTTAATGCTTGTCGTGGTCGCTATGATTCTTTTCTGTTTTCTGATCCCACTTTTAATAGTGTGGTTGGTCAGGTGTTTGGGGTTGGCGATGGTCAGACAAAAGCATTCCAGTTGGTGGCTACGTTCAAAAATGTGAACGGGGCCGGTGGCCCAGACATCATACAGAATTTCAATGGTGCACCAACAGTCTTTAACGCTGGTGCATCTGTGCCGTACTTCCTGGGGCCAACAGGCATCGTCAACTTTACTACTGCTCCAGCAATTGGAAACTCGTTGACTTGGACAGGCGGGTTTTACTACAGATGCCATTTTCTGGCTGACTCATTACAGGTGCAACAGTTTATGAATCAGTGGTGGAGCACACAGAACTTACAGTTTAGGAGCAGGCTGCTGTGACAGCTTTCGGTAATCAAAACCAACTACTCGTGCCGACCCCGCGCGGTTATATTGATTCAACTTTCCCAGCTGGCAACGATGGATCTGGCGTTGTTCCGGTGTGGGCACTCACTGGATTCCCGAGCCTAACAGTGTTGTCCGTTGGCACGGCATTTTCAATTGACCTGTCAGATTTTTTTACGGACCCAGGCTCGCCAACTTCAGAGCTGGGGTTCTATGATGTTAGTGGTCAGTCAGCGCGTGCTGCAGGGTGGTCCATTTCCGGCACGACGCTTTCCAACAGCAATGGCTTGGCCACGAGCGGCGTATTCCAACTCGTAGCGGTGCGCAACGGCATCAGTGTGCTGAGTTCACCGATATCGTTCGCCATCAATGCTACAGCCACCACAGACACCATTGCACCCACTGTGCCCACTGGTGTGGTGGCCACGCAAGGTTCGGTAGCAAACACCATCACGCTTTCGTTTGATCAACCGTGTGACATCGCGCCCAATGGTGCGGCTGCGAGTGGTGTAGCACACGTCGATGTGTTGGTGAATAGTACGGTTTCGGCGCCCAGCCCGATAGCCACCGCAGCCAATTCCATGCCGTTCCCAGGCAACACCAACATCGGCAATGCCACGATACAACCGACGATTCTGCAAAACGCGAAACAGTGGCTGATGACGGCTGGTGGTTCTGGTATCATTGCTACGACAGCTGAGCAGATTCTTGCGTCGCCGTTTGGACAGTACACTGGCGCGCAGACATTCATCGCCAAGTTGGATGCGTATGGTGCAGCTGGTGCACTGAATGCGCTGTCTGGCATCTGCATACATGAAACCAACGTGTCTGGCGGTCGGTTCGTTGCTGTAGCGCTGCGCCCTCTAGGTTCCGGCACACCTGGGCTCGTCATTGTTACGCGCGCCACCCCAGGCGCCGCGAGCGTGCAACAGTCTGTAACTGCTCTGGACATCAATGGACAGACAATAACCGCAGCGTATGTACGCCTGTCGCGGTCTTCAAACCTGAGCAGTGTGTTGGTTTCGTACTCGTTGGACCAGAGCCAGTGGATAGACATCTCCACACAGACTGTCGCAATGGCCAGCAGCGTGTTCTATAACTTGATGCTGACGTCCGCAGCGGCCGGAGTAGCCGTCACATCCAGTGTTGAAGAGGTGGCGATAACCAGTGCACCACGACTGACGACCACCATATCATCCAGCGTGCAGGTAGCGTTGCAGTTGCGCGCGGTTGATAACGCTGGCAACACATCAGGACTCAGCACTTCGATTGTTGGTATTCCAAAGCCGCCGGTGACAGTACCTCCTGGATCGCCACGCATCCACCCAGGCCATCGGTTCTGGTTAGACAATCAATTCTGGCCAGGGAATCAGAGTGCTGCGCTAAACGCCGTGCTACCTATCGTTAGCAATCTGACAAACAAGTTCAACGGCGTCGGTGTGCTGTTCACGTGGGCCAATGTCTCTGATCCTGCGCTCACTAACGGCAAGCAAACATTCAACCTTTTCCGTTCAAACTTGACAGACATTCTTGGTCGACTACGTGCCATAACAACCAAGAAGATATATCTAACCGTGAAAATGTTTACTCAAGCGTTCTATCAAACGTCATCTGGCACCACAACGTCTGTTTCAGGCAACACGTTCACAGACACGACTGCAGCCTTTGGAACGGGTTGGACACAGTGCAATATCGGCGGGCACACACATACCGTCGTTTCTAGCACGGCAACGACAGTAACGCTCGCAGATGCTGTTGGTGCAGGCGCAGGCGCCAGCTACTTACTCGGCAAAGCGAAGGTTAATGACACGAGCTTCTGGCCAGCATGGCTAGTTGCCAAGAGCCCAGTATGGGTGGACGCATTCTTTCAGACTAACACCAACTCGCGCGGTCAGTTGGACTACGATAATGTAGCTGTCTGGACTGCCATGACAGAAATGTTTCAGGGTATGGCCCAGATTATCAACGAGCTTGACACAGACAATCGCATCGACATTGTTGCAACCATGGATGAATCCATTGCAGCAAGCTCGGACATCAACAATGTTGGTATCATAAACGCAGCCAATTACAACACCAAATTCACGCAGCTGCACTTAGATGTGAAGGCTGCCTTTCCAACACGTACCATCTGGTGTCCGTTGTCGTATCTTCCAGGTACTGAAGTGCCTGCACAGATCAGTACGTTGCAAACTCTACAGGCTGCGTATCCAACGGGGTTCGGCTATGGCGGTCCAGACACTCCATTGTTTGGTGTCCACGGTGATCCAACTGAATGGTTCACTACGTTCCTTGACATTATTACCGGTATTACTGGTACGTTGGGTGATGTGCGTGACAACTACCTGCGCATAGGCAATACGGAAGGTCCTGGCCTGGGGGCTGGCACTGGGCAGAACTGTCCGCCGGCATTAGGTACAGCACAGAATATCTTCAACGATGTCATGACTCGTCAAAATATTGCTGCCACTGGTGGTCGTTCCGCGCATTCTGGTATGGGGTGCTCTGTCATGCATTGGGTGTACGCCACGCGGTTCTGCCTCCAATACACCGACGAAATTACGGTAGTGAATGCCAACAATGGTTCGTTCACGCCGTTACCTCCAGGTAGCTGGGATACTTCGGCCTAACACGAGAATATGGTCTATGTCACAAACTATCGCAGGAAGTAACCACTACACAGGTGCAGTACCCTTCACAGGGACGCCCTACACCTTCAGTGTCGTCATTGCCGCCCCAGGCGGGCAGGCACGCAAGTACATCTCTGTAGGCAACTCCGGCGATTCTAACAATGCGGTTGTCGTTGGCACGGACGTCACTGCTGCAGCAACCAATAGACCATCGTTGTTCACGACGGCCACGTCCGGCAACAATCAGGTTACTGCTGGCGTTGCCATGGACATTACTGGCAATTACAATTTCATTTGCGCAGTAGCCGCGAGCAGCTCCAGTCGCGCGGTGTATCTGAATGGCTCCAACAAAGGAGCCAGTGGTTCAGTCGCTGCATTTCCAACAGGTATCGATGCCTTCGTCATATCTGGTCGCGTAACAGATTTCACCAGTGGCATTGCTGGATCGATCGCGCACATGGCGCTGTGGCTGCGCGCGCTATCAGATGCCGAAGTGGCCTACCTGGGTACGGGTGGCAATCCACGTGCTATCAAAGGCTGCGTCAGCTACTGGAAGTTCAACGGTACGGACTTGACAACCGTACCTGATGATATTGGAACCAACGATCTAACAGTTGTCGGCACTGTGACTGCTGGCAGCACCAATCCCAACTTTGAAACGTTCATGACGGGCACTGCGCTCGCCAACCTGAATTTGACACAAGGTACGGCATTTGCCGGTGTCAACTCAGGGTTCGACAATGTCACGTCACCGTTCACTGTTTCATTGTGTCAGCTCAACGCACCAACGACGCCAACGGCAACCACCCAGGCACTAACCAACGTACGGGAAGTTCCCGTTGCAGCGGTCACCGGTCTGGTGGCGGACAACTACATCAAGATCGCAGGTAATGCCAACCCTGCAAGAATTCTGACGGTCAATGCAACTGCACTCACTGTACTGGTTGATAAAGATCAAACATTCACCAGTGGCGCAGCCATCAGCTACTACACTGTAAACCCGCTCACGTTGTCAGGGCTCAACACTGCAACACTGGCAGGCACACCGGCCACGTCGGGCACGTTCAATCTGTGCTTCCTGCGCGCCAAGTGCAATGCGGATACGACTATCGTAGCAGATACCAACATCATCAACATAACAATTGCAGCCAGTGGTGGCGGAGGCGGGTCTGCAGGCGTCATGCTCGTTGCCGGCTCGTACTGTGGCGGATTTTCTGGAGGCTAACTCGTGTCAATACTTCAGCGTTTAAACGGTTCGCAAAACCATTGCATCCCAATCTGGTTGGCGGACAGTTCCTCCACCACCGGCAACGGCAAGACTGGTCTTTCCGGTGCGTCAGCGGGACTCATCATCGCCGTGCGCGCAGATGGCCAAGCTGCGCCCACTGTGTACACTACTGCGGCCGGGACCATTGATACCATTGCAACGATCGGAACATATGTCGCACCAACAGCTGGCAAGTGTCGGTTCAAGGAGGTGGACGCTACCAACGAGCCTGGGTCGTACGAGTTGCAGTTGCTCAACACTTTGTTCAGTACACCAGTCAGCGCCTCATGGGTGAAGATAACGATCCAGGCGCCTGCAAGCAATGTCCCGGTGCAACAGTTTCTGTATGACCTACAGCCGCAAGTGGACGTGCGTGCGTTCGGTGGTCAGGCGGGCCACTTCCAGAATGGTCTGCCCAGCGTGGATGTGGACAGCATCAACCAAGGCACCACCACAGTGGATACGTTGTCTGCAGAGTTGGATGCTCGTAAAATCGGCACCATCACCAACACTGGCATCGTGGCGACGAACAGCGTGTTTGAATGTTCCGATATAACAGATGCATCGGCAAATGTGTATCAGAATGCTGGTGTGCTCGTCATATCTGGCGTCAACATTCGGCGCCGCAGCTATGTCATCTCGGATCAAGTTGGCACTGCTGGCCACAGGTTCACGATTGCTGCGCTGCCTGTCGCATTCGGTAGTGGCGACAAAATAGTGCTTCTGTAATGTTGCACGGAATCAACCATGGGATCATAGGTCCCCCGCGCGGGTTAGCAGGGCGAAGTTTGTTGGGGCGACAAACGATCATGGTGAATGGTACGCCAGCCGTTGGTGCTGATTCCTTCATCACGCGTATGTCGCCCAACTTGGCCCAAGGCGATGTGATGATCTTGAGCATTGCCATTTCACCGAGCAATGCCATGCTAGGCGTGCGGCCGAATGGCACGTACTACGCCAACGTGAACGGATCATTGGTGCCGCAAACATTGCAGGCTGATGCCTACAGCAGGACGCTCGGCCTGTATGGTGAAGGCACGTTGGTTATCAACGATCGTGCGCCGGTGCCAACCAACGGTCACGACTTTCTCGGCAACACAACATTCGCACTAGGCGCACCGGTCAGCCTACAGCTGCAAGCCACTGATCCAGATAACAATCCGATCAAGTGGACCATTCAATCTGGCGTATTCCCGCCTGGGTTGTCGTTGGGCTTGAATACTGGATTGGTTACCGGCACACCGACGACTCTCGGCTCGTTTGGTTTTGTCATCCGTGTTACAGATCCGTTTGGTGCGTTCACTGACGTGGCAGACTCAGCCATAGTTTCCAGCGTGTTGCCCAACTTCGTTGGTCAGCAACTGAGCGTCGCCACCCTGGCAGTGCAGGCATTGGGACTAACAGTGTTTTCCAGCCAGACTGGCTCCGGGTTGACACTCAACCAGATCATCACACAGTCGCCACCAGCCAACACGCCGATCACCAGTGGCACTACTGTAGTCACGTTCATTGTGTCGGATGGTAGTGGATTCGTCGGCTTGACCACACTGTTTCCCAATAACATACTCGGTCTCACGTGGAACGGTACGCGCGAAACAGATTTCACGTCCACTTACCAAGAGGCCATCACAGGCAAGGTTAGTTCAGCTACATACACCAAGTATCCAACAACCATGTGGGATCTAAACTATGAGTTGCTGAACCAAGCCGCGGCACAGGATGATCTGAAGAAGATCATGGGACTGTTCAACCAACAGCAGGCACAGGCCATCAACTTCCTGTATCAGGATCCAGCGTTCAACTCCGTGGCCAACGAAGTGTTCTTCATTGGCGATGGTATCAAAAAGCAGGCACAGCTGACCGCTCAGTATCGTGTCCCTGGTGGCCCAGGCTTAGCTGAGAAGATACAGGCATTGAATCCAACCGTGCTGTTTGTCATGAAAGACTTGACTGCTGGCATCACACTGGTGAATGGTGTGGACTACTTCGTCGGTGCGACTGGCAACATAACTTTCCCCGTGGCTCCGGCATTGAACCACCAGATTGCGTGGACCGGTAGTTTCTATTACATCTGCAAGTTCGTAACAGACAACATTGATCCAGAACAATTCATGCAGAACTTCTGGCAGATGCAGTCCATCAGTTTTAGGAGTGTTATCATATGAAGGTAGCTTCCCCCGCTGCTTTCGCAATCATGACTGCCGGGCAGTCGTGTCGCATCGATCTATACCAACTCACGTTGGCCGGTGGCTTGGCGTCGTTCTATTTCACCAGCCACCAGGAGGCAGTCACCTACAACGGCAATCTGTATAACACCGGGCTCGTCATAACACGTGGCGCATGCAAACAGAAGGTTGGCATCGCCGTGCAGTCGATGGATCTGACAATGAGCCCACAGACGGACAACTCTACTGGAGTGCCGTTGGTAGCTGGGCTGCCATTCCTTGCCGCAGCCCAGGCGAAAGTATTCGATAGCGCGCACGTGTTGTTCAGCAAAGGGTTTTTCAATAGCTTCGACGACCGCAGTCCCGGGTTTATACCGTGGGTTCAAGCGCGTATAGACACTGTGAAGGTGGACAGACTCAGCGCGAAGTTTACTTTGATGGATGACACCATCATTCTAAACAACGCGGGACCACCAAACATCATACAGCCAGGATGTGGGCACACACTGTTTGATGCAGGCTGCACACTGAATGCTGCCAACTTTGTGAAGTCCGGCACTGTGATCTCTGGCAGCAACAACACTGGCGCACTGACCACATTGACTCAGCCGGAAGATTACTTCACACTCGGCAGACTAACATTCACATCGGGCGCCAATGCAACCACGCCATCGACCACATACTACATCCGGCAATACAAACATGCGTTTGGTACACTCATCCCAATCAGGCCATTCCCCAACGTACCACAGGCAGGGGACACGTTCATAATTTTACCTGGATGCCCGCACACTCGCGCCGCATGTATCAACACTGACGAAGCAATCGGCCCAGCGTTCAACAATGGCCCACACTTCGACGGTGAGCCGTTCGTGCCAGCCCCGGAGACGCTGTACGATGGTGGCGTGCCTACGGGTGGCAATGCCAACGGCAATGGCCTGGGAACCAGTGTCGGCAGTCCGTTCAGCAGTGGCCTGGGTCCGAAGAATACGTACAAGGCATGATCATGGATGCACAAACAAGAATCAGAGTCATTGATGAAGCCTTGAGCTGGCTGCACACACCATACGTGGACTGCGGTGACATCAAAGGCCCGAAGGGTGCGGTCGACTGTGCAATGCTATTGGTTCGTGTATATGCCGATCTGGGGCTCATACCCAAGGACTACGACCCACGACCATACAAGCCGGATTGGCATCTACACAACAATGAAGAGTTGTACATGGCTGGGCTGGAGAGGTTTTCCCACCCAGTGATGACAGCACGGTCTGGTGACATCGCCATGTTCAAATTTGGTAAACATGCCAGCCATGGCAGTATCATCATATCGGACGACTTGATGATACATGCCAACAAGACGGCAAGGCAGGTGGAAACTGTGGAACGGCGAGCATATATGGATCGCCTTGTTGGTTATTGGAGTCTCACGTAATGGGTGGTCTGTTCGGCAAGAAGACTCAGTCCAGCACGCCGATTCGCTTCAATGCGATGCAGATCAATCAGTCGGCGTATGGCAACGTCATCCCATTGTTGTATGGCACGGACCGTTTGCCGATCACACTCATCGACTACCAGGACTTCAAGTCGAAGGCAACGACCAGCCAGAGTTCCGGCGGCAAGGGTGGTGGCAGCCCCACGACCAGCGGATACACCTACAGCGCTAGTTGGGTAGGGCTGCTGGCCAATGGCCCCATCGGGGGGATCCTACAGGCGTACAGCGACCAGACACAGTGCACCCTGGCCACTGCACCGGGCGGACCGTTGGTGCTATTCAATGGTACTGGCGGGCAGGCTGCATGGACCTACATGGTCAACAACCACCCGACACATGCGCTGTCGTATGATCACCGTGCCTACATCGCCGCAGCCAACTACTCGTTGGGTAGCAGCGCTGCCATGCCCAACCTAACCTTTGAAGTGCAAGGGCTCAAGCTGTGGAACGGCGGTCCCGACTCGCACCCGCGCGACATTGCGGTGGACTACTGCACGGATCCCAACCACAGTGTTGGATTCCCGTATCTAGACATGCCAGGGTTTGACGCCCCCAACGGATGGCGCGACTACTGCACGGCAATGGGGTTCCTGGTTTCGCCATCCGAAACAACTCAGCGCAGTGCAGCCAGTTTCCTCAGTGAATTATTCCAGGAAACTAACAGCAATTGCGTCTGGTCTGCAGGTGTTGGATTGCGTGTGGTGCCGTATGGTGACCAGGTTGTCAGCGGTAATGGTGTTACATACACTCCGAACTTGGATCCAGAATTCACGTTCATCGATGATGACTACTGTCCGCCCAACGGCACTCCACCGGTTCAGATAAGCATCTCACCGGCCAGCCAGACGTACAATGTTTGGAACGTTGAGTTTCTAGATCGCACCAACCAATACAACACGGCGATCGAGACTTACCGTGATGAGCAGGACATTGCCGTCAACGGTGCGCGCATAGCGCCAACGATCAATTTGCACGCCATCAAGATACGTGCCATCGCTGCAGTGGTTGCCGCCTTGGCTGCGCAACGCAACCTGTACATTCGCTCCACCTACACGATGACGGTCCGCATGGACTACTCGTTGTTGGAGCCCATGGATCTGATTGCGTTTAGCGACAGCGCAACCGGCATCGTCAATAAGCTGGCGCGCATAACAGAGACCACAGACAATCCGGACGATACGTTCACCATCGTTTGTGAAGAAATGTTGGTTGGCCCAGCGCACGCACCTATCTACAACACGCAGTTCGCGGCAGGCTATGCGGCCAACTATGGCGCAGACCCTGGCTCGGTGGACGTACCGTACATCTTCACCATCCCGCCACTACTGGCCCGTGGCAGCACCGGATACGAGTTGGGGATTGCTGTTGGTGGCCTGAGCGGCTTGTGGGGTGGCTGCACTGTGTATGGTAGCTTGGACAACTCCAGCTACGAAGTCGTTGCGATAGTCGAGACTTCCGCACGCTATGGCAGATTGACCGGTCCAGTAACGTCAGGATCTGACCCGGACACTGTTAGTTTTGTGAACGTGCAGGTGAACTCCACTGCGCAGGATTCAATGATCAGCGTCACCAGGGCAGACGCCGACAACCTACGCACGCTGATGGTGGTCGATGGCGAAGTGATGGCGTATCAGATATCCACTCCGCTGGGCAACGACTCCTTCAAGCTGAACTATCTGCGCCGTGGCCAATACAACAGTCCGATCACACAGCACCCTACCAACAGCCAGTTCACGATGTTGGATGGCAACGTGGCGCGCGTGGAGTTTGATCCCGGCCTAGTTGGTCAGCCGGTATGGTTCAAGTTTGTCAGCTACAACATCTTCGGTGGAGGCGTGCAGGACATCTCCACACTGCCCGCATACCAAGCCATCTTCCAGGGACAGAATAGCGGTCAACTGTTGGCCCCAGGTGCTACGCCACTGATCGCACGCAACTTCTGCGTACAGAATGGCAGCAAGATCTATAAGCAGGCTAACGGTACATTTCAATGGGACAGCGATTGCTACAGTCTGGATGCATTCGCCGCTGGCTGCACCATGAAGTTCCAGACATGCGTGTTGGGTGGCCCCAGTGGCGGGTTTGATCTAATGATGGGGCTCAACAGCGATCCACTGTCTGATCAATCATACACGTCGTTGGACCATGCGTGGCACATAACGTCCAGCGATGCACGTGCGTACATTTACGAAAACGGTGTGTTCGTAATGGCGACTACCACCTACACGACAGCCACCGTGTTTGAGATTCGCTATGATGGCAAGTTTG
>Ga0137415_10000433_pt1 | contig 39674 bp, 36 predicted proteins | sample CZODoug3_1_1_16f_FD_183082 | JGI IMG/M metagenome (GOLD analysis project Ga0137415, IMG submission 183082) | Vadose zone soil fungal communities from Angelo Coast Range Reserve, California, USA - CZODoug3_1_1_16fungal (Hybrid Assembly) | ecosystem: Environmental > Terrestrial > Soil > Vadose...
CTGTCCGTGATTGCGTTGATCGGCATCATCCTGCTGATCGGCATCGTCAAGAAGAACGGCATCATGATGGTGGACTTTGCGATCCAGGCGGAACGCGAGCAACACCTCTCCCCGGAAGCTTCCATCCGCCAGGCGTGTTTGTTGCGCTTCCGGCCGATCATGATGACCACGATGGCCGCTCTGCTCGCAGCGCTGCCGTTGATGCTGGAGAACGGCACCGGTTCGGAGCTGCGCAAGCCGCTGGGCTACACCATGGTGGGCGGTTTGATACTCAGCCAGATGTTGACGCTGTTTACGACGCCGGTGGTCTACCTGTATCTGGATCGGGTCAATGAACGACTGGGTCGGCGCCGCAAGGTCGTTGAAACCGCCCCTGACCAGGCCTCGGCGCCAAGCGCACCCGCGCCGGTCTGACGCCATGCATCTCACGTTACGAGGAGCGTTGTGAAAGTACTGCTGGTCGAGGACAACGAGCGGGTTACCCGCTTTGTCGTCAAAGGCCTGCAGGAAGCGGGTCACGTGGCCGACCATGCGGATAACGGTCGCGACGGCATGTTTCTGGCCGCCAGTGAGCCGTACGACGTCATCATCATGGACCGCATGCTGCCCGGCCAGATCGACGGCCTGGCGATCATTGAGGCGCTCCGGAAGTCAGGCAACCGCACCCCGATATTGATCCTGAGCGCGTTGTCGGACGTCGACGAGCGCATTCGGGGCCTCAAGAGTGGTGGGGACGACTACCTGACTAAGCCCTTCGCGTTCGGCGAGCTCCTGGCCCGGTTGGACGCCCTGAACCGTCGTGTCCAGGGAAGCGGTACCCAGACCAGTCTGCGTGTGGGCGACCTGCACATCGACCTGTTGTCGAGGAAGGCCTCGCGGGGCGCCCGTGCGATCGCGCTGCAACCCCAGGAATTCAAGCTGCTGGAATACCTGATGCGCCATGCCGGCCAGGTGGTCACCCGCACCATGTTGCTGGAGAACGTCTGGGACTATCATTTCGACCCTCAGACCAATGTGGTGGATGTCCACATCAGCAAGCTGCGCCAGAAGATTGAGTCCGATTCGGAGCGTCCGCTGCTGCGCACGGTGCGCAATGCCGGGTATATGCTGACGGCCGATGAATAGGCCGTCGTGAACAGGCTATTGCGATCGTCAGCTTTCACACTGGCGTTCAGCTACGTCGCGTTTGGAATTGCAGCCCTGGTCCTGTTCGCGGCGCCCCTCTGGTATGCCTACTACGTAACCATCCAGGACGCCCGTCTCGAGGCCCTGCGGACCGATACCCAGCGCCTGTCTGAGGTTTTCCACCGCCAGGGTCCGCCGGGCCTGTCGACCTACATCGACAATCGTGTTGGCATGCAGATCCCCGGTGAGCGCATTCTGCTGCTCACCGATTCAACATTGCACCCGCTCGCCGGCAACCTGTCTGCGTGGCCGGCGGTGGTTCCACTCGAGCCCGGGGAATACGATCTGCCCGTCAACCTGTCAGGAAAAGACACGCGCGCCATGTTTGTGCACAGCGTGCTTCCAGGAGGTTACAACCTGCTGGTCGGGCGCGATCAGTCCCTGTTTGCTCCCCTGGCGGCGCGCTTCTGGTTTGGACTGGCCGCGGCGGTAGCGGTGCTTTCGATCGCCGGCGTGGTGGGCGGCTTGATGATCAGGCGGGCCGTCCTGGTGCGGGTCGACGGTATTCACCATACGGTACAGGCAATCGTCCGGGGCGATTGGAGCCATCGCCTTCCTGCGAAGGCCGGTAGCGACGAGCTGAACACGCTCTCACGGACCATCAATGGGATGCTCGACCAGATTGAGCAGTTGTTGCATGGTGTTCGCGATGTTTCCAACTCGATAGCGCACGACCTGCGCACACCCCTCGCGGAGCTGCGCTCGCGCCTCGAAGAGCTGTCGCTGACGCGCCCCGAGTCTGAGGAGACGTTTGCCGAGATCGACGGTGCCGTGGTCGACGTTGACCGGGTCATCCTGATTTTTAATGCGTTGCTGCGCCTGGCCGAGATCGATACAGGCATGCGCCGCTCCGGTTTCGTGCCCGTGAATGCGGCCGACATCGCCAGACAGGCGGTCGACTTCTATCTGCCGGCCGCAGAGCTCAAGGGCGTCACGTTGTCGTACCGCGGCACAGGCGCCACCGATATCTCAGGCGACCCGGTGTTGCTGGCGCAAGCAATCGGCAACCTGATCGACAACGCCCTCAAGTACACGAGCGCCGGTGGCGGCATCAGTGTTGAGGTCCAGGCACTCGCCGACGGGAAGGTTCAGATCGCCGTGGCCGACGATGGGCCAGGAATCCCCGATGAGGAGAAACCTAAGGTGTCAGCGCGGTTCTACCGGGGCGACGCGAGCCGTGGAACCCCTGGGGTGGGCCTTGGGCTGACGCTCGTGGCATCGGTCGCCAAGGTGCATGGCGGCGTGCTGGAACTAGGTGACAATAACCCCGGGTTGCGGGCGAATATGGTCATCTCGGCGCAGTCCGGTAACGCTACGGGCGCGTTACAGCCTGCGTTGGTGGAGGGTAGGGCTGGGGCGGCCGCTGCCGCTCACAACTTGCGGATGCGTTCCGTCAGCTGACTCTGCAGGTCGCCGAGCCGCCGCTCGACGCTGCGAATCGTTCCCGTGATCCGGGAGGTGTTGAGCACAATCACCGCATCGCATCCAGGACACTTCATGTCGCGATGCAGGCGGATCCAGCCAATCGTCTTCTGCGATTGTGCACCGCATTTCTCGCAGGCGATGGGCAGCTCGTAGTTGCTGACTATCTCTGAGATTGTTTCCGTTCCCACGGTCATCCTCGCGAGCGTGACGGTCAATTTGTACACCACTCGGGCGCGTTTGGTAAGAGATACCCGTGTTTGTCTGATGTTGCAGACGCAAACATCGACGCGCGTCACGATTTGCAACGCGGTAGAATGCTTCGCTGCGATCAGTTGAAAACAAAGGGGTTAAAACATGACACGAGTGTTGCAAACGGCGCTGTTGCTGGCGTGCTCGACAGTGACAGTGGCGGGAACGCCGCAGATTCCTGCGGAACTGACTGTGCCTGCAGGCGAAAAGCTGGTGTTGCAAGCCCATGCCACCGGCTCCCAGATCTACACCTGCAAGCCGGGAACCGACGGTGCGCTGCAGTGGGTGTTGAAAGCACCCGATGCCGACCTGCACGACAGGAAGGGCGCCGTGATCGGTCATCACTTCGCCGGTCCTTCCTGGAAGCACAAGGATGGCAGCGAGATTACCGGCAAGGCCAGCGCCCATGTAGATTCGCCGGATGCAGGTTCCATCCCGTGGTTGCTGGTGTCAGTAACGGGTCACACGGGTGAGGGGATGTTTGCGAAGGTGACCAGCATTCAGCGAATCAACACCCAGGGCGGCAAGCCGCCCGCGGCGTCGGAGTGTGATGCTTCGAAGAGCGGCACCGAGTCGAAGAGCGCGTATTCGGCGGATTATTATTTTTACGCGCCGGGGAAATGAATCAATCGGAACGGGGCCGTGGTGGCGCTCGAGCGGCCGCCACTAAGGCGACCACGCCGACGCCGACCGGCGGTGATTCAGGCGCCTGCTGCGCGTTGCAGGCGTGGCAGGGCACCTGCGCGGAAGGCGCGGTTGACGCCTGACACCAGCGCCAGCAGGGACGCTGTGATGATGTTGGAGTGACGGCCCACTCCAAACATCACGGATCCCGGCCCTGTCGACACCTCGACGTACGCAATGGCGACCGCGTCGCTTCCCGAGCCGCATGAGTGCTCGTGATATCCCACGACGTCGATCGGGAGGTTGAGTGCGCTCACCGCTGCATCAATCGGCCCCGTGCCGTTGCCATGGAGCGTCAGTCCGGTGCCGTCGTCCTGAATCTGCAGAGTGATGCGCTCGCGATCGGCTCCATCCCCGGACGTTGCCAGTTGGTGTGACCGATACGCAATCGGACCCGCCGATGCCAGGTACTCAGCCTCGAAGAGCGAAAAGAGCTCGTGCGAAGTCAGCTCCTTGCCTGACGTATCCGCAGCCTGCTGAACGACTCGACTAAACTCGATCTGCAGCTTCCGCGGCAGTACGAGTTGATAGTCACGTTCGAGAAGATACGCAACGCCACCCTTTCCAGACTGGCTGTTGACCCGGATGACCGACTCGTAGGTGCGGCCCACGTCGGCCGGGTCAATCGGTAGATAGGGCACATCCCAAATGCCCGCCTTGTCGAGCGCCGCCAGCCCCTTCTTGATCGCGTCCTGGTGAGATCCCGAGAACGCCGTGAACACCAGATCGCCAACGTACGGATGACGCGGGTGAATGGGCAACTGGTTGCAGAACTCGGCCGTTCGGGCAACCGCATTGATGTCCGAGAAATCCAGGCTGGGGTCGACGCCCTGTGTGTACAGGTTCAGGGCGAGCGTCACAATGTCGACGTTGCCGGTTCGTTCACCATTGCCAAACAGAGTGCCTTCGACTCTTTCGGCGCCGGCCATCATCGCCAGCTCAGCGGCGGCAACGCCCGTGCCTCGATCGTTATGGGGATGGACGCTGATGATCACGCTGTCGCGACGAGCAACGTGCCTGCCGAACCACTCAATCTGATCGGCGTATATGTTGGGCGTGGCCATCTCAACAGTGGCCGGCAGGTTCAGGATGGCCTTGCGCTGGGGCGTGGGTTGCCATTCAGCCGTCACCGCATCACAGATCTCGACCGCAAAATCCAGCTCCGTCCCAGTGAAACTCTCCGGGCTGTACTGAAACAGCCAGTCTGTTTCGGGCCGCTGGGCGGCGAGCTGACGGATCAGTGCCGCACCCTTCACAGCGATGTCGACGATTCCGGCGCGATCGAGTTTGAATACGACGCGCCGTTGGGTCGTGGACGTCGAGTTGTACAGATGCACAATGGCGCGCCGTGCGCCCTTGAGGCTGTCGAACGTCCGGGTGATCAGTTCCGCACGCGCCTGCGTCAGTACCTGAACGGTGACGTCGTCCGGGATGAGGTCCTGCTCAATCAACTGCCGGACAAAATTGAATTCCGTCTGCGAGGCGGCCGGAAAGCCGATCTCGATCTCCTTGAAGCCGATCCGCACCAGGTGCTGAAACATGCGCAACTTCCGCGCCGGATCCATAGGCTCAATCAACGCCTGGTTGCCGTCACGCAGGTCGACGCTGCACCAGGTAGGCGGGGCGGTGATTGCGCGACCCGGCCAGGTGCGGTCGGGGATGTCTATGGGGCCAAAGGGGCGGTACTTGTCTGAGGGTGTCCGTAACATGGTGCGGTTCTCGGGTGTAGGTCGCGAACGATTAATTGCCGGAAAGCCTGTCATTCACCGGGAGGCCTTGCAAGTGGCCTCTTTGATGGGGTTCGGTGTGAGTCCGGTCTTGTTGGCGCCGACCGTTGGCGCGTGGGGTTTATTGCGCTTGGGGGCGCAGAAGGAGAAGCGCGAGCGTAAGCGACGGCCGGGAGCCATGCTTGGAGTACGTGGATTTCGCGCTGAAGGACATGTTCTGACCCTAACATCGGGGCAGGGGGCCGTGCAAGTGACAGGTGCGTGACGGGGGGCGCTGGCTAACGCTGCGGCCATTGTCGCGCCGGGCGGTCCGGCATCGGGTTGCGGGCACGTGACGGCGCTAGCCGTCGGCGGAGTATCATCCCGCCGGGTCTAAACAAGGGGGCCTTCATGACTCGATTTCGCGGTATGTCCCGATTCGCCTGCCTCGCCGCCGTCGCTTCGACATTGCCATTGCTCTCATTCGGTGCAGAGCAGAGCGTGGTCCACGACCTCGTACTCCACCACGGTGTGGTCTACGACGGATCCGGTCAGCCAGGCTACCCGGGCGAAATTGCCCTCGATGGCGATTATATTAACTACGTAGGTCCCGAGCGCGGACTCCACGGACGGAAGGAAATCGATGTCAAAGGCCAGGCCATCGCCCCTGGCTTCATCAACATGCTGGCCCACCCCGAAGAGTCCCTATTCGCGGACGGCCGGGCACTGAGTGACCTGACTCAGGGTGTCACCCTTGAGGTCATGGGCGAGTTCTCGATGGGGCCGCTCAATCCAGAAATGAAGCGCCTGCTCGTCGAGCGGCAAACCGATATCAAATTCCCGGTTACCTGGACGACTTTGGGCGAATACCTGGAGACAGTTGAGCATCGAGGCATGGCCCCCAACGTGGCGGCGTTCGTCGGAGCCCCGACGGTGAGGACCTACGTCCTGGGCGAACGCGACGTCGATCCTACGCCCCAACAGTTGGAAGAAATGAAAGGGTTGGTTCACCGTGCCATGGAGGACGGTGCACTCGGCGTAACCACCATGCTCATCTACGCGCCCGCCAACTTCGCCAAGACCCCCGAGCTAATCGCTCTCGCGCAGGAGTCCGCCCGTTGTGGTGGCATCTATACCGCTCACATGCGCAGCGAAGGCGACCGCATAGAGTCCGCCGTCCAAGAGACAATCGATATCGCCAAGGCGAGCGGGGCACCTGCTGAAATCTACCACCTCAAGCTTGCTGGCAAGGACAACTGGGGCAAACTCGATAAGGTGGTCAACATGGTGGACACCGCGCGCGCATCGGGCGTGCGGATATCTGCAAACATGTACACATACACTGCGGGTGCCACAGGACTTGATGCCGCCATGCCCCTCTGGGTTCAGGACGGCGGCCTCGAAGCCTGGATTGCACGCCTGCGTGACCCGGCGGTACGAGCCAAGGTCATCGCCGAGATGCGCGTCCTGCATCCCAAAACGTGGGAAAACCTGTACGGCGCGGCTGGCGCGCAGGGCGTGCTCCTGCTGTCACTCAAGAACCCGAAGTTGAAGCCGCTGACCGGCAAGACGCTTGCCGAGGTCGCGAAGATGCGCGGTGTTACGCCCGAAGACGCGGCCGTTGACCTGGTCATCGAAGACGGCAGCCGCGTAGGCGTCGCGTATTTTCTGATGAGCGAGGACAACGTGCGGCGTCAGGTCGCACTGCCATGGGTGAGCTTCGGCTCTGATGAGCAAGGCGATGCCCCCGAGGGTGTCTTCCTGCTGTCCGCAGCCCATCCGCGCGCTTACGGTAACTTCGCGCGGGTGTTTGCTCAGTATGTGCGCAAGGACCACGCACTCACTATCGAGGACGCGGTGCGCAAGCTGAGCGCGTTGCCGGCGGAAAATTTGTCGCTCAGGGATCGCGGCCGCCTGCAGTCAGGCTACTTTGCAGACGTCGTCGTGTTTGACCCGAACACGATTCAGGACCACGCGACGTATGAGAAGCCGCATCAGCTCAGCACGGGGGTGAGTTATGTCGTCGTGAACGGCAAGTTGGCGCTTGCCGACGGCAAACCTACGGGGGCGGCTACCGGGCGCGTGGTTAGGGGGCGGGCGTGGACTGGTGGCGGCGCGGGTGGCGTTGGTTGCCGGCGGTCGGCTAGGGATTGGACGTGGGGGCCCGCGACAGCACTCCAGCGGTGACTATGATCGCCCCGCCCAAGAGCAGTCCCCACGTGAGTGAGGCGAGGCCGAGCGCGCCCCGATCACGGGTAGTCATAATTTGTACCTAATAGTATGTACAGGCGCTCCGACTTGCAACTTTCACGAAGAAACGGGGGGCGCCGTACACTCGGTCGCCTACTCCACGTCGCCTCAATGGCGGTCGCGCTACTGGCGCCTGTGAGCGATTTTGCGCAGGGGAGTACCGCAAAGACGAGTGCCCCGGCTGCAAGTCAGCATTCCGTGCATGAGACCGGGGACGCGCCCTCGGCACACCGGATCGGCGTGCCCGCAGATGTAGCCTTTCCCGGGACCATCCGACTGCAGGTAGATGCCACCGACATCGCTCACCGGGTTTTTCAAGTCAGGGAGACTATTCCGGTCACGGCTGGCCGCTCGTTGACGCTTCTTTTCCCGCAGTGGACAACGGGTGATCACACCCCGAATGGCCCGCTCGACAAGCTCTCCGGAATTGTCATCACAGCGAACGGACAGAGACTGCATTGGGTGCGCGACACGGTTGAGGTCTATGCGTTCCGCGTCAACGTACCGAAAGGCATCGCGACGCTAGATCTCGAGTATCAGTACCTTGGCTCCACGGAGCCACGGGTTGGAGCCGTTCTAATCACTCCAACCATGCTCGATCTCCAGTGGCAGACGGTCGTGTTGTATCCCGCAGGTTACTACTCGCGCCGAATCCAATTCGAAGCCAGCGTCATTTTACCCAAGGATTGGCAATTCGCCTGCGCGCTCGATGGGGCGGTGCGGGCGGACGATCGAGTCGGGTTTGCACGGGTCAACCTGGAAACGCTGATTGATTCGCCATTGATGGCGGGGCGCTATTTCAAGCAAATCACGTTGAGCGATAGTCCGGTTCCAGTGCGCCTGGACATCGTGGCCGACGATCCGTCCGGTCTCGAATCGACGTCAGATGTTCAACGGGACTATGCAAAGCTCGTTACCGAGGCGCACGATTTATTCGGCGCCCATCACTATGACCACTACGACCTGGTGCTTTGGCTCGCGGATGACTTCGGGCCAGTCTATTACGAGCATCACCGCTCCGGTGAGAACAGCGGCCCGTCGAACCTGCTGCAGACGTGGAACCAGCCCCGGACTAACCGCGGGGGAATGGCACACGGCTACGTGCATTCGTGGAATGGAACCTTCATGCGTCCAGCGGGGATGTGGACGCCGAACTTCAACACGCCGGAGCGCGATTCGATGCTGTGGGTGTTAGAGGGTCTCACGATGTATTGGCAGGATATCCTGACTGCGAGGTCGGGGATGAGCACCCGGCAGGATGCGCTTGCATCCTTTGCAAGCCTGTCTGCCGAGGTTTCCAACGACGCAGGCACGCAATGGCGGCCACTCGAAGACGTCAACAATGACCCACTGATTCTATTCCGCCGCCCCCAATCGTGGCCCGACTGGCAGCGGAACATGTTTGATGCCTACAGCCAGGGGGAAATGATCTGGCTAGACGCCGATACTCTCATCCGGCAGCGAACGGCCGATAGAAAGTCATTGGACGACTTCGCACGGAGTTTCTTTGGTCAGCACGCTGGCAGCTACGCAACCGAAACCTACACTTTCGAGGCGCTGGTCGCGGCGCTGAATTCCGTGCTGCCTTACGATTGGGCCACATTCTTTCACTCGCAGCTCGAGGAAACCGGCCCCGGCGGGCGTATAGATGCCATCGCACGCGGTGGCTATCAGCTGGTCTATGACGATAAACCGGAAAGTCCCCGGATAGCAGGCGGCCCGGTTGACCTGAGCTATTCGGTGGGAATGATTGTCGCCGCCAAAGGCAGGATCGCCAACGTTGGTTGGCGTGGACCCGCGTATGCGGCGGGACTCATTCCGGGAGCGACTATTGTTGAAGTCAACGATCATCCCTTTGAAAGTGATGCCTTGTACGCGGCCGCCGAGGCGACGAGCCGTGGAGTCCCCATGCGGCTCAGTGTGCAGAATGGAAAATCAAAAGAGACGGTGACGATCGACTGGAATGGCGGAGTGCGATATCCGCACTTGCAAAGGATCCCCGCCTCAACGGCCTATCTCGACGAAATTCTAACGGCGCGGTCGCCGGCCGGGCAGTGAGCCGAGCAAGTTTTTGCATACGTCCGAATTCGCGTGGTGTCCTCACACGTCGAACAAACCGTCCGGCAAACACGTTGTGATAACCAGCTATTTGTATGCGCGTTTGAGAGCGTCAATACGTTCAAACATCTGAATTGAATTCAGTTTGATCGACAAATGAACACGAGTATCATTTGGAGATCATGACACCAACACAATTAACGACCACGGTAATTCCGGCGATCCAGCTACTCGGGCTCAGGAATGAATTCAATGCAGAAATTCGGCGGCTCGAGAACGAGCGCAAGGAAGACATTCGCAAGCTGAGAAACGAGCTGCAGGCGGAAATATCACGCGCCATCACGGAATCGATTCAGTGGCTTCTTCTAATCCTGTTTCAGAGCTTGATCGTCGCCAGTTTGGCCTTTAATTAGCTGTATTCAGAGGCTAAAGACCGCACCTCTTGAAGGTACGGATTTCCCGTAGTAAGATCATGCTCGAATTCGAATGGGACGATGACAAGGCGGTCATCAATTCGCGCGAGCATGGAGTAGCGTTCCACGAAGCGCTCCATGCTTTTGGCGATCCCTTTGCTGTGGAATGGGTCGACACTCGCGAAGACTATGGCGAAGAGCGCGTCAACTTGGTTGGCATGTGCGATGGTGTTCTGGTTCACGTGACTTACACTGAGCGCGGTGAACGCATCCGACTCATTTCGGCCCGGCGGGCGGAAAAACATGAGCAAGACGATTACTACCGCGAGAATTCGCTCTAACGGCAAAGTCACGAAGGTATTGGAGAACGGTCAGGAGAAGCCGTTTCCCAAGATGCCGATGCGGCACATGTCGGATGCTCAGGTCAAAGCAGCTGCAATGGCTGACCCCGACGCGCGTCCGATGACTGCGGAGCAATTGCGGAATGCCAAACGCGTGCCGCGGGTGAAAACCCTGCGCCGCGCCTTGGGATTCACTCAGGAAGAGTTCGCGGTTCGATATCAAATTCCAATTGGCACGTTACGCGATTGGGAGCAGGGGAGGACGGAGCCCGATCAGCCTGCGCGCGCTTATCTGAAAATCATCGCCCGCGACCCCGAGCGCGTGCATCACATGTTGAGTACAGACCCCGGTTGAGCCCCAAAAGGGCTGAGTTCCGCAGTCAGCTGATTCAGCGCCGGGCTAAGCTGGGCGTGCAACACCGCGGGGGCCCTGAACGGGCCGTGGTCGCTAGGCATCTCGACCACGGCGACCGTCACAGATCAATCGGCAAGGAAGTATCGATTGTATGGCGGGGGAGCGAGTTCCAGGAACACTCCACTGAGCAACCCTCGAGTCCGTCGACTCGCGGCGCCACAATCGATCAATCGAGGTGAGCTTTCGTTCGACAGTTGCATAGCCGGGCCTCTCCATTTCTGACTGCGATCGTCGCTGTCAGAATCGGCCCAATCGCAGGGAATGGGTAGACGACCAAGGGCCCGGAATGAGGGACTGGAGGTAGTTGAAAGTTTGCTTCGCGACTTCACTGCCCGGGCGGCTGATGCCACTGGCCAACGCGACAGTCTTTTCGACGCCCCAAGCCATGTCGGCCACTTCGTCCAATCTTGGCCAATGCGCCTGATGGCAGCGTACAGGGGATGACGAACCAGTCGTTGGAATAGTTGGCGCCAGATCACATTTCCAGCGTCAGATTTACATCCAACTCCACTGCTGCACCAGTTTGGTAATACCAGACGACGCACAGCACAGCCTGGATGTTGAGTTGCCGGGGCTCGAGTACCGGCGGCGCGTAACCGGTTTGTCACTGCGCTGCGACTGCACGCATCACCAGGGCGACTTCGCGTCATGACGTCATTCGCAAAAGGAATCTGTTTACGGCTGTGCCGACGCTACCATCGGTCACGATGAAACTTCAGCAACTGCGTTTCCTGGCCGCCGTCGCGCAAACGGATCTGAATCTGACAGCCGCCGCCGCAAAGCTGCACACCACCCAACCTGCCGTCAGCAAGCAACTCAAGCTGCTGGAGGAGGAACTGGGAGTGAGCATCTTCGTGCGCAACGGTCGCGCGTTCACCAAGATCACACCCGCCGGCGAGCGCGTAGTCATGTATGCACTCAGGCTGCTGCGCGAAGCCCAGAACATCAAGGGAGTGTCACAGGAATTCAAGGATGAAGAGCAGGGCGCGCTGTCCATTGGAACCACCCACACACAGGCGCGTTACGTGCTGCCGGCGGTGATCCGACAATTCCGTGAAAAGTACCCCGACGTGGAGTTTCATCTGCACCAGGGTGCGTTGGAGCATCTTGCGGAGATGGCCCAGCTGGATCGTATCGATTTTGCCATAGCGACCGGATCGCAGGACCTGTTCCGCAAGTGCGTCCTGTTGCCTTGCTACCAGTGGCATCGCCGCATCATCGTGCCCGCGGATCACCCCTTGGCGCATGTGAAGCAGCCGCAACTGGAAGAGTTGGCTGCACATCCGCTCGTCACGTATGTGTTCAGCTTCACGGGGCCATCTTCATTGCAGGAAACCTTCGCGGCGGCCGGCTTGCGGCCGAAGGTCGCACTCACAGCGCGGGATTCGGATGTAATCAAGACCTATGTCCGCCTCGGTCTTGGTGTCGGGATTGTCGCGGAACTCGCCTTGGATCCCAAGGATGACGCAGACCTGGTGTCCATCGAGGCGGCCCATCTGTTTCCGGTTCACACAACTTGGATAGGATTCGCTCGCGGCGGTCTGCTGCGCCGCTACATGTATGACTTTATTCATTTGATGGCACCGCACCTCACCCGCAGGGTCGTCGATCTCGCCGCCGTCTGCGGGTCGCAGGAAGAGGTGAACGCACTGTTTGCGAACATACAGCTACCCGTTAGGTGAGGCGTTCCCAGTGCGCGGTGGTGGAGGCGAGACCTTGGTCAGGGTCCCACCTGCCTCTTCATAGGTCTGTACCCCGACCGCGCCCGCAACCTTGAAACCCTTGCTCGCCAACAGATCGGCAGCCCTACCGGCCCGCTTGGCGTGATTTGACACCGTGATGATGCTTCGCCCCTTGGGTATCCAAGCCAGGCTCTTTTCGAGCTCATTGAGCTGGATGCTTAGATAGACCGGCAGCCCGCCGATCTTGCTGAGCTCGTCCGGCCGGCGTACGTCGATGACCAGCAGATCCTGTGGCCGCGCGAGCAACTTGTCTAACTCCTCGCGAGTGAGGACATGGGCCCGAAAGTCGGGCGCGCTGGCTGGCGCCCCTTTGGCGGCGGCAACTTGCTGTGGGGGGATGCCATCCTGGGCAGACGCGCCGGCTGCGGATAGCGCCAGCAGCACGGCAATCAGAGTGTTTCTCACGAGTCCTCGCCGAGTGATTTAACTAACGTCACCCGGATGCTAGGCAAGCACAGTGAAGCGGGCCAATGAATTATTCATATGGTGTCAGTGCCGTCCGGAATGTGAATCCAACAGGACGCTATGGATCATGATGGTGCAGTGAGCGTGCGGCATGACATGGTCTCATGAACAAATGCCATCAGCTGTGACTGCATTGTTACCGCTGCGCTCATTAGTCTGCGCCGGCGAGGTGAATCTCTTCACCAACCTGCGGGAACTATGAGTAACTTTGCACTGGCCAACGACTTTAGCAGCCACGATCGATGGGGTGCTGCGGCACAGCGTCGCAAGCTGACGACCGTCACGGTGCCGTGGAAGGATGTCGTGCTTTCGCGCGTAGGGGATCTGCCCGCGCAGGGCGGCCCCTCGCGTTGGCTGGTGCCTGCCGCTATTGCAGTGCTGGCGATTTCAATACATGCCGGAGTGGCTTGGTATGCCTCGCACCATGCGGCGGATGCGAAAGTGCCGCCGCGTAAGCATGAAGTGGAAGTGCAGTTGGTCGAGCCCCCTAAACCACTGCCCCCGAAGGTCGAGCCGCCCAAGCCACCTCCGCCGAAGCCGCAGGTAAAGCGACAGACCCTGCCGCAAATACAAACTGCGGTGCCGGATGTGCCCGCAGTCAGCAGCGCGCCGGCCGAAGCTCCCGTGTCGGTGGCGCCGGTCAGTGAGCCGCCGGCGCCACCGCCCGAGCCGGAAGTGGTGACGGCGCCCTTCGGGCGTGCGGGTTATCTCAACAATCCGCCGCCGCAATATCCCAATCTGGCGGCACGCAACGGCTGGCAGGGCACCGTGTTGCTCAAGGTACGCGTATTGAGCACCGGGCGGGTCGACGAGGTCGAGGTACAGAAATCGAGCGGCTTCAAGCTGTTGGATGAAGAGGCCAAGGCGACCGTACGGACCTGGCAATTCAGCCCGTCGAAGCGCGGCGCAACGCCCATCGACGGTTGGGCCACGGTGCCCATCGAGTTCAAGCTCGATACCTGACCAAAGGCCGCCACCACTTTTATTGGACGTTTACGAGCTGCAATCATGATCAACACTACCGCCTTTCCCGCAGTCGCTGTCACATTGTGGACATTGGGTGCTTTCTCCGTATCCACCTGGGCCCTGATCGTCCTCAAGGGCGTGCAGTTGGTCCGCAGCAGCCGCGCCAACCACCGCTTCGGCAAGCAATTCTGGAGCGCGCCCAACCTGCAGGCTGCCGCCGACCTGTCCGCGGACAAGGCTGTCGGCTCGAGTGCTTTCGGCAGGATTGCAATTGCCGGTTTCGGCGCACTCAACGCGGCGCCCCATCAGGAAGAGCACGATCTGCAGCATAGTTGGGATCGCCACGAACTGTTGCAACGCAACCTCGCCCAACAGCTCAAGCGCGAGAGGCGCACTTTGGATGCCGGCCTTGCGGTGCTTGCCAGCATCGGCAGCACGGCGCCCTTCGTCGGACTGTTCGGCACCGTCTGGGGAATCATGAGCGCAATGCACGATATCAGTAAGAATGGTAACGCCTCCATCGATGTCGTGGCGGGACCCATCGGTGATGCCCTGATTGCCACTGGGATCGGTATCGCAGTGGCCATCCCCGCCGTGCTTGCCTACAACTTCTTCCTGCGCCGTCTGAAATCAGCGTTGGGCGGCTATGAAGACTTCGCGCATGACTTCCTGAACCTCGCGCAACGCGCCACGTTCCGCATCGAGCGCAACGTACGCTCGGTACCCAATCCTTACAAGGCTGCTTGATTATGGCTTTCGCAACATCACAAGAAGACGACCGCGAGCTGAGCGAGATCAACATTACGCCGCTGGTGGACGTGATGCTCGTGCTGCTGGTTGCATTCGTCATCACCATTCCGGTCTTGACCAACGCCGTGCATGTCAATTTACCGAAGACCGTGACCACTACACCGCCGGACGAGCAGAAGGCGGTCACAGTCACCGTGGATGGAGCAGGCAAGGTGTTCTTGAACAACACGGAGGTTGAGAGGGCCGATCTGGAGCGGCAGCTCCAAGGACTCAGGAAGGCGAACCCCGATCTGTCACTGCACCTGCGTGCTGATGAGCGGGTTCCCTACGGCCCCGTCGCGAAAGTGATGGCGGCTATCGAACATGCTGGGGTCTCACGTGTGTCGATACTGACCGACACGCAATAGCGCCAGCGCGCCCGACGGAGCATCTGCGTGCCGCCGGGTTGGCCCGGCGTGTCGTTCACGTCGGCGTCCCAGTCCTTGCGAATAATCCGGACGCTCGGTAGAGCGCCCCATAAGACGTTGCTTTCATCATCCGGAGAGTCTCGATGTCCGTTTCTAGTTTCGTGTCCAGCCATATCTCCCATAGGAGCTCGGTTGTTTTTCTTGGCGGAATCCTGCTGCTCAGTGCTGGCAGTGTTGGCGCGGCGGACGCCGATACCTCGAGTGCTGATGTCCCGGCTGATCGGTCGGCTGCGCCCATAACCGACCTGAGCAAGGTCGTCGTCCATACCCGTAACCGCCTGGAGCCGCTGCAGGATGTACCGGTCTCCGTATCAGTTGTGACGGGCGCCGAGCTCGATCGCCTGGATGCCTTTGACATTACCGCGATCGTCAAGCGAGTCGGCAACCTGCAGTGGAATTTCGGTAATCAGCGCACGAGCAGCCTGGCACTGCGCGGCTTCGGCAAACAGGGACAAACCGAAGCCCAGGATCCGAGCGTAGGTGTCGTGGTGGACGGCATCAACTACGCCTACAACGCGCTGATTTCGAGCTATGACTTCACGGACGTCGATACGGTGGAGCTTGCGCGTGGGCCTCAAGGGACTTTGCAGGGAAAAAACGCCACGTTGGGCATACTCAGTATTAATACACGGCGTCCGTCATTCACGCCGGACGCACAATACTCAGTTACCGTCGGCCAGCTGGGCACCGTGATCGGCCGCGCGGCCGGTGGCGGGCCGGTGATCGACGATCTGCTGGCTTGGCGTGGCACGTTCTCGGCTGAGCGGGGCAAAGGCGACGTCAATAACCTGAACAATCCAGACGATACTTATCAGAACAAGGATCGGGTCACGGGGCGGCTGCAGTTCCTGCTCACGCCAACCGACAACTTCAAAGCCCGCTTGTCCTACAACCTAACGCCTATCGGGGGTGAGACCACGAACTCGCGAACCATCAACACCCCGACACCCACGGTGTTCGCCAATGGCTCGACGAATCCCCTCACGACCGATGCGTCAACGCGCCTGGCGCGACCCTGGTTCACCCAGAATCCCAGCTTTTCCTATCAGAACACCTATCTGTACGGCGCCGGGCAGAACGCGGTTGACCTCGATTACCAGCATCCTCTCTACACTGGCAGTGACGGCGCGTCAGCGGCTCTGGATTGGACACTCGGCAACTACACCCTGTCCTCGATCACTGGTTTCGAGGAATACCACTTCAACGCGATCAACGACGACGGCACACCGTTCAGTATTTACACTAACGGCGGCGGATTCCTGAATCACTACAAACAGCTCAGCGAGGAGTTGCGGTTGTCGTCGCAGGCCGGTGGTTTTGTTGACTACCAGACGGGCCTCTTCTTCTTCAAGGCGACCAACACCTCCGAGTACCGCCGATCGTGGGGGAGTGACGCTGGAGCGTGGTTCGCGTCACCCGCGCAATACAATGTGCTCGACAAAGCGGTCAATCCGGACGGCAGCGTGAGCGGCGGTCGCTACCTGCTGACGAACTCCCTGAACGGACTGGCGATGGACTACAACAGCCCGGCGGGGTTGCAGTACATCCGCAACAAGAGCGCGGCCGCGTTCGCCCAAGCCGACTGGCACATCACGAAGGCATTCACGGTCACTACCGGCGCGCGTGCAACGCACGAGGATCGCGAGACTACTTCCGACTCGTTGATCACGAACAACGGTGATGGAGCAGCGCTGAATCCAGTGGCAACCCCCAGCGGCGTGCAGCTCGGTGGATTTGCCTCGCTCGGCACCGGTGCGTTGACTCCGGGCGCCAATTCGGCCGCGCAGCTGAGCCTCGCGGACCAGGTGGCCAACCGATACTTCGGCGTCGCTGTCACACCGGTTCCTGGAGCGGCTTACGCCAAGCTCACGAGCCAGCAGTTGGCCCAGGTTGCCGCCGCCAAGGCAATCCGGCTCGCGCAGCTCGGCGTGGTCTATGGGCCGACGAATGCGCAGCCGTTCAAGAAGACGCAACCGGCTTTCGTGGTCAGCCCGAGCTATAAGTTCAGCGACACCGAAACAGGATACGTCTCCTGGCAGTACGGCGAGAAAGCCGGCATCGCGCAGGTTGTCAATGGCATTTCCGACCTCGTGGAGCCGGAAAAGAACAACTCGTACGAGATCGGACTGAAGTCTCAGCTACTTCACCACACGCTGACCCTCAATGCGGACGTTTACCTGACCAACATTAAGAACTATCAGCAATCGGTGCGCATCGTCGATCAGTATACGACCAACCTGAACATTGCCAACAATGTGTCACCGGCTATCGCGTATACGTCGACTACGGGCAATGTACCCAAGGTTCAGTCGAAGGGCATCGAGGTAGATGCCTTCTACGTGGGTATTCCGAACCTGTCACTGCGCTTCTCGGGCGCGTACATCGACGCGTTCTACAAGTCATTCCCGAACTCGTCACAGCCGGTCGAGAACGGCTATTCAGGCGCCCCACCGTATCAGGACGTGACGGGCCAGGCACTGGCCGGAGCGTCCCGCGTGTACGCCAATCTCGGGGTGGACTATCGTTTGCCGGTCTACCATGGCTATGCGATCCGAGTCAGCTGGAATACGGCCTTCAACAGCCGTTTCAACTCCGACGTCTCGCTGTCCTCCTACGCCTGGGTGCCTTCCTCGACCATCACGGATTTCCAGATCGGCTTCAGTCGCCTCGACAACAAGTTTGACATCGGCGTGCTGGCGAAGAATCTCTTCAACGACGGCACGGTCCTCACCCGGACCTGGAACAGCTATACGCCGCCCACTCAACGCTGGATCGGCGTAGTAGCGAGCGGCAGGCTGTGAGGATGCGAGCGATGAAGACGACCCTGGCACTCTTCGTTGCGGTGATTGCGGCAGGTGGTGTTTTGTTCGCGCAAGGTCAGTCGCCCGCGTCGAGCCAAGGGCAACCTGCCTCGGTTGCCGAAGTCGTGAAGACTCGTCAAAAGGGCCTCAAAGCCCTGGGAGCCGCGTTCAAGACGATTCGAGACGAACTGAAGGCAGATGCTCCGGATGCCGCGAAGATCCAGAGCGCCTCGACCGACATCACCCAGGCTGCTGGCGCCATCGACAAGTGGTTTCCCGCAGGAACCGGTCCGGACTCCGGTGTGAAGACTGATGCCAAACCCGAGGTGTGGACGGACCCGGCGGGATTCGCTACGGCACGTGAGGCGTTCGTTCGCGAGGCAAACAAGTGGGTTCTGCTCGGCAACAGCACCGACGCGGCGGCCTGGAAGGAGGGCGCCGCCTCGTTGGGCCAGAGCTGCAAGGGCTGCCACGACAAGTTCCGTGTGAAAAAGGAATAGCGCGATGAGCACGGTATGGGAAAGTCAGCCCAACATCGAGGCGCCCGCTGGCGCGCGAACCCGGGTGCGCGTATGGGATGGCTTCACCCGGCTCACCCACTGGCTGTTGGTGGTGCTGATGAGCGCCTCCTGGTGGACCGCCCGCCATCACCACATGGACTATCACCGCTACAGCGGCTATGGGCTGTTAGGTGTGCTGATTTTCCGCCTGTATTGGGGCGTCTTCGGCAGTACAACGGCACGCTTCGCACACTTCGTCAAAGGTCCGCGCTCGATCTGGTTGTATCTGCGCTCCAAGGCGGAGCATATGGCGCCGGGGCACAACCCGCTCGGCGCCCTGAGCGTGTTGGCACTCATAGGACTGTTACTGGCGCAAGTGACGCTTGGCCTGTTCAGTGTCGACGTAGATGGAATCGAGTCCGGACCGCTCTCTCATTGGGTGAGCTTCGAGGTCGGCCGCGAGTGCTCGCGACTGCATCAGCTCGGGTTCGTCGTGTTGAAAGCGTTCATTGTGGTGCACATTGCCGCAGTGGTGTTCTATTGGATCTTCAAGCGCGACAACCTCCTTTGGTCGATGATTACCGGGTTGAAGGACTGGCGCCACGGGACGCTGCCGCACATCGAGTTCGCATCAGCCTGGCGCGCGCTGTTCGGCATTGCCTTGGCGGCCGTGTTCGTCTGGTACGTCGCCTGAGACATATTCATCGCGGAAGTCGGACTAGCTGAAACATCATCGCAGTGGAGATGGATTCATGTTCTACAAATCTTTGGCGGGCGGATTGGTGGCGGCATTCTTGACGCAGATTTCAGTGGCGCAAGACACGCAGTCGGTCATTGCCAAGGCGAGCCACGCAATCGGTGCTGACGTGGTGAAGAGCGTGCAGTATTCCGCAACAGGTTTTGACTTTGCGTTCGGTCAATCGCCCAACCCGGGCGCGCCGTGGCCCAAGTTCATCGAGAAGAGCTACACGCGCACCATCGACTTCGAGACACCCGCTTCGCGCGTTGATCGCGTTCGCCTGCAGGGCGAGAATCCACCGCGAGGTGGTGGTGGACAGCCGCTGGTCGGGGAGCAGTCGCAAAGCCAGACGACTGTTGTTTCCCCCAACACCCCCTGGGCCCAGGAGGTGGAGATCTGGATCACACCCCACGGATTCCTGCGCGCGGCGGCCAGGAAGGATGCCAGTGCTGCCATTCGCTCCGTCAATGGCAAAAACTATACGGTAGTGACATTCACAGGCACCAATCACGCCAAAGTGAATGGCTACATCAATGATCGCAATGAGGTCGAGCGCGTCGAGACCTGGATTGACACCCCGGTACTGGGTGACACACACCTCGAGGCGACATACAGCGATTATCGGGACGTGAGTGGTGCAAGATTCCCGAGCCACATCGTGCAGAGTCAAGGCGAGTTTCCGATCCTCGATCTGCAGGTTAGCGACATCAAGATCAATGTGCCGGCAAATTTTAATGCCGACGCAGCAAACGCATCGTCGAATACGCAGGCGTCCAACCCTCCAGCGCAATCAGAAAAGCTCGGAGAAGGGGTGTACCTCATAACGGGTGGGTACGCGGTCATCGCGGTCGACTTCAAAGATCACATCACGTTGTTCGAGAGCGGGCAGAGTGACATCCGGGCGGCAGCGCCGAATTGACGAGCTGGGTCGGCCGCAGCGGCTCATGAACAAAAGCATGTCTATGGCATCAGCTCATGAGCAGATGCCATAGGCTGTAACCACTTTATTACCGGGCACTTGACTATTCTGGGTACCGCAGAACCGGCCGACGAAACCGGCTGCGCATTGGAGTATTGCTATGAGTAGAGCTATTTCCTCCGCAGTGTGGTGGCATGTTGCGGTCGCGGTCACAATGGCTGTGTTGACGAGCGTGTCCGTGGCGGCCGGCGACCACTCAACGGCAAGCGGCGAGGCGGTTCCGGCTACTTCAACGGCTGCGGCTGCCTCTACAGCGTCCGCGGCAACGAGCGCACCTGCCGCGAGCGCTGTTCTGTGGTCCTACCGACCCGTAAAGAGCCAAGCGATACCGGATGTTCAACACAAGAAGTGGGTCCGCACGCCCATCGATGCCTTCGTTCTGGCGAAGCTGGAGGCAAACAAACTCGAGCCGTCGGCCGATGCCGATCGGGCTACTTTCATTCGTCGTGCAACACTGGACACCTGGGGATTGATCCCCACGCCGGAGGAAGTGAAGGCGTTCGTCAATGACCGCTCGCCGAAGGCCTATGAGAAGCTGGTGGACAGGCTGTTGGCATCTGCACACTACGGCGAGCGCTGGGGACGACGCTGGCTGGACCTGGCACGCTACGCCGACAGCGATGGATACAACACCGACGGTACTCGCCCCAACATGTGGCGCTATCGGGACTACGTAATCGGCGCATTCAACCAGGACAAGCCTTATGACCGCTTCATCAAGGAGCAATTGGCCGGAGATGAACTGTGGCCGAACGATCGGGAGGCTCTGATCGCAACCGGTTTTCTGCGCGGCTATCCCGATGAAATCAATGCGCGCGATCTGAATCTGAAGAAACAGGAAATCGCCGTTGACGTGACGAACACGACCGGGTCGGTGTTCCTGGCGACCACGGTGGGTTGCGCCAACTGCCACAACCACAAGTTCGACAAGATCTCGCAGAAGGAGTACTTCCAGTTCCAGGCTTTCTTTGCCAATGCCAGCGCGCGCGACGATGTGCCGGCGGCCGCGCCCGCTGAGTTGAGCGGCTATCAGCAGCAACAGGGCCGCTATGACGAGGCGACTAAGGAAATACGCGAGCAGATGGACGCTCTCCTGAAGCCAGTCATCGACAAGCTGGAGGCCGACCGGCTGCAGGGATTCGTCCCACAGACCCGTGCGTCCCTCGAGAAGCCGGCGAGTGAGCGCGACGCCTATGATCGGTGGATCTACCAGCGCAACCTCTGGACGCTGTCCGGGCGGACCCGCAATGCCGAAAGGGAATTGAAGACCAAGGACAAGGAGGCCTACGCGAAATACCAAGACCTCGAGACGAAGCTCAAAGCATTCGACTCCCTGAAACCCAAGGAACCGGGTTACATCTCGACCCTATTCGAGCTGGGACCTGAGTCACCGCCCACTCATGTGCTGCAGACCGGCATCTATGACCGACTGCTGGATGAGGTCCAGCCCGGATTCCCCGCGGCACTGGCCAATGGCCAGCAGCCCCATATCGTGCCGACGGCCAACTCATCCGGACGGCGCACCGCGTTGGCAAACTGGATTGCAAGTGAAGACAACCCGTTGACCGCACGCGTATTCGTGAATCGAGTCTGGGCCCAGTACTTCGGTCACGGGATCGTCGATAGCGTCAGCGATTTCGGCAAGATGGGCGACAAACCCATCAATCCGGAGCTGTTGGATTATCTCGCGGACAGCTTCGTTCACCAGGACCACTGGAGCATCAAGAGTCTGCAGCGGCGCCTGTTGTTGTCCGCCGTCTACGGCCAAGCGTCCGCGGCTCGTCCAGATGCAGAAGCGATTGATCCTACCAACCGCCTGCTGTGGTCGTTCCCGCGACAACGCTTGGATGCGGAGGAGATCCGCGACTCGCTGTTGCTTGCGTCGGGTCTGTTGGAAGACAAGCTCGGTGGGCCTGCCGTATTTCCCCCGGTGCCCGGGAATTTCGGGGTGAATGCCGCGAACCCGAACGCATGGATCGTGTCTGACAATCCTCACGATCAGAACCGACGCAGCGTGTATGTCTTCGTCCGACGTAACACCGCCTATCCGTTGCTGGACGCCTTTGACATGGCAAACCCGAACTCTGTGCACAGTCGGCGTGACGTCACCACGACTGCTACGCAGGCGCTCGCCTTGATCAACGGTGACCTCGTGTATCAGTGGTCGGAAGCTTTGGCCGCCAGGGTGTTGCGAGAAGCTGGTCAGAACGAGTCGGCGCAGCTCGACCGCCTGTACCAGATTGTGTTCGGCCGTTCGCCCGACTCATTCGAGAAGCAGACATTGCAGGCGTTCCTGGACAAGCAGGAAAAGACCACTCGTGAGCAGTTGGCGCAGGGCAAGAAGGTGGCCGCGCCCGAGGGCTATGGGGTGCCGGTCGAGGTGAGTGCCCAGGTAGACAAGATCTACCAGACTCTCTATGGCCGCCCGGCGGACCGTTACGAGCGCGTTGCCCTCGTACAGTACCTCGACAAGCGCCAGGAGAAATTCGCCAAGGCAGGGACCGTGGATGACGACATCGCCGGTGTGGCGGCGGGTGCGGGTGCCGCGCAGGCCAATGCAGCATCGCTCGCTGACAGTGAGAAGGTGAAGAAGGAGAAGGAGAAGCTCAATCCGGCGCGCGCCGCAGCCTTCGTCGATCTGGTGCATGCGGTGGCCAATTCCAACGAGTTCAGTTACAGGTTTTAACAGGTGAGGATTTGACATGAGTAGGGTGACCACACGGCGGGATTTTCTGCTCAATACGGGATACGGGGTCGGCGCGCTGTCGCTGGCGGGTGGGGTGCTGTCGAGTGCGCCGGCGTTCGCTGCCGTGGAAGATCCCCTCGCTCCAAAAGCGCCACACTTCCCGCCGAAGGCCAAGTCGGTGATCTGGCTGCACATGGCTGGCGCGCCCAGCTCGCTGGATCTGTTCGACTACAAGCCTGAGCTCGTTCGCCTGCATGGGCAGCCGCTGCCGGATTCCTTCCGAAACAATCTCAAGACCGCGACGGACGGCGGTGTTGGCGCTCTCTTCGCGACGAAGCGCGAGTGGAAGCAGCACGGACAGACGGGCGCATGGATGTCGGACCTGCTGCCGAATCTTGCAGGTCAGGTTGACCACATCGCCTTTCTCAAGGGCTCCAAGACCGAGGGCAGCACGCACGTCATTTCGTCGCTCAAACTGCATACCAGCGGCCTGGTTCCGGGGCGGCCCGCGCTCGGCTCCTGGGTCACCTACGGGCTCGGTAGCGCCAATCCCGATCTGCCGTCGTTCATAGTGTTGCCCACTGGAACGGGCAGTGCGGGTGGCGGTCGCGGCGCGACAATCTGGAACGCCGGGTTTCTCCCGGCGACCTATCAGGGCACCGCATTCCGGCCCGGTGACTCGCCGATGTTGTATATCGACAAGCCCGCAACTGTCAGCGCGACTGAGCAGCGCGGCACGCTCGATCTGTTGAAACAGCTCAACGACCACGAAGAGCAGCGCCTGCATGCCGGCGACGGCGAGCTCGAGGCGCGCAGCCGCTCGTATGATCTGGCCTATCGCATGCAGAAGACCGCTCCCGAAGCTGTCGATCTGTCCAAGGAGACGAGCGCCACGAAGGAGCTCTACGGAATCGTGGACACTTCGACTTCCGCCACCCGTGAATATGCCACCGCGCTGCTGCGGGCCCGGCGCCTGGTGGAGCGCAACGTGCGCTTCATCCATGTCATCTCGGGAGCGCCCGACAACAGCATCGACAGTTGGGATGCACACCACGACATTGAGAAGAATCACTCCGTTATGTGCCGCCAGGTCGACAAGCCCATTGCCGGTCTGCTCGCGGACCTGAAATCCCGCGGCTTGTTGGATACGACGCTGGTCGTGTGGACATCGGAATTCGGCCGTACGCCCTATGGTCAGACGGGTGACGGGCGAGATCACAATCCGTGGGGCTACACAACCTGGATCGCGGGCGGTGGCATCAAGCCCGGCACCTACGGCGGGACCGACGAAATCGGTCTGCGCGCGGTCAGCGGAGTCGTCGACACGTATGACGTGCAGGCGACCATACTCAACCAGCTGGGACTGGATCACCGCAAGCTGACTTACCTGTATCAAGGCCGCTCCGAGCGGGCCACCACCGTCTATGGTCAGGTTGTGAAGGAAATCATCACTTAGTCCATGCGCAAGAAAGGGATCGCCGTGCTGGGCGCACTCAGCATTGCGGTCGGGGTGACGGGCCCGCTGGTAGCGGCGGGCACCGTCAGCCTCGACCTGTCTGATTTCAACGATGATGTCATGCGCGATATGGATGACACCATGAAAAGGCTGGACTCCGACATTGCCACGCGGGATGCGAAGGCAGTCGCCAGCGATTCCGCATCGATCCGGGAAGGACTTGGGTACGCGCTGGAGTACTTTACAAAGAAGGGGAATGTCGAAGACGCGGTGCGGTGGGCCAGGCAGGGTCAGGATCTCGTCGAGGCTGTCACCAACACCGTGCAGGCCGGTGATTTCGACACCTCGCTCAACAAGTACGATTCACTCGTAAAGACCTGCCGCGCCTGTCACAATGTCTATAAGCCGCCGGATATTTGAGGTCTTAGTAGCGTTTGCGCTGCAGCCGATTGTCTGCGCGCAGAGCGTCCTGGACTTTGACGGCTGGATGCAGAAAATCGATCGCAGGAGCCAGAGCGTGCAGCGGGCCCTGATCCGCAAGGACGTGAACGGCGCCACAGCCGACGCCCGGGAAATCGGTGAGCTGTACAACTCGATGGAAACCTACTTCACTCGCAGAGGCAATTCCGCGAACGCTGTCAGGCTCTCGAAGGAGGGCCGTGATCTGGCCGCGACCGTCGTCGAGTCGGTGGCCGCCAATGACTTCGCAGCCGCGTCGCAGGCAGCTGTCGGCATTGCCCACGCCTGCCGTACCTGCCATCTGGAATACAAGCCACTGGAATGACCATTGATACGCACCGGGCTCTCCATCACAGCGTTGCCCGTCTGGGTTTGTGCCAGCCACTGTTTCGCTGGATCCCGCATGCGTGTTGAGTTCAACATACGTCGGCCAAGCGACCCGTTTACGCCGCCGCCGCAAATCGAAGTCATCCAGTTTGTGCGGCACTCTGCTCCCAGAGTCTGCCTAGTTGGACATCGATCGACGACGGCTCGAAATGCCCGCAGCCGCATACTCCTGGTCGAGCTGACTCTTGTCGCGGACCACATTGACCCATCCCGATCTTCGTACCGAAGTAGCGTCGCTCAGGACAGATAAACGAAGCGCACCACACACAGCAGGGCGAGCAGATAGACCAGCCAGTCCCGGCGGGTCGCCTGGCCGCGAACCAGTTTCAGGATTGCATGACTGGTGATGCCGAAGGCGAGGCCGTTGGCGATCGAGTAGGTCAATGGAATCAGGATCACCGTGAGGAACGCCGGTATGGCGGTCGCGGGATCCGCCCAATCGACCTCTGCGAGCGAGCCCATCATCAGGGCGCCGACGAGGACCAGCGCGGGTGCCGTCGCCGCGGTTGGAATGGCTTGCACCAGCGGCGCAAAGAACAACGTGATGAGGAAGAGAATGCCGACCACAATACTGGTGAGTCCCGTTCGCCCACCGACCGCGACGCCCGAGGCGCTCTCGATATAACTCGTCACGGGGCTCGTGCCGGCCAAGGCGCCTGCCATCATCGCGATGGAGTCGGCCAGCAGAATCCGGTTCAACCTGGGAATGGAGCCGTCCGGGGCAATCAGGCCGGCGCGCTTGGTGACGGCGACCAGGGTGCCGATGTTGTCGAACATGTCGACAAACAGGAATACCAGCACTATTTCCAGCAGCGACAGGCCAATGCCGCCCTTGAGGCTCAGGGCCCCATGCACATCGAGCTTGAATGCGGTGGCTGCGAGGTCGCCCAGGCTGTAGGCACCGGGTGAGAAGTGCGCCAGGCCGAAGATCCAGGCCACCGCTGCGGTCAGCAGAATCCCGAGCAGCATCGATCCCTTGACACCCCGCGCCTGCAATGCGGCGATCAACGTAAGTCCGAGGAGCGCAATGCCCGCGGTCGGCGTGGTCAAACTGCCCAATCCAACCATCGTGCCCTGTTTCGCGACGATGATGCCGGCATCGCTCAGGCCGATGAATGCGATGAACAAGCCGACGCCACCGGCCACCGCGGCGAACAGCGACCGTGGCACGGCACTCATGATCAGCTGCCGCACACCCGCGACCGTCAGCAGCAGGAAGGCGATGCCGGAGATGAACACACAACCCAGCGCCGTCTGCCAGGCAAGTCCCATGCCTTTGACTACGGTGTAGGTGAAGTAAGCGTTCAACCCCATGCCGGGCGCCATTGCCAGTGGGTAGTTGGAAAGCAGCCCCATGAGGATGGAGCCGAACGCGGCGGCCAGGCAGGTTGCAACCGCAACGGCAGCGACCGGCATGCCGGCCTGACCGAGGATGATCGGATTCACCACGACGATGTAGGCCATCGTCAGAAAGGTGGTGAAGCCCGCGATGACCTCCGTCTTTACCGTGGTACCGCGGCTGCGGAGGCCGAAGAAGCTATCCAGCATGCGCGGCTCAGATCAGAATTTCACCTTGATCTGACCACCCCAGATCCGGGGCTCATTGATGAACCCGGTCAGGTTGTTGAAGTCGATGCCGCCGGTCGCAACGATCTTGTTGGTGATGTTGCGCCCGAAGCCGGCGACCTCGTATTTACCATGATCCCAGGTGTAGCCGAGCCGCAGGCCTCCCTCCAGAAGCGACTTGCCGGTGAACTCGGCCGCCCGATAGAGGAAGAGGTTGACCTCGCTGCGGTATGTCCAGTCCGTGTACGCATACAGCTCGCCACCGGCCAACGGGATACCGTAACGCAGCGTGGCATTGCCGACCCATTTGGGGGACTGGGGGAGGGGATTGCCGTCGATGGACACCTTGCCCGTGGCCGGATCGAACGCACCCTGCACGGTACAAATGGGAGGCGAACCGGGGAAGGCCCCGCAGGGGAAGACCGTGAGATTCCTGTCCTCGAGCTTGGTGAAGTTGTAGCTGCCATTGAGGGTGACCAGCACCGGTTCGATGGGGCGCGCTTCGAGATCCATCTCGAAGCCCCGGCCGACGGCCTTGTGTGCATTCAACAGGGTAGTCTGGTTGCTGGCGCCCCCCACGGCGGCCAACTGTTGATCCTTGACCTCGTAGTCGAACACATCCGCATCGACCCACAGGCGGTGGTCGAGCAGTTCGGCCTTGACACCCAGCTCGTAGGAGATGTTCTTTTCCGATTTCGCCTCGGACTGCGCTCCGAAAGGCGAGGCCGGCTGAACGCTCGGCGCGCGAAAGCCTGTCGCCACGCGCGCGTACGCGCTCACATCCGAGGTTATCTTGTAGTTGCCGCTCAGATCCCAGCTGACATTCGAAGCGCTGGGGCGTGCGCTGAAGACGTTGCCCTGCAGAGCGGTCCCATCGGTTGCCGTATAGCTCAGCGTGCCAAAGCTCTTTCGATCTTCCGTGTAGCGGATGCCCGCCCGAACATTGAGCTGATCGGTCACATCGTCGGCGACCGAACCGAACAGCGCGTAGGCGTGGTTGGTCTGCTTCGACACTTCGAGCTCGCTCTGCGCTCCTGCGCCGAATAATGTGTCGTAGGCGTAGCTGTCGACGGTGATCCCTTCGTAGAAGTAGTACGCGCCCGCCTGCCAGCTCAGATGACTGTCATTGGTGGATTCGATTCGGAATTCCTGCGTGTACTGCTGATGGCTCGGCAACGCATCCGCCGTTTCGTCCGCGAACGGAATAAACCCAGGGCCGAAAGGGGGGTCATAGACGGCACCGAAGCCGCCGTCGATATCACCACGGCTGTAGACATGGACGCTCTCGAACGCCGTGATCGAATGCAATGCAACGGGGCCGAGGTTCCATTGCAGACGCAAGTTCGCACCGTATGTCTGCAGCCACTGCTGGTTTTGGCCGTCCAGATACACGGTGTCGGGTCTGAAACCGGGCGCGAAGTTGTTGGTGCCCGGGTCGAAGATGTTGGCGCGGAACAGGCGCGCGGTGCCATCCAGTCCGCGCCCGTGCACATTCAGCAGCGCCTGGAAGTCATCGGTGGGCTTGAACAACAGCTGCACTCTTCCGGCGCGATCGTTGTAACCCTCGTACTTGCCCTTCTCGCCGGTGAGACCGTTGTTCACCCAATCATCGCGATGCTGGTAAAGGCCCGAAAAGCGTACCGCCAGAGTGGAGTTGATGGGCAGGTTAAACGCGCCTTCCGCGTTGGCTGTGTTGTAGGTGGCATCCGAAGCCGATACATAGCCGCCCATATCGAAAACGGGCTTGGCGGAGTCGAATTTCACCACGCCTGCCGGCGTGTTGCGTCCGAAGAGGGTGCCCTGCGGGCCGCGTAACACTTCCACCTGGGCCAGATCGAAGATCGGGAAGCCCTTCAGGATCGGGTTCTCCTGAACGACATCGTCGTAGATCAGCGAGACAGGCTGCGAGGCGTTGAGGTGGAAGTCCGAATTGCCGTAGCCGCGAATATAGAAGCGCGGATAGGCACGGCCGAAGGAGGACTCCACGTTGAGGCTCGGCACTCGTCCGGCCAGCAGGCGCACATCTTCGCCTGCGGTCGTGAGATTCTCGAGGGCTGCCCCACCGAGTGTCGATGCGGAGATCGGAACGTCCTTGAGGTTTTCCTCGCGACGTGTGGCAGTCACGATGACTTCCGCTATGGCACCGGAGTCGGCGAGCTCATTGGTGGCATCGGCGGCGCGGGCGGTCACGGGGCTCACGAGCAGCACCGGTGTCAGAGCGGCCGCAGATAAGACCAGTACAGGTCCGCGCGCCGCATGTCGCAACAGGCCATGTACGAAACGCTGAATAGCGGATGAACACAAGCTACCGAGTTCCATAGCAATCTCCCTACGGTCGCCTGCGCGAGACAACCCCTCACGCGCGTGTTAGTTGTTTATCAGTGTTGCACGCGCTGGCGGCCTGCCACGCGGGTCATTGCATCGAGTTAGTAAAACGTTACACTGGTGGCGTGAAAACTTACACCATCGGCCCGCTTGCTGTAAAGCCATGCGTTGTTGCGCAAAAGCCGCAATGGCCGGCCGGCGACGCTGTCCCGAGCCGCGGTCGCTGAGGCCGCCGGCGAAAATATCGCAGGGCGCGCATGGCAACAGTCAAGGACATCGCCGCCGCTGTTGGTGTGTCGGTCGCAACGGTTTCCAATGTCCTCAATGGCAAGCCGAATGTCGGCAGCGTCGTGCGCACGAAGGTGCTGCGCGCGGCCAAGCAACTCGGCTATCGCCCCAACCGCGCCGCCCAGGCGATGCGAACCGGGCGAACGCGCGCCATCGGACTGGTGCTGCCGGATCTGACCAATCCGTTTTTCCCCGAGCTGGCCCAGGCGGTGGAGAACACGGCGCGCAGTCTGGGGCTATTGGTCTGCCTGATCGACAGTCAGGGCAGCGCGGATGGCGAATCGGACGGCTTCGCTTTGCTGATGCAGCACGGCGTGGACGGAGTGATCTGGTGCCCGGTGGGAGCCCGGCTGCCCGCGGCGCTACGCAAGCTGGATCGACCGGTCATTCTGGTCGATCGCCCGGGTCTGCGTTATCCGGTCGTTCATTCGAACTACCTCGCGGGGGGCAAGCTGCTGGCGCAATACGCGCTGCGGATGGGCCACAGGCGCGTCGGCCTGCTCTCCGGACCAGCGGATCTGCAGAGTGCCCGCTTGCGGCGTGACGGGTTCGTCAATGCGTGCCCCGACAAGCTGCAGATTGTCTGGGAGGTCAATGTTGGGTTTGACGGACTGTTGACATCGGCGGCCATCGACGCGTTGGTCAAGCATCGCAACAAGGTCTCCTTGATAGCCGCGGGGAACGACCTGATCGCCATCAGCGCGATTCGCTGCCTGACCGAGCACGGCGTCAAAGTACCCGAGGACATGTCCGTCACCGGCTTCGACAACATCCGTTGGGCGGACCTGGTGACGCCGCGCCTGACGACCGTAGCCCAGCCGATGGGCGCCATTGCCGCGAAAGCGGTTGAGCTGATGCAGAAGAGCCTGTCGGGACAGACCATCCCCGCCCGTCATACCCTGTTCGAGGTAACACTGATCGAACGCGATTCCGTCAAGCGGCTTTGAATTTCGGTGACCATCGCAAATCCCGAGGAGAACAAGCATGCCAGGCACACCCCGAATTGCCGTCGTTGGCAGCGCCAACACCGACCTGATCACGTTCGCGGACGCGTTCCCGCGTCCGGGCGAGACCATTTTCGGCAACAATTTCGACCTGGGCTTCGGCGGCAAGGGTGCAAACCAGGCGGTGGCGGCCAGCCTGTGCGGCGGCCGGGTGCTGATGGTTGCCAAGGTAGGGCAGGACCTGTTCGGTGAGGCCACGATCAAGAACTTCGCCTCCCTCGGCATTGACACCACCCATGTGCAGATCGTCTCGGATGCTCCTACAGGGGTCGCGCCGATCTTCGTCGAGCCCGGTGGCCAGAATCGGATCATTGTCGTCAAGGGCGCGAACGACAGGCTTACGCCCGCCGATGTCGATGCGGCTTCCGCCGATCTTCGCGCTGTCGACACCATCATCCTGCAATTCGAGATACCGCTCGACACCGTCTACCACACGGTGCGTTTCGCTCGCGCGAACAACATCCGCTGCATCGTGAATCCGGCGCCCGCCGTACCGGCCAACCTGGCCGATCTGGTCGCGGCGGACTACTTCATCCCGAACGAGACCGAGGCCGAGCTCATCACCGGTCGCACCGTCCGGACAGCCGACGATGCGGCCGCATGCGCGCTGGATCTGCTGCGGAAAGGTTTTTCCAAGGTGGTGCTGACTCTGGGCGATCGAGGCTCGCTGTTGACGGGTCCGGCAGGGTCGGTACACATCCCACCGTTCCCGGTAAAGGCGATTGACACTACAGGCGCTGGAGATGCGTTCATCGGCAGCCTCGCGGTGTTTCTCGCGGAGGGTCTTGCTGAGAACGAGGCGTTAGCCCGCGCGAACCTGTATGCCGCCTTGTCCACGACACGCGTCGGCACACAGAAGTCATTTCCCAAGCGAGCGGAATTCGAGGCGGAGTGGGCGCGCCGCGGCGCGCACGCTGGCTGAAGAGCACCTGCAAACCAAACTTTACGGACCGGAAGAGGGGGGAACCATGTTTGTCGTCGAAAGCTATCCGCTGGCGGTGGCGCTCTGTGTGCTCACCATGCTGTGTTGGGGCTCCTGGGCCAATACGCGCAAGCTGGCGCGCAAGGACTGGCGCTTCGAGCTTTTCTACTGGGACTATGCACTCGGCGTGTTGCTGCTGGCACTCATCATGGGCCTGACTCTCGGCAGCAGCGGTACGCTCGGCCGCTCCTTCGCCGCCGACCTGTCACAGGCCTCAGGAGCCAGCATCGGCTCCGCCTTGCTGGGCGGAACGATCTTCAACCTGGCCAACATTCTGCTGGTGGCCGCAATTGAGATCGCCGGCATGGCAGTGGCGTTTCCGGTCGGTATCGGGCTGGCATTGATCATCGGAGTCGTCCTGACCTATGTTGCCGCCCCGGTCGGCAACGTCAGCCTGCTGGCGCTCGGTGTCGGTTTGGTCATCGTGGCGATCATCCTCGATGCGATCGCCTACCGCCGCTTACCCGGGGCAACCGCGGCACTGAGCACGAAGGGGCTGGTCCTGTCGGTAGCCTGTGGGATATTCATGGGCCTGTTCTATCGTTTCGTGGTGGCGGCGATGTATGCAGACCCCCACATGCCTGAGCCCGGCAAGATGGGTCCGTATGCGGCCGTGTTTGTGTTCTCGGTCGGCGTCTTTCTGAGCACGTTTGTCTGGAACACGCTGTTCATGAAAAAGCCCTTCATCGGCACGCCGGTGCGCTTCGGGCAGTACCTGGAAGGCAGCTTCGGCACCCACCTCACGGGCGTGCTGGGAGGGGTGGTCTGGGGACTGGGCATGTCCTTGAATATCATCGCCTCCGGCCGGGCGGGATTCGCAATCTCGTATGGCCTGGGTCAAGGTGCCACCGCCATCGCCGCCTTCTGGGGTGTATTCATCTGGAAGGAGTTTCGCACCGCCCCGCCGGGCACCAACGGGCTGCTGGCGGCCATGTTTGCCTGCTTTCTGGCCGGACTCGCTTTAATCGTACTTGCACGCACACCGTGAACACGGGCGTACCTCTGAATCTCGACTGGATCGGTGGTGTTCGAGTCAACACCAGCGCCGTGGAGCGCCGGATCGCGGCGCTTCCCGCGCGCCGCACGGTCAAGAAGGACTGGCAGGTGGCGTGGCTGCTGAAGGCCATCACCTGCATGGACCTGACCACTCTGTCCGGAGATGACACCGAGGAGCGGGTGCGCCGGCTGTGTGCAAAAGCGCGCGAGCCGTTGTCCGACTCGGTCAAACAGGCCCTGGGGATTCAGGACCTGCCCATCCAGGTCGCGGCGGTGTGCGTCTATCATCTGTTTGTGGAGACTGCGCGGCGCGCGCTCGAGGGAACCAACATACGGGTCGCAGCCGTTTCCACCGGCTTCCCGACCGGTCTGAATGCGATTGAGGAGCGCCTCGCTGAAATCAGGCGATCGGTTGATGCGGGAGCCCACGAGATCGACGTCGTGATCACGCGCTCGCACGTATTCGCAGGTCAATGGCAGCGTTTGTATGACGAGATCGCTGCCTTCAAAGAGGCCTGCGGACAGGCTCACTGCAAGGTCATTCTTGGCACGGGCGATCTGGGAACCCTGCGCAACGTGGTGCGTGCCAGCTGGGTCGCGATGATGGCGGGCGCGGACTTCATCAAGACCTCCACAGGCAAGGAGAGCATCAATGCCACGTTGCCTGTCGGTCTCGTGATGACTCGCGCGATTCGCGAGTACGTCGAACGCACAGGTAACATCGTCGGATTCAAGCCCGCGGGCGGTATCCGGACCGCCAAACAGTCGATCGACTGGCTGATCCTGATGCGCGAGGAGTTGGGGCGAAGATGGCTGGAGCCGGATCTGTTGCGCTTCGGCGCCAGCAGCATGTTGGCCGATATCGAGCGCCAGCTGGAGTTTCACGCGACCGGGCGTTATTCCGCGTATTTCCGCCATCCGTTGGCTTGAGGAGGGTGCGTTGAACACGACAGTGGCTGAGAAATTGCGGACGATGGAGTATGGGGCCGCGCCGGAGGACCCGGCTGCGTCTGTTGCGTGGCTCGACAAGTTCGGGCGGCGCTTCGGCCACTTCATCGGCGGTAGCTGGGTCGCACCGGCTCGAGGCCAGTATTTCGACACATCGGACCCTTCGAGCGGCGAGAAAATCGCCGACATTGCACAGGGCAGCCCCGCGGACGTGGACGCCGCCGTGAAAGCAGCCCGGGCCGCGCTCGGGAAGTGGCAGGCACTGACGCCCAATGCTCGCGCGAAGTTCCTCTACGCGCTTGCCCGGCAGGTTCAGAAACACTCGCGTCGTCTTTCAGTGCTCGAGACGCTCGACAACGGTAAACCCATAAGAGAAAGCCGCGACATCGACATCCCCTTGGTGGCGCGGCATTTCTACTATCACGCCGGCTGGGCACAACTGTTGGAACAGGAGTTCCCCGGCCATCACGCGTGCGGTGTCGTCGGCCAGATCATCCCGTGGAACTTTCCGCTCCTGATGCTGGCGTGGAAGATTGCCCCGGCCCTCGCTGCCGGCAATACGGTTGTGTTGAAGCCCGCCGAGTTCACACCAGTCACCGCGTTGGCGTTCGCGGAGATCTGCGAGGAAGTGGGCCTCCCCCCGGGTGTCGTCAACATCGTCACGGGAGATGGGACCACCGGTGAAGCGCTGGTAGTCCATCCTGACATCGACAAGATCGCCTTCACCGGATCCACCGAGGTGGGGCGCGCGATTCGTCGCGCCACGGCCGACACGCACAAACGATTGTCCCTGGAGCTGGGCGGCAAGTCGCCGTTTGTGGTTTTCGAGGACGCTGATCTGGACAGCGCGGTCGAAGGACTGGTGGATGGTATCTGGCTGAATCAAGGTCAGGTATGTTGCGCCGGCTCGCGACTGCTCATGCAGGAAAGCATCGCTGCGACTCTGACAAAGAAGCTCCAGGCACGGATGTCGAACCTGCGGGTCGGAGCCCCGCTGGACAAGGCGACCGATATCGGTGCCATTGTCGCCCGCGTGCAGTTGGAGCGAATCACCGGCTTGGTCTCTCAGGGAGTCGCGCAAGGCGCCACTTGTTGGCAGCCCGACACGCCACTGCCATCCCGCGGCTTTTACTACAAGCCGACCCTGCTCACCCAGGTCCACCCGACCTCGGTCGTTGCACAACAGGAGATCTTCGGGCCGGTTCTGGCTGCCATGACTTTTCGGACTCCCGCCGAAGCGGTAGAGCTTGCCAATAACACCCCCTATGGGCTGGCGGCCAGCGTCTGGAGCGAGAGCGTCAATGTTTCGTTGCAGGTCGCCGCACGGATCAAGGCCGGGGTGGTGTGGATCAACAGTACCAATCTGTTCGATGCGGCCACTGGGTTTGGGGGCTACCGCGAAAGTGGCTTTGGGCGCGAGGGCGGACGGGAAGGGATGCGGGAGTATCTGGAGCCGGCGTGGGTGAGGAAGGCACCGCTGTTGGCGCGGCCGGTTGAACCGGATCCTTCCGGTACCGAGCCTGCCGCTGCGGACGGCGGTGCGATTGATCGGACCGTGAAGCTTTACATCGGTGGCAAACAAGTGCGCCCCGACTCGGGCTACAGTTTTGAGTGCCGCGATACGCGGGGCAAGCTGCTGGGCGAAGCGCCGCTGGGCAACCGCAAGGACATTCGCAACGCCGTTGAGGCGGCCAACCAGGCCCAACAATGGGGTGCCGCCACGGCTCACAGTCGCGCCCAGGTGTTGTATTACCTCGCCGAGAACCTGTCACAGCGGAGTGTGGAGATCACGGGTCGACTGGCCGCCGTGGTCGGTAAAAGACAAGCCGCGCGCGAGGTGAGCCAGGGCGTACAGCGCTTGTTCTCCTACGCGGCATGGACCGACAAGTACGAAGGCGCCGTGCATTCACCGCCGTTCAGGAACATCTCGGTAGCCATGAACGAGCCGCTGGGGACTGTGGGCGTCATCTGCCCCGAATCAGCGCCACTCCTGGGTTTCCTGTCGCTGGTCCTGCCTTTGATAGCGATGGGCAACTGTGTGGTCGCCGTTCCCTCGGTAAGCTATCCGTTGATCACGGGCGAGCTTTATCAGGTGTTTGAGACCAGCGACGTACCCGGGGGTGTCATTAACATGGTCACCGGGCGTCCGGCCGAGCTCATGAAGGTTCTGGCTGAGCACGATTCAGTCGAAGGATTGTGGTGCTACGGGGACGAGAGCCTGTGCGCCACGGCCAAGCGCTCGTCGGCCGGTAACCTCAAGCAGGTATGGACCAATGAAGGGCGGCAGATCGATTTCTTCAACGAGCGAGTGGGCGCGGGCCGCTGGTATCTGGATCATGCCTGCCAGGTGAAAAACATCTGGGTGCCCTACGGGGAGTAAGCGCCCCACCCTTCAGCGCGCGGGCGTTGGCGACTCGAGCAGATCCAACGTCATGCGCTCGAGCCGGGGCACGTCTGCTTCGAAGACCACATTGACGGGACGCTCACCCAGGCCCGGCCCTTCACCTGTCGGCCAACTGATCGTGGTGCCGTAGCCGGCAGTGAAGCTGGTATCGACGTCAACGAGCAGAGTCCTGGTGCGTGTCGCAACGGAAGGGTCCAGCCAGACGGCCACCGCAAGCTCGTCCCACATCGGATAGGACTGTCCGAACTGACCCAGATAGGCATCAAAAGGTGCCTTGCCGCGGGCGACCTCCTGAATGAACTGCGGCTTGAAGAAGGTCCGCGTCGTCGGATCGACCGGTACTTCAGTGATTTTCTTCCAGGGTTGATGCAGGACAACACTGGCCGCCTCGGGGTCCCACCGCATGTTGAATTCACGGCGGGGCGCGTTGTCATACTCCGCCGCGAAGGGATTGTCTGCGGGGACGGGATTGAAACTGCCGCCCATGAAGACGAGCTCCTGGGCGAGGCCTGCAAATTCCGGGTCGAGCCGCGCTGCCAGAGCCAGGTTGGTCAGGGGCCCGGCGGCGATGATACTGACCTGCCCGGGAAACTCATGCACCTTGCGGGATAGAAAGTTGGCTGCATTCTCCTTGGCGGGCTTGATCTTCGGTTCGCCGGCCGGGGACGGCGGAATGAAATGGGGATCGGCGTGATACGGCGAGCGCCGTGAAGTTCCTTCGCTGGGCCACACCTCGGTCCAGGCACCTTTGTAAAAGAGGGTGCCATAAAGGGATTCCCAGTGCTTGTTCCGCGCTTGAGTGTTGACCAGCGGGTACACGGAACCGGGATAAACGGGTATGTCGGTCCGATGTGCGATCTCCAGCAGTCGCAGGGTGTGACTGACTTCCTCATCACGCCAGCCGTCGCCGCTCGGGATGGTGATCCCCAGCACTTCGACATCCTTTGACTGCAGCAACATCAGGATCGCCTGCATGTTGGAACCGGCCGGTCCGAAGGCATCCTGGTCGATGATCACCTTGCGCTTCGCGGCCTCAGCCGCGCTGGCCGTATTCCCATGCGGGCCTGACAGGCCGGCAGCGACGAGGAGCAGTCCCAGGAGCAAACGCCACTTCATGCAAGAATCTTCCGCAGTTATCCTGTGCCACACTCTACCACTCTACGATGTAATCCTTTGAATGGGAAAGAATAAATGAACCGGCGGGAATCCCTTACCTAGCGGCGGAGACCATGGGTACGAAGAGGGGGCCAGGCAGTGGTTACTGGCCTGGCCCCGGCGAGTGTCAACTCGAGCTCAATGTCTATCTGTTGCGCGAGATCATGAACTCCGACACGCTCAACGGGCGATCGACGATGCGCACATCGCCCAGCCAGCCGTACATGGATTGACCGACCGAGTCCAGCCAGGTCGTCGCTCCCAGCAACCAGTACTGGCCTGTGGTCCGCAGTCCCACCGAGATGTCGTGGGAGTTGCGAACATCCTTGGACCCATTGATGTAGAGGTCCGTCGTCTTGCCGTTGTTCACTAACGCCACGTGGTACCAGGTGTAGGCTGGAGTACGGAAGCTCCAGTTGGTCACCGTGTTGGTATAGTTGAGAGGAGTGATTGCCCACTGGAACTCGCGGTCCGGGGACATGCTCAGAGTGACCAAAGGCTCCTGCGGAAGGTCTTCGGACGTCAGTCCCTGGTCGAGTCCGTCGCCCATCCGCGAAAGGATTCCAAACCATGCGTGGTCGTCACCGCAGCAGTCTTGCGGCACGCGCACGAAGGCTTCGACCGTGTAACCGTTTTTGAAAGTCTCCGCGTTGAGAGGTGCGCTGTCAGCCGTTCGAAGGTAAGCGCCTCCCTGCGAGAGGCCTTGATTCCCGCCGTTGATGAAAAGACTTCCGCGGCTGGGCTGCGCGGCGTGGAATTCGGATGTGAAGGTCGTATCGGAAGCTGTTCCACCGCCGAGTGTGACGCGCGTGAGATCATTGCCGTGACCGGAAAGATCGCGGACAGCGACCACACCCTCGGGCACCGGTGCCGTGTTCTGGCCCTCAAACCGCCAATAAGCCAGTGTGCCAGGGCCAGGGATTACGACCTTATCGGCAGCGGCAGGTGGTAGAGGCTTCACAGGGACCAACGGCGCAAAGCGGTCCTTGAAGCTCACTTTCAGGGTGAAGTCGTTGGCAGTATCAGTCAGTTGCACCTCGCCGTTGCCAACGGCGGCCGGGCTGAGGCACGCACGGATTGCCAGTAAGGCGAGAAGGTATGCACATCGACAGTGCCCTCATCCAGGTCGAACTCATACAGCCGCATCATGGCGCTGCCGCCGAAATACCGATCCTGGTAGTTGATGATGTGCATGTAGACCTCTTTGCCTGCGAGGTTCTTCAGAACGGCCTGGCCTGACGGCCAGAAGTGCCCGCTCTCGATGCCGCCGGGCCGGCTTCGATGCGGAGGGGTTTGAGAGTTTCCATTTGCTACCCGGCCTCTGTTTTCTTCAGAGCTATTATTGGGTAACCGCCACCGGCTGATTAGATGGGAAAGTCTGGAATCTCTTTTCCGGAAATGGAAAAGTCAACATTGACCCCGAGGATTTCGACAGCGATCCTCATTCGCGCAAACAGTTGCTCAATTCCGAACAGAACACAACGCTACATTGTCGCGAGCATGCTCAGGGGTAACCAGCATGCTCAGGGGTAACCAGCATGCTCAGGGGTAACCAGCATGCTCAGGGGTAACCAGCATGCTCAGGCAATTGCATACATTCGCCAGCGGCATTCTTCTGCCGATGGAAGTCATCTACGCGCCATGATCAGTGGTTCGTTGGCGCTACACTGGCCTGAATGTGTAGAGCGAGCGTTGGTCGTACCGCGTACAACTGGCGTCGAAAACAACACGCCCATCTTGCACGTGCTGCGCAATGTCAGTTCGCAAATTTAAACATCTTTGCCAGAAATACCAGCTGTAGATTTTCTCTGAGAGCCGTTACGCTCCATCAATCTAACAATACATAGATGAGTTATGAGGGTTCCAACCGGTAGCGGTCGTGTATGTCGTGCTCGATGCCCTCAATCTGGGGCGGGGATGGCTTCTTTTCCGGTCACTCAGCCGGTGTCTATCGGGTCGGCCCCCGTGACAGATTCGGCGGATTTCACTGAGCGTTTTGAGTAGGCGGTTCGCGATGAAGGTCAGCGAAATCCTGGAGCTTCTGAAGCACGATGGCTGGTACGTGGCGCGGATGCGCGGCAGTCACCGGCAGTTTAAGCACCCCGCCAAGGCGGGTCTGGTAACCGTCGCCGGAAAGCCGGGGGATGATTTGGCGCCGGGCACGCAAAACAGTATTCTCAAGCAGGCTGGCCTCAAGAAATGAGGAACTTTTTCATGCGCTATGCAGTGGTGATCGAGGACGCAGGGGCGAATTTTTCGGCGTACGTACCCGATCTTCCCGGGTGTGTTGCCACGGGATCGACCGTGGCTGAAACCGAGCAAGCGATCCGCGAAGCGATCGCGCTTCACCTCGAGGGCTTGCGGGAAGACGGCTCACCGATTCCGCCAGCGTTGAGCCAGGTCGAATATGTCGAGGTGGCCGCGTAGCCACGCAGTCACGTGATGGCTCAGATCGGGCCGGTTGCTCTCTGCGGGCCCTTTGCGAACTCGAAGGAGCGTCGCAGTTCGGGGACGTGAAAGCGGTGCACGGCTCGTCGCATAACAGATTGATCTGTAAGGGGTTCTGTGCCAGATGTTCCAGATTCGCGTCTCACCTTTCGGACGATAAATTGGAACAAAAGGTCCCCGGGACGACAAAACGGAACATTCGTGAGCCGCCGGGCACATGGATGGCATGGGCGGTCGCGGAATTAGGAGGAAGACTCCTCGAAATCTAGCGGTGCAGGCTGAGAGGTTCCGCGGCGGCGGTAATTTGTGACGCCCCACCAAGCCTCCGACCGCCTTCAGCGATCAGGTGGTGGCCCTGCCAAGCGCGCCTTGACCTTGAGTGCCGAGCGCGCCGACGACGTGGCAGCGCTCGAAACGCGTTTTGACGTTGTAGAT
>Ga0137415_10000434_pt1 | contig 39622 bp, 31 predicted proteins | sample CZODoug3_1_1_16f_FD_183082 | JGI IMG/M metagenome (GOLD analysis project Ga0137415, IMG submission 183082) | Vadose zone soil fungal communities from Angelo Coast Range Reserve, California, USA - CZODoug3_1_1_16fungal (Hybrid Assembly) | ecosystem: Environmental > Terrestrial > Soil > Vadose...
GCTCGCGGTTAGAGGAGCTCAAGGCCGCTGCGTAGTTGCTGCGGTTCCCTTCCATGAATTGGCACTCCGATGAGATTGAAGGATTGGTGCGCCAGGCGTTGGCCGAGGATGTCGGCACGGGAGACGCCACCACTACTTCGATCGTGCCGCAGGGAACGCCGGCGAAAGCCAAGATATTGGCGCGGGAACCGCTGGTGTGCGCGGGGTTGCCACTCGTGGAAAATGTTTTTCGAGCGCTCGATCGAGAGATGCGCGTCGGGTGCCTGCACAACGATGGATCCTTCGTGGAGCCCGGCGCGGAACTGATTGAGCTGGCGGGCGAGGCGCAGGCTATTCTCACAGGCGAGCGGACGGCGCTTAATTTTTTGGCGCATCTTTGCGGGATTGCGACGTTGACGCGGCGATTTGTGGAGCAGTTGGCGGGAACGCGCACGCGCATACGGGATACGCGCAAAACGACGCCTGGATTGCGAGCGCTAGAGAAGTATGCCGTCAAGGCCGGCGGGGGCGCGAATCATCGCTTTGGGCTGTATGACGCGATCTTGATCAAGGAAAACCACATTGCTATCGCCGGCGGAGTGAAGGCGGCGCTGGACCGAGCGCACGCGTATGCGTCGCTGAAGATGGCGGCTCCTCGCGCAGCGAGCGCTTACGATGCGGCTGGATTGGACCCGGAGATGGTCGGGCCGGGGCCGCTGTCCGTGCAGATCGAGGTGCGCAATGAGGCGGAGTTGCGCGAGGCGCTGGCGGCGGGGGCGGAATCTGTGCTGCTGGACAATATGACGCCGGAAGAGGCGAAGCGCTGCGTTGCGTTGGCGCGAAGTTTGCGGCGTGATTGCGTGATCGAGATTTCCGGGGGGATCACACTGGAGAACGCGCGGGCGTATGCGGAGACGGGCGCGGATTTTCTCTCTTCGGGGTCGCTCACGCATTCCGCGCCCGCGGCGAACTTGAGCCTACTTGTGGAGCGCGTCGGGTAAACGTAAGCTTGCAGGCACGGATGCGCCCTCAAGCGACGGATAAGTCGTAGCAGCGCACCAGAAAAGCCTCAGGGTAAACCTGAGCTACAGTTTTTACGGGTCGATCTCGTTGGGCACTTGACTACACGCCTATGCGACGCACTAAGAAAACAGTCACAGAGACACTTCCAGGGACGACGGACCGGCGAATTGCGGCGCTGGTTACGCTGCTGGCGGAGAACGCAACGGTTGTTGTTAGCGGGGCACGTGTGGCGCGGGAGATTGGCGTGTCGAGGTCGACCGTTTGGAAGTGGGTGGAACGGCTTCGCGAACTTGGCGTGCGAGTAAAAGGGCACCCAAGGACCGGATATTTTTTGGAGAAGGTGCCGGACATTCTTACCGCGGACATGCTACGTCAGCGGCTGAAGGGCAGCCTGTTTGGCAAGCGTATCTACCATTTTTTTAAGATCGATTCGACAAATCGCGTGGCACTGGACCTGGGACATGCGGGCGAGCCGGAAGGCGCGGTAATCCTCGGCGAAGAGCAGACAGCGGGGCGAGGGCGGGCTGGTCGCGGTTGGCATTCGGAACGCGCGGCGGGGATTTATGTAACGCTGCTTCTGCGGCCGAAACTGGCACCGGTGCAGGCGCCCCTGCTCACTATGATGGCAGGGCTTTCGGCGCATACGGCGATTCAGGCACAGACAGGGCTGGCGGTTGACTTGAAATGGCCGAACGATTTGCTGATTGGCGGGAAAAAAGCTGGCGGAATCTTGACGGAGATGCACGCGGAGCCGGCACAGGTTCGATTTGTGATTGTGGGGATCGGAATGAACGTGAACCAGGAACGGTTTCCCGCGGAGGTAGCGGCAACCGCCACGTCACTGCGGCTGGAGAGCGGGCGGCCGCAATCTCGACTGGAGTTGCTGGTACGATTGCTGCGGGAATTCGAGCGCGATTACAATGATTTTTTGAGCGAAGGGCCGGCGGCTGTGATCGAGCGATTCACGCGAGTTTCGAGTTATGCACAGGGCAAGCGCGTTCGCGTGAGCAATGGCCGGGAGAATTTTACGGGGACGACCGCGGGACTCGGGCCGGAAGGATTGCTGCAGGTGAAACGCGACAGCGGACAAGTGACGACCGTGATTGCGGGCGACGTGGCGGAGGCGCCGTAAATGCTGCTCACCATTGATGTCGGCAACACGAATACGGTGCTGGGGGTATTTCGCGGCGAAGAGCTGATTGCGAATTGGCGTTTGACGACGGCGCGGCAGCAGACGGTGGATGAATATGGCGTGCTGACGCGGAATTTGTTTACGCTGGCCGGTCTGGATCGCGATGCGATCGGGGGCGTGATTATCAGCTCGGTGGTGCCGCCGGTGAATTGGACGCTTGGGGAAATGGCGCGGATTTACTTCGGTCAGAAGGCGCTATTTGTGGAGGCGGGCGTAAAGACCGGGATGTCAGTGCTGGTCGATAATCCGCTGGAGGTGGGGGCGGACCGGATCGTGAATGGCGTGGCGGCGTTTCACAAATATGGCGGGCCGTGCATCGTGGTGGATTTTGGGACGGCGATTACGTTTGATGTGGTTTCGGAGCGCTGCGAGTATCTGGGCGGGGTGATTGCGCCGGGCTTGGGCATTGCGTCGGAGGCGCTGTTTTCGCGGACGGCGAAGTTGCCGCGGGTGGAGATCAAGGATCCCGGAAAAGTGATTGGCACGAATACGATCACGCATATTCAGGCCGGACTGTATTATGGCGCGGTGGATATGGTGGACGGGATGTTGGCGCGAATTAAAGCGGAGATGGGAAAAGAAGCTACCGTGGTGGCGACGGGCGGACAGGCTAAACTGGTAGCGCGCGGGTCAAAACACATTCAACACACGGATGAGTTTTTGACTTTGGCGGGATTGCGGATTATCTGGAACAAGAATCAGGGCATGGAAACGAAAACTGGCGGCGGAATTCGCGAGCCGCGCTCGATTGCGGAGATCAAGAAAGCGAAGAGCTGACTCCGCTACACTCGCTTATCGCTGGGGCTCGGGATTTCAACGGCATGGATGGCTGGAATTACTTCAACTACTTCACGGAAATCGAAGAGTATTTCTGGAAGAAACGGGGCGCTTATCTGCTGGTGTCGCCGCTGGACTGGGCGATCATGGAGACTTGGCAACGCGCGGGAGTGCCGCTGGAGGCAGCGCTGAAAGGGATCGATCGCGCATTTGAGAGCTATGGACGCTCGCGACGCGGCGCAGGAAAACCGCTGAAGAGCTTGGCGTATTGCACGGATGCGGTGCTGCAGGTCGCTGAGGAAGGGCTCGAGGCAGCGGCGGGAAGCGCGCCGAAGAATGGACGCGAGGCGAAGGAAGCGTTTCCGCGTGAGGAGCTCAAGGCGTATCTCGAGCGGAACGCGGCACAAGTTGCTGCGGCAGCGAAGAAGGATGCGAACGGACATCCGGAAATGATTGCACGGCTGGCGGAGGTTGCAGAATCGGTGCGTGCGAGTTCGGTGCTTGTGGATTCGCCGGGGAAGCTTGATTTGGAGGATTTAGAACGCAGATTGACGGTGCTTGACGATAAACTTTCCGCGCTTTTGATGACGCACGCGACGGAAGAGTTGATGTTGCGCATTCGGCGGGAGGTCGATGGACAGTTGTCGGCGTACCGACGGAAAATGAAGGCAGAGCAACTGGCTTTGGTGGAAAATAAGTACATACAGAAGCGATTGCTGGAAGAGTTTGGATTGCCGCGGCTGAGCCTCTACTACTTTTCTTGAGTTTTCTTCGGGAGCGGACCTTTTCTTTCCGCGCGAATCGTCGCAGAATAGGACTATAGTATGTCAGAAGAGTTACGCATATCGATTGAGAAGCTTGTCTACGGCGGCGACGGACTGGCGCACGCCGACGGAAACACCGTCTTTGTGCCGTACGTGCTGCCGGGAGAGGAAGTGCGCGCGGCCGCCAAGGCGAAACGCAAGAAATTGGTGTGGGCGAAACTGCTGGAGGTGACTTCTGCTTCAGCGCAACGCGAAGGCGCGCGCTGCCCACATTTCCAAACCTGCGGCGGCTGCCACTATCAGCATATTTCGGCCGCGGAACAATTGCGGCTGAAGAAAGAGATTTTGCGGGAGACGCTCTCGCGGCTCGGCGGGATTCAGTGGAGCGGGGCGATTCAGGAGCACTCCGCCCAGCCGTATGGATACAGGAATCGGGCGCAATGGGCGGTGCGAAACGCCAATCCGCGCGCGATTGGATATTTTTTGCCGGAGAGTTCGGTGATTGTGCCGATCGATGAATGCCCGGTGCTGTCGCCTTTACTGGCCAAGACTTTTGGCCAACTGCAAGAACTAGCCCGCTCCAATCGGCTGCCTGAGCGCGTACTCGAAATCGAAGCTTTCGCCGATTCAGCGGACGAAAAGATTTCGCTCAATGTCGCATTTGAGCGTTTCCCAAAGCCGGCGAAGGAGTTGGCCTCAGTGTTTCGGGAGGCTTTACCGCAGATTGAAAGCTTGTTGTTGGCCGAGGAGAAGAAGGATCGGTTCGAGCTGACCGGGCCGGGATATCTGTTTCACGAGGCTGGAGGATTCCGCTATCGCGTCAGCCATCTCTCCTTTTTTCAGGTCAATCGATTCTTGATCGAAGATTTGTTGCAAACGGTGATTGCGGGCGCAAAGGGAGAAACCGCGCTTGATCTTTATGCCGGCGTTGGCTTCTTTACGTTGCCATTGACGCGCGCGTTCAACAGAGTCGTGAGCGTGGATGCCAACCTGGCGGCTACGCGTGATTTGCATGTGAACGCGGAGAGCGCGGGCTTGACGGTGATTTCTCACAACGAGCACGCGGAGGAATTTCTGCGGAAGACGAATGAGAAGCCCGATTTTGTTGTTCTTGATCCGCCGCGTTCTGGGCTGGGGGCGGAAGCAGCGGCGAAGTTGGCGGAATTGGGCGCGGCAGAAATCGTATATCTGTCTTGCGATCCGTCGACGCTTGCCAGGGACCTAGCGGTGTTGACTGGATCGAAAAGGAGCGGAGACGCCGACGCTGCGTCAACGCGTTACGAGATTGTCGATATGCACTTGTTTGATCTATTTCCTCAGACCTACCACATTGAGACGCTGGTGCGCCTGAGGCGCGCTCCGTGAGGCTTCCGGCTCTGGCGATTACCGCGGCGTTCGCCTGCGGTATCGCTCTGGGCCTGTGTCCGCCAATCGCGAGGCTGGCCACTTCTCATTTTTTCCTTGCGAGTGGTTTCCTTTCCGCTGTCTTGCTTTTGCTCGCTGAAATGATTCTGTTAACCCGAACGCGGCTGGCTGCGGCTGGCGTCGTATCCGCCGTAAGTTGGATTTTGCTTGGCACAATCGGTGCGTGGATTAACGAGCAGCCACTTCCTCCCTCTCACGTTAGCTCCCTCATTGAATACGGTCGAATTGATTTGCATACGCCGCTGCGATGGCGCGGAATTCTGCGCGATGAGCCAGCAAAATTACCCTGGGGGATCGGAGTGGAGATCGAGTTGTCCGGCGTGGACTACGAGAACCGCCAACTTGAGACGCGGGGTGGGTTGCGGTTGAGTTTTTCGCCCCATCCAGACGATCTTACCTTGCCGACTCTACATGCGGGCGACGCGCTAAGCGTTGTCGCTCAGGCAAAGCGGCCGCAAGTTTTTCGAGATGAAGGCGCTTTCGATCGCCGCGCATATCTGGCTACGCAGGGCATCGATTTGGTGGCAACGCTGCGATCTCCCGCCTTGATCCAGCGTTTGTCGGCGGCGCCGCGGTCGGCCGGCACTTTGCTGTCGCGAACGCGGCACCGATTGCGAGAAGAGGTCGATACGCTTTTTGGGGGGCGACCTGAAGTTGCGGCTGTGCTTCGCGCGATGCTGCTAGGCGACCGAAGCTTTGTGGAGCGAGAAGAGGCCGTGGATTTTCAGAAGACGGGCGTGTTCCACGTGCTGGTTGTGGCGGGATTGCACGTGGGCGCGCTGGCGTTTTTTCTTTACTGGATCGGCCGAAAGCTGCGCCTTTCACGATCGGCGACGATGGTCTTTACGCTAACGCTGCTCTTCGCGTATGTGGCGGTGATTGAGCAACGGCCCCCGGTCTTGCGCGCGGCGTTGATGGCGGCCATTGTTGTGCTTGGCGGTTTTTTTTACCGGCGGCTCGATGTATTGAACTCGGCGGCGATAGCAGCGCTGATTTTGTTAGTGGCACAGCCGCTTGCGTTGCGGGATTCCAGCTTTCAACTGACGTTTTTAGCGATTGGCTGCATCGCGGGGCTTGCGGCACCGTGGCTCGAGCGAAATGTACAGCCCTACGCACGAGCCCTGCGCGGTTGGCGTGACGCGACACGAGATGCGGCGCATGAACCGCGCGCGGCGCAGTTCCGGATCGATTTGCGAAGCGCAGCAAGCTGGCTCTCCGGACGACTGCCCATGCGGATTGCTGCCCCGGCCGAAAATGCACTCGCAGCCGGCATTGGCTTAACGCTGCGTGCATGGGAATTGATGGTGCTGACGTTGGCGCTGCAGATAGGGATGCTGCCGCTGATGGCGAGGGATTTTCACCGCATCACGCTGGCAGCGCCAATCGTAAACTTGGCGGCTGTGCCGCTCACGGGCATTGTGGTGCCGCTTGGCTTCCTGACGCTTGGCAGCGCAGTGCTCGTGCCGAAACTCGCCAGCGTCATCGCTGCTCCGCTCAGCTGCATTACGCTGCTGCTTTTGCACATCGTGCATTGGTTTGCGCGCTTGCCGAAGTGGAGCTATCGGGTTCCAGGACCGCACCTCTGGCTCGTAGTCGCTTTCTTTATTTTTGCGCTGTCGTTAGCAGCGATCATGCGAATGGCTCATCCGCTGCGGCGCCGAATCGCGTCGGGACTGAGCCTCGGACTGGTGACGTGCACATTCCTTATTGCGCTCTTCCCGTTTTCTCCGGCGTGGTCTGCGGGAAAGCTAGAACTAAGCGTTCTGGATGTTGGACAGGGAGATTCACTGTTCGTGGTGTCGCCGCATGGCAAGACAATGCTGATCGATGGGGGAGGAGCGTTCGGCGGTTTCGGAGGGCAAAACAATCCTGGCATAGATCCAGGTGAAGAGGCGGTTTCGGCCTATCTATGGTCGCGCGGCTTTCAGAGCATCGACGTCGTCGCACTGACACATGCGCATCAGGACCACGTTGGCGGCTTGGCTGCGGTCCTAGAGAATTTTCGTGTCGGTCAATTGTGGATCGGACGCGAAGTGCATTCGCAGGCATTCGCAAATGTCGAGAAGGTGGCTAAGGACAGGAGAATTCGGATTGTGCAAGAAACACGCGCGAATGCATTTGCGTGGGATGACATACAGGGCAACTTTCTGTGGCCGGAGCCATCTTCAGCAGTTCCCTCGGACGCTGCAAGAAACGATGATTCACTCGTACTGAAACTGCGGTACGCGGACCGCGCGATCATGCTGCCCGGCGATGCTGAGAAGGAAGCTGAGCGCGAGATGCTTTCGGAGAACAGCGAAGAGGAGTTGCAAGCTGAGGTGCTGAAGATCGGGCATCATGGCAGCAAGAACTCGACTACAGCGGAATTTCTGGCGGCGGTGAAGCCGCGACTCGCAATCATTTCAGTCGGGGAAGACAATCCGTACGGTCATCCCAGTGCAGAACTGCTCGAGCGGCTGGCGAACGCCGGTGTTCGCGTTCTGCGGACTGACCGGAACGGCGCAGTGCACACTCTGATGGACGGCAGGAGCTTGGAGGTACGGTGCTTCATTCCCTGCCCGCCGCTAGAGCCGCCAATCCTACGGCAAGCGAAAGAACCAAATCACCACGAACACCAACAGCAGTAACAAGAATCCGAAGAAGGCGCGGTACTCGCGATTTTTCTTGTACTGCTCGGGTGAAAACGCGCCGGGGCCGTCCGTTGCCAGCTTCGCAGGCGTCAGCCTCGGAAAAAACAGAGGAACGGTTCGCGCATATTCCTGAAATGCGTCGCCGTGGTGCTGGTACAGCTCGCGTTCTTCGCGCCTCATAACAAGAGAATAAAACAGCGCGAAATAGCTGAACAGAATCAGCGCGGACGCGACAGATCGTGTGGCGACGGCAACTCCGACAATCAGAATAAGACTGCCGAGGTAGAGCGGATTGCGGGTATATGCGTACGGTCCTGTCACAGTGAGAATTTCTTGCTTGTGCAGGTGGCCAGCAGCACGCGCGCGAATCCATAGGCCAATGGCTCCGATGATCGCACCGCCTAAAATGCTTTGGGGCGTGGGTCGCGCGAGCCACAGAACAATAGCAGCTAACGGATACCCGAGGCGCACACGCCAGCGGGCGAAAAATGCGGCGGCGCTCACTTCTCGACACCAATGCACTGGGACACAGCGTCGAACACTTGATCGACAGTGATGGCAAGCATTGAGGCGTGTGGTTGCTCCCCGCGCGCGTGCGTTGTGCGGACTCCCGGGACGCGCAGCACGACATTCGTATGCTCGCTCGCGTGCGGTTCGCCGACTTGATAGGGGCCGTTCCGCGCGGGATCGGTGGGACCAAAAAGCGCGACGAGGGGCGTGCCTATCGCCGCCGCGAGATGCAGGGGGCCTGTATCGCCGGCAACAGCGCACGCGGCACCGCGTAATAGCGCCATCAGTTCGCCGAGGCTGCCGTGATGGACAACGGGGGCGGCGTCACCGCTTGCGTGAACAACGGCTGCCGCCAAATCGTCGTCTCCGGGTCCGGCATTCACGATAGTGCGCAGGCCAAAAGATTCACGCAGCTTGCTACACAAAGCTCCAAAGCGCTCCGCCGGCCAGCATTTGGAGCGCCAGCCACCGCCGGGGCTGAAGACAATGTAACGATCCAGTCCTAGCGCCCGCAGACGGGTGCAGACTACGGCTTGATCCTGCGCAGGAATATGCACGGTCGCCGGAGCGGTGACACGCTTGGCGCCGGCGCTCAGTGACAGTTCGCCATTTTGCTCCGCTATATGCGCCTTCGTGGTCTTGACGCGGTCCGTATAAAGAAGCGGGACGCCAAATTCGCGAACTGTCGCGGAAGAAAAACCAATGCGTTTTGGTATCGCGCCGAAAAACGGCAGCATGGCCGATTTCCATAACCCCTGATAATCGATGGCGGCGCTGAAAGACCCCTGTCGCAAGCGCTTAATTATTTCTCGCAGTGATGAAACCACGCGCGTGTCGACTTTCCATACTTCCGAGACCAGGCCGCTCGTACTCACAAGAAATGCCCAGCGCGGATGAGTGAGCCAGACAATTTGCGCCGCCGGAAAAGTCTCGCGTAGCGCGGCGACCGCAGGGAACGTGTGGAGGATGTCGCCGAGCGAGCCAAGCCGAACCACTAGAAAACGCGGCTCAGGCATGCGGCGCCTTGCGCACGGAATCGAGAAATTCGCGCGTCGAATGATGCTTGGGGTCACCTACGATTGCTACGCGGATGCCGAGCCGCGCGGAGGTTGCGCGTTCCGGGACGCTCTCCGTCGTGTAATCCGTTCCTTTGGCATGAACGTCGGGACGCAAATCTTCGAGCAGCGCTTCTACATTCGGCTCGCTGAAGAGCAGGACGTAATCGACGGCGCGCAATGCGCTGACCAACGCTGCGCGCGCAGTTTCCGGCAGGATGGGGCGCCCGACACCTTTTAAGGCGCAGACGCTTGAATCTGAATTGACGGCGACGACCAGAATGTCCCCTTCGCGGCGGGCGCCTTCGAGATATCGAATGTGGCCCACGTGTAGCGTGTCAAAGCAACCGTTCGCCAATACAATTTTTTGTCCGCGACGGCGGTGTTCCACCAGCGATCCGATGAGGCGCTCTTGGGTTACGATTTTGGATTCGGCGCCTCGCATCATCACTGGCCGGACCCTCCGGCGTCGCGCCGAATCGCTTCGAGAAGCTCCGTGCGCGAAACGGTCGCAGTGCCGCGCTTCATCACGACAAGCCCGCCTGCAATATTAGCGATGTGGGCCGCTTCCAAAGGTGAGGCGCTGCACGCCAGCGCCAGAGTATAGGCGGCGAGAACCGTGTCGCCGGCTCCGGTGACGTCAACTGCCTGGTCGCTGCCGTGAACCGGTATGCTCGTGATGCGATCGCGCGATTCAAATAGGGCCATGCCGTCGCGGCCGCGAGTTACAAGGAGCGCGCGCAGCTTCATGGCCGCGAGTGTCAATAGTCCGCAGCGGGTCAGTTCGCGGAAGTCCGAGCCGATGGCGGTGTGGTGCAAAGCTTCGACCTCGGCCTCATTCGGCGTGGCCGAGGTAATCCCGGCCTTCGCATAGGCGCCAAGTTGATAGCGAGCGTCGAGCGTTATCAGCAATCCGCGCTTGCGTTTTGTGGCAGCTTGGCGCACCAACTCAGGGTTGGCGACACCAAAGCCATAATCAGAAACCGCAAGCGCGTCGGCGGAACGAATCTTTGCAGATAAGAGCTCTTGCACCTTCTTGCGCGCGGCTTGTGGCAACGGGACTTGCGGCTCGCGGTCCACACGAAGGACCTGCTGACCTACGGTGTGCGCCCAGCCAGCCACAAAACGCGTCTTGGTTGGCGTGGTCCAGCCTTTGACTCGAACGATTCCGGAGATGTCTACGCGTTTCTCGCGAAAATATTCGACAAGCGCGTCGCCCGCGGCATCCTGACCCACCGCGGTAATGGGTAGCACCCGCGCTCCGAAAGCGGCGAGGTTGTTCGCGGCGTTCGCGCCCCCACCAGGCACAACTTGCGTCTCGCGATGCCGCAGAATGAGCACGGGAGCCTCGCGAGAAACGCGCGAAATGTCGCCGAATTGGAATTCATCGGCAACAAAATCGCCCAGCAGAACAACCGTCTTGGACGAAAATTTCTCGACGCACTCCGCGAGGGCAAGCAGATCGACGGAAGCCGATGGCGTCAGCGTCAGAGTGCGCGTCATTTCGGCTGCCTCACGATCCACTCCGCCGCTGCTGCGAGATCGTCAGCGACGAAATCCGGAGGCGCGGGCCAGTTCGCGGAATGCCACTGAATTTCGCCTTCTCCATAGCCGGTCCGCACCAGGATCGCGCGCGCTCCGACGCGATGCGCCAGCTCGATATCGCCGTAGCGGTCGCCGACCACAAACGATCGGCGTAAATCCAGTCCGTGTTCATGGGCGGCCCGCTCCAGCATCCCGGGCTTCGGCTTGCGGCACGCGCACGCGTCGTCTCCTTTATGCGGACAATAGTACAGCGCGTCCACGTGCGCTCCGTCTTTGGCTAGCTGGACTGTCATCAATTCGTGAACGGCGCCGACCAGTGACTCCGGAAAATATCCCCGCGCGACGCCGGACTGATTCGTGATCACGACGACACACAGGTTTGCACGATTGAGCTGAAGGATCGCTTGAGCGGCAAACGGGAACATACGAAAGCGGCTGACGTGATTCAAATAGCCGACTTCTTCGGCGATAGTTCCGTCGCGATCGAGAAAGACGGCTGGACGCAAAGCCGCAGCTTCAGCCAGAAGCCACCTCCACGGAGCGAAGCCAGCCGCGCGCTGCCGCTTCCACGGCTTCCGGAGCGACGTTCGTCATGCAACGGTGGTCTATCGGGCAGCGGCGTAAGAAGCAGGGACTGCAATACGGCCTTTCTTGAATAATGGTGCAGCGCGTTGTAATCGGCGCGGTACCGTGGGAATCGGTGGGCCCGAAGATCGCGACGACTGGCAGGCCGACTGCTGCAGCAACATGCATTGCGCCGGAATCGTTACCGACAAAAAGCTGGCAGCGCGAGAGGAGCGCTGGGAGGTCGGCGATCGCGGTCTTGCCGACCAAACCGATCGATGGGCCAGTTATTCCAGCAGCAATTGCATCCGAGACCGGCTCTTCCGATGCCGTCCCGAAGAGGATCACATCTGCGTCTGCGCTCACGCGGAAACGATTTACAAAATCTGCGAAGCGCTCTGGCGGCCAGCACTTCGCGGAACCGTACGACGCACCTGCGCCGATAGCGATTCGCGGAACGTTGCGGCGAGCGCCTGCGGCGGAGAGAGTTTGCTCAGCGCGCTTGCGCTGATCTTCCGCGACATTAAGTCGCACGACTGACTCGCTTGGGAGTGTGTCGATCCAACCGGTACGCCGCAAAAGCTCGAGATAATAAAATTGCTCGTGGGCTCGGATTTCGCCGCTCTTCGGAGCGCGAATTCTCTTTGTCAGTAGCAAGCTCCGCCCATCTCGCGCGTAGCCAATGCGCTCGGGAATGTCCGCGCGCCAAGCCAGCCAAGCGGCGTCAAAAGCGTTCTGCAACAGGAGCGCAACGTCAAATCCCTGTGCGCGCAACTCTCGAGCTAGCCGCTCGCGACCGATTAGGCCTGCGTGTGCGCCCTTCGGATCATACGAAATGAGGTCGTCGCATAGTTTCTGGCCATGATAAATGTCCGCAACGTAAGGTCGGGCAACGATCGCAATCCTGGCCTCGGGAAACCGCGCGCGAACAGCCCGAAGCGCAGGTATCGCCATAATGGCGTCGCCTACCCAATTCGTGGCGCGCACTAGGATCTTCACGCTACCGCATCCTGGCGCACCGAGAGTTTGCGTTCGATCGCCACTAGCAGTTCGCTTTCCGCCGTGAATACAAAGTCAATGACGGCGATCCAGATTGGGAGGCGCGGTCGCATATCGGAAATATTTTCGGCGTCCTTCTCTGTGGTTACCAAACCCGCTGCGCCACAAGCTTCTGCGCGCGACTGAAGTTGATCCAGCTCTCTTGGGGAATATTTGTGGTGATCGGAAAACGCTCTTTTCTCCGCCACGGGGACGTGCCAGCGGCTCAGGTCCTCAAAGAAAGCGTCGGGGTTTCCGATGCCGCAAAAAGCGAGGAAGGGGCCTGCTCCTAACTCGCGCAAATACTTTTGCGGCGAATCGGACTCGAATCGGCGAAAACCAAGCAGCCGAGTCTGTGCGTAGAAGATCGCGAAGTTGTGAGCGTCAGTGGCCTCGACGAAAGGCCTCTCAAACTTTCTTGATACGACCAAGATATCGGCGCGCCGGCATGCGGCAATCGGCTCGCGCAACGAACCAGCCGGAAGCAGCCATTCGTCTTTGAGTTTGCGTGAGCCATCGAGCATTACGATATCCAAATCGCGAGCAAGCTGCAGATGCTGAAACCCGTCATCCAAAAGGAACACATCGATTGCATTCGCTGATTCCAGACGGCTGCCAGTTGCAAACCGATCGGGACCGACACCGAACAAAACTCTGTCGCCGAGTCGCCGCTTAAGCAGCTCGATTTCGTCGCTGCTGCCGTCCGTGCCCCGATAGCCGCGGCTCAGAATGGCAACACTCTTGCCCTCCGCCAAAAACTTTTCCGCGAGCCATAAGACCATAGGGGTCTTTCCCGTTCCGCCGACGGTCAAGTTCCCAACACTGATTACCTTGGCTCGCAACCGCTTCGCTTTAATCCATCCTCGAGCATAAAAGGCACGGCGCAGCCGAACGTACAACCCATACAACCTAGAAAATGGCCACAGGCAAATTCGGACGGCGCGCGGCAAGTTCATCGTGCTGGGCCGCCGATGAATTTAGCGATTTCGGCGAGAGCCCGGTCAGTTGCGCCGCGACTGCTGTCGACCAGGCGCTGCGCGTTCTCCCCCATTTTGCGGCAACGCTCGGGGTTACGCAGCAATTCGATCCAGGCTACTCCGGCGTCTTCGGGGCTCTCGACCTGGATGGCTGCGTCGGCGCCAACAAAACGCGCGGCAATATCCGCAAAATTTTCCATCGAAGGCCCGAACACTGGAATTTTACCGAATGCCGCGGGCTCCAGAATATTATGACCTCCCGATGGCACAAGCGATCCACCAACAAATGCGCCGTCGGCTAGACGATACACTGACGCCAGTTCGCCAATACTGTCGAGGAGTATCACAGTGACGTCGCGCGAGATCGAGCCATTGTTGCCGACTGCCGTTCCTTGCGCATGACCGGATACTGCGAGCTCAGAGCGCCGAATGAACTTGCGGCGCGATTCGTGAATGAATTCCGCCGCCGCCTCAAACCGCTCCGGCTTGCGTGGGGCGAGAACCAATAGCGCATTCGGATGTTCGCCTTGCACGACGCCAAAGGCTATCAATGCGAGTGGCTCTTCCGTAGCCACCACGCTCCCCGCAACTACGATCGGCGAACGGCCTTGCCGGCGAGCTTCCGCTTCGAGCCAACTCGACAACGGCGTCGGCGCGGGAAGCTCCATATCGTATTTCAGGTTACCGCTCACTGAAACGCGATCGGCGGGCGCGCCCAGCGCACGAAGTCGCTCCGCATCTTTCTCGCTTTGCATCAGGAATGCGCTCGCATTTGCCAACGCGCTTCGCAAAAACGGTCGAAGGAAAAACCCGAACCTGCCAAGGTAACGCTGGTAGCGCGCGAAGGAACGATCCGAGATTCGTCCACTCACGAAAAGCACTGGAATGCTCTGCTGGCGAGTCTCGCGCAAGAAATTGGGCCAGATTTCGGTTTCCAGCACAACGATGAGGGAAGGCCGCACGGCGCGCAGCGCGCGGCGAACACAAAAGCTCCAGTCGAGCGGGAAATAGAACACCGCATCCGCGAATTGCAATCGTTCGCGAGCCAGCGATTGGCCGGTGACAGTGGTGGTCGAAACCACGAGGGGGCGATTCGGGTATGCCTCTTTCAAACCCTTCGCCAGGGCAACACTGGAAAGAAGCTCACCCACGGATACGGCGTGAATCCAGATGGCCCCGGGACGATCTGCAGGCAATTTGTCGAGTGACCCGGTTGAAAAGCCAAGCCTCTCGCGCAAATTGGCGAGGTATTTTTTCTGACGCAGCCCCCTAATCAGCCAATACGGCAGCAACAACAGAGTTGCAGCACCCATTAAAAAGCTATAGATGAAGTACACTAAGCGTGGCTCCGGCCCCTTATCACTGCGCCTCGGAACTCATGCGAGGCGCAGGGCAACCCCGCACGTCCCCCGGGAATCGAAAGGCGACGAGATGAGAAACCTCTATTATAACCACATGCGAATAGCCGCTCTCAGAATTCCCTGTGTCGCCACTTCTCTTTCTCTTCTCGCCGCGTTCGCGGGGGCGCAGCAGGCGCCATTACGAACTGCTTCACTAGAGTCGCATGAAGGCTTGACGATCACCGCGACTCCGTGGACGGATGCAGCGAAGTACAAAGACAAATTCCCGAAGAAGTCGCCGTATGCCGCGGGAATACTTGCGGTGGAAGTATCGTTTCGCAATGATTCCGACGAAAGCGTCAGGGTCACCTTGTCACGCATTCGCCTGACCGTACACGTCGACGCCGAGAATACACAGGAGCTTCCTTCGCTCAGCCCAGAGGAACTGGTGCAGGCTGTCCTGAAGCCCGGAGGTAAAGATCCGACGGCGAAGCGCAATAAGATTCCTCTTCCGGTCCCGATTCCCAAGGGCGGAGGCGGCAAGAATGCGGATGAATTGCAGCGGCAAGCGCAGGAAGCAAGCGTGCCGACGGGGGTCGTCGCACCACACAGCACCGTTAAGGGGCTTCTTTATTTTGATATGCAAAGTCAGTTTGACCTGCTCGAAACGGCGCATCTTTATGTGCCAGAACTCGTGCAAATGCGCGGAAATCGTGCGCTGACGTACTTCGATATTGACCTCGGACATTGAATCCCAGCGCGGCAATGTTCTGACGCTGTTTCCACAGGGTCGTTTGCGCGCGTCGCCCCCCTCGGCTACCATGACTGTGCGGCAAAATCTTTTTGTCCCCGGGACCCATGCTTACTCTGCTCGAAGAACTCAACCCTGAACAACGCGCTGCGGCGGAAACAACAGAGGGTCCGCTGCTGATTCTCGCCGGCGCCGGAACGGGAAAGACGCGTGCCATCACCTTCCGAATGGCGCATCTAATCGCCAGCGGCGTGCCGGCGGAAGCGATACTCGCGGTCACGTTTACGAATAAGGCCGCGGAGGAGATGCGCAATCGCGTCTCCGATTTGCTGCTGCGCGCAGGCGTTCCGCCCGCGCAACCGTGGCTGTCGACATTTCATTCGCTTTGCGCTCGGCTCCTCCGACGCGAAGCCGCCAATGCCGGCCTGCCGCGTGATTTTGCCATTTACGACGATGACGACCAGCTCGCTGCGGTGAAGCTTGTTATGGCGAATTTGGAAATCGATGATGACGCATTGACGCCGCGCAATGTTCTGAGCCGCATCAGCTACGCGAAAAATCACGGACAGAGCGCGGAGAAGATGCGAAGCGAAGCCATCGACAAAGATGGCCGCCGTGTGGCCGATATTTTCGCCGCTTACGAACAACTGCTGCGTCAAAGCAACGCTCTCGATTTCGATGATCTCCTCCTTCGCACCGTGAAGTTGCTGCGGGATTCCCCAGCAGTTCGCGAAAAGTGGCAGGCGCGATTCCAATACATTCACGTCGACGAATACCAGGACACGAACCGGGTGCAGTACGAGCTTCTTCGGCTGCTTACCAGCCCAAAACAAAACCTCTGCGTGGTGGGCGACGAGGACCAATCTATTTATCGTTGGCGCGGCGCGGACGTGTCCATCCTGATGAGTTTTTCGCGCGACTACGCTGCGGCGCGCATTATCAAGCTGGAGCGAAATTACCGCTCGACGCAGCAAATCCTGGACGCCGCCGGCGCGGTCGTCGCCAACAATCCGGAACGCCTTGGCAAGTCTCTCAGCGCAGAAAACGGAGCTGGCACCAACCTGAGGTATTTCGAGGGACGAGACGCCCACGCAGAAGCTGAGTTTGTCGCCGGCGAACTCGAGCGCATTCTCAATGAAGACTCCTCGCAAACCTGCGCCGTGGAATATCGGACCAATTTTCAGTCGCGCGCATTTGAAGAAGTGTTCCGCCGGCGCGGGCTTCGTTACAAGCTCGTGGGCGGTTTCAGCTTTTACAATCGCGCGGAAGTGAAAGACGCCTTGGCGTATGTGCGCCTGGCGATGCATCCCGAAGACGACATTTCGCTGTTGCGCGTGTTGAATGTGCCTCCCCGCGGCATCGGCAAGACCACGGTGGATGCGCTGCAAGCCACGGCTCGCGCTGATGGTTCCAGTTTGTGGGCGGCCATTGGGAAATTTGTTTCCGGAGCGGCTGGCGGTCGCGCCGTGGCACCGCTCCGCGCGTTCCAGGAGATCATCGCCAACCTGCAGGAGTCGCTTGCGAAGAGCGAAGCTCCTGATTTCCTTCGCGCTGTTCTCGAGGAAACCGGCTACATGGGCATGCTCAAAGACAGAAATACTCCCGAGGACGTCGCGCGCATTGAAAATCTCGAGGAGCTTGTTCGCGCCGTCGCGGAAGGACTGGAAAATGGCGAATCTTTCTCGGACTTTTTGGACGCAGCGGCCCTGGTCAGCGACGCCGACACGTTTGAAGGCAAGCCCGGAGTCACACTAATCACGCTGCATAGCACCAAGGGCCTTGAGTTCGACCATGTTTTCCTGACCGGCATGGAAGAAGGCATTTCGCCGCACAGCCGCGCCTTGAATGAAGAGAAAGGCATTGAGGAAGAGCGGCGACTGGTATACGTGGGCATGACGCGCGCGCGGAAATCGCTTACGCTCACGCGCGCGGTGTATCGGCGCATCTTTGGGAACGAGCAGCAACTCCGCGCTTCTCTGCCCTCGCGGTTCCTGGCGGAAATTCCGAGCGAGCTTGTGGAAACAGTTCGCGGCTCGATGGCCGAAATCGGGCAAACACGGCGCTACGAACCCGATCCGGAGTATTCCTATTCGCCGGAAGAATTTCTGCGGCGCGTGCGCGGCCAGTCGCAACCACCTTCCGCCCCCCGCCGCGCCTCCGCCGGTTCCAGTGCGTTTACTACCCGCCCTCCCGCCAGACGCGGCGCCGACGCGAATCCCCTCCTCGGCCAGAAAGTTCGGCATCCGAACTATGGGGTTGGCACGATCGTCGGCGTCGAAGGCGATGACGAGGATCGCCGCCTTTCGGTCAGTTTCCCGGGCAGAGGAACCAAAAAGTTCGTCGAGCGGTACGCCCAATTACAACAGGTGTAGCGCGCAGGCGACTGGTGTTGCGCGGCTAGGCCTCTCAAGGTACATTGAGGCGCGCAATCCCATCTAGTACAGCGTGTCCGGCAGTGCAGCCGTAACCGAAACGGATGCGAATCGGAGAGTACGAGTGGCGTCACCCCTGTTCCGCTGTAAGGGCATCGACCAGTTGCTTTCGGATTCCGAGAACGCCGAAGTTCGATTGAAAAAGACCCTTGGCTGGGTGAGCCTCACTTCGCTCGGCATCGGCGCCGTGATCGGATCGGGAATTTTCACGATCGTCGGCACAGCGATCGCCGGGCAAAAACTCCAGGTAAAATCCATCCTGAACGCTCCCCTGTTGGAATATTTGATTTACCATTCGCCTTCCTTCGGGCGACCTGGGGCCGGACCCGCAATCGCGTTGTCCTTCGTTCTCGTGGCCATCGTCTGTGGATTCGCGTCGGTGTGTTATGCCGAACTGGCCGCCATGATTCCGATTGCCGGGAGCGCGTACACGTACACCTACGCGACGTTGGGTGAGCTCATCGCATGGATCATTGGCTGGGACCTAATTCTCGAATACGCGGTCAGCAACATGGCGGTAAGCGTAGGCTTCTCACAGCATATAGTTAACCTGCTTGACTGGTTCGGTCTTCATCCCGACCCGCGCTGGATCTCCCCCGCTTATCTTCCCGGCGGCCTCTCGGATCTTCAGGGGAACGTGCTCTATGAACCCGGCTGGCACCTTGGCTTCAATTGGCCGGCATTCATCATCGTGATGTTATTAACGATGATTCTCGTTCGCGGTATCCGTGAGTCCGCCGAAACCAACAACGTGATGGTCCTGCTGAAGATCGTCGCTATCCTGGTCTTCATCAGCTTCGCATCGCGATTCATCCACCCGGCGAACTGGCATCCGTTCGCGCCTAATGGGTGGCCGGGCATTCTCACCGGCGGCTCGATTGTCTTTTTCACTTACATCGGCTTCGATTCCGTTTCTACGGCCGCCGAAGAATGCAAGAACCCGCAACGCGACGTTCCTATCGGCATCATCGCCACACTGGTGGTCTGCACGATTCTCTACGTTGGCGTAGTTGTCGTCTTGACCGGGCTCGTGCCCTGGCAGACGCTGGTGGACGATGCCGCCCCAGTGGTCAACACGCTGAAAAAACTCCACTTCAATAGCGTGCGCCTTATCGTGCTCATTGGCGCGCTCATGGGCATGATTTCTTCTCTGCTTGTTTTTCAACTTGGCCAAGCTCGCGTATGGTTCGCCATGTCTCGCGACGGCTTGCTGCCTCGCATCTTCAGCCGCGTGCACCCGCGCTTTTGCACGCCGGATTTTTCCACCTGGATGGCGGGATTTCTGGTCGGCATTCCCGCCGGTCTTCTCGACATCGGAACGCTCGCCGATCTCTCCAATATCGGCACGCTTTTTGCCTTCGCGCTTGTAGCGGCGGGAGTGTTGATTCTTCGTTACCGCGAGCCCAACCGTCCACGCGCCTTTCGCGCCCCCGGCGGCCCGCTGGCTCCAATCATCACAATCGTCACCTGCCTGCTGCTCATGGCTGGCCTGCCGATTACGAACTGGATTCGATTCTTCGTGTGGATGGCAATCGGACTCGTGATTTACTACAACTATGGGCGGAGGCGCAGCACGCTGCGCGCCGCCAATCCTGCTTAGAGCGTTGTGAGATGGAGCGCATGTTTCTGACTTCGTTGCGAAGATGTCTCAACGCCAGCCTTGCCGTCATCGTGAGTGTCGCGCTGCTGCCGACCGGCGCTTACGCCTGGGGTGGCAATGGGCAACGCGTCGTCGTCAACCAAGCTATCGACACGCTGCCGGCCGATCTGCGCGCGTACTTCGAGAGTCAGCGATCGTTTATGGTGCAACACGTGACCGACCCGCTGGATGCCGAAACGAAAACCCCCACCGAGCGGCATAATCACTTCATCCGGCTGGACAAGTACGGGCACTTCCCTTTCGATGCTCTGCCTCGCAGCTACAAAGCTGCGGTAAATAAATTCGGCAAATCCAAAATCGATGCGAATGGCCTGCTTCCCTGGGAAATTGGCGTCTACAGCCAGAAGCTTACCGAAGCGATGAAGCTCGGCCGCTGGGATGAAGCCCGGCTCAACGCTGCGATTCTCGCCTTCTATGTCGCGGAGGCGCACGATCCCTTCAACACCACGGAAAATTTCGACGGCCATCTCACCGACCAAAAAGGGATCAACGAACGATTTGGAACAACTCTCATCGAGCGCTTTTCTTCTTTCTTCCCCATGCGTCCTAACGATGGCTCCTTCATCAAAGATCCCACCGATCACGCATTCGAGGCCTGCCTCAGCGCACATAGCTGGCTGGAGGTAATCGAGCTCGCGGATCGCAATGCGCGGCTGGAAAGCAAGTCCTACGACGATGAGTACTTCGATCGCTTCTACAATCAGTCCGCGGGAACGCTGATTCACCAACTCTCGGATGCAGCTACCGATGTCGGCTCTTACTGGCTCACCGCATGGACCAATGCCGGCAAGCCCACCTTGCCACACTAGCATTGTCTGCCCGCCATTATGCTTCCTGAAACTATTGCATCACTTCCGAAAGCGGAGTTGCACCTTCACCTCGAAGGGTCGATTCAGCCGAGCACGGTGTGTGCGTTAACGGCACGCCACGGTCTTGAGGTCACCGAGCAGGAAGTGCGCCACCGCTACGCGTACCAGAATTTCCTGGAGTTCCTGGAAACGTTCAAGTGGATCACTTCGTTTTTGCGCGAACCTAAAGACTACGCATTGGTGACTCGCGACCTCGCGAAGTACCTGCTATCGCAACGCGTAGCCTACGCCGAAATTACGATCTCCGTGGGCGTGATGTTGCTGCGAAAGCAGCGCGTGGAGGCCAACTTCGAGGCGATCTTAGCGGCCGCTGAACCCTTCGCGTCCCGCGGCCTCCATATGAACTGGATTTTCGATGCCGTCCGTCAATTTGGCCCGGACGCGGCGATGCGCGTCGTCGATGCCGCCAGGCAGTGCGCGTCGAAGTCCATCGTAGCCTTCGGCATCGGCGGCGACGAGTTAAGCGTGCCCACCAAAAACTTTCGCCCGGTATATGACCGAGCCGGGGCCCTGGGGCTACATCGCCTGATTCATGCGGGCGAAGTCGGCGGCCCAGAAAAGATTCGAGAGGCCATCGAGATCCTCGGAGTCGAAAGAATCGGCCACGGCATCGCGGCGATCAATGACCCCGCGCTTATGGATCTTCTCGCCGATCGCCGCATTCCACTTGAGGTCTGCCCGCAAAGCAATATCCGCACTGCTGCGCTCGCTTTGCAGCTGCGTCGCGATAAGGCGAACATCGGCGAGCATCCGTTACCGGCGCTATTTCGGCATGGCATTCCGATCGCGCTATCCACTGATGATCCCGCCATGTTCCACACCACGCTCGTCCGAGAATATGAGCACGCCCAGCAGCTCGGAATGACGGAGAACGAGCTCTTGCGCTTGGCGCAAATGAGCTTTGATTTTGCGTTTGAGGGGCAGCACTCTCGGACTGCGAGTTGAGCCTACGATTTCAACGCAAGCAGCGAACCCGCAAGTTTGCGTTTTTGCGCGCGAGTCGCCATTACGGTCGGGACAACCTCGACCTTGATTCCTAGGTCGCGAATACGATCCGCCTGCTTTTTGTCCGTAGGATCAATTACGAAGGTGCCGCTAAAGTCGGCATAGAGCTTCGCAACGCCGGGCGCCGAAGCCTCGTAGCCAAGCTCGGCGAGCATTTTGTCCGACGGGCCCTTCAGCGATTTGCCGCCCACGATCGGGCAAACGGCAACCACAGTCTCCCTACGTGCACGCAAAGCCTCTCGTATCCCGGGTACTGCCAAAATCGGTCCGATGCTGATCAGCGGATTGCTGGGGCAAACCACAATCCGATCCGCATCTCGAATCGCGTCGAGCACACCGTTCGCTGGCCGTACCTTGTCGGCGCCATCGAAGCGTATGCCGCGTACCACGGGCTCGGCGCGGCGCTTCACCAAGTATTCCTGGAAGTGCAGTTCCCCTTCAGCCGTGTCAATCATCGTCGGCACCGGTTCGTCGCACATCGGCAAGATGCGCGTCTTTACCGCCAGCGCAACGCGAATCGCTTCCGCCGCATCGCTCAGCGACTTGCCTTCCGCGAGCATCGCGGAACGGTGGATGTGCGTGGCAAGATCGCGGTCACCGAGATTGAACCAATTAATTCGACCAAACGCCGCGAGACGTTCTAACGCGTGAAATGTCTCCCCACGAAAGCCCCAGCCCTTTGCCTCATCGACGATTCCCGCGAGCGTGTAAGTGACAATATCCAGGTCCGGCGAAATTTTCAGGCCATGCAAAACAATATCGTCCCCGGTGTTCACGATCACTGTTAGATCGTGCGGGTCCATTACGTCGTGAAGGCCCAGCAGGAGTTTTGAGGCACCTACGCCTCCAGCCAATGCGGTGATAGTGTCGCGCTTTGCAGATGGCATGGGGTAATGGATACGCGGACGCGGCCGTTATGCCGCAAAACCCTCGGCATCGGCCAAATGCTGCGCGCGTTCGCGGACACGGTCCGAAAGATAGTTGCCACTCGTCACGAATTCAGGATAGAGCGCGAGCCGCTCCCGCAAATGGAAGCCGCGCGCTTCGGTCTCAGTACGCAGTTTGCTGATTTGCGGCCACGCCGCTTCGGGGTTGATGAAATCTTTTGTAACCGGTGAAATGCCGCCCCAATCGTTGATTCCTGCTTCGAGCAGCCGAGGAAAATCCGCGTAGCTGAGATTCGGCGGCGCTTGCAAATTCACGTGCGGACCCAAAATCAGTCGGGCGATGGCAATCGTGCGCAGCATATCGTCCATGGTCGGCTCCGGGTGATGCGACATCGGGATATCCGGCTTCGCGCGAAAGTTCTGCACAATCACTTCCTGAATATGACCGTATTTCTCGTGTAGGGCGCGAATCGCAAACAGCGAGTCGACGCGCTCCTCGAGGGTCTCGCCAATTCCGATCAGGATTCCAGTCGTAAAGGCCATCGCAAGTTTTCCCGCCTCCTCAATGGTGCGCAACCGCAGTGCCGGAACTTTGTCGGGAGCTTTGAAATGAGCCAAGCCGTTGCGCATCAGCCGTGAGCTGACCGTTTCGAGCATCAGGCCCACGCTGGCATTCGACTCCCTGAAGCGCTCCAACGCCGCGCGATCCATGACTCCGGGATTGGCGTGAGGCAGCAAACCCGTACGCTCGAGCACCATTTCACACATCGCGGCAGCATAATCCAGCGTGCGCGCAAACCCTTGCCGCCGCAGAAAATCACGGGCTTCCGGAAAGATGCGCTCGGGCTGGTCCCCGAGGCTGAATAACGCCTCCTTGCATCCAGCGTCGCGAGCGCGCTCGGCCAGCGCCAGCACTTCGTCCGGGGTCATGAAGTGCGCGCCCGGCTGGCCCGGATCTTTGCGAAACGTGCAATAGCTGCAGTAATCGCGGCAAAGCGTGGTCAGCGGAATGAAAACCTTCTTCGAGAACGAAACGACAGTTCCCTTCCCCCGTACGCGAAGCTCGGTAGCTGCCGCAAGTAGATCCGCAAGCGAAGCTTGCACGCCCACAAGAAGAGCACCTCCGCGATCCAGTGAGCCCGTTTCCCGCGCCATCGCTAGCAGTTCGCCAACGGCTGTATGGCTCACGCTCACATCACTGCCGAAGCTTCTCGTTTCTGGCTGTGGGTGCGGTTCCATCGTGGTCGAATCCCGGTCAGCGGCTGGGCATTATCTCAAGTCCATCTTAGCGGAATAAATCTTCGCCCGCAGGGCGGATGATCTTTGTTGCCGGCTCTTGCGCGGGCAGGTATTTATAGCCGCGAATAATCACCGCGGGAAGGCCGTCACGCTTGCCCATCGCCAGCCCCGCAGCGGCTGCGAGATCGTCTGCGACTGCCAGAATAGTCGCTTGCAATGGTTTCGCGTTGCGGTCGCGTGAGCCGCGCAAGTCCAGCAGCACCGGGATACCTGCCGCGCCAATCGCGACGTTGGTCAGTCCGAGGCGCCACGGGCGGCCAAACGTGTCGCTGATAACGACAGCGACGCGCTTCTTGCTCAATTTCCGCAGGGCCGCCGCCAGGAGGCGCGCAGAGCGGTCCGGATCCGTCGGAAGCAACGTCACAACGTCATCTCCCGGCACATTCGAGTGATCCACTCCCGCATTGGCGCAAACGAAACCGTGCTGCGTTTCCACTATAAGCACCGGATGTTCGCGCACAATCCGGCGCGACTCCCGCAAAATAATTTCCACCAAGCGCGGGTCTCTGCCGCCCTTCGCCGCGAGTTGCGATGCCTGTTCAGACGGTTCAACAGTGGACAGCCTTGCGGTGCGCCCCTCCGCCTTAGACACCACTTTTTGCGCGACCACCAAAATATCCCCGCTTTGGAAAACAATTCTCGCCCTGCGCGCCGCCTCGACGATGAGACGCGGCAAGTCGTCTCCCTCACGGATTTCAGGCAAGCCCAAAACAGGCATCAGCGCGATGGGACCTGCGGCCCGCCGTTTCGAGCGGCGCGTGCTCACATTTCTTGTCATGTTGACGCAAGTGGAGTTTATGCGATGAGAGCGATAAATGCATGCGCCGGCCTGCGAGGAATACGGAATGAGCGCTTCACTCGTCACAAACAACATGGACGGAGCCCGCCTTTCGGCCAAGCTCCGTCCAAGCCTAACGCTGAAATAGATGGTTAACGCTTTGGAGGTTTGTCCTTGTCCTTCTCCTTATCCTTGGCCTTGTCCTGTTGCCGTGGCGGCGGTTGTTGTTGCTGGCGGGGTGGCGCCTGCTGACGCTCCGTTTGCGGCTGCCGTTGCGGCGGAGGTGCCTGTTGACGCTCGGCTTGCGGCGGACGCTGTGGCGGAGGCGCCTGTTGACGCTCCGTTTGCGGCGGGGGTGCCTGCTGACGCTCGGTTTGCGGTGGACGCTGTGGCGGAGGCGCCTGTTGACGCTCGGCTTGCGGCGGACGCTGCGGCGGAGGCGCCTGTTGACGCTCGGCTTGCGGCGGACGCTGCGGGGGATTGTCGTTCGGTGGCGGATTCGCCGGCCGAGCCGAAGGAGGCCGATCGTTGCGTTCGTTCGCGGGGCGGTTGTTGCTTGCCGGAGGGTTGGGTTGTGCATTTGGCGGCGCAGCGTTCGGCCGATCGTTATTGGGTGAGCGATTGGGCTGCGCGTTCGGAGTCGGAGGCATCGTATTTGGCCGCTCATTACTCGGAGGCCGATTGGGCTGCGCATTTGGCGGTGCAGCGTTTGGCCGATCGTTGTTAGCTGGCCGGCCGGGCTGTTCGTTCGGCGCCGGAGTGTTCTGCCGTGCTGACGGCGGTCGATCGTTGCGCTCGCGATTCGGCGGCGGCGCATTTGGCCGGTCAGCATTTGCCGGACGATTCGGCTGCGGTTGCGTATTGTTAGGCCGCTCGGCATTTGCAGGCGGCGTGCCCGGACGATTGTTTGGCTGAACGTTGGTTTGCTGCTGCGCAGGCCGATTGACGTTCTGATTTACGTTCTGCGGTGGCGCATTTCCAGTGTTCCTTTGCTGTGGCGTTGCCGGCCGGGCTGCGGGAGCCATCCTCACGACGGCCGCAGGTCGAATTTGCTGAGCCTCGGCTCTTCGAACCTGCGAAGCCGCGGGCGGCTGGCCGCCATTCTGCCGGATGAGCGCCTGCTGCCTGTCAATCGGCGCCGGCGGCGGTGGCGGCGCCGTCCTAGCCACCACGGCGCGAGCCATAACTCGCTCCGGCGGACGTGCTTGCGATGCCCTGCCCGCCCCGACAAACGCTTGGCGCTCAGGTGCTACGGAGGGGGCCCCCATGTTCACTTGCGCTCGAGAAATTTGCCTTTCATCCACACGAACGACGTTTCGAGCGACAGGCTGCGAGGTCGACAGGACTTGCGTGGATGTCGCAGTCACTGCACCAGGCACGCGTTGATTTACATACGTCACGTTGTTGACCGTCGTCTTATTCACCACCACCGTGTTGTAGTAGTTGTTCACCACGGTTGTGTTTACCGTCGTGTTTGTGACGTTCACGTTGTTCACGTAGTTGCGGCTTACCCGGTAGGAAGGAACGTAAACTTCACGCGGTCCCAACGGGAACCAGCCGACAGCCGCACCACCTCCGACTGCAACGCCGATGGCTACGTGAGGTCCGCCAACCCAAGCGACAAGCGCGGGTGCGTAAACCGGACGCGCGTACACCACACCAACCGCTGCGGGCCGGCACGGCACCCAGCCCCACGCTCCGCCAACAGCAACCCAGCGGCCGTAGTGGAATGGAGCGAAGCCCCACGGCTCATCATCGACCCACGTATAGCCCCACGGCGCGATCCACACCCAATGGCCGTAACGATAAGGCGCCCAACCTACCACCGTCGTTTGTGGAAACCAGACAGTGCCGTACTCGCGCGTGTCGCGCCATCCTCCATATTGATCGAGGTCCTCATATCCGATGGCATCCTCAGAAACGTACCGCCGCGACGCGGAACGATCTTCGCGTCGGTCACGTTCGTAGGACCAGCGCTCCAAATCGTCGTCGCTACCCACACCCTCGATATCGGCGTTCAATTGATCGGTGCCGCTAAATATCCCGGTCTCGTCGGCGTGCACGCTATAGGATTGCCCGCCACCGGTGACTTCTCCTTCTCCATCGCGAACGACAACTACGGTGGTGTCGCCCGCTTCATTCACGTTGATTCGGTAAATGCCAGGACGCGAGGCTGTAAAAGCCAGATTAGGTGTATCAACCTCGAAAATTTCGCTGCGACTGAGACGCCGCAGACGAATTCGCACCGTTCCTTCCGTCAACTGCAGTTGCGCGGTGTTGTCGTCCAGATTCAAAAACGAAAAACCAGTGTTCGCGCCCAGGCGAATCGAGCCAGAACCGATTTGCAACTCTGCCCGGGAATCACGGTCAGCCCAAAGCTTGTCTCCAGTGGTCATGGGCCGGTTCACCACAGCACCAACCCAGTCCTCCGTTCCTGCCGGCTGAAAGGAAACAGATCCATCCGCAACGCTGAGACGAGCCACGCGTGTGGGAGGATCATCGTCGTCCGCTGCGGCTCGCGGCGGACCAAACAATGTCACGGCCAGTGCCATGGCGATCAGGCTTGTAAATTTGAGCGCATATTTTCTCATAATCAGATTCTCTCCTGAACCTGTCGCGGCAGGTCTGCCCTTCATTCGCCGCGTTTATTTCCACTTGGTTGGATCTGGTGCCTGGGAGCCGATGCTACGAGTATGAACTGCATCCGGCCTCTCGCTCTATCGGGCATTTTCCCTATGTCCAATCAGAAAAGGCCCGATTCCTCTCATTCATGGTAAACACCTGTCGAGTCTAAGAGTTGTGCGGATAGCCTTGCGTTTTACACATTCTCGTAAGCACAAAAAAGCCCGCCCCAAATTTGGAGCGGGCTTTTCTTTCCAGAAATTTTAGCGTCCGTGCGAACCGCTTCCGTGAGAGCTGCCACCATGCGATCCCCCACCACCGCCTCCACCGTGAGAGCTGCCTCCACCACCTCCGCCGCGACTCGCGCCTCCTCCGCCCCCGTAACTGCGGCTAGGCGCGGAGTAGGAACGCGAAGGCGCTGAGTAGGAAGGACCAGAGTAAGATCGGGAAGGCGCCGAGTAAGATGGCGCGGAATAAGAGCGCGCTGGCGGCGAGTAACTGCGCGTTGGTGCGGAGTAAGACCGCGTCGGAGCTTCGTACGAGCGGCCGCCTCCACGATTGTTGTATGACGGTGCATTCGAGTAACCCGGTGAGTTAGAGCGTGATGGCGGTTGATACGAACGGTTTCCGTTCGAGTACCCGCCATTCGAGTTCCCACGCCCGCCGCTGGACGGTGAAGAAGACGGCCCATTGTTATAAGCCGGAGCATTCGAGCGTGAGTTTCCACTTTCGGCTGGCCGGCTATTTCCCGAACCTGCCCAGGGCGGCCGATTTGTATTTGCCGAGCGCGCCGCCTGACTGCCATTCGGGCGGTCAGAAGAAGCGCTGCCGAATCCCTGCGGAGCCCGTCCGCGATCCGTCGTATTTCCTTGCGCAGACCAGTTCCGTGATCCGCCGTTGTTCCCTGGCCGGTTCGACGAACCGTTGCCGTTCACGGAAGCTCGCCCATTCACGCCGGCGTTTCCGCTAGCCGACGGTGGCCGATTGTTGGAGAGTTCGCGCTGCCGCGAAGACATTGCGCCATTATTCAATTCGCTGCCCGGGCGATTGTTCGGCGACGCAGAAGTTCCCCCGCCATTTCGAGCCCCGAAGCCGCCGTTATTTCCGCCGCGATTCATTCCGCCATTCGCCGCGCCATTTCCTGCGCGACCAGCGGATAGTCCGCGAGTATCCATGGTTCGCACCGGCATGTGCGAAGCAGCCGAAGCCGGCGCCGTGCGCGCCATCACTGATCGATTCATCACTCGCGATGGCGGTGTAGACACACGCCCGCGAGCACTTGCCGCTCCGGTGAAACTGCTCCGCGTCGGCGTGAAGTCCGCGCGATTGGTCACCTGCGCGCCGCGCAGGGACGCTTCGTTCACGCGCATCGATCCGCGATTGATGGCTTGTCCGTTCACAAACGCGTTGCGGGAAGCCGCCGTCACTGCACGACTGTTATGCGCATACGCATAGTTGAAATTATTGTTGTGAACGTTCAGCACGTTGACGTTCGTGATCCGCGTGTTCGTGATGTTCACATTGCGGAAGTAGCGGTCGCTGGCGTGATACCAGGGATGGTACGGTTCCCGGAAGCCCAGCGGGAACCACCCGATTCCGCCACCAAACCCACCTCCAAAGCCGAACCCGCCTCCGAAATGTCCACCGCCCACAAAGCCGACGAATGCTGGTCCGTAAAAGGGACGCGCGTAGACAGGTCCCGGGCACCAGCCCCACCCGCCGCCAACATATGCCCATCGGCCATAATGAAATGGCGCAAAGCCCCAAGGCGCATAGTCCACCCACGTCCAGCCCCACGGACCAACCCAGTTCCAATATCCGTAACTGTACGGAGCCCAGCCTACAGCCACTGTGCTGGGATACCACACCGGACCGTACTCAGGCTCTTCGCGCCACGAACCGTAATCATCCAGATCTGAATAGCCGGGAACGTCGCGATTGACGTATTTCGCGGATACCGAGTTGTCGTCCCTCAGGTCCCGGTCCGTAGCCCAACGATCCAAGTCGTCCGGAGCAGGTGCCCGCTGGACGTTGTATTCCGGATTATCCACGCCGTTAAGTTCTGCCTGATCGCCGGCGTGCACCTCGTATGTTTGCCCACCCGCTGTTATTTCGCCCTCTCCGCGAATCACCGTAACGCGGGTGCCATCTCCATTTTCATTCACGTCAACGCGGAACGCTCCCGCCTCTTTCACCGTGAACGCAAGATTTGGCGTATCGACTTCGTACAAATCGCCTTCCCGCATTTCTCGCACTCGGAAGTTAATCGCGCCCTCGGCGATGCGCGCTTGCAGAATATTTTCGTCAAGGTTTAGAAACGACAGCGCCGTCATACTGCCCAGATGCAGTGTCGCCGCTCCGGCCTGCAGCTCCGCGCGGGAATCTTGATCCGTCCACATCTTGTCGCCGACTGTAACAGGACGATTTTTCGCCGCCGCCGCCCAGTCCTCGGTTCCTGTCGGCTGAAAGGACACATTGCCATCCAGATAGCTGATGCGCGCCACGCGCGCCGGCGGATCGGCCTCGTCCGTGGGTTCGCCCGCTCGCGCTTTGGGCGCGACCAATAGCAATAGACCGGCTAAGCACATGAGCACCGACGCTCTGCTTTTCCCGGCAAAAGTGGCCTTCATGTTGTTTCCCCTGTCTCCGGCCCATCTTGCGAAGCTTGGCCGATTGGGAGTACATCCGCAGTAAAATCTGGACTTGGCCTCGACACTCCCACCCCATGTAACCCGCCCTTCAAAATTAAGTTGCTCCACCCAATTCTCACTTTGGGACATCCTACACCCTAAGACCAGTAAGTACTAGTACTACAGCTAACTGGCCCAAAATCCGTACGTTAGGACAGGCGTCCTCCCGCCCCCAGCATCCTACACTATCTCTTTGGAGCGCCTGTGCGCTCTGGGAGAATGCATGCCTCGGAATTGGTTCAGAGTGATGGTACTGGCGTTGACCACAGCGGTTGCAAGCCCGGCGCAGAATTGGCGCCAAGTCGGACCCCCAGGAGGCACCGTCATCTCTTTGGCCGTGGACCCTCGCGACGCCAGCAGGCTCTATCTGGGTACCTCGGACGGCCACGTATTCACCTCCTCAGATGAAGGCGCGCACTGGCAGCTCTTGAGCCGCATCGGCACCGGCCAGGACGACGTAATCACGCACATTATCGTCGATTCCCGTGATTCCAAGCGCCTCTTTGCCAGCACGCGGAGCCTCTACACCGGTGGCGGCGGCGTGTACCGTAGCAATGACACTGGCCGCACGTGGCGGAACGTCGGTCTCGCCCACGAAACCGTTCGCGCCCTTGCTCAATCCCCCACCCACCCGAAAACTTGGCTCGCAGGTTCGCTGACTGGCGTTTATCGCTCGAGAGACGAAGGCGCAAATTGGGAACGCATCACACCCGCCAAGCACGATGATCTGAAGAATTTCGATTCCGTCGCCTTTGACCCGCGCGATGACAACGTCATTTACGCCGGAACGTATCACCTTCCCTGGAAGACCACCGACGGCGGCAAGCACTGGTCCCCCATTTCCAAGGGCATGATTGACGATTCTGACGCCATGAGCATCATCGTCGATCCGTCAAATCCAGAGAACGTACACGCGACCGCCGGCTCCGGCATCTACCGCAGCACCAACTCCGCCGGGCAGTGGACCAAATACAAAGGCATTCCCTTCGTCTTCCGCCGCACGCAATTGATTGCTCAGGATCTTCAGCACCCCGAAACGCTCTACGCCGGCACCACCAGCGGCCTTTGGAAAACGACCAGCGAAACCGGTCAATGGAAACGCGTGACTCCAGTCGATTGGGTTATCAACGCGATGGTGATCGATCCCAGGAATACGCAACGCATAATCATCGGCACCGAGCGGGAAGGCGTGCAAATCAGTGAAGACGGTGGAGCAACTTTTTCTTCCGCTAACACCGGCTTCCATCATCAGCACATTTTGGATGTCGCCATGGATCGCGACCGTCCCGAGCGCGAACTCGTCGTGCTCACCTTCGATACCAACGCCTTCCTCGCCACAAAAGACGGCGGCGCTACGTGGATGCCCCTCGGAGGTGGCCTCAAGCGCACAGATCTAAAACATGTGTACGCTTCCCCGAGCGGCTGGTGGGCTTCCCTCAACAACGGTGGCTTGATGAAATATGAAGAAACCGGCGCAAAGTGGGTGAGAGCCGGATTGTTTACCGCTGACTCCCCTACTCCCGTTTCTTCGCGAAACAGAAAAGGTGCCGCTCCTCAACGCTCCACCGGTTCGTCCAAGGCACCCCAACTCCTCCTTTCTCAAATCAACGATCTCACCTTCACCAGCAATAGATGGTACGCGGCCACCAGCACGGGCGTGTTGGTTTCCCGTGACCGCGGCACTTCCTGGAAATTGGCCGCACCCGACGAATTCGTCCAGCAAGCCGCGCAATCGCTCGACGCCTCCGCGGACGGCTCACATATCTGGGCGATCGCGCAGCGCAGCCTCATCTACTCAAACGATGGCGGCTCGCATTGGGACGCGAAGGAGCTTGCCTTTGCCTCCGCCGGAAACTTGCGCGTGCACCGGCTCGACGATTCCAACTTGCTCATTACTTCCAACTCCGGACTGTACGTCTCCAAGGACGCTGGCCGTGAATGGAATCGCGTGGATATCCGCGACCTGCAATTTCAGGATGCAGCGGGCTGCGGTAATGCGCTGGCGGTTTCGTTGCAGCGGCACGGCCTGCTGGCCTCCTTCGACGGCGGCAAGTCCTGGCAGCGTGTGGACAGCCCGCTGGCCGAAGGCTACTTCCCAGTGGTGCGCACGCGCCGCGATGGCGCACTTGTCGCCGCCTCCGCCACCGAAGGCCTGCTGGCATACGAAAGCGAGGCAGGTTCCGCTAACCTGAACGGGTCTGCTGCGACCGGCGCGCAAAAACCCCGGCGGTAACTCAGTTCCTTACACCGAAAAAGGCGTCGAATTTCTTCCGGCGCCTCCTTTCTTTTTGAACCGCATCGTGGCCTTATCTATACGGCGTTGCCATTGCCGCCGATTTGATAGCCGACCCCGCGCACTGTCCGAATCAGCGCATGGTCGTAGCCCGCATCCACCTTGCGCCGCAAGTAATTGATGTACACGTCCACGACATTTGTCATCGTGTCGAAATTCAGTTTCCACACCTGCTCAACGATGGCCGTCCGCGTCACGGGCTGCCCCGCGTGCCGCATCAGGAATTCGAGCAGCGCAAACTCTTTGGGGCTGAGCTGGATATTGTGCCCGTTTCGTTTCACGCTGTGATCCACGCGATCGAGCGCGAGATCGGCCACGGTGAGCACCGCATTCGCCGGCCGGTTTCCACGCCGCAACACGGCTCGGATCCGCGCAGCTAGCTCCGCGAACGCAAACGGCTTCGCAACGTAGTCATCGGCGCCGGCGTCCAGTCCGCGTATCCGCTCTTCCACAATCGAAGAGCCGGTAACCACCATGACCGGCAAGTCCGGTTTTCGAGAACGTATGCTTCGCAGCACGTCGAGTGGAGCAGTTCCCGGCAAATTCAAATCCAGAATCACCAGGTCAAACGCTTGGTTTGCGGCTAAGCGCTGCGCCTCGGTTCCATCGACCACAAGCTGCACGGCAAACTGCTCTTGCACCAGTCGTTGACGTAGAACGTCAGCAAGCGGTGCGTCATCTCCAGCGACAAGGATGCGCATCGGCACACTCGGACAGCAAAATTTGGAAGGGGGGATAGCCGCAGTCTGGCCGTCACACTCGGGTGTGTCAAGCCTGCTTACGTGTGCAGGCGCGAAAGCAGCAAGATAGACGGACTCATCCCACCGGTGTTCCACTACGATACTGTCACGCCTCCGCTGTACTCGTTTGGAACGCATGACAATCTCCCGCGCAACACCGATTCAGGCCTGCTCGCTAAGTAGCTGAAACTACGCGCTCTTCCCCGCAACACTCCGTCGGCGCTGGCCTTCATATTGCATTCAGGCTTCCATGCTCATGCGCACACCCTGCGCCCAACCGCCCTCCCCCGTTTCCGTTATCGCACCAGTATTGATCGTGGACGACGAGCCCGCCGTTCGCAAAGTGCTGGCTACCTTGTTGTCGCAGGCGGGCATATCTTCCAAGCCTGCAGCAAATCCCCAGGAAGCCCTGCTCATGTTAGAGACCACCGTCTTTGAAGCTGTAATTTCTGACCTGCGCATGGGCGCTACTTCCGGGTTCGATCTATTGCAGCAAGTCCGAAAACGTTTTCCCACCCTTCCGTTCTTGATGGCCACCGGAGTTGATGACGTCCGTGTAGGAGTGCAAGCCATGAAGGAAGGCGCCGACGACTACCTCCTCAAGCCATTCGATATTGACGTCGTCTTAGCCAGCCTTCACCGCGCCCTTCAACGAAAACAACTGGAACGCGAGCTGGAAAATTACCGCCTTCATCTGGAAGAAATGGTTTCCGTGCGCACACAAGAAGTGCAAGCCGCATTGGCTGACCTCGAACATAGCCATTCGGCGACTCTCGAAGCGCTGGGTAGCGCCATTGATTTGCGCGACGGACCAACCGCGGGCCACTCCAAGCGTGTCCTTCTGTACTCCCTCAAAATAGCCCAGGAAATTGGCGGCTTGGAAGATCAGTTGAGAACCTTAGGTATGGGCGCGTGGTTGCATGACATCGGAAAACTGGCCATCCCAGACGGCATTCTCCTTAAACCCGCGGCACTCACGGATGAAGAACGCCGGGTCATGGAGCATCATGTCGAGCTTGGATATGACTTGGTTAAATCCATACCTTTCCTCACCGATGCCGCTGAGATCATCCTTGCTCACCACGAGCGCTGCAACGGAAGCGGATACCCGCGCGGCTTGCGTGATAAAGACATTCCCATCGGTGCGCGCATTTTCGCCGTCGCGGATAGTTTCGATGCCATGACCTCCGATCGCCCGTACCGCTCCGCACTCCCGATGAAAACAGCGCGAAGCGTAATCGAGGTTGGACGTGGAGAACTGTTTGATCCACAGATTGTCGACGCTTTCCTCGCCGTAGACAGCGACGCCTGGAGATTGATCAGACAGGACTCGCAAGGGGCATCAGTCCAAAAGCTCGTGTGCCGTAATGACTCGCCTCCCCCGGCACCTGGGATTGTGGACGTACCCAGCTCACTAGCCCCGGAACACCACTTGTCACCCGGCATTTTGAGGCAAGGCCTGGCATGACTCCCGACACAATCGGAACAAGCATCGGCAAAATCGAGAGGCGCGAATGGTTCTTGTGGACTGCCGCCGTCATGGTTACGTTGCTGTTGACCTTCGGCCTCGCATCGTTCTTGTTGCGAGAGGACGATATTCTCTCCGGATTTCTGCCAGAGGTGCGTGGGCTCATTGGCCTTGTCCTGATCTTCGATATCTACACCCTATATCAGCAATTGCAGATTCACAGAATGCGCCGGAGGCTGATCCGGGGAGAGCAGCTTTTCCGCCTTATCTCGGAGAATGCCGCGGACATGATTGCTGTCGTCGACATGGAAGGCCGCCGCGTCTTCAACAGTTTTTCTTACGAAAAAGTGCTCGGCTACTCTTTGGAGGAACTGCAGAAATCGTCGGCTTTTGAGCAGATACACCCGGAAGACCGGGAGAAAGTCGCAAAAGCGGCGGAAGAGGCGCGCCGCACGGGTGTCGGAAAACCTCTCGAATACCGCGTCCGCCATAAAGACGGAACATGGCGGGTACTCGAGTCCACAGCAAGCGTCATCCGAAACTCCCATGGCGATCCCGAAAACCTGGTGATCGTCAACCGTGACATCACCGAACGAAAACGCTCTGCCGAGGCTTTGCGCCGCTCAGAGGCCGGCTTTCGTTCCGTGGTGGAAGACGCCCCCTATGGCATCTATCGCGCACGTCTGTCGGGCGAACTGGTGCTCGTGAATTCCGCACTCGAAAAAATGCTCGGCTACTCTTCACAAGAAGAACTTCTGCAAACGAATTTGGCAAATGGTATTTACCGCTATCCCCTCGAACATCAGAAGCTCAACCAAATTCTTCTGCACGACGAAAATTTCAAAGACATCGAAGTGGAGTGGAAGCGCAAGAATGGCGCTCCCATCACCGTCCGGTGCAGCGGTTGCTCCATTAAGGACGAAACCGGTGAAGTCGCGTATGTCGAGGTTTTCGCCGAAGACGTGACCGAGCGGCGCGGCTTGGAACGGCAACTCCGCATGGCCCAGAAAATGGAAGCCGTTGGGCGTCTTTCCGGGGGAATCGCGCACGATTTCAACAACCTTCTGGGAGTGATTATTGGTTACAGCCAGGTACTGAAGCGAAGTCTCGGTCCACAGAATCCTTCTTTTGAGCATGCCGAGGAAATTGAAAGAGCCAGTCAACGCGCAGTTTCTTTGACGCGTCAACTCTTGGCTTTCAGCCGTCAACAGGTCCTTGAACCCGTCGTCTTAAACCTCAACACCTTGCTCACTGACATGGAAAAAATGCTCCCGCGTCTCATCGGTGAGGATATCGCGCTAAAGCTCGACCTTGACTCCTCCCTTTCGCAAGTCAAGGCCGATCCCGGCCAGATTGAACAGGTCATTCTAAATTTGGCTGTCAACGCTCGAGATGCCATGCCGGACGGAGGCAAACTCCTGATCCAGACCGCCAATGTGGAACTCGACCCTGTCTATACCCACAGCCACCCCGGCTCGCGCCCAGGCTCCTATGTCATGCTCCGCGTCACGGACACCGGCACTGGCATAGATCCCGAAATTCAGTCGCAGATCTTCGAGCCCTTTTTCACAACCAAGGAGCGCGACAAAGGTACGGGGCTAGGCTTGGCCACCGTCTACGGCGTTGTTAAGCAAAGTGGTGGCTATATCGCTGTCGATTCGGAAAAAGGGAAGGGCGCGTCGTTCTCTGTTTACCTCCCGCGTCTTGAGCAGCCGGCCGCCGACTCTTCTCCCTCGTCCGCTGCCGCACCTATAAATACCCGAGGAACCGAAACGATCTTGCTTGTCGAAGACGCCGATCCGCTCCGCAAGCTCGCTGAGTTGTTCCTCAAAGAGAGCGGCTACCACATTCTTAGTGCCCCTGATGGTCAGCAGGCTTTGCAAGCCGCCCGGCAGCACGCCGGCCCCATCGACCTCTTGCTTACAGACGTGGTTATGCCCGGCATGAATGGACGCGTTCTTGGTGAGCGTCTCGCTTTGAGCCAGCCAAAAATGAAAGTGCTCTATATGTCCGGTTACACCGATAGCTTTATCGCTGGTCATGGCGTTCTTGAGCCTGGTACGCACCTGCTTCACAAGCCGTTCACTCAAGAGACCCTTACTCGCAAGGTTCGCGAGCTGCTGGATGCAAGAGATTCCGCTGGCAAAGAAAACATGGCCTCTACTTCCGTTCCAGCTTTTGCGGAAGTCGACCACAGCCCGAAATCCTAGGAGCACGGCTTTTTTAGGAACCCGTTACTTACAAGAGGCAGATTCATAAGCCACGTATTCAGAGGAGATCGAGTGATGCAAAAGCTCTTGGTAATCGATGACGAAGAGGCCATGCGCCGGCTGCTCCGAATCAATCTCTCTGACACATATGAAGTCATTGAGACCGGAGACCCGGAACAAGGCCTGGCCTTGGCCATGCAGAACAAACCATCCGCCATTTTGTTGGATCTCAGAATGCCCCGCTTCTCCGGCTTTGAGCTATGCCGTACTTTCACCGCGCTGACCTCAACGCAATTGACCCCCGTTTTCATCGTGAGTGGCGAGGCTGGATCCACCACCAAGTCCCTGTGCAAGGAGCTCGGCGCCACTGCCTATTTCGAAAAACCCATCGATTTCGACGCGCTACGCGCCCGCCTGGCCGAAGTGTTAAGTACCAAGCGCCCCGAAAGGCGGCGCGAAGTCCGTGTACGTTTGCGCGCGCCCCTTAAATTGACCGGAATCGACATCAACGGCAACTCCTTTGAAGAACCCACTCACACGGAGAATGTCAGCCTTAGCGCGTTTCTCTGCGGCTGCAGCGCGGCCCTCAAGTTAGGTTCCTTGGTGCAGGTTTTTCTCCTCAGTGGCGGCGAACAATTCGTTGGTAGCGCGCGTGTCGTTCGCTCGGAAGCTACGGATACTCCGTATCCCCGCCACGCATTTCAGTTTGTCGAAAAATCAGGACAGTGGGTGCTACAGTAGCGGTTGCGCGTTCCGGCCACCATCCGCAATGACAAAATTGACATCGCTCGCGTTCGTAGTATCGTTAATGGAGCCCACTCCCACTGGAGGTAGTTCATGAATCGTCGTTTTGCCCTTGCACCTCTGTCTGCTCTGTGCCTGCTGTTTGCGTTGGCGGGATGCCAAAAAAGCGCGGACCAGCAGCAAGCCGCGGCAACGGATGCAAATTCGTCCGCACCCGACTCGGGCACCGGTTCCACCGCTTCTAGCAAGCCTGCTGTGCGGGAAGCTCCTCCGCGCCCGAGACCGATCGTCGTCCCTGCGGAGACAGTGATCTCCGTCGTGCTCGACGAATCGGTCGGATCGAAAATCAGCACTCCAGGTCAGAATTTTTCGGCCTCCGTACGCGAGCCTGTCGAAGTCGACGGCCGGGTCGCCATTCCCAAGGGAGCGCGCGCTACCGGTATCGTGAAAGACGCCAAGCCCGCCGGACGCTTCAAGGGCGGAGCACAGCTTGAGCTGACGCTGGTCAGCATCGACATCAACGGCGCCAGTTACGATGTGCACACCACCGCGCCGAACGAAACCAGCAAGGGTAAAGGTAAGCGCACAGCGGCCTTGGTCGGCGGCGGCGCAGGCGGCGGCGCGCTGATTGGCGGACTCGCCGGCGGCGGCAAAGGCGCCCTGATCGGCGGATTGATTGGCGCGGCCGCAGGGACGGGCGGCGCCGGACTCACCGGCAACCGCGACATCACGCTTCCAGCAGAAACCCCCATCACCTTCAAGTTGGTGGATCCGCTGGAAATCAAGCCCAGGCGCTAGCTGCGAAAATTACTTCTCTGCGCTTCCATTCTTTACGCCCTGCGTGACACAAGTTACGCAGGGCTTTTTCTTGAAACCCTAGTGATGGGTGCCAGCTATTTTTTATTGTCGCTTCGCAGAAGATGCGAATGCTGAGTTCAGCGTGATCAGTGTCCCGCCGGCGCCTGCAGCCAGCGAACCACTTTCCGCCATGGGCTTCCGCCCCTGCGGCGCATTGGAGCCTGCAACCAGGTGGATACGCCCGGCCGCGCCGCGATCGGCGGCGCTAGTGGCGTACTCAGGCGCTCCGGCTCAGTCGCCGGTGCGGAAACCCACGGCGTAAGCGAAGGACTCTCCGCGCGCGTCACCGGCGTCGAGAAATCAGTATCTGCCGTCGAATGCGCCGGCGCTTGCATGCCGGCCAACCGCCCACCCAGGCTTTGGTCCCGTTCCGCGGCATAACTATTGCGCGAAAATCCGCCGCCGGCAAAAACCGGCTCAGGGTCAGGCTCCGGTTCCGGCCCTCGTTCTGGCTCTCGCAGCCTTAGCGACGCAGGCCCGTAGCTCATGCTCAGCTCAGCCGACGAAGCTGGCTGCTCGTAACGCCTGCTCGGCTCCGGCGTAAGCGCGGGCTGCTCGAATCGCTTGCTCACTTCCGGCGCCGGTGCGGGCTGCTCCGCTACCGCATCCGAAACCGACAATTTCAGCAGCGCACCCATTTGTTCCTGAGACGCGCGCTGCGCCGCGAGTAATTTGCGGCCATACCGCACCACAGCCGCCAAAATCGCGCATTGCACCAGCAAACGCGCCAGATCAATCCAGTTATTCTGGAACCAATCCGTAATTTCGGTCATAAGTTGGCCTTTGTAAGGTTCCCGTAAACACTACCGCCGCGCGCCTCACCGCGAAACTGGCATCACGGCCAATTTTCGGCCACCGCGCTTGCGTACCCACCTGCCCACCCGAACGGTGCGCACAGCGGCCATCAGCAAGGGACCACACCCCGAAATTTGCGCGCATCGGAAGCCGTATTACTATGGTGCGGACCTCTCGATGCCATCGACCCAACCGCTGATACACGTAGATCACGTTTCGCGCGATTACCGCCTCGGCGAAACCGTCATCCGCGCGGTCAATGACCTATCCCTCGAAATCTCCTCCGGCGAATTTCTCGCTCTCCTCGGCAGCTCCGGCTCCGGCAAGTCCACCTTGCTGAATCTTATGGCCGGCCTCGACCGCCCGACCTCCGGCGCAATTCACGTCCAGGAAAAAAATCTGGCCGCCCTCGATTCGCCGGGCCTCGCCCGCTATCGCCGCGAAACCGTAGGCATGGTCTTCCAATCCTTCAATCTCCTCCCCCGCATGACCCTCGAAGAAAACGTTGAGCTCCCCCTCCGCCTCGCCGAAATCGATCGCAGCGAGCGCAGCCGCCGCGTCGCGCAAGCCCTCGACCGCGTCCGCCTCGGCGCCCGCAGCAAACATCGACCCAGCGAACTCTCCGGCGGCGAGCAGCAGCGCGGCGCCCTGGCCCGCGCCCTGGTCAATCAGCCCGCCATCCTCTTCGCCGACGAGCCCACA
>Ga0137415_10000437_pt1 | contig 39526 bp, 38 predicted proteins | sample CZODoug3_1_1_16f_FD_183082 | JGI IMG/M metagenome (GOLD analysis project Ga0137415, IMG submission 183082) | Vadose zone soil fungal communities from Angelo Coast Range Reserve, California, USA - CZODoug3_1_1_16fungal (Hybrid Assembly) | ecosystem: Environmental > Terrestrial > Soil > Vadose...
CAGCTGCTGCGTACGGTCCGCGTCGATCGCACCGTCGGCTCGGAGCACGCCCACCACCACGCCCTGCGCCCCCGCGTCCTTGGCGCGCCGGATGTCTTCGAGCATCACGGCGAGCTCGGCCGTCGAGTAGAGGAAGTCGCCGCCGCGCGGCCGCACCAGGACGAAGATCGGAATGCGCAGTCGCGTCCGGCACACGGCGAGCGTGCCGGCGCTTGGCGTCGTACCCCCTTCCACCAGGTTGGCGCACAGCTCGATCCGCTGGGCGCCTCCCTCGGCGGCGGCGAGGGCGGATTCGATCGAGTCGACGCAGGCTTCGACCAGCACGGGTGCGGGCATGGAGCCTTGGACCTGGTCGCCATGGCGGGCCACGGCTGCTAGGCGGGCCCTACGGGCGATACAGCTCTGGAAACTTCTGCTTCAGCGCGCCGAGCTTCGGCAGGTCGTTGAACACGATGTATGGCTGATCGGCGTGGCGGGCCAAATAGTCCTGATGATAGGCCTCGGCCGCGTAGAACCGTCGCAGCGGCACGACCTCCGTCACGATCGAGTCGGCGTAGGCGTGCTCTCGCTGGAGTGTCGTGATCATCGCGAGCGCTGCGTGCTGCTGCTCGGGGCTCGTGAAGAACAGTGCCGAGCGATACTGCGTCCCCACGTCCGGCCCCTGGCGGTTGCGTTGCGTCGGGTCGTGCGCCACGGCGAAGAACACGCGCAGCAGCTGGGCGTAGGAAACCTTCGTCGGGTCGTAGCTGACTTCCACCGACTCGGCGTGGCCCGTCGTGCTCGTGCCCACCAGCTCGTAGCGCGCCGTCGCCGCGTCACCCCCGGCATACCCGGACACCACCTGCAGCACGCCCCGCACGTGCCGGAACACCGCGTCCACGCCCCAGAAGCATCCTCCCGCGAAGACGGCTGTCTCCCGACCTGTTCCTTGCGCCACGAGCGGTGCGGCCGCAACGGTCGCCGCGGCTGCCACCACGATCCACCACTGTTTCATTTGACACCTACCTCGCTCCAGGGACGTCCGTAAGTTAATCCGACGATCAATTGAACGATCCGGGAGATTCCATGAATCACACGGTCGCGGTCGTGCTGCTGGGATTGTGCTCGGTCGCCGGTCTCGCACTCGTCGCGCTGGGCCTGCCGGGCCTGTGGCTTATATTCGTCGCGGTCCTGGCGGTTGGATTGCTCACCGGCTTTCACTCGATCGGGTTCGTCACGATCGGGATCATGCTGGGGCTCGCCCTGCTGGGCGAGCTGCTCGAGTTGTGGCTCGGCTACGGGCTCGCCCGCCGCTACGGGGGATCGCCGCGCGCCGGGTGGGGCGCCTTGCTCGGCGGCCTCGTGGGGGCCGTCGTCGGAGTCCCCGTTCCCGTCGTGGGCAGCGTGATCGGCGCGATCCTCGGTAGTTTCGCGGGCGCCATGGTCTTCGAGTATTCCACAACTCGTGCCGCGGGCACCGCGGTGCGCGCCGGCTGGGGCGCGCTGCTGGGTCGGGTCGCCGCGTCGACGGCCAAAGTCGCGCTGGGGATCGTGATGACGATCGTCGCCATCGTCGCGGCACTGCGTGGGTGATTGGAGCCGCGAACCGCGGCATTTGCCTTGCCTCGCGGCGGCGCTATCGGAAGGAGCGGCAGCGTGGTGGTGGGCGTAGGAATCGACGTGGTCGCCACGGGGCGGATCGCGCGCGCGCTCGCGGAAGCGGGCGGGGATTTCGAGGGGCGGGTATTCACGGCCGCCGAGCGCGAGGCCTGCCGCCATCGCGCTGACAAGACCGAGGCGCTCGGCGCACGGTTCGCGGCCAAGGAAGCGTGCTTCAAGGCACTGGGGCGGGGCCTTGGTCAGGGCCTCGCGTTTCAGCAGATCGAAGTGACCGCTGACGAGAGCGGCCGGCCCGAACTTCGCCTCGCGGGCGCCGCGGCCGCGCGGGCCGAGGCGTTAGGTGTCACCCGTATCCACCTGAGCCTGAGCCACGACGGCGAGATCGCCGCGGCTGTCGTCGTGCTCGAAGGCGGCGTCACCCCGCGCGACGGCTGACGAGGGCGTTCTCGAGAAACAGGTATTCGATTCCGGTCCCGAGAAACGTTTCCAACGCCTCGCGCGGTGTGTTGACGATCGGCTGCCCCTTCACGTTGAAGCTCGTGTTCAACACCATCTCGCGTCCCGTCGTCCGGCCCACCGCCTGCAGCAGGGCGTGGAACTCGCCGTTGTCGCGCGCCGACACGGTCTGCAGCCGCGCCGAACCGTTGACGTGCGTGATGGCCGGGAGCGCGGCCCGGTGCTCGGGGCGGACGTCCACCGTCATGATCATGAACGGCAGCTCCGTGCCCGGCGCCACCTCGAACCAACGCGGCGCTTCTTCCACGGACACCGCGGGCGCGAACGGCCGGAACGCCTCCCGCATCTTCACCATGGCGTTGATGCGGTCGCGCATGCCGGGGTGGCCGGGGTCGGCGAGAATGCTGCGGTGTCCCAACGCCCGGGGCCCGAACTCCATGTGTCCGCGATACCACGCCACCACGCGACCATCGGCGATCAGACGCGCGGCCCGCCCGCACGTTTCGGCGAGAGTGCCGAACCGGACGACGTCGACCCGGTCGGCGAACGCCGCGAGGGCGGCGTCAATGTCGACGCTGCCATAGCCGGGCCCCAGGAACGGAACAGGGAAGGGGGCGTTCCGCACCTCTCCGGCCGCCGCCGCGCGATACAGGGCCGCGCCCAGGGCTGCGCCGTCGTCCCCTGCCGCCGGCTGGATGTAGATCTCGTCGAAGCTGCCCGAGCAGAGGAGCCGGCCGTTCGCCGTGCAATTGAGCGCCACACCGCCCGCGAGGGCGAGGCGCCGCTGGCCGGTGCGCTCGGCGCAGCGGCGACCCAGATGCAGCATCACGCGGTCGAGGCAGGCTTGTAGTGCCGCAGCGACGTCGCGATGCACGTCGCCGATCTCCTCGTCCGGCGCGCGGGCCACGACGAGGCGCTCGCTCAGCAGGCGGCGACTGGCCGTGTAGTGCTCGCGCTCCTCACGCGTGCGGTTGGCGCGGACCAAGGGGATGCGCACGCCGCCGTCGGGGAGGAGCTCCACGGCGTCTTCGAAGAACCCGCGAAACCGCTCGGGATCTCCGTACGGCGCGAGCCCCATGATCTTGTACTCGTCGGCATTGAAGTCGAACCCCAGGTGCAACGTGACGAGTGAGTAGAGGACGCCGATCGAGTCGTGCGCCCCGATCTCGAGTACGGGATCGAGACGGCCATTGTGCCCGCGATACGCCGTTACGCCGTGCGCTTCGCCCATGCCGTCCGCCACCAGGACGAGGCATTCGTCCCAGCCCGACGTGTAGAACGCGCTCGCCGCGTGGGCCAGGTGGTGGCGCACCGCGCGCACGCGCGTCTCGGGAAAGCCGGGCAGGTCGCGCCGGACGAGCGCCAGCAGCGCGTCGCGCGAATACACCTCGCGATATAGCGCCTCCGATAGGGGGTCCAACCCGTAGAGGTCGCGATATGGCCCATAGTCGAAGCCGTGCACGACCTCGTCCACGTCGTCCAGCGAGAGACCCACCTCCGCGAGGCAGTACCCGATCGCGCCCTTCGGAAAGTCGCCGCTGTGCTTGCGGCGGTTGATCCGCTCCTCGGCCACCGCCGCCACAACGATGCCGTCGGCCACCAGCGCCGCCGCCGAATCGTGGCCCTGCGAGATACGGTATTCCCGCTCGTCCAAGCCCGGCCAGTGCGCGCGCTTGAACGGAATGGCGCCCTCGAATCCGCTGATTCCCAGGATGTTCAACGCCTGCCTCCTTGAGGTACGCGGAGGTGAGGCGCAAGAACCGTACGTGCACCGCGCGAGCGTGGCGCGCGCGCCACAGCCGACCCTGGCGCTAGTGGGCGCTGTGGAGAGCGCGCTTCTTGCACCGAGACACCGGGCCAGGAGGTGCCAATGAGTGACATGTCGGTCGACGGCGGTCTGCGGCTCTTCGCGACGTGTCCCCCGTCCTATACTGCAACGACGCGGGATTACGTACGACAGGTGATCGAGGTAGCGCGCTGGAGCGAGGCAGCGGGCTGTGAGGGCCTGTTGATCTATACCGACAACGGGACCGTGGACCCGTGGCTCGTGGCGCAGACCGTGGTCGCGCACACCGAGCGGCTCGCTCCGCTCGTCGCCGTGCAGCCCGTCTACATGCACCCCTACAGCATCGCGAAGCTGGTCGCGACGCTCGGTCTCATGCATGGGCGGCGGGTCTACCTCAACATGGTGGCGGGAGGGTTCAAGAACGACCTGACGGCGCTCGGCGATCCTACGCCGCACGACGAGCGCTACGCCCGGCTGGTCGAGTACACGTCATTGGTCACCGCCCTGCTCGGCGCGGCAGGGGCGCCGGTGAGCTTCGCCGGCCGGTACTACCAGGTGACGAACGTGAAGCTTGCGCCGCACCTGCCCCCGGAACTCATGCCCGGCGTGTTCGTCTCGGGCTCGTCCGAGGCCGGGCTCGCGGCCGCGCGGCAGCTGGGCGCGCTGGCGGTGCAGTATCCCAAGCCCGTAGCCGAGTACGAGGCGGTGCCGCCCGTGGACGCCCGCTCGCTCGGGATTCGCGTGGGGATCATCGCGCGGCCCGAGGCGCGCGATGCCTGGGCGGCCGCCCGGGCGCGGTTCCCCGAAGAGCGCAAGGGACAGGTGATGCACCAGCTGGCCATGGCCGTGTCCGACTCCGAGTGGCATCGGCAGCTCTCTGAGCTCGGCCGCGAGGCGCTGGGCCGCGGCGACGAGGAGCCCTACTGGATGGTCCCGTTCGAGAACTACAAAACCTTCTGTCCCTATTTGGTCGGCAGCTATGAGCGGGTCGCGGACGAGATCGCGCGCTACGTGAGCGTGGGCTACCGCACGTTCATCCTGGACATTCCCGCGAGTCCCGACGAGCTCCGGCACGCGGGCGTCGTGTTCCAGCGCGCCGCGGAACGCGTCGCGTCATGACTCTGTTGCAGCACCGGGTGACGGACCAGGCGGGTCGCCGTCCCGATGCGGGGGCCCTCGTGTTCAAGGACCGCCGCCTCACCTATGCCGCGCTGGACCAGGAGAGCAACCGGCTGGCCCGCACGCTCCAGGCTGCGGGCGTAGCGCGCGGGGACCGCGTTTGCCTGCTCTGCCCTAAGTCTCCGGCGGCGATCATCGCCATCCTCGCGGTCCTGAAGGCCGATGCGATCTATGTCCCGCTCGATCCCGCGAGCCCGGCGCCGCGACTCGAGAAAATGATCGCGGCGTGCGACGACCGCTGGATTCTGGCGGGCGGCGGCGTTGCCTCGACGCTGGACGCCTTGTTCGCGGCGCCCGCGTTCGCCGCGACGCACGCCGTCGGCTGGCTCGGGGACGGCGCACCACCGGCGCGCGTGCCCCCGTCGTTCACGTGGGACGACGTCGCGCGCGCGTCGAGTGATCTACTTTCCGGCACGAACCGCCCCGGGGACGCGGCGCACATCCTCTTCACCTCCGGATCCACGGGCACACCCAAGGGCGTCGTGATCACGCACGATAACGTGCGCCATTTCATCGAGTGGGCCGTGGGCTATTTCGGGACCGCGGCCACCGACCGCATCTCCGGCCACCCCCCGCTACACTTCGACCTGTCGACCTTCGACATCTTCGGGACCTTTACGGCGGGAGCCGAGCTACACCTCGTGCCGCCCGAGCTGTCGCTGCTGCCGCACAAGGTGGCGGAGCTGATTCGGGTCGCCGAGCTGACGCAATGGTTCTCAGTGCCGTCGGTGCTGAATTACATGGCGAAGTTCGACGTGGTCAGATCCGGCGACTTTCCCTCGCTGCGCCGCGTCCTGTGGTGTGGTGAGGTGCTGCCGACCCCTTCGCTTATCTATTGGATGCGACGCCTGCCGCACGTCACCTTCACGAATCTCTATGGCCCCACGGAGGCCACGATCGCAAGCAGTTACTACACGCTGCCCGCGTGTCCCGCGAGCGAGGACGAGGTGATCCCGATCGGCCGCGCCTGCGCCGGTGAGGAGCTGCTCGTGCTGGACGACGCGCTGCGGCCGGTCCCGCTGGGCGAGGTGGGTGACCTCTACATCCGCGGCGCGGGCCTCTCTCCGGGGTATTGGCGCGACGCCGACAAGACACGCGGTGCCTTCTTCCCCTATTCCGGCAGCGCCGGCCCGGGGGACCGCATCTATCGCACGGGCGACTTGGCGACGCTCGGCACGGACGGATTGGTTCGCTACCTCGGGCGCGCCGATTTCCAAATAAAGACGCGCGGCTACCGCGTGGAGTTGGGCGAAATCGAGGCCGCCCTGCACGCCCTCGGCACTTTGCGCGAGTGCGCCGTGGTAGGTGCGCAGAGCCGCGACTTCGACGGCACCGCCATCTGCTGCGCCTACGTGCCGGCCGACCCCGCGACGGTCACGCCGGCGACGCTGCGCGCGGCGCTCGCCGCCGTGCTGCCGCCCTACATGGTGCCGTCGCGCTGGCGCATGCTCGACGCGCTCCCCAAGACGTCCAACGGCAAGATCGACCGCCGGCCCCTGCAGGAGCAGTTCGCGGCCGAGGGCGTCGAGGCGGCGGTATGAGCGTGGACGCGTCCCTCGAGACCGAGCTCGCCGCGCTGTTCGCGGACGAGCTGCACGTGACCGTACCGTCGCGGGAGACCGACCTCCTGGCGACGGGGCGGCTCGATTCAGTGGGGTTGGTCGAGCTCTTGCTGCAGCTCGAGAAACACTTCGGCGTACGCGTGGACATCGAGCGGCTCGAGCTCGACCAGCTGCGCTCGCTCGCCGCCATCGCGACGTTCGTGGCCGCGCGCCTGCGCCGCCGCGCCGAGGGCGCGGCGGCGGACTGACCCGCGGGATGGCGACGATCCGGCCGTTCCGCCCCGACGACATTCCCGACGTTGTCGCGCTGCGGCGCAAGTCGTTCAGCCGCAGTGAGCGGCCCGCGGCCGCGGCGCTGGCGGACTATTTCGAGCACGTCTTCTTCCGCAACCCGTGGCGCGACGAGACGCTGCCCTCGCTCGTCTACGTGGATCCGAGCGGCCGGCCCATCGGGTTTCTGGGCGTCGTGCCGCGTCGCGCCACCTTCCAAGGCGAGCCGCTGCGCGTGGCCGTGAGCACGCAGCTCATGACCGATCCTGAGCACCGCGGGGTCGCGGCCATCGAGCTGATCAAAGCGCTGCTCGCGGGCGGCCAGGACCTCTGCTTCGCCGACCTCGCCAACGACCCGTCGCGGCGGCTCTGGGAAGGATTGGGCGGCGACGTCGCGCTGGTGCCCAGTCTCTCGTGGACGCAGCCGCTCCGCGCGCTGCGCTACTACGGGACCCTGCTCGGCGAGACGGTGGGCGCGCGCGCGCTGGCGCTGGGGCTACGGCCTTTGTCGTGGGCCGTTGACGCGTTCGCGCCCGCGTGGCTGCACCGCGACGGGCTGCGGCCGGACCCTCTGACGCCCGAGACCATGGCCGCACACCTCCCCGAGCTGTTGCACGGCGTGGCGCTGCGGCCCGAGTACGACGCGACCGCGCTGCGGTGGCTGCTCGAGCAGCTCGCCGCCAAACGGGCGCTGGGCGAGCTGCGGGGCGCTGCCCTGCGGGACCCGGAAGGGGGGCTGGTGGGCTGGTACCTCTATTATGCGAATCGCGGTGGAGTGGGGCAGGTGGTGCAGGTCGTAGCCGCCAAGGGCCGCTACGGCGCCGTGGCACATGCCATGTTCCACGACGCTTGGCATCGCGGACTCACCGCGCTCGCCGGCCGCCTCGAGCCCCAGCTCGTCCCCATCCTGGCGGAGCGCGATGGCGCGGTCATCCGCGCCGCGCCGTGGGTGCTGGTGCACTCGCCTCGGCCGGATGTGCTCGCCGCCATCCAGCGGGGTGACGCCTTTCTGTCGCGGCTGGAAGGCGAGTGGTGGCTGTCGTTCTAGTATCATGATGTAACCATTCCGCTGCCCCGGCGCCGTTGCGTGGTCGCCACATGAGCAGCACCGGGCGCCACCTTCTCGCGTGGCGACATGCTCATGTTGCCTCACGCCAACACCTTGCCTCGCCAACCCCTGCCGCCCTGTGGCGTGCACGCGGCTTGCAGCTGCCAGGCAGCGTCGGCCGTTGTCGACACGTCGGTTGCAGGGAGGCGCATATGGGAGTCGCTGCTGGCTGTATCAGCTTGACCCATAAAGTATTTCCAGGTCGAATCCACCTGGAGCAGTGGATTCGCTATCGGATCGATCTGCCCCCCGGGCCGCCCGCTGAGCCCGCTGTGCGCCTGCAGCCCGTCACCCCTGAGATCATCGACCTCCTGCGACGCCACCCCGATCACGACGCCAACCAGCTCAAGTCGGGCTTCAAATTCTGGGAGCTCGGCTTGGGGACGGGCTACGTGTGGATGGGCGACCAGGGGCCGCTATGCATCCAATGGCTCCTCAGCATCGCGGACAACCCGCGGCTGGGCGCGCTGCGCGAGTGGGCCGCCATGTATGAGCCGCTGCCGGCCGGCGTGGGCCGCGTGGAGAACCTGTACGCGTTTTCGACGGCGCGGGGTAAAGGCATCGCGACGCGGTTCGAGTACGCGCTGTACGCCGAGGCCCGGCGCCTGGGTCTGGGCCGGCTCCTGACTCACATCCACGAGGCCAACGGCGCCGCCCATGCCTGGGCGGAGCGCACCGGTTGGCGCCGCTATGGCACCGTGCTGCGATATGGCTTCGACCTGCCCGGGCTGCGCGCCCACGCGATCTTCGTGCACGTGGGTGATCCCCAGCATACGGGCGCCGAGCCCTCGCAGCCGGCCCTGGTCGCGTGAGCGAGAGCGGCGTGGCGGACGCGGCCGCGCGGCGCGTGCGTGAGATGTACGCCCGCTTCCCCTATCCGTCCCAGGATACCGGGGAGCAGCGTCTCACGGAGCTCGCCAACCTGCTGTGGCTGTTTTCGCGGGAGACATCGTACGACTTCCGGGGCAAGCGCGTGCTGGATGTGGGAACGGGCACTGGTCACCGGCTGATCACATCGGCCCAGCGCTTCCCGGACACCCAATTCGTGGCCGTCGACGTGTGCGCGCCACCGCTCGAGATCGCGCGCGCCACTGCGCACGCGGCGGGCGTCGGCAACGTGGAGTTCCGGCAGTACGACCTGCTGGATGGCGCCACCGATCTCGGTCGTTTCGACGTGGTGCTGTGCATGGGTGTGCTGCACCATCTGGCGGACCCCGCGCTCGGCCTGCGGCAGCTCGCCCGCCACCTCGCCCCCGACGGCGTGCTGTTCCTCTACCTCTACGGCGAGCGCGGTGCCCGTGAGCGCATGCGCCGCAAGGAGATTCTCTCCCTCCTGCTTGCCGGGGCGAACGAAGGCGACCGCTTCGGGGCGGGTATCGCGCTGGCGAAGGCGCTGGGATTCGACGCGCTCGAGTTCGGCTGGCATCGCAACGCCGACGACGCGCGCTCCCGCGACGCCCTGATCGTGGACAGCTACCTGAACGCGCAGGAGACGCTGTTCGACATGAACAGCATTCTCGACTTCATGCGACCCTCAGGGCCGTGGCAGGTCATGGCCTACGGGCTCACCTGCGGGTCGCGCGGGTATCTGCTCGACACCGCCCTCGGGCCTCCGATGCTGACGCGAACCGAGCCGGCGCGACACCTGCCGAGCGCCGAGCTCGCCGCTGCGTACGAGCGCCTCGAGCTGCAGCAGAAGTACCGCTTGATCGAGCTGTGGTACGAGCCGAACGGCTACACGCTGCTCGCCTACAAGAACGGCGGCACGCGATGGTTTTCTCGCGACGGACGGGTGCGGCGGAATTCGCTGTCGGTCTGAGGGCGACGGCGCGCCGCAGCCGCTCAGCTCTTTGGTGGGGCCAACCGCTCGCCGTCGCGCTGCTTGGCGAGCAGTCGTTCCGCAAAGTCCACGCGTTCTTCCAGGTCGCCGAGCCTTCTCTGCACGTCCTCGAGCTCGCCGAGCCTGCCCCGTAGCTCGTCGAGGTCGCCGAGTCGGCCCTCCAGATCACCAACCATCTGTCCCAGGTCGCGCCGGGAGACTTTCCCACGGGGTCGGGGGAGTCCACCCTCGCCGGAGAGTAACCGTTTCACGGCTCCACCGAGGGAGCCAGCGATGATGATGAAGCCCACCCCGATCGCCCACGCCGGTATTTCGATGCCGAACATGCTCCCTCTCCTCCCGCACCGTGCCGAATAATCTTAAGGGAGGAGCTCGCCGGCAGCGATACTTGCAGATGGAGCGCTAGCTGGCCCGCGCCGACGCAACCGTGCCGCGCGCGGCCTGCACCAGCCTCTCGACCAGCGGCGAGGGAGAGTCACCGCGCCAGATGAGCACAAACCACATGGGGATCGGGGCATCGACGAACGGCCGGTGGACGATCGATCCCTCCGCATCGGCGTACACGGCGGCCACCACAGGGTTCGCGAGCGCCCAGGCGTCTCCCGCCGCGATCGCCACGTTGGACGCGATGTCGCCGCGGCGCCCGCGGTGGCGGGCGGGAACGAGCCCGCGCGTCTCGAGCGCCGTCCGCAACGCGCGGTACAGCTCGGGACGAGTGCGCTGCGAAGGGTGCAACCACAGCAGATCGGACAGATCTTGCAGGCGAACCCGCCGCTCGGCCGCGAGCGGATGGGTGGCCGGCAGCAATACCCCGGTGATGGCACAGTCGGCGAGCTGCAAGGCCGCGAGCCCGGGGACGGGCCAGGTGGCCACGAAGCTCACCGCCACGTCGATGCGGTGCTCTCGGAGTGCGGCGTGCTGGTCGACCTCGTTCACGCGCAGTACCCGTACCGGCGTGTCGGGCGACGCCTGGCGGAACGCCGCCAGCACCTTGAGCACGACCGGCGTGTACACGTACAGATCGCTGTGGGCGAACTTGAGCCCCGTTCCCGAGTCGGCCCGCCGGGCGGTCGCCGTCGCGCGCGCCGCGCTCTCCAGCGCAGCGCGCGCGTCACCGAGGAACTGCTCGCCGGCCCGGGTCAGCCGGGTCCCACGCGGCAGCCGCTCGAACAGCTTGACGCCGACTTCCCGCTCCAGGTCGCGGATTTGCTTCGAGAGCGCCGGCTGCGCTACCCGCAGCCGACCGGCTGCCCGGAGGAAGCTGCCTTCCTCGGCGACCGCGACGAAGTATCTCAGGTGACGCAATTCCATCAGCTCAGTCCCTTCAATCCCCGTAGGGCCATACCGACGAACCGCCGGATGAACCCGATCGCCATCCCGGAGCGCGCCAGCAGAAACGCTCCGGCCGCCACGCCGAGCAGGTGGTCCGCGCAGGCCGGCACGGCGAGGTCGTGTGGCAGGCTCCCGTCGCGGCGCCCGTTCACGAGCGCCCGCGCCAGCAGCCGGTGGACCCGATCGAAGTGGCGCCGCACGAGCCGCCCCGTTAGGGGATCGATGGCACCGCGCTCGAACGCCGCATTGCAGATGAAGCAGCCCCGCCCGTCGCCGGGGCGGCGAATCAGCCCGAGCACGCGATCGAAGAACGCGCGGATCTCGCGCGCGGACGCCCGGGCATCCTGGAGCGGCCCCAGCATGGGGTCCATGACCGCCTGCGAATAGCGCTCGAGGCTGGCGAGAAACAGATCGCGCTTGCCGCCAAACGTGGCGTACAATCCGTAGCGGCTGGCACCGGTGCGGCGGACCAGCTGGTCGAGCCGGGTCGCAGCGTACCCGTCACGCCAGAACAGCTCCATGGCGTGGTCGAGGGCTTCCGCCGGCTGGAACGCCTTGATCCGTGGCACGGGCCCCCAGTTCAAGAACGTCTAGTCTGATATAATAGGGCCTTCGCCGGCGCCGGCGTCAACCGGTCCGCGGCGGCCTCTCGGGGACTGGAGCTATCGCTCGGAGCGCTACCTCCCCCAACAAAGAAGTATTGGACTGACGCCGCTCGTGCGGGCATGTGTCCAGCAGTGGCGCACTCAGATCGGAGCCAGTCGGTGCGGGTCCCGCTGCGGGTTTTGATCGCGGAGGACTCCGAGGACGACGCCCGGCTGCTGCTCCGGGAGCTACAGCGCGCGGGCTTCGACCCCGCGTACGAGCGGGTGGACAACCACGGCGCCATGCAGGCGGCGCTCGATCGCCAGGCGTGGGATCTCGTGATCGGCGACTACAGCATGCCCGCGTTCAGCGGGCCGGCGGCCCTCGCCCTGTTACGCGCGCGCGATCTCGATACGCCCTTCATCTTCGTCTCGGGTACGATCGGCGAAGACGTCGCGGTCGAGGCGATGAAAGCGGGCGCGCAGGACTTCCTCACCAAAGGCAACCTCCGGCGCCTGATCCCCGCCATCGAGCGGGAACTGCGCGACGCGGAGGTGCGCCGCGAGCGCCGCCGGGCGCAGATCGCCCTGCTCGAGCGGGCACGTCTGGCGGAGCTGACCTCCGACGTCGGGGCCGCCCTGACGCAGAGCACGGACCTGCGCGCGATGCTGCAGCTGTGCGCCGAGGCACTGGTGCGCCACCTGGACGTGGCGTTCGCCCGCGTCTGGACCCTCGACGACGCGAGCGGGATCCTCGAGCTGCAGGCGAGCGCCGGCATGTACACGCACATCGACGGCGCGCACAGCCGTGTGCCTCTGGGACAATACAAGATCGGCGCGATCGCCCGGGACCGCCGTCCCCATCTCACCAACCAGGTCGTGGGCGATCCCCAAGTCCACGACCAGGAATGGGCCCGGCGCGAGGGGCTCGTGGCGTTCGCCGGCTACCCCCTGGTGGTGCACGACCGCGTCCTCGGCGTCATGGCGATGTTCGCCCGCCACGCCCTCTCCGAGTTCGTGCCCAAGGCGTTGGCGTCGGTCGCGAGCGCCGTGGCGGTCGGGATCGAGCGGAAACGCGCCGAGGAGGCGCTGCGGCAGTCGGAAGAGCGGCTGCGCCAAGGGCAGAAAATGGAGGCGGTCGGCCGCCTGGCCGGAGGCGTCGCGCACGACTTCAACAACCTCCTGACTGTGATCACCAGCTACAGCGACTTGTTGCTCGAAGATCTCGCCTTGGACGATCCCAAGCGGGACGACGTCGGCGAGATTCGCAAAGCCGCGGAGGGCGCGGCCGCCCTCACACGCCAGCTGCTCGCATTCAGCCGCCAGCAGGTACTCGAGCCCAAGGTCCTGGATTTGAAGGCCATCGTCACCGGCACCGAAAAGCTGCTGCGACGGCTGATCGGAGAAGACGTCCAACTCACCACTGCTCTGGCGCCCGATCTGGGAGCGGTGAAGGCGGACCCCGTCCAGCTCGAGCAGATCATCATCAACCTCGCCGTCAACGCCCGCGATGCGATGCCGACGGGAGGTCGCCTGACCATCGAGGCGGCCAACGTGGAAATGGACGAGGTCTACGTGCGCAGTCATGCGCCCGCCCAACCGGGCCTCTACGTCATGCTGGCCATGTCCGATACGGGAATCGGCATGGACGAGCAAACCAAGGCCCGCATCTTCGAGCCGTTCTTCACGACCAAGGAGCGCGGCAAGGGAACGGGGTTGGGGCTCGCGACCGTGTACGGCGTCGTGAAGCAGGCCGGCGGGTTCATCTGGGTGTATTCCGAGCCGGGGCGGGGAACGAGCTTCAAGGTCTACCTGCCGCGTGTGGACGAGCCGGTGGAGCCCGCGGTCGCTCGGACGGCGACGGCGGAGCCGGGCCGCGGCACGGAGACCGTGCTGGTCGTGGAGGACGCGGCGTCGGTCCGCATGGTGACCCGGCAGGTGCTCGAGCGCTATGGCTACGCGGTCCTGGAGGCGCCGAACGGCGACACCGCCCTGCGGCTCGCGGCCAAGCATCACGGTCCGATCCATCTGCTGCTGACGGATGTCGTCATGCCCGGGCTCAGCGGGCGGCAGCTCGCCGAGCAGTTGGCGCAGCTCCGACCCGACATGCAGGTCCTGTATGTGTCGGGCTATGGGGACAGCGCCGTGGTCCATCACGGCATCCTCGCAGCCGGGGTCGCGTATCTCCAGAAGCCCTTCACACCCGAGTCGCTCGCGCGCCGAGTGCGGGACGCCCTGGACGCGTAGCGCCGCGATGGCGCGAATCCTCGTAATCGATGATGATGCGCTGCTGCGGGGCGCGATACGAGTGGCGCTCGAGTCAGCCGGCTACGAGGTCATCGAAGCAGCCGATGGGGACGCTGGCCTGCGGCTGCACCGCGAGCAGGGCGCCGACTTGGTGCTTGTCGACCTCTTCATGCCCGAGCGGGACGGGCTGGAAGTCATCCGAGCAATGCGGGCCGAGGCTCCTGGAGCGAAGATCATCGCCATGTCCGGGGGGAGCAGTCTGAGACTCGACTTACTCGACGCCGCGGCGGCGTTCGGCGCGTCGCGCACGCTGCGGAAGCCGTTCCCACCCAGCATGCTGCTCGCCGCCGTGCGCGAGCTGTTGGCAGAGGGCGGACCCTAGGAGTCAGTGAGCGTCAGGAGTATATCGTGTTTGCGAACGCCGGTGTGGCGAAGTATCCTCTCCTCGGCAAGGTCGCGAAAGCCGTGGTATTTCTCGCCTCCGACGACACCAGCTACATCACGGGAGCGGAATTGTTCGTGGACGGCCGTTTCGCGCAGGTGTAGGCGGGCCGAACGAGGAGGATGATCGGGTATGACAGGAACGCCGCCCGCCGTCACCGTGAGTTTGTTGACGCAAATGCTCCGGGAGGCCTTCGACGGGCCCCCTGGTCCCTGGACCTACTTCACCGACACATCCCCGGGGACCGGGGTCTTCGGCACGATCAGCGGGTTGAGCGCCGCCGACGCCTCCCATAAGGGGGGACCGGGCCGCACCACGATCGCCGGCCACGTCCACCACCTGACCTCGAGCGTCGCGCTGTCGACCCGGGGACTGCGCGGGGAATCGACCTCGCGCGATCGCAGTCGCAGCTGGACCGTGTCCGCGGTCGACGACGCCGCATGGGCTGCCTTACGGGCTCGACTGCGCGATGAGTACGAGGGACTGCTCGTTGCAGTGGAAACACACGCCGTGTGGGATGAGGACGCGCTGGGCGTAGCGATCGGCGCCATCGCGCACACGGCGTACCATCTCGGCGCCATCCGGCAGCGTCTCCCCGCCCACCGTGCCGGGGCTCCGAATCGCTGAACCGAGGATCAGCGCCGCGTGGTCTGGAACAGCGGCAGGTAGCGCTCGTAGCCCTCGGCTTGCAGGCGCTCGACCGGAATGAAGCGCAACGCGGCGGAGTTGATGCAGTAGCGCGACCCCGTCGGTGCCGGGCCGTCGTCGAACAGGTGCCCCAGGTGCGAATCGGCATGGGCCGACCGGACCTCGGTCCGCGCCATGAAGAGCGACCGGTCGGTCTTCTGGTGGACGTTCGCGTCCTCGAGCGGCTTCGTGAAGCTCGGCCACCCGGTGCCCGACTCGAACTTGTCGAGCGAGCTGAACAGCGGTTCTCCCGAGACGACGTCCACGTAGATGCCGGCGCGGTGGTTGTCCCAGTACTCGTTGTGGAACGGCCGCTCCGTGGCCTCGTGCTGGGTCACCTGGTACTGCAACGGGGTCAGCGACTGCCGCAGCTCGGCGTCGCTTGGCTTCGCGTCGCGCATGGTCGAAAGGTCCCTCCGCCGCTGAAGGTAGAGAAGCGAGCCCCGCGTGGGAAGTTCTTGCTCCACCCTCGGACCAGGGATAGCATCGAGCCGATGACCGCCACCCCCGAACCCGCTTTCGGCATCGTCCGCGTGGCCCCGTTCGCCGGATTCGTTCAACGGTTTGACGATCTCATCGGGTCTTCCACCACGATGGCCCTTTACTTCATCCATTCGCGCCGCTGGCGCGAGAATCACGACGCCGCAATCAAGGCCTTCCTGGGTCGCGCCGGCACCACGCTCGAGGCGTTTCTCCCCGATCTCGAGAGCCACGAGCTCATGTTCTCCCTGGGCAAGCATTTCGAGGACGGACCCCTGATCCCGGCGCTGGTCGCGGATGCCTACCGCTATTTCGCGCGGCTGGCGAGAGACTTCGGCAAGCCCGCCCACGTATGGCTGTTCGGTCGTTACCCGACGTACTCCTTCTACAAGTTCGATGAACGGGCGGTGATCGCCCTGTATTCCAACACCTCGGCGAAGAAGGAGCTGCCGGCGTTCGAGATCAGCATGGATTGCTTTCTGGGAAGGTTTCTCACGGCAGACGCGGAAGACTTGAAGAAGGAGTGTCGCAAGCGGGCGCCGCAGGATCTGGAAGCGGTGATCCGGAACGCCACGCCGTGACTCGTCCCGATATTGCGGACATCGCCCGCGGGCCTGTAACGCGCCTACGGCGCGCCGACCCCCTGTGCTTCCAAACCCATCTCCTCGAGGAAGCCGCTCCCGCCCGCGTCCATTCCGAACCGCCGCTCGACCCGCGTCAGCACCAGGCGCTCCCGCGCCCGCGTCATTCCCACATATAGGAGCCGCCGTGCCTCCTGGATCTCGGCCTGCCGCTGCTCCGTCGATTCGCGATAGCCGGGGATTTGGTAATCCTCCACGCCCAGGATGTACACGCGCGAGAATTCCAAGCCCTTGGTCGAATGCAGCGTGAGGAGGTTGACGCGATCGGGCGCGACCTCGACGCCGTCCGACGTCGACAGGGCCACGCGCTCGAGCAGCCGGTCGATGCCGTCCGCCAGCGTCCCGGACGTGTCACCATCGATCAGGGCCCGCAGGCGGGCCACGGCGGCGGGATACCGCTGCGCCGGGTCGGGGGCGGCCCGGAGGCGCGTCATGAGCGCGTGCCCGCCGAGCCGGCGGATCACCTCGTCGACAGACGGCGCCCCGGCTGCACCGCTGCGCGCGCGCTCCATCTCGTAGAACGCCAGCGCATCGCTGTATCGGCCCAGCGTGTAGAACTTCGCGAGCTTGAACAACGTGTCCCGCTCCTTGCCGTGTCCTGTAGGGCTCCCTGCTCTCTGCTCCAACGCCAAGGCAAGTCCCAAGTAGTCGAGCAGGTTGACGAGCACCGCCTTGCGCGCCCGAATTCCCCGCTGCCGCTCCAGCTCGCGATACACCTGCGCCAGCGTGACCGCGTCGTCCAGGGCATGATGCGCGCGTCCGCGGTCGATGCCGTAGCGCAGTGCCAAGTCCTCCAGCTTGGCGCTGTCGCGTGACAGCGAGCGAACCAGCGGCAGCGTGTCGTAGAACACGAGGCTGTCCACGCCGTCCCGTCCGGCCGCGAGCCGGCGCAGCACGGGAATGTCGAACTGCTGGCCGTTGTGGGCGATGAGGATGTCGTCGCCGACGAAGGCTCGCAACGCGGGCCACACCTCGGCAAACGAGCGCGCATCTCGCACGTCGCCATCCGTGTAGCCGTGGACCGCGCTCGCCCCGGGCGTGATCGGCCGGTACGGCTGGACCAGCGTGTGAAACCGTTCCACGATCTCTCCCTGTACCACCCGCACCGCGCCAACCTCCACGACCTCGCACACCTCCACCTCTTTGTCTGTGGTTTCCAAGTCGAACGTGACGTAGCGCTCGAGCGCGACGTCGAGCTGCTCGGCGTGCAGGAGCTGCAGCGCCTTGAAGAGCGTGAGGGCCAACCCATGCTCGCCGCCATCCTCTGCCGTTATGACGTCGTCCGGCGGGGCGAACCCCGAGCTCGTTGAGGGCACCTGGCGGACGCCAGCGGCGATGAGCATTCCCCGCAACGCGATCTCGAGCCCGTCCTGCGGCGCGATCGCGATAGCGCGCCCGCCCGCGATCGCTTGCTCGAGCCGTTGAGCGAGCCGCGCGGCTTCAGGATTGTCAGCCGGATCGGTGAGCTCGTCGTGCCGCTCCTCCAAGGCGTTCCGATACGGCCCGACGCTCTGCGACAGGATCTCATCGACCAGCGGCACCAAGCCGCGGTGCGACCGGGTCAGGGCGCGGAGGTTCTCCACCTGATAGACCAGTCGCCACAGCTTCTTCGTGTCCGGGTGCTGCGCCGGCCGGCGCCGGGCGAGCGCGCGTACCGCGGCGAGGAAATCTCCCGACCCGCCGATCGCCGCCTCGACTTCCTGGAGGAAGTGCGCCGACAGCACACACCGCGCGAACGCCTCGAGGGCCACGGGGTCGCTCGGGTCGCGCACGATCCGCAGCGCGGCGATCACGTATTTGATGACGTCGTCCTCGACCAGCGAGCGGCCGCGCGCCAGCCGGCAGGGAATCCCCGCGCGGACGAGCCGCCCCTCGACGTACTCGCCGATCTTGTGGCGGCGATACAGAATGGCGTAGTCGCCCCATCCCAAGCCTGACGCCGCGCAGTCGCCCCGGAGATCGTCCAGCAGCCATGACGCCTCTTCTGCTTCGTCTCGGAACGCGAACGCAGTCACCTCGTGCGGCGACTCCTGCTCCGCGCTGAGCTGCTTCTCGAACAACTGGGGATTGTGCGCGAGTACGCGCCGCGCGGTCTCGAAGATCTGGCGCGAGCAGCGGCAGTTCTTGTCCAGCACGATCGGCCGCTCGATCCCGTAATCGCGACCGAATCGCACGAGGACGTACGGGTCCGCCCCCGTCCAGGTGAAGATCGACTGCTCGTCATCGCCGACCGCGAAGAAGTTGCCGTGCGGCGCCGCCAGGCGCTTCAAGAGATCGTATTGCACCGCGTTCACGTCCTGGAACTCGTCCACGAGCAGATAGTCCCAGCGCGCCGCGATGGCATCGGCGACGTCGCCGCGCGTGCGCACCAGCTCCTCGGCCTTCGTGACGAGGTCGTCGAAGTCCAGCATGTTGCGATGCGCCAGCCAGGCGCTGTATTCGCGATACAGCCGCGCGTCGTCGACCGTCAACTCGTACGCCTGGACCCGGTGCCGGCCGAACCGGTTCAGCAGGGAGCCCCGCTGCTCGAGCGGCACGTGCAGCCGGCCCAGGATGACCTTCTGGTACTGCTCGTCGGCTACCCCGAACCCCTTGCGCAGGCCCGCCGCCTCGGTGTGCTCGCGCAGCAAGGCCAGGCACAGCGCGTGGATCGTGCCCCGCGTGATGCCCTCCGCGCGGTCCCGCAGCGCGTGCTTCAGCCGATGCGCAATTTCTTCGGCCGCCCGGTTCGTGAACGTGACCGCGCAGATGCGCTCGGGCGCGATGCCCACCGTGGCAATGAGGTGATGGATGCGGGAAATGAGGCAGAACGTCTTCCCCGCGCCCGGTCCGGCGACCACCAGGACGGGGCCGAGGGGCGCGGCGATGGCGAGACGCTGCTGGGGGAGCGGGTCGAACTCCATGCCGGGAATCTAGGCCTCCGCCGCCGACTCCTGAAACAACCTTTTCCGCGGTCCCGTCGTCTAACCGGGTAACCTCCGACCAGGCTCCTCATGCTTCCGGGCTTCCCGCTCCTCGCCGCCGTCGCGCTCGCCAGTCAGGATGTCGATCCTGGACCGCCGCGTCCCGCCCCAGACCGGCACACGCCGACCAGCGTCGCCGCCACCCGCGCCGCCCAGCCACCCGCCATTGACGGGCGCGACGACGACGCCGTATGGCGCGAGGCACCGCCCATCACCGGATTTCAGGAATGGCGGCCCAGCGAGGGGGGACCGCCCAAGCTCCCGACCGAAGCGAAAATCGCCTACGACGCGGCCAACCTGTACGTGTTCGTCCGCGCCTTCGATCCGCACCCCGACAGCATCATCACCGTGCTCGCCCGGCGCGACTATTTCACCCCCTCCGACATGATCTGGCTGTTCCTCGACTCGTATCACGACCGCCGCACCGGGTACGAGTTCGGCGTCAACCCCTCGGGCGTGAAGCTGGACGCGCAGATCTACAACGACGGCAACGAAGACTTCGCGTGGGACGCCGTGTGGGACGTCGCGACCCGCGTCGATTCCCTGGGCTGGACCGCCGAATTCCGGATCCCGCTGTCGCAGCTGCGCTACGGGCGGGAACGCACCCACACCTTCGGCTTCACCGTCGACCGGGACCTGTATCGCTACTCCCAGCGCGTGAGCTGGCCGCTGTTCCGCCAGTCGCGGGCGGGGTTCGTGTCGCAATTGGGGGAGATCAGCGGGCTGGACGACCTCGTGGCGCCGCGCCGGCTCGAGGCCGCCCCCTACCTCGTGACCAAGAATGTGTCTCAGTTCACCGCGACGGGGATCGGCCGCTCCCAGGACGTCACGATCGGCGGGGACGTGAAGTACCGCGTCACCTCCAACTTCACGCTCGACGCCACGCTGAACCCCGACTTCGGGCAGGTGGAGGCCGACCCCGGGGTGTTGAACCTCACCGCCTTCGAGACGTTCTTCAGCGAGCGCCGCCCGTTCTTCGTCGCCGGACGCGGCCTGTTCCAGTTCGACGTCAACTGCAACGACGTAAACTGCAGCAGCGAAGGACTGGTCTACAGCCGGCGCATCGGCCGAGCGCCCGAGCTGGCGGGCATCTACTCGGACACCACGTCGCCGGCCTTCACGAGGATTCTCGGCGCGGGCAAGCTCACCGGGCGCCTGCCAGGCGGGCTGACGATCGGTGCCCTCGACGCCGTCACGACGCACGTGACGGGCGCGGGCGGCGCGACCATCGAGCCGACCACCAACTACGGCGTCGTGCGGCTGCGCCAGGACCTGCGCGGCGGCGAGAGCAGCATCGGCGGCATCGTCACCGCCGTGAACCGCGACAACGACCTCTTCACGGCATCGTACCTGCGCCGCAGCGCGTACGCGGGCGCCGTGGACTTCCGCCACCGCTTTACCGGGGGCGTGTACGAGATTGCGGGCTCGCTCGACCGGAGCGGGGTGGCCGGCAGCGCCCCGGCTATCGCTGCCGCGCAACGCGACGCGGTCCACTACTACCAGCGGCCCGACGCGGGGCTCCCGTTCGACACGACGCGCACGTCTCTCGCAGGTGATGCCGAGGAGCTGCAGATCAGCAAGGTGGGTGGCGCGCATCTCCTGGGCCAGACCAGCTACCAGCGACGCTCCGCCGGCTTCGAGATCAACGACCTGGGCTACCTGCAGCGCGCGGATCAGCAGTCCTGGAGCACCTGGATCGGATACTTCGATCGCCACCAGCGCGCCCTGTACCAGCGGTTTCAGTGGAATTTCAACTGGTGGCAATACTGGACGACCGCGGGCCTCCCCGAAGAGCGGGCGTTCAATACCAACACGCACATCACGTTCCGCAACACCTGGTCGTTCCACACGGGCGGCACGCTGGGCCAGCTGGGCGAGACGTACTGCTACTCGTGCTCCCGCGGCGGTCCCGCCGTCCGGCAGGATCCGTACCTCGCGCCGTGGGCCGGTCTGATCGGCGACGATCGCAAAGCGATCGTGCCGTACTTCTGGGTCAACTACTGGCGGGGCGACCGCGGGCAGTCCCGCAGCATCAATCTGAGTCCGGAGGTGGACTTCAAGGTGGCGTCGCGCTTCACGGCGGCGCTCATCCCCAGCTACACGCGGACGACCAACGAGGTGCAACCACTTGGTCCCACCACGGACACGAGTCAGGTGACTCACTATCTGTTCGCGCACCTGGAGCAGAAACAATTCGCCGTGACCATCCGGTTCACCTACCCCTTCACCGCGACCACATCGTTGCAGGTGTACGCGCAGCCGTTCGTCTCGAAGGGGACGTACGGCAACGTGCGCGAGCTGTCGACTACACCGCGCGCGGCGGACTTCGCGAGCCGCTATCGGGCCTATGCGGATACCGCCGTCACCAATAATCCCGGAGGATTCAACTTCAAGCAGTTCCGCTCGAATGTCGTGTTCCGCTGGGAGTACCGGCCCGGCTCGACCCTGTTCGTGGTGTGGAGTCAGGGGCGCCAGGGGGCCACCGGTGTCGCGGGCACGCGCGGCTTCGGCGGCGATATCGGCGATCTGTTCACCCTCCGGCCCGACAACAGCTTCCTGGTGAAGCTGTCGTACTGGCTCAACCGTTAGGCAACGGAGCCTCAGCGATACGCCGCGGCCTGGATACGGTACAGCTCGGCGTAGTGCCCGCCCATTCCCATGAGTGCTTCGTGCGTGCCCGACTCGACCAGGCGTGACCCTCGCAGCACCACGATGGAGTCCGCCATGCGCACCGTGCTGAACCGGTGGGACACGAGGATCGTGATGCGGTCGTCGGATCCGCGGGCCGCCGCCGCATAACGCTCGAACAGCGCGTGCTCGGTCTCGGCGTCGAGCGCCGCGGTCGGCTCGTCCAGCACGAGCACGAGCGGGCGCTCGCGCATAAAGCCGCGCGCGAGCGCGAGCTTCTGCCATTGCCCGAAGCTGAGCTCCACTCCCTCGGGCCAGGTGGGGCCGAGCTGCGTCTCGAGCCCCGCCACGAGGTGCCGCACGACGTCGCTGGCGCCGGCGCGCTCGACCGCGGCCGCCACGGCGGGCCGGTCGTCGAGGCGCGGCAGGTCGCCCACGCCCACGGTGTGACGTACCCGGAACTCGAACCGGAAAAAGTCCTGAAACGCACCCGCGAGGCGCGACCGCCACGTGTCGGGCGGCGTGCGCGCCAGGTCCACGCCGTCGACGAGGATGCGCCCTTTGGTCGGCTGATACAACCGGCACAAGAGCTTCACGAGCGTCGTCTTGCCGGCGCCGTTCTCCCCCACAATGGCGACCACCGAGCCGGGCGTGAGACGGAGGTCCACGTCATCGAGCACCAGCCGCTCCGTGCCCGGGTAGGCGAAGGACACGTGCTCGAAGTGGATGCCTTCGCCCAGTCGCTCGGGAGCCGGAAGGTCGGTGCCCTGCGCCTGTGAGGCGGCGTAATCCTCGAGCCAGGCGAGGCGTCTGGAACCCTCGAGCCAGATGCCGCGCAGGAACCCGATCTCACCCACGGTGCCGCCGATGTACGCCGAGAGGCGCGAGCCGGCCGCGAGCACCAGCAGCACCTCGCCGGGCGGTGCCGCGAGCACCGACGCCACGAACACGACGGCCCCCACGTACGCGGCGCCGAAGACCGCCCAGGCGAGGGCGTGCCACACGGCGCTGCGCCCGCGGGCGCGGGCCACGGGCCCGTACCAGCGCTCCCATGCGGCGCGGCGCTGTGCCACGAGGCGACCGCCGATGCGCGTCACCCGCACCTCCTTGCCGGGCGGCGCCGTCGTGGCGACCTCGAACAGGTGCCGCGCCAGGCGATTGGCCGACGCCCCCCGCTCCTCCGCCGCCCGCTCGACCCCCGGCCGCCAGGTCGACGTCAGCACCGTCGGCAGTGCAAAGGCCGCCAGCAACGCCAGCGCCGGGTGGATCGAGACGAGCAATGCGACCGTCACGCCGAGTCGCAGGATCCAGCCGCAGGTCGTGAACAGCGACATGTACATGTGGTCGAGCACGAAGATCTGGTTGCGCAGCATCGCGAGGCGATCGAGATAACCGGGGCGCTCGTGGTGCTCGATCGTCGCCACCGACGCCTGCAGCCATGCCACGTGGGACTCGAGGGCGATGGTCACCTGGTCGCGGAACCGCCGCTGGGTGCGCTCGCTGATCACCCGCAGGAACCACGTGGCGGCCGCCGATACGCCCAGTCCCACGGCGGCGGTCGTCACCAGCCCACGCCTGCCGCCGAGCACGCCGTCGGCCAGCAGCTTGAACCACAGCGCCAGCAGCGCGTCCGGCAGCGCGGCGGCAAGCGCCAGGCCGAGTGACACGGTCAAGAGCAACGGCGCCGCCTCGTAGCCGCGCTTGAGCGCGCGCCACATGGCGGGCAGGGCGGGAGGCAGGTCGTCAGTCGAGGACATCGAGGCTCGCTCCCGGCTCGCCGTCGTCGCCGAACCGCGACGCCTGCAGCTCGAACATCGTGCGATAGCGGCCCCCCGCTGCGATCAGCTCTTCGTGTGTGCCCAGCTCGACCACTTTGCCGTGCTCCAGCACGCAGATGCGATCGGCGTGGCGCACCGTCGAGAAGCGGTGGGAGATGAGGATCGTCGTGGCGTGCCGCGTAGCGGCGAGGATGCGGTCGAAGATTAGGGCCTCGCCGCGCACGTCGAGCTGGGCCGTCGGCTCGTCGAGCAGCACCAGCCCGGCGCCGAGCCGCACGGCGCACAGCGCCCGCGCCAGCGCGATCCGTTGCCACTGGCCGCCCGACAGGTCCGTCCCGCCGGGGTAGCCGCGGGCGAGCACCGTGTCGAGACCGGCGAGGCCGGTGGCACCGGCCTCCGTGAGGGCCTGCTCGATCACGTCGTCCGGAGCGCCTGCCGGAGCGACGTTGTCGCGCAACGACAGCTCGAAGCGGACGAAGTCCTGGAATACCGCGGTCAGCCGCGACCGCCACGCATCCAATTCCAGGGTGCGGAGGTCCACGCCGTCTACTTCGATAGCGCCGTCCTGGGGGTCGTACAGCCGGCACAAGAGCTTCGCGATGGTCGTCTTGCCGGCGCCGTTTTGCCCCACGATGGCGAGCGACGAGCCGGCCGGAATCGCCAGATCGAAACCCGCGAGCACCGACTCGCCCGACGTGGGGTAGCCGAACGTGACGTGGCGGAAGCGGATCTCGCGTGCGGGCATCCCCGCGGCCGGTCGCTCGCCCCGCACCAGCGCGCCCGCCGAGGCCATGGATTCTTGGAGGCGCAACACCGCGGCGGCGGGCGCCGCGGCACCGTCGAGCGCCCACGACAGTCCGCCGAACGCGATCATGCTCGTGCTCACCGCGGCGCTCGCGAACGTTACGAGGCGGTCGAGCCCGAGCTGGCCGCTCGTCGCCGCGACGGCGAGGGACCAGAACACCACCACATTCGCAGCGAGCACGAGGAGCAGGCTCCAGAACACCGGACGCTCGCGCAGGCGCGTCGCCTGCCAGCGGAGCTCGAACAGGTGGCGGCGGCGCGACCGGAACTCCTCGATCACCCAATCGGCCAGCCCGAACAGCCGCACTTCCTTGGCGGGCGCGGGATCTACCGCGAGCCGGTACGCGTAGTCCGCGTGGCGCTGCGCCTCGCGCACCTGCGCCGTCTCACGGTCGCGCCACACCGCACTCTCACGTAGCAGCCAGTGCGTGGCGGCCCACGCGCCGGCGAGCAACAGCGGCGCCCACCACGCGTAGGCGGCGAGCACAATCGCCGAGGCCACACCCCCCACCAGCTCCACCAGCCCGGCGGCGATGAAGTCCATCGAGATGAATATCGGCGGGCCGGTGATGCCGAGATCGAAATCCCGGGCCATCGTGAGGTCGCTGGTGAGCCGGGGATTCTCGAGGTGGCCCATGCCGGGCGGGCCGACGCAGGCCGTGGTGAGGCGGTCGTACAGCCACGCCGCGGTGCGGCTTCCGAGATTGGCTCCGACGGCGTGGTGAATCGGCGAGAGGACCTGCAGCAGGACGAACACGACGCCGACCAACCCCAGCGACGCTGTCAGGTGGTCGCCCCGCTGGACCGCTCCCACGAGGCGCCCCATGGCGATGGCGAACAGTGCGGGCAGCAAGCCGCGCAGCACGAGGAGCGTCCACCACGCAGCCGCCAGTGCGCGGTCGGCCTGGGGCAGCACGCCCGCGAACTTCCACTCGTTACGCGCGCGCAAGCGCTCGATCACCGCTCTCACTCTCCGGCACGGCTACATGGATCGGGTGCTCAGGGCCAGACAGTATACCGCCGTGCGGCTCGGTGGGAAGCCGCGCTCCCTCGCTCCTGGTTCGGCCGCGTGCTAGACTCCCTCTCCCGACATCGCTCCCGGAGTTCCATATGGCCGCCAAGCCGCGCAACCGGAAACGACAACCAGCTGATCTCCAGCGCGGGTTGCGAGACCACGTGCGCGAGCTGCTGCGCGGCGGGCACGCCCACCTGGTATTCAAGGACGCGATCGCCGACTGGCCGATGGCACTCCGGGGGACGAAGCCGGCGGGACAGCCGTTCACTCCCTGGCGCCTGCTCGAGCACATCCGGATCACGCAATGGGATATCGTCGAGTTCACCAACAGCGCGCAGCACGTGTCCCCGGAATGGCCGGCCGGCTACTGGCCATCCACCGACGCGCCGCCCGACGATGGCGCCTGGGACAAGAGCCTCGCGCAGGTGGAGCGGGACCGCCGCGCCATGGAGCGCCTCGTGACCGACCCCGAGACCGACCTGCTCGCCCGCATTCCGCACGGCACCGGGCAGACCGTGCTGCGCGAAGCGCTGCTCCTGGCCGACCACACCGCCTATCACGTTGGTCAGCTGGTGCTGCTGCGGCGGCTGCTCGGCGCGTACGCCGGCTAGAAGCCGAGCCAGTAGTTCAGCTTGACGAGGAAGATGTTCTCGGACGGTCCGCGGAACAGCGCATGCGCATCGTCGCTGAAATCGATCGTGCCCCGCGTGAGCGAGGAGGCGCCGCTCCGGGTCCACACCAGGTAGAGCGTGGAGCCGGGCCGGTACTCCCAGCGCAGCACCGCGTTGCCGCGCAGCGAGCGCAGCGTGAAGCTCGGGTCTTCGATCGCGAACCGCGCCGCAGGGCCGCTCCCGTCAGGGTCGATGAAAATCGAATCGCGCACGCCGAGCGTGGGGTTTCCGGGCTTGAGCGAAGCGGTCCCCACGTCCACGCCGTAGACCAGGCGGCGCAGGCCGCGCGGGGCGGCGAACTCCTTGTAGCGCGAGTACGCCCCGCTCGCGATCAGCGGCTGCACGAACAGCTCCAGCGTCAGGTTGGGTGAGAACGTGATGTTGAAGCGCGTGTTCATCGCGAGTGAGTTCTGCACCAGGTCGGCAAAGACGTAGCGGTTGCCGTAGAACGCCGCGGCCGTGGGGTCCGGCACCGTCGTCACGTACTGGTAGCCGTTCGCGTCGTGGCTCACCGAGGGCCCGAGCGACAGCGACACGTTCGAAGCGGGCCGCAGCTGGACCGAGAGACTCGCCGAGGGGCTGCAGTCGCCGTCGCGGTTGCAGCCCAGGTGTGCCGATCCGCTCAACACGACGTTCTTGCGGGAGTCGGTGTTGACATTCGTGGCCCAGAAGTCTGCACCGGGCCGGCGCAGCACCGGACCGCCGCGGCTCAGACGGTCGTCCAGCACGCTCGGACGGTGGATCCAGAATGCATTGATGTCCCAGTAGTTGTGCGGCTGGATATAACCGAACAGCTGGACCTGGCGGTCGGTCAGATCACCGTCGAAGTTGTACCGCTGCTGGCCGCCGGCGATGAAGAAGAGCTGCCGGTACCAGCGCGTCGGCTTGGTCCACTGAGGAAAGATATTGCCGCTCATCCACCAGTAGTCGGCCCGGTCGAGGAACGCGATGTCGTTGTTCTCGAATCCCGGAGTGCGCAGGTTGGTGGACAGCTCCCACAACAGGTGTCCGGACTCCCGGGAGAAGCGCGCATACGCGCCCACGCCGCGCAGCGCGGTGAGCGCGGGATCGTAGGCGTCGCTCAGCAGCCCGTTCGAGCCGTTCCCCCGGTCGGGGCGCTGGAGGTAGCGCGCGCTCGACTTTTGCAGTCGCAGCACCGCCGCGCTGTCGCCCGACACCTGCGTGCCCGCCAGCTGTGCCATGAGGAGGTAATCCCGCTTGCCGAACCACATCTCGGTCCCGAGGCCGATGGATTCGGCGTGCCGGCTCAAGCGGTCGGCCAGAAACGTGTCGTCGAGCTGGCGCACCACCGACGTGCCGATCGCCCGCAGCACCGTGGCGCCGCCGCGCAGGTCCTTCGCCACGCGGGCCACGAAGTAGTTCGTGAGCGGCTCGACAGTGACGTCGCCGCGCGAACCGTCACTCCGCAAGAACGTGGCCCGCTCGCGCCGCGTGAACGCGTCGAGCGCGCCGATCGACCACCCCGTGGGCGTCCGTCCCGTGAGCTTCGCCGCGCCGAGGATCGTGGTGTTCTGCGGCTGGTCGGCGTACACGCCGCCCGCGGCGCTCACGTTGTCCGGCGCCTGCGGTGGACGACCGATGCGGCGTGTGTAGAACATGCCGAGGCTCGATACGTTGGAGCAGAAGAAGCAGTTGAGGCTGCCGAATCTGAAGTAGCCCGCGCCCTCGACGAAGAAGGGCCGCCGCTCGTCGAAGAACGTCTCGAACGCGGACAGGTTGACCACGGCGGGGTCGACCTCGACTTGGCCGAAGTCGGGGTTCACGGTCGCGTTGAGAGTGAGGTTGGACGTGAGCAGCACGCGCGCGTCCACGCCGCCGCGCCCATCCCACGTATGAGCCTTCTGAAACGGGTCGCTCGGGTCGCTCACCGGTACGTTGGCCGAGCGCCCCACCATGTACGGCAGGATTTCGGCTCGGCCGGGAGCGCGCCGGATCACGAGCCCGTGTAAATGCCCGAAGCGCGGTGGACCGCCCGTTTCGGTGAGGCCCCAGAAGGACCACTGCGACAACTCGTTCAGCCGGTTCTCCTGGCGCCAGATCTGCAGGCCCCACGTCTGCTCTTCGGCGGTCGCCGGATAGCGCAGCTGCGAGAACGGGATCCGCATCTCGGCGGTCCAGCCGAGCGAATCGATCGCCGTCTTGACCTCCCACACCGGGTCCCAGGAGTCGTCCGAGCCGCCGCCCAGGCCGTTGGCGTCGCTGCGTACGCCGGAAGGATTGACCGTGAAGAACAGCCGGCCGATGTGGTCGTGATAGGTGTCGAAGATCACTTCGACGTAGTCTGAGTTGGCGGAGCCGTCCCGACGCACCAGTCGGGTCTGCACGCCGGCCGCGCCGTGGTCGTCGAACATCCGCGCCCCGACGTACAGCGCGGCGTCGTCGAACGCGAACCGCACCTCGGTCCGCTGCGTGGCGGGTTGTCCCTCGTGTGGTTGCGCCTGCCGAAAGTCGGTGGCGGCCGGCGCCGCGTGCCACACGGCCTCGTCCAGCCGCCCGTCGAGCCGGATCTCCCCCTCGAGCCGGACCGCCCGCGCCTCGGGCGAGGGGGTGGGATGGACGCTTTGTGCAGCGGTGCGACCGGGAACGAGCGCGGCGGCGAGCACCGCCAGACGGACGAGCGTTCTCGACACAGGGCACCCGTATGGGAGTCTCTAATTGGACGCGTACCGGGCGGGGAAGGTTGCGGCCGGGTGTGTCCGGAACTTGTCGGGCCCGGCCTCCGTAGAGGGAGGCCAACCCCTACTATTCGGGAGCGCCGCCCATGTCCAAGCCGATCCTGCAGTTCGCCGCCGTCGGCCTCGTCGGCTTCGCACTCTGGAAGCTCGGCTCGTTTTTCTTCATTCCACTGCTATTCCTGGCGCTCAAGGTCGCGCTCGTGGTGGGGCTCGTGCTGTTCGCCTTCTGGTTCTTCAAGAAGCACGACGATAAGAAAAGCGATGCCGCGTCGGAGTAGACCCCTGCGAGCACCCAACGTATCCAGCCTCGCAAGATGAGCCGGAGCGAGCCCTTCGAGTTGCTGCGTTGCTGCAACACTTGAAAGCGCATGACGCTTGAGCGACAGTGCACGTGAGCCAGCCTGCAACGTATGCTCGGGTCTACGAATTACTCCGTGTTGATGGTCGATGACAACGCGGCCATGCGCGAAGCCATCGCGCGCTCTCTGAGGCGCCGCGGCTGCAGCGTCACGACCGCGGTCAGCGGCGTCGATGCGTTGGAAGCTCTGCGGATGCAGCCGTTCGACGTGGTCATCACCGACTTGAACATGCCGGAGCGCGGGGGATTATGGCTCTGGCGTCAGGCGGTCGCGCTGCGCCCCGAGCTGCGGGGCCGCTTCGTAATCATCGCCTCCGAACCGTTCCCAGAGCCACGGAGCATGTCGCACTTCTTGGAGTCCGAGCGCTTCTTGTTGAAGCCCATCACGCTGGACCTGCTGTGGCGCCAGGTTGAGGAAGTCATGCGCGACGCACGCGTCGCCGCGACAGGCGCGGGCGACCAGCGGCGGGACCGTCCGAGTCGCGGCGCCGAGCGGACGACCTAGGCTTGCCCGACCCCGGTCGCCTCCGGGCCGAGCGGCTTGAGCGCCGACCGTAACCGGGTGATTGCTGTCTCGAGCAGCCAGCGATCTTCGTCGAACAGCACCCCGTGGTCCAGAGCGCGGGTCAACAGATCGAGCGCCGCCTGGATCTGGTCGCCGGCGGTTTGCAATTCGATGCGCCGCGTGAGGCCGGTGCGGCGGTCGCGCTTCTTGCGTCGCTCGACGTCGACCGGCACTTGTTTGGCCCGGCGCTCGGCGCCACTGCGTCGATCGGGCTTCTCGCGGCGATTCTTGCGTTCGCGGGCCATGGACTCCCCAATCCGCAGTCAGTTCACTTTCAACACGGCTTCGATGAAGCTCAGCGTCTTGGTCTCCACCCACTCGGGCGTCACGGCCTCCACCCGCATCGTTCCGATGCGGTCGGTGCTGGTGGTGACCACCCGTCCCTTGGTGGCGGAGGGTTTGATGTCTCGCGCCACCGCGATGCCGCGCCGCGGATCGTAGCGGAACGCGAGGGTCGAGGCGAGGGCGACGCCGCCCGCGGCGCGCGGCGTGAACATCAGCCCCACACTCGGGTACGCGTCGGCTGTGTCGGTCCGGTCCTCGATGGATCCCTCGTGCCCCGCGCTCTTGAGCTCCGTCAGGAAACCCTGCAACACCGGTCGCACGACGTTCTGGAGACGGTCGCCACACGCCCGTCTGCGTCGCTCCCCTTCGTCGGGCGCGGTGCGGACGTCCGTCGGCGGTCTCGCCGCCGAGCGCTCGTCGTAGGTCTTGAGCAGGGAACGGAGTTTCTCCGCGGTCTTGCCCGTCATACCTCGTCCCGGTGGCTGACTGCAACAGATGATACGGTACGCCTGCGCTCGCGCGATAGGGCGGGGCCGTGATGCTTCAGGTCCGACCCAATCCGGGGGCCAGCCTCATTCGGCTGTGGTATCGACTCGAAGGGCCGACGCGGAGGTGGACGGCGAAGGTCGCGCCAGCGAGCTGAAGAGCTTCCTCGTCAAACCCGAAGTCGCGTCCTCCTCATCGGCCCCCCTATTGCTTCACCCACGTCGAGCGCATGTCGTAGGTGACCGCGTACACCAGGCGATTGACCAGCTGCCCGTAGGCGCTGTTGGGGTCCTTGGCGGAGAAGACCGGCTCGCCGCCGACCAGAGCGAGGCCGCCGACCTTCTCGCTCGCGACGGCGCTGGAGCGCCACAGCGTGCCGCCGGACTTGGTGGACAGCAGCTCCACCGAGAGCTCCGCCGAGACCGTGGCCTCCACGCGTGGCAGACTCAGGCCGGCGAGGCTGCCGCTCGGCTTCACGTTAGAAACCTTGAGGTGGCCGAAGAACACGACCGGAACGCCGCCCTCCCCTCCGAGCGCCTGCGCCGCCCGAGGACCAAGCTCCGCGGCGTGGGTGCGTCGCAGCACCGAGTCGGCTGCGCCGAGCTCCAGCACCTCGATGCCGGTCTGGGCGGCCAGCACGTACTCCGAGAAGCGTTGCGTGGCAAACTCGTGCAGCGAGCCCTTCGCATTCTCGGCTGTGAAGGTGACGAGTCCGATCTGTCCGTACGGCGACAGATTGAGCCGCGGGGGGAGAAGCACGCGGTGTGACCCGCACGCGATCCCGGCCAAGATGAAGAGGACCAGGAGCCCGGCGACGAGCGGGCTCCCTGTCAGCGGAAAGGGGCGATGCTGCTTACTCATCGGAGACACCTCGCGCACAGGTGGTACCCAACATAACAAATGGCCGGAGCGCGCGCGCGCATCGCGCACGGGGCCGCGCTTGACGCCCCCCGGGGCCCGGGCTATATGGCTCCAAGCTCTCGAGGGGGTGCGATGGCGGCCGAGGACGTCGGGGGGGAGCGCGCGCGCGAGCGGGCCCTGCTGCAGGCCGAGAAGATGGAGACGATCGGCCGCCTGACGGGGGCGATTGCCCAGCAATTCAGCGAGCTCCTCGGCGCCATTCTGACGCGGGCCGCCGCGCTCACCCAGTCGTCGCCCCCGAACCGCGACCTCGACGATCTGAAGGAAACGGCTCAGCGCGGCGCGGAGCTGGCCCACAAGCTCCTCGGCTTCAGCCGTCACAAGGCGCTGGACCTGCAGCCGCTCAGCCTGACCGAGTATGTGCGGGAGGTCCTCGACACGCTGCGCCGCGAGCTTCCAGGCAACATCGAGATCCAGTTCGAAGCGGACGACGTAGGCGGCGTCGTCGAAGCCGATCCGGCGGAAGTGCGACAGATCCTGATGAACCTCGTCACCAACGCGCGGGACGCCATGCCGAAGGGAGGCACGCTGCACGTCGAGGTCCGGCGGGCGCGCCTCGGCGCGGCGGACCGTCCGCTGCACGCGTGGATCGAGCCTGGCTCCTACGTCAGCGTCGCGGTCAGCGACACCGGCACGGGAATGAACGCCGCGACGCTGGCGCGCGTGTTCGAGCCGTTCTTCACGACCAAGCCGTCGGGGGTCGGGACCGGCCTCGGCATGGCGATGGTCTACGGCCTCGTCAAGCAGCACAAAGGATTTGTGCACCTGTACAGCGAAACGGGCCAGGGGACCACGGCGAAGGTCTACTTTCCCGCTGTCTATCGGCGGATGCCGCTCGAGGCCGCCGAAGAGAACCTGCCGGGGGGCAGCGAAGCAATCTTGCTGGTGGAGGACGACCCCACCATGCGCTCGGTGGCGCAGGGACTGCTCGAGAAAGTCGGCTACCGCGTGCTCGCAGCGATGAATGGCGAGCAAGGACTCGCGACGTATCGCGCGCACCGCGCCGAGCTGCACCTCGTGCTCACTGACGTGATCATGCCAAAGCTCAGCGGCTTTCAGCTGTACGAATCCATCCGGCGAGACTCGGCGACCATCAAGGTGCTGTTCATGAGCGGCTTTCCCGCACCGAACTACCGCAAGACCGTCGGCCTCGATGCCGCGGTCGCGTTCGTCACGAAGCCCTGGACGGCGAGCGAGCTGCTGGGGCGCGTACGGCTGCTGCTCGAGTCCTCACCAAGATAGTGGTGACCGGGGTCACCCTTCGTGCTCACCGCGCGCCGCAGGGAACCGAATTCGTAACAAGCGTGTTTCGTGTTGGCTCTGCGGCTCGATCGGCGGTTGACGCGCGTCCTCGCACTAGGTATCCTGGGCCCATGACGCACACGCTCCACTCGCAACAGTGCAACCAGGCGCGCTCGAACAAGAGCGAGTGCGCCGTGTGCGCACCGCCTGTTCGATTACGTGGGATGATGTAGCAGGACCGGCAGTCCGCAGCGTCGCTGCGAACGCCCCCACGCTCCGGTGTAGCAGCGTGGGGGCGTTGTCGTGTGTGGGATCCGAGTGAGGAGACAACCAAGATGATGGCGAAGGAATATCTGCTGGCGAGCGATTTCGACCAGACGCTGAGCTTCAACGACTCGGGGATCATCCTCTCCGAAATCGTGGGCATCCCGGGGTTTCGTGAGAAGGTCGCCGGATTGTCGCGTACCAACCTCATCCAGCAAGGGGGCGAGCTCGCGTACCTGTTGCGGCACGATCCGGACTACCGCGCCGTGCGGCGGGAGCACCTGATAGAGGCCGGGAAGCGTATCCGCCTGAAGCAGAACATTCCGCTCCTCGTCCGCCTGCTGCAGGACGGCATCGAGGGCTACCGGTTCGCGTTCTACGTGATCTCGGCGGCCCCCGAAGAAGTGATTCAGTCGGCCCTGGAAGGCATCGTCCCGCCCGACCACATCTATGGGACGCGGTTCGATTACGACGCCACGTCCGGGGAGATCCGCTCGATCGTGCGCGTCGCCGCCGGGTTCGGCAAGGTGGCCGTGCTGGACGAGCTGCAGGCGGCGCTGCAGGTGGGCTCCGACCGGATCGTGTATGTGGGGGACGGCAGCTCCGACATCCACGTGATGCTACACGTCAACCGCCGGGACGGCTTCACCATCGCCGCGTCCGACGCGAAGCTCGTCGCCCAGATCGCGCGCCGCACCATCATCGGGGACGACGCGCTCAGCGTGCTCGTACCGGTGCTCGAGGAGATCGTGGGGATGAACGCCGCGCGCATCCGCTCGTTCTTCGAGGGGCACGGCCTGTCGATCCAGGAGTGGGACAGGATGCGCACCGACTGGTTGACCATCGGTCAGAGCGCCACGGACGGCGGCGCCGCACCGGCCTTGGCGACCGCGGAGACCCAGACCTAGGGAGTCGGCGCCGGCTCTCGCAACTGGTCCTTCACCGGCAGTTTGCGGATCCGCTTGCCGGTCGCCGCGAAGATGGCGTTCGCGATCGCCGGCATCACCGCCGACGTTCCCGGCTCGCCGATCCCCCCCGGCGCCTCGGTGCTCTTCACGAGATGGACTTCGATGTCCGGGGCCTCGTTGATGCGCAGTATCCGGTAATCGTTGAAATTGTGCTGCTCGACGCGGCCGTCCCGGAACGTGATCTCGCCCCACAAGGCGCCCGAGATGCCGAAGATGATGCCGCTCTCCATCTGCGCCTTCACCGTGTCCGGGTTCACGATGACGCCGCAGTCGACCGCGCAGACCACGCGCGGGACGCGCACTTCGCCCTGCTTCGACACCACGACCTCCGCGACCTGGGCGATGTAGCTCCCGAAGGCGTGCAGCAGTGCGATCCCGCGCCCGCTGCCCGGCGCGAGCGGGCGCCCCCAGCCGGCCTGGAGCGCGGCGAGCTCGAGCACCGCCTTCGCGCGCGGTGCCTGGTCGAGCAGCGCGCGGCGGTACTGGAACGGGTCCTGTTGCGTCGCCGCGGCGAGCTCGTCGATGAAGCTCTCGACCACGAAGATGTTGTGCGTCGGTCCCACGCCGCGCCAGAACGCGGTCGCGATCCCGGGCGGCTCCTGGCGTACGTATTCGACGCGGATGTTGGGCAGGGTATACGGCGGCTCCGCGGCGCCTTCCACCGCGTCCACGTCGAGACCCTTGACCATGGCGACGAGCTGGTGCAGCCCGGCCGCCCGCATGACGCGTAGCGTCTTGGGGAACAGTTCGCGCGTCACCCGCGCCATGATCGACGAGCCGGTGACGCGATGGGTCCAGGCGACCGGGCGGCCGCGCTCGTCCAGGCCGGCGGCGATGCGGTCGTAGTAGTACGGCCGGTACATGTCCTGCTGGATGTCTTCCTCGCGGGTCCACACCACTTTCACCGGGCCCGCGACCTGCATCGCGATTCGCACCGCCCGGCGGACGAAGTCGACCTCGAGCCGCCGGCCGAAGCCGCCGCCCAGGAGATGGTTGTGCACCTGGACGCGCTCGCGCGGCAGACCCGTCAGCTGCGCGGCGGCGGTGCGCGTGAACGTCGGCACCTGCGTTCCCACCCAGATGTCGCAGCCGTCCGGCCGGACGTGGACCGTGCAGTTGACGGGCTCCATCGTGGCGTGCGCCAGGAACGGCTGCTCGTAGATCGCCTCCACTTTCCGGGCGGCGCCCGCCATCGCGCGGACGACGTCGCCGTCGTTGCGCGCGACCACTCCTGACCGCTGTGACGCCGCCGCGAGCTGCTGCACGATGTCGGCGGTGCCGAGCCGGGCATTCGGGCCCTCGTCCCATCGGATGGCGAGCGCCGCGAGCCCCTGTTTCGCCGCCCACATGTGGACGGCGACCACGGCCACGGCGTCGTCGAGCCGCACCACCTGCTGCACGCCCGGGACTGCCCGGGCCTTGGCGTCGTCGACGCTCGCCAGCTTGCCGCCGAACACGGGACACGCTGCCAGCGTCGCTACCTTCATGCCGGGGAGCCGCACGTCGATCCCGAACAGCGCGGTGCCGTTGACCTTGTCGGGGCTGTCGAGGCGCTTGGCGGGCGTGCCGATGAGCGTCCAGTCCTTGGGGTCCTTGAGCGGCGGGGTGGGCGGCACCGGCAAGGTCGCCGCCCGGTCGACCAGCGCGCCGTAGCCGAGCCGGCGTCCCGTGGGCCCATGGATGACCTCGCCCCGCTCGGCGCGGCACGACGTCGCCGCGACCTGCCACGTTTGCGCCGCGGCGGCCACCAGCAACGTACGCGCGGCGGCGCCGGCGCGGCGCAGCGGCTCGAAGTTGCCGCGCACCGAGGTCGAGCCGCCGGTTTCCTGGACACCGAACAGCGGTTCGGCGTACAGCGCGTCGTCGGGCGGCGCGTGCTCGAGCCGCACCTGGGCCAAGTCCACCTCGAGCTCCTCGGCGAGCAGCATCGGCATGGACGTGTACGTCCCCTGGCCCATCTCGACCTTGTGCATGATCAACGTCACCCGGCCGTCGCGATCGATCCGGATGAAGGCATTGGGGGCAAACCGGTCGGCGCGCCCGCGCGCGGGTAGCGTGAAGCCCAGCAGCAAGCCACCTCCGACGGCGGCGCCAGCCTGGAGGAACGTCCTGCGAGAAAGCGCGCGAGCCATGTGATGACCTCCCGTCAGCTTCCGGTCGCGAACCGTACGGCCCCCAGGTCGGCGAGCCCGGCCAGTGTCGCCTCCAGGTCGGCCGCCCGCAAGCCGGCCTCACGCGCCAGCTCGGGCAGCGTCTTCCGCCCGTCGGCGAGCTCCACCACGCTTGCGACCGCCGCATCGGCGCGGGCCACCGTGACGCGGCCATGCGCCGAGCGCGCCACGAGCAGCTTTACACGCCGCGGCGACGCTGGGGGCACCTCGGTCCACGGCTGCAGCAGCTTGGGAAGCACGGCGGGCAGGTCGTAGGCGAGATCCAAGAGCACCGTTCCTTGTACGGTCTCCGGAAGGGACCGCTCCCCGCTCTCGGCTCCTAGTTCTGCGCCGTCGTCCCGCCACACTCGGGGGCCTGCCTCCACGATCATCATGGCCTGCTCGTACTCGAGCAGGTCGCTGAGATAGGGGATCGCCTGCGAGGCGCTCGCGCTGTGCACGTGGCGCACGGCGAGCGCCGCCACGTCGCGCGCCGTGTCGCGGCTGCCCAGCACCGCCATAGAAAGCAGCGCATCGAAGCCGCCGCCCTGGAGCACCGCCTCAGGGTGCCGGCCCGTGACCCTCGCCAGGACACGCGAGTACTTGAAAAAGTGGACGAGCCGCTCGTGATAGAAGTGGCGCGCGAGGAACCGCGCGAACCGCTCGAGGCGCGTCGGATCGGCGAGTGCGAGACCGCGCCATGCGGGGGACGCGCGATAGGGCCCGTCCGCGAGCGCCCGGATGACGGAATCCTGTATCTCGCGGTCGCTCACAAGGCCGCGCGGATCCGCTCGACGCTCGAGAGCAGCACCTCGGGCGTGAGTGACGGCGAGAACGCGTCGAACGTCACCGCCTGCGCGCGCGGGCAACGGCTCACCGCGAGCGCCAGGAAGTCGAGCATCTCGTCCGAGGGGGCGGCGGGCGCGATCCACGGCCCCTGCAGGTCGTCGTCTTGAACCACGCCCGCCACGTGCAGCTCGACGACGCGCTCCAGGGGGAACTCCGCCAGCCACACCGCGGGCTGCACCGCGCGGTAGTGCGCCTCGAGCCAGACGTGCGGCAGGTCGAGCAGAAAGCCGGCTCCGGTCGCCTCGAAGAAGCGCCGCAGCCACACCGGCTCGGGCAGCTGGCTCGCTTTGACGTCGAAGAATCCGGGGATGTTCTCCATCACGAGCGGCTGGTCGAGCCGCGCCTGGAGCGCTCTCGCGTTGGCGACGAAGCGCCGCAGGAACTCCTCGGTGTAAAGCGGCGGGAAGACGTAATTGACGTTGTAGCGCCCGTCCTCGGTATGCAGGCACTGGAAGTGCTCTGCCACCCACGGCGTGCCGTACTGCTCGGCGAGGGCGCGGGCGCGCTGGATGGAGCGCTCGTCGAGTGGCTCCGAGAGCTGGCCAAGGTAGTCGTGCAGCAGGAGCGTGTAGCGCGCCTTGATGGCCGGCCAGTGCGGATCGTGGGGGGCAGGGGGGTCGGCCATGGCGAGGTGGTCGATCCCTGCGCCGCGTACGAGCTCGGCACCCAGATGAGGGTTGTAGAACGCGCCGACCTTCATGGGGGGAGGGGGGGGGGGACGCGAAAGGGGCCCGATGTCGGTCCGGGCCCCCTCGTGCATTCAGCCGATCTCCGTCAGGCGTGGCAGGCGGGCTGCAGCTCGACCGTCTCGAGGATCTCGGGACGATGACAGCTGGGCACCAGGTCCTGCGTCTCGACGATCTGCATGCGTCCTCCTGGGCGTGAGGAAACGAAACGACGGCTCTGCAGTTGCATATACGGGTTGCCGTCCGACCCGTCAACCGATAACTCTCTCCGCGTGATCGCGATTCAGGCCTTGCTCACCGAGAACGAGCTCGCCGATGAATTCGTCGCCGCGTTTCGCGCGCGCGCGTTCCCGGAGAAGTTCTTCTATTGGTTTCCCTTGTCCGTCCGCGCCTGGCTCGCCTTGTGCTCCGACGGCGCCTACCGGAACTATGCGCGGTCGCGAACCCTGATCAGCGAGTCTGCGGACGACCTCGCCCGTTACATACCCCCGGGTCCGCTCGAGGTCCTGAGCCTGGGCTCCGGACAGGGGGACAAAGACCTCCTCCTAATGAACGCTTTGCGGGGTCACGGAGTTCGCATCTCCTATGTTCCGGTCGATACCAGCCAGGCGCTGCTCGAGCTGGCCTGCCAGGGCGCGGCGGGCGCGGGGCTCGCGGCCCAGGGAATCAAGGCCGACGTGACCCGGGGGGACCACCTCGCCGCCCTCGCCGCCGATCCGGAAACCGCGCCACGGCTCGTGCTGCTGCTCGGCAATACCCTCGGCGCCTTCGACCCGATCGCCGCCGCGCGCGCGCTGCGCGCCCTGCTGCGGCCGCAGGATCTGCTCCTCGTGGACGGCGAGATCTACGCCGCCCGGGAGACGCTCGCCGGCTACGACAACCCGCTCAACCGCCGCTTCGCCTGGGCGCCGCTGCACGCCCTCGGCATCACCGAAGCGGACGGGGAGCTCGTCTTCGAGGACCGCAACGACAGCCGACTCCCAGGGCTGTACGCGCTCGCCAAGCACTTCCGCGCGACGCGCGACGTGGCGGCACGAATGGGTGGTGAAACCCTCGCGCTCGCCGCCGGCGAGCGGCTCGAGATGAACCACTCCTACAAGTACGACGTGAGCACGTTCCTGCGGATTCTGACGGACGCGGGGCTGACGGTACGATGGCAGGGCACGAGCGACGACGGCCGCTTCCTGATGGTCCTCGCAGGCCCGATGTGACGCCGGTTCTCGAGGTATTGGGCCTCGCCTACTCACTACCGGGAATGGGGAATGGGGAAAGGGGAAGGGGACGGCCGCTGGTGCAGGACGTGTCCTTCACGGTAGGGGCGGGCGAGACGCTCGTCCTGCTCGGCCGCAGCGGGTCGGGAAAGACCACCACGCTGAAGCTCATCAACCGGCTGCTCGAGCCCACGGCGGGCGACGTGCTGATCGCGGGGGAGCGGGCCGCCGCCGTCGAGCCCACGCGCTGGCGGCGCCGCATCGGCTACGTGATCCAGGAGGTCGGGTTGTTCCCCCACTTCACGGTGGGGGAGAACGTCGGGCTGGTGCCGCGGCTCGAGGGGTGGCCGGCAGCGCGCATCGTGGCGCGCGTGCGGGACCTCCTGGGCCTCGTGGGGCTCGACGCCGACGGCTTCATCGGGCGCTACCCGCACCAGCTGTCCGGGGGTCAACGGCAGCGCGTCGGCGTCGCCCGCGCGCTCGCCGCCGACCCCCCGTTGCTGCTGCTCGATGAGCCGTTCGGCGCGCTCGATCCCATCACGCGGGTCGAGCTGCAGCGGGAATTCCGCGGGCTCGAAGGCCGGCTCGGCAAGGGGATGGTGTTCGTGACGCACGACGTCCGGGAGGGGCTGCTCTTGGGGACGCGGATCGGGCTGATGCACGGCGGGCGACTGGTGTTCCTGGGCACGCCGCAGGAGTTCGCGAAGGCGGACCACCCTGAGGCGGTCGCGTTCATGCGCGCGGCGACGCCGGATGATGGTCGCGACTAAAGT
>Ga0137415_10000438_pt1 | contig 39446 bp, 40 predicted proteins | sample CZODoug3_1_1_16f_FD_183082 | JGI IMG/M metagenome (GOLD analysis project Ga0137415, IMG submission 183082) | Vadose zone soil fungal communities from Angelo Coast Range Reserve, California, USA - CZODoug3_1_1_16fungal (Hybrid Assembly) | ecosystem: Environmental > Terrestrial > Soil > Vadose...
TGGAGAGGCACTCCGCTCTTTCGACGCTATCCGACGCCGCCCCGGGAATCAAGAACGCCCGCGCCACCAGGCAGCGCATTCGCCAATGCCACTTGATTTAACGCTGCTCTTCGGTTGCGTGGCCCCCGGTATCCTGTGATTCCCGCTACTCGTTTCAACTTGCGGAAATTCCTCTCCGACTCGTCGCTTGCGTTCCTCACTAGCCCATCGTACGATTTCAAATTGGTGTGTCGTGTGGATTTTGCACTGAGGACTCGCGTGTTCCGCCGGGAGATTAACCGCAAATCCCGCGTTCCTGTAATTCAGTCCAGGAGAATCTGCGAATGAAATCGGTCGTGGTGGTTGGTGCGCAGTGGGGCGATGAAGGCAAGGGCAAAGTCGTTGATTATCTCGCCGGCTCGTTCGATTACATCGCGCGCGTCGCCGGGGGCCATAACGCCGGCCACACGGTTATCATCGGCAAGGACCGCTACGTTCTCCAGCTTATACCTTGCGGCATCCTACGCCCCAAGCAACACGTCATCATCGGTCCCGGCGTCGTCATCGATCCTTCCGCCCTGGTTGCCGAAATTGAAATGCTCGAAAAGGCCCATCTCAGCGTCGCCGGCCGCCTGCACGTCAGCAATCGCGCCCATCTGATCTTCCCCTATCACCGCGAACTCGACAAAGCCGCCGAATCCGCCCGCGGTGAAAACAAAATCGGCACCACTTCGCGCGGCATTGGCCCCGCCTACGAAGACAAAATGGCGCGCCGCGGACTGCGCATGGTGGATCTGCTCGACCCGGATCTCTTCCGCGAAAAGGCCGCCCGCGTCGTCGCTGAAAAAAACCGTATCGCGCAGGGAGCCTATGGCGCAAACGTGGATTTCTCGCACGAAGTCGAAGAAACCCTCCGCCTCGGCGAAAAAATCAAAGGCTACATCTGCGACACCGCCGAACTCGCCAATCGCGCCCTCGACGAAGGCAAGTCCGTCCTCTTCGAAGGCGCTCAGGGCACCATGCTCGACATTGACCACGGAACTTATCCCTTCGTCACCTCCTCCAGCGCAACATCCGGCGGCGCCACCACGGGCATGGGCGTTCCCCCTACCAAGATTCGCCACGTCCTTGGCATTTCCAAGGCCTACACCACGCGCGTCGGCGGAGGTCCTTTCCCCACCGAAATGCCCGACCTTGAAGCCCAGGAAGTTCGTGAGCGTGGCAAAGAATTTGGCGCCGTCACAGGACGCCCCCGCCGCTGCGGCTGGCTCGATCTGGCCGAACTCCGCTACGCCAAAATGATCAACGGCATCGATTCGCTAGTCGTTACCAAGCTTGACGTCTTCGACACCCAGCGCGAAATCCGGGTGGGTGTGGGCTATACGTACAAGGGCTCGCCCATCCACGAAATGCCCGCTTCCGCCGAAGTCTACGAGCGGGTCACGCCCGTCTACAAAACCCTCCCTGGCTGGTGCGAATCCACCTACGGCCTCAAAGACGCCGCCAAGCTGCCTAAAGCCGCTGTAGACTACCTCCGTTTCGTCTCCGACTATCTCCAGGTCGAAATTGGCATGATCTCCACAGGCCCGGAGCGCGAAGCCACCATCATCCAGCCCGGCACCCTGCTCGCCCGTTGGCTCTAATTCCTGGGTTCTCGCTACCTGTAGGGGCCGGGCTCGCCCGGCCCTCTTCGATCAAAGCGCTGAGGTGGCCACAACCTGCACCCACACTCCTCGCTTCGCTCGGAGGGGCGGAGCAAGCTCCGCCCCTACAAAACCTATCTCGGTTTATTTACTGCGCTACAATGACTCGTCTTCCTTTCTCAAGGACTCCTTGATGCTCTCCTTCCAAGACGCACGCAAACTCGTCATCCAGAAAACCACTCCTCATGTCACCGCTCATCCACGCCCCACGTCCAAAAAGAACCTTTCTGACGCCCTCGGTGACGCCCTGGCACAAGAAATCCGCTCCGACCGCGACTATCCCCCCTTCAACCGCTCCACCCGCGATGGCTACGCCGTCCGTGCTTCCGATGCCGCCAAGGACGCAACCCTCCCCTGCGCCGGCGAAATCAAGGCAGGCGACACCGTCACGCAGCCCTTAGCTCCCCGTGCCTGCATCCAGATCATGACCGGCGCTGCCGTGCCCGCAGGTGCCGACGCGGTAGTCATGATCGAATTCACCGAGCGCTCAGGAGACAACGTCACCTTTCAACGCGCCACCAACCCAGGCCAGAACATCGTCAAAAAGGGAAGCGAAGCCCATAGCGGCGACATTGCCCTCAAGCCGGGCCTTCGCCTCGGTTTTGCCGAACTCGCCCTCGCAGCACAAGTCGGCGCCGCAGAATTACTCTGCGCCCGGCGCCCGCGCGTCGCCATACTTTCGACCGGCGACGAAGTTGTCCCCGTCACCGAAAAGCCAGGCCCGTTTCACATTCGCAACAGCAACAGCGTCTCGCTCGCTGCTCAAGTCCGCCTCACAGGAGGAGAGCCGGTTCCGCTCGGCAACGCCCTCGACCGCGTGGACGACCTCGGCGCCAAAATCGAACTCGGCCTAAAGGAAGACATTCTGGTTCTCTCCGGTGGCGTCTCCATGGGCAAATACGACCTTGTCGAAACGGTCCTGAAATCCCTGGGCGCCGAATTCTATTTCGACGGCGTCGCCATCCGTCCTGGCAAGCCCGCCGTCTTCGGCCGCTGCCGCGACACTTTCGTGTTCGGCCTGCCGGGCAATCCCGTGTCCACCATGGTCACCTTCCAACTCTTCGTTACACCCGCGATCGACGTGCTCGGCGGCGCGCGCCCACGGCCCCTTCCGCTTCTCGAAGCCAACCTCACCAAAACGCTTCATGAAAAACCCGGCCTCACGCACTTCCTCCCCGCTCATTTTGAATGGACCGGCATCTCTCCCGAAGTCCAGCCACTCACTTGGCAAGGCTCTGGCGACATCGCCGCGCTCACCCACGCCAACTGCTTTATCGTCGTTCCGGCTGACCGCCAGGACATTCCCGCGGGAGAGAAAGTTTCCGTTCTGCCGCGCCTCGACGTAATCTAATTTGGAGTGCGGTGGCTCTGCCACCGCTTTTACGGCGTAAAAAATCGCCACCCAAATCAAAATGCCAAAACTCTCTCACTACACCACTCGCGGCGAAGTCAGCATGGTCGACGTCTCCGCCAAAGCCGTCACCACGCGCACCGCCGCCGCCCATGCCTTCGTCCGCATGTCCCCCAGTGTCCTGCGCGCCATCCGCCGCCTGAAGAACCCCAAGGGCAATCCCCTCGAAATCGCCCGCATCGCCGGTATAGCCGCCGCCAAGCGCACTGCCGAGTGGATACCTCTTTGCCATCCCATCCCTCTCACCCACATTGATGTGACCCCCCGCCTGTGCAAAGATGGAGTGGAACTCCAGTCCCGGGCAACCGCTACGGCGCAAACAGGCGTGGAGATGGAAGCGCTGGTCGCGGTCACCTGTGCCGCTCTTACGGTCTATGACATGTGCAAGGCTCTCGACAAAGGAATTGAAATCGCGCACATTCACCTGCTGGAAAAGACGGGTGGAAAAAGCGGCGATTACCTGCGCTCCTCCAGCGGAAAACTGCGAGCGGGCCGTAAATGACCTCCACTGCCAGTAAGTCCGTCAAGCTCCTTCTCGCGGACGATAATCCGCTGATGCGCGACCTCATCTCAAAATCCCTCGAGCACTTTTGTGAAGTGGTGATCGCCTCCGACGGGGCCGACGCGTTGCTAAAAGTTATCGACGATCCCCCCGACGTCATCCTTTGCGATTACAAGATGCCGGGTCTCGATGGCCGCCAGCTCTTTGAAAAACTTCGCGGCCGAGAAGCAACGCGCCACATCCCGTTCCTGTTCATGGCCAGCCGCACCGATATCGAGGAAAAGCTTCGACCGCTGGTGGACGGTGTCGAAGATTTCATCTCCAAGCCATTCCTGGCCAAAGACCTCGTTCGCCTGGCCAAGAAAATTGTCGATCGCCTGCATCTCGAAAAGCTTCAGAAGCGTGCTTCGCGGCCCGGTGTCATCCAGGGACGCCTTGAAGAAATGAGCATGATTGACCTGTTGCAGTCGCTTGAGATGGGGCAGAAGTCGTGCCGGCTCCACGTGCAGAAAGCCGGCGAAGCAGGGGATCTCTATTTCGCCAGCGGTCAGTGCCGCGACGCAAAAATCGGCAATCTCGTCGGCGACGATGCCGTTTACAAAGTTTTGTTGTGGACCGAAGGTGAGTTCGAAATCGACTTCAACGCCGCCAATGCCTCGTCCAATACCACCACCACGCGCAGCACCACCGGCCTCCTGATGGAAGCCATGCGCCTGATGGACGAAGCCAGCCGCGACGCGGTTCCTTCGAATTGACCGCCCCTATGCGCGTTGCCGTCCTCACCATCAGTGATTCCGTCGCCCGCGACGAACGCATCGACCTCTCGGGTCCCGCCGTCGTGCAGCGCTGCCGTGAACTCGGCTGGGAAGTCACCTCTTCGCTGAAGTGCTCCGATGACCCTGGGCAGGTGCGCTCCCACCTCCGCCAGCTTGCAGACTCGCGCCGCGTTGATCTCATTCTCACCACTGGCGGCACCGGGCTTGGCCCCCGCGACAACACTCCCGAAGCCACGCTGGACGTTGCCGAAAAAGTGATTCCCGGCCTGGCCGAAGAAATGCGCCGCAAAGGCGCCGAGCAGACTCCCACTGCCGTTTTGTCTCGCGGCGTAGCCGTCGCACGCCACCTTTCGCTCATCCTCAATCTTCCCGGCAGCCCCAAAGGCGCCGTCGAATCTCTCGACACCCTGGCCCAACTCCTCCCGCACGCCATCCAGGTCCTTCATGGCGCCCGCCACGACTAACTTTTTGGAGTGAGGCCCGCTCTGAGCCTGTAGAAGGGTGGCTCTGGTACCGCTTTTGAGCACACCAGTCAGCCAGAGATTGTCACCGCGACAGCTCAGGTTTCGGGGTCGCAAACGAATTCTCTGTGGATTTAAACCGGCTGCAACGAAGACCGTGCTTCCTGTTGTCCCTGAATATCCGCTTTCTGTGCCAGCGTCATCTTGTAATGCAACCGCAGGATCGTAAGCCCCACGAATGTAATCTCGTGATCCGTGCGAAGAACGCCGTCTTCATCGGCATATACGTGAAAAATCTCGTGCAGAGTCTTGAAATTCCGCACCCGCCAGTGTTCCGCACCCAATTCCACAATCCGGTAAAATCCCGATCTGCCGAACGCCGCTCCGGTAGATACCAATCCGAACGTTCCGTCCGCGTAAGCGCACGGCCGCAAGTACACGTTGCTGCTTCCAAAACAAGGAAACGTCACCTTCACGCAGGGGTTCGCCTCTCCAGGCATTTGCGTCTCGGAATATAGCCCCGCATAAATCACTTTTCCTGTCGCGCGGAATCTTCGAAGCCAACCGGTATACGCCAACCTTCCCGAACCAGGCTCGCGCAATTGCACGATTTCGCTGGTCATCCCCTTTGCAACTTCCAGCGACGATATCGGGAAGTTCAACTGGTCCATGCGCCGGCTGATAAATTCCACCAGCAGCCAAAGCACAAACTTCCCGGCGAAGTACACCTCACTCCACACTTCCAGTTTGTAAAGTGCCGTGTGCTCGTAAAAATGCCGGATTCGCGGGTCCACTCGCTCCGGATCAAATGACGGTCCGCGCAGACTCTCAAAACTGGGAATCAGTCCCGCGTCCGGCGGCTGGCTGATCTCCAATTTCTCTTCTTCGGCGATTCGTTGGTAGACACCCGTTCCGATCACTCCCGGCTTTCCGAGCACACAATCGAGCCACGGCGCCTCGCTTTTGCGAATCCTTTTCCCCGTCAGCCGGACCAGCCACTCGATGGTCACCTGCAGTAACAGCCCCAAAAGCGAGTACACCGCTGCCCGCACACCTGTCGGTTCTTCCTCAACAGATATGCGGCGTTTCTTTTCTGGCGCAGGATTCAGCTGTGTTTGTAGACTCATCTTTGCCTAATTATCCCACCGGATACTCTGGGCGATATTCCAAATCCGCTCCAGTTTCTCTCCCGTTACTGTCCATTCCCTCCCGAAACGCTTGTTGACCCTTCGCCGCGCCTCCGTAACAATGTTTGCACCATGACCAGCAAACTTTCCGGCAAGAAACTCGCCGTCCTCGGCACGGGCAAACTTGGCGGCATTCTTCTTCGCGCCTACCTGAAGCAAAAACTGTTCGACCCGAAAAACGTCACCGCCACCGTCCGCCACGACGAGAAGGCCGTCGCGCTGGCTAAAGAACTCGGCGTCGCCTCCTCCACCGATAATCGCAAAGCCGTTCGTGGCGCCGACATCGTCCTGCTCGGAGTGAAACCGCAAGTCGTTGGCGAAGTGCTGAAGGAAATCAAGCCGGAGCTCAATAAGGACGCGCTCGTTATCTCCGTCGCCGCCTCCGTTCCCACCAGCTACATCGAGCAACGCCTCGGCGAAAAAGCCCCCGTCGTCCGCGCCATGCCCAACACCTGCTCCATGGTCGGCACCGGGATGACTGGCATTTGCAAAGGTGCCCACGCCTCCGCCGAACACCTCGAAATTGCCAAGGCTCTCTTCGACGCCGTTGGCCGCACGGTCGTTGTGGACGAAAAAAACATGGACGCGGTCACCGGCCTTTCCGCCAGCGGTCCGGCGTTCGCTTACATCATCCTCGAATCGCTTGCCGAAGCCGGCGTCAAGGTCGGCCTGCCTCGCGATGTCGCCACGCTTCTTGCCGCGCAGACCATGAAAGGCTCTGCAAGCGTCGTCCTCGAAACCGGAGATCATCCCGCCTTACTCAAGGATTCCGTCACCACACCCGCGGGCTGCACCATCGACGGCATCATGGAGCTCGAGGAAGGGAAGCTCCGTGTCACCCTCATCAAGGCCGTAGTGAAAGCTACGCAACGCGCGGGGGAACTTCTCTTCGAAAAGTAGTCCTTTCGTTGTACGGTACCAGCAAGGTCGCACGCCGGCGGCCCTTCGGACATTGCGCAAAGTGTGGAGGTATCCGGGAATGTTCTCGTTCGCCAGACGTGTTTTCCCCCTTTTCCTTTGGTGTCTCTGCTTGCCCTGTTTTGTCGCGCCTCAGACAGCCAAGGAATCACCAGCGACAAAGCCCCCCAGAAATGCCGGCTGGGCAACTTCGGAAAAAGCTGTCACCAAACTGGAGCAGGAATGGTTCAAGATCCAGCTCGCCCACGACTGGGACAAAATGCGCCAGCTGCTCGGCGATGATTTCCAGTTGATCGAATCCGACGGCCGCCTTGGCGACCGCGACTCCATGATCGCTGGGTACAAGGAAGAAGCTCCCTCGGTCGCCACCATCAGCATGACACTTCTCGTCTCCCACGCCGTCAGCAATGACACCGTCGTGGCCACAGGACTCGACGACATCAGCCTCCGCCAGCGCGATGGCTCGATCTCTCACCGCTATGAACGCTTCACCGACGTGTGGATCCTCCGCAACAACCAGTGGGTCTGTGTCGCCGAGCAGATCACCCTCGCGCATCCCCAATAATTTGGACCCTGCAAGCGAAGACGTGTCATCTTGAAGCTATCTAGCTATCTGATGAAGATAGCTGACGAACCTCAACTTCAATCCCGCCGACTCGTCAAATCGGATCACTCCCGAAGAAACCGGCCATCATCTGTGTTAGCATTCGCCCATAGGCCATCCGATGCCAGCCGCCTACATCCCGCTTCTCTTCTTGTCTCTGCTGGTTGTCACGTTTCCCGTCGTCACGCTGGTCGTCTTCAAATACATCCGCCCGGGCTCTCGCGGCGGCACCGCCAAATTTCAGCCTTACGAATGCGGCATCCTTCCGGAAACCAGCGCCCGCGGACGTTACTCCGCCCGCTTCTACATCATTGCCATGCTCTTCGTGATCTTCGAAGTGGAAACTATCTTTCTTTTTCCCTGGGCCATCCTGTTTCGCGCGTGGCTTGCTCAACATCTTGTTGCCTTCGCGCTGCTCTCGATGTTTGTTTTTCTCGGCATTCTCCTCGTCGGATATGGCTGGCTCTACAAGAAAGGCGCGCTCGATCTCGCCTGATTCCATTTCGAGGCCGGGAATTTCCGTTCAAAAAGTTTCTTATTCCTCAAATGAGCCGATGCGCATTGACGCCACTTTAGGCGTGTGTTAGAAACCGTGTGAGCGACCCATCTTTTCCGCGAGGTCGCGCAGTCGGTTTTCGCTTGCAGTGCAGTTCGTGCACTTCGCTCCTACCCTTCGCGAGTTGTTTGTTTTGGGGTATTCTCGGGGAAATGAAATTCACGCCTGTGCTCTGTTTCCAGCCAGGCCATCCAAGTGCAGCCCAAGGTTCCAGGGTCCATGGCAGACGAGTCCAAGGCACCCCAATCGCCCGAAAGTTTGCGGCCAGACGTGTCCGGCTCTTCCCCGGCACCCTCCGCTAAGGGTGCTTCTCCGTCTCTCCCCACAAGACCCGGCGCTTCTGCTCCGCTACAAGTCCCGCTAGACAACGAACTCTCCCGGCGTTATCGCGAACGCTTCGGCGCCGCAATTCTCAATGCGCTCGAAGACCGCAAGCAGTCCATTCTCATTGTCGACGCGGCGCAACTTATCGAGATCGCCCGCTACTCCCGCGACGAAGAAAAATTCGATCTGCTTGAGGATTACACCGCCGTGGACTGGCCGCGCCGCGAAAAGCGTTTCGATCTCGTTGCGCAGCTCTATTCCTTCACCCACAACATGCGCGTTCGCCTGAAAATTCCTCTCCGCGCCGATGAGCTACCCGCCACTCTAGTCCCCATCTGGCCCGCCGCCAACTGGCTCGAGCGCGAAATCTTCGACCTCTTCGGCATCACTTTTCGCGGCCATCCGAATCTCAAACGCATTCTGCTACCCGATGAGTGGCAGGGGCATCCCCTCCGCAAGGATTACGACATTCTTCAGCAGGACATAGCCTGGGTCCAGGAAAATCTAGGCATCCAGAGCGGCCAGTAGGGTGTGAAAATTTTGGCTGACACAGTCCACGAAAACGCCCCTCAAAAAACCGATACGCTCTTCGGTTCCGATGAACTCGTCATCAACATGGGGCCGCAACATCCCGCCACCCATGGCGTCCTTCGCGTCAAACTCAAACTCGATGGCGAGCGCGTCGTCGGCTCGGAGTGCGTCATAGGTTATCTCCACCGCGGCGTCGAAAAAATTGCGGAAAATCGCACCTACCAGCAGTTTGCTCCTTACGTCGATCGCATGGACTACGTTTCCGCCGTCAGCAACGGCCTGGGCTATTGCGAAGCAGTCGAGAAACTTCTCGTCGTCGAAGCCCCGCCCCGTGCCCGGGTCATCCGCACCGTCCTTACCGAACTCCAGCGCATCGCCAGCCACCTGCTCTGGCTCGGCACGCACGCCCTCGATATCGGCGCTCTCACGCCCCTCTTCTATTGCATGAGAGAGCGCGAAGAAGTCCTCAAGATTTTCGAAAAATACTGCGGCGCGCGCCTTACCACCCACGCTTTCCGTATCGGCGGCTTGCAATACGAGGCCTACGACACCCTCGAGAAAGACGTCGAGCGCTTCTGTAAGAATTTCGAGGGCCGCATTCAGGAATACTCCGACCTGCTCACCGGTAACAGTATCTGGATCGGCCGCACCCGCAATGTCGGCCTTCTCAATTCCGCCGATTGCATCGCTCTTGGCGTCAGCGGTCCGGTGCTTCGCGCCAGCGGCGTGAAATGGGATCTGCGCAAGGCCATGCCTTACGCTGCCTATGACCAGTACAAATTCGAAATTCCCGTTGGTACTCGCGGCGACACCTACGACCGCTACATGGTGCGTCTCGAAGAGATGCGGCAATCACGCCTCATCTGTCTTCAGGCCATCGAGAATATTCCCGCGGGGCCCATCATGGCCCGCGTCGGCAAGGTTTTGAAGCCCCCCGTGGGCGAGGTTTACCACGCCATTGAAGCCCCCAAAGGCATCCTCGGCTACTACATCGTTAGCGACGGCTCGATTCAGCCCTATCGCGTCCGCATCCGGCCGCCGTCTTTCATCAATCTCCAAGCCCTCGACAAAATGATTCGCGGGCATCTGGTCACGGATGTAGTCGCCATCATCGGCACCCTCGATATCGTCCTCGGCGAGGTGGATCGCTAGCGTTGAGCCACACGCTCCATTCCGTTCTCGCGTTCGTGCAGACCTGGTGGGTCGAACTGCTCTGCGCCCTTCTGATCGTTCTGGTCGTTCCGCTCATCGCCGGCTACATTGTCCTCGTCGAGCGCAAGGTCATGGCCGACATGCAAGCGCGCCTCGGCCCAATGCGCGTCGGCCCGCACGGCCTGTTGCAGCCCGTCGCCGACGCACTGAAACTTCTTATCAAGGAAGACCTGATCCCCAATAACGCCGACCAGTTTATCTTCTGGTTCGCCCCGGTCCTTTCCGTGACCGCTGCACTCACTTCGATGGGTGCCGTCGCGTTTGGTCCATGGTTTCAGGTAGCCCGCGACATCAACATCGGCCTTCTCTTCGTCGTCGGCGTCAGCGCCCTCGGCCCCTTCGGCATCGTCCTCGGCGGCTGGGCTTCCAACAATCATTATTCGATCATCGGCGCGCTTCGCAGTACGGCGCAGCTCATCAGTTATGAGACCACCGCAGGCTTCGCGCTTGTCAGCGGCTTTCTGCTCGCCGGCACTCTGAACGTCCGTGCAATCGTGGAGCACCAGCGCACAGAAAACGCCTGGTACGTCTTCCTCGCTCCGATCGGCTTCTTCACCTATCTCATTGCTTCCATCGCCGAAACGAATCGTGCTCCCTTCGATCTTCCCGAAGCCGAATCCGAACTCGTTGCCGGATACATGACCGAATACAGCGGCTTCCGCTGGTCTCTCTATGTCCTCGCGGAATACGCAAACATGATCGTCGTCGCCTCTGTGGGCACCACGCTTTTCCTCGGTGGGTGGCTGCGGCCGTTCCCCAATGTTCACTGGCTAGGCTGGCTGGATGCCGTTCCTACACTGCTTCTCGCTGCTGTGGGCGCGTATTGCGTTTTCAGGGCAGGGAAGCAGCCTGCCCGCGTGCAATCCCTCTTCATGTCGGCCGTCGCGCTCGCCTGCTTCGTCGTGGCTGCAATTTTCGGTCTGTCCGCGCCGTTCGGTCATCTGCCGCTTCAATTCATGCACGACGGCCTTTACGGAGCGTTCTGGTTTCTCCTCAAGGTTTCTGTCTATATTTATCTCTTCATGTGGCTGCGCTTCACGCTCCCGCGCTTTCGTTTCGATCAGCTTATGCGCCTCGGTTGGCACATCCTGATCCCGCTGGCCTTTATCAATGTGGTGGATGTCGCCGTCGCTCTGGCACTGTCTTCCGAATTTGGCCTGAACCGCTGGCTCGCCATGGCCGTCACTACTGCGGCCACGCTCGGGGCCGCGATGCTTCTGCTTCGCTGGAACGACAAGTATTCCGCCGCCGCTTCCGCCGCGCTGTTGGCGGATTCCTCCATCGTGGAGGACTCCCATGCTGGATAGCGCCATTTTCTATTTCTTCGCCGGCATCGCGGTGATCAGCGCCGTCTTGATGGTCACCCGCCGCAATGCTATCCACAGCGCCGTGTTTCTCATCACCACATTGCTCGCTACCGCCGGAATCTTTCTGCAGCTCCGCGCCGAATTTCTCTTCATTGCGCAGATTTTTCTTTATGTCGGCGGCATCATGGTGCTGTTCATCTTCGTGATCATGCTCGTTCGCTTGGATGTTCCCCTGCCGCAAATCCGTTCGGGCCTGCAGAAGTGGATCGCCTTGTTTGTTGCCCTCGCCGTTGGTGTCGAAGCAGGAGTTGTTCTCTGGCAGGCACGCAAAGTGCCCGGCCAGGGTCTCCTCATTCCAAATCCTGCGCCTGCCGGCAAACTCCCCCCTAACACAGAAGAGCTCGCAAGGGGATTGTTTGGCTCTTATCTTCTCCCCTTTGAAATCGCCAGCGTCCTGCTGCTCGTTGCCATGGTGGGAGCCGTGGTCATGGCCAAAAAGAGGACCGACGCCCCATGATGCCCATCGGCCACTATCTGTTCCTGAGCCTCGCGCTCTTTGTGATCGGCGCCATCGGCGTCATCACGCGCCGGAATGTCATCATCGTCCTCATGTCCATCGAGTTGATCCTCAACGCCGTAAACATCAATCTCGTTGCCTTCTCGCGCTACTTCGGCGACGTTGCCGGACAAGTCTTCGCCCTCTTCATCATCGCCGACGCCGCTGCGGAAGCCGCCGTCGGCCTCGGCATTATCATCGCCTTCTTCCGCAATCGCGAAACCGTCCTCGCCGACGAGATGGATCTCCTCAAATGGTAGCCCTCACTCCATCACGCTTCGTTCCCGAGGCTCGCCGATGAACTTCCCCGGCTACTTCCTCTCCCATCTCTGGCTCATCCCGCTCTTCCCACTCGCCAGCGCCACAGCCATGTTTTTCTTCGGCCGTCGTCTGCAAAAAGACGCCGTGAATCTCTTTTGTGTCGGTAGCGTGTTTCTCTCTTTCTTGCACGCCACCGGCGCCGTCTTTAAACTCCTCACGCTTCCCGCAAATCAGCCGCGCGTCTATCAACAGATTCTTTTTCAATGGGTCACGCCCGGCGCCATGCCCACTTCCACGGGCCTTGTGAATTTCGCCGCCGACTGGGGTTATCTCCTCGATCCGCTCTCCTGCGTGATGATCATCGTCGTCACCTTCGTCGGATTTCTCATCCATGTCTATTCCATCGGCTACATGGCCCACGAAGGTGGCTACTACAGATTCTTCGGCTATCTCAATCTCTTCATGTTCTCCATGCTCACGCTCGTCCTCGCCAACAATCTTTTGCTCCTGTTCGTCGGCTGGGAAGGTGTTGGCCTCTGCAGTTACTTGCTTATCGGCTTCTATTTGCTTAAAAAATCCGCAGCAGATGCCGGCAGGAAAGCCTTCATCGTCAACCGCATTGGCGACGCGGGATTTCTCCTCGGCCTCTTGCTTGTCGCGGCAACTTTCGGCACCGTCCGGTTCACATCGCAAGGTCTCGCCGATCCCGCCGCTTTCTCGGGCATTTTGCAAACGCTCGCCAGCATGATCTCGCAACACCAGTTCGCCTACGGCGCGCCAGTTTTCACCGCCATCGCTCTGCTTCTTTTCGCAGGCGCCGCTGGAAAATCGGCTCAAATTCCGCTCTACGTCTGGCTGCCCGATGCGATGGAGGGTCCAACGCCCGTCAGCGCGCTCATCCACGCCGCCACCATGGTCACCGCCGGCGTGTACATGGTCGCTCGCATGAGCGCCATCTATCAGATCGCCCCTGTTGCCATGGACGTCGTCGCCATCATCGGCGCCACCACAGCCATCTTCGCCGCAACTATGGCCATCGTCCAAACCGACATCAAGAAAGTGCTTGCCTATTCCACCATCAGCCAGCTCGGTTACATGTTTCTAGCGCTCGGTGTTGGCGCATTCGCTGCCGGCATCTTCCATCTGATGACCCACGCGTTCTTCCAAGCCTTGCTCTTCCTCGGTGCCGGCAGCGTGATGCACTCGCTTTCCGGCCAACAGGACATCCGCAAAATGGGCGGGTTGCGATATGCCATCCCGGCAACTTCAGTTCCTTTCATAATTGCGACGCTGGCTATAACCGGTGTTCCAGGCCTCTCTGGCTTCTTCAGCAAAAACGAAATTCTTGGCCATGCCTTCAACCGCCATCTGATGGTGGACCGCTACCTCGCCCTTTGGGCCGTCGGCCTTGTCACCGCTGGCCTCACATCGTTCTACATGTTTCGTCTGCTCTTCGAGACTTTCTACGGCATGTCCCGCGTCCCCGTTGAAGCCGAAGGCCATATTCACGAATCCCCGAAGACCATGACCGTTCCGCTGATGATTCTCGCTTTTTTCTCCATCGTTTCCGGATGGCTTGCACTACCTGTTCTTTGGGGTGAAGAGAGCCCGTTCGAGCGTTTTCTTGAACCTTCTCTCCGTGGTGTTGAAACGGACACCGGGGCAATTACCTTCGGGCATTACACTTTGCCGGTTGAGTACGCACTCATGGCTGCTTCGGTAGCGTTCGTCGCGCTAGGTTTCTGGCTTGCGTACAAGCTGTACCTCGAAAATCCCAAGCTGCACACGAAGCTCGCGGCCTCCTGGCCTCGCCTGCACAATTTCCTCATGCACAAGTATTACGTGGACGAAATCTACGACGCCCTCTTCGTCAATCGCATCAAGGACCTCAGCACCGCGCTCGTCTTCTTCGACGCAAGAGTCATCGATGGCATCGGCGTCGACGGCGCCGGCTGGCTCGCGCGCGTCTTTTCCCGGCTTTCCATGTGGTGGGACAAATGGGTTGTGGACGCACTGGTCAACACGCTCGGGTGGTTCCCAAAATTTCTCAGCATGCCCGTGCGGATGTTCCAGACCGGCGTCTTCTCCACCTACGCCGTCTTCATTCTCATCGGCCTGGCAATTTTGCTTGGGGTTTACGGCCACCACGTGCAGATGTTTGTGCTCACCTTGCACTGAAAGGCGATTCGCATGGAGCATTCCTCAAGCCATCTCCTCAGCGTGATCCTGTTCACGCCGCTGGTGGGCGCGCTGCTCCTGCTATTCATTCCGCGCGAATCCCAGATTCTTCACCGCCTCGTGGGCAATCTCTTCGGCGTGCTCGGGTTTCTCGTCTCGCTTCCCCTCATGCTCCATTTTCCGTCTGGCAGCAGCGGTTATGAATTCAAGGAATCGGCCGACTGGATTCCCTCCATCGGCGCAAAATACTCCCTCGGCGCGGACGGCATCAGCATGCTTCTGGTCATGCTCACAACGCTCCTCGGCATGATCGCCATCACTTCTTCCTGGAGCGCCATCCAGCAGCGCACCAAGGAGTATTACATCTTGCTTCTCCTGCTCCAGACCGGAATGCTCGGCGTCTTTCTCTCCCTTGATTTCTTTCTCTTCTACGTTTTCTGGGAAGTCATGCTCGTTCCCATGTATTTCCTCATCGGCGTCTGGGGAAGCGAGCGCCGCCTCTACGCCGCCATCAAATTCTTCCTGTACACCCTCGCCGGCTCCGTCATCATGCTGCTCGCGATCCTGGCACTCTACTTCAACTACGCAAGAACTCTTCCGCAAGGTGTCGTCGGCACCTTCGACATTCCCACTCTTCTCGCCGCCGCGCAGCAATTTCCAGACGGCCTGAAAATCTGGCTTTTCTGGGGCTTCTTTTTCGCCTTCGCCATCAAAGTCCCCATGTTCCCGTTTCACACCTGGCTGCCTGACGCGAACACGGAAGCCCCCACGGCCGGCTCCGTCATCCTCGCCGGCGTCCTGCTGAAAATGGGCACGTATGGTTTTCTTCGCTTCTCACTCCCGCTTCTGCCCGCTGACCCGGCTTTTCGCGCCAGAATCATCCACATCGTCATCGTGCTCTCGCTCATCAGCATCATCTACGGCGCCGTCGTCTGCCTTATGCAGAAAGATATGAAGCGGCTCATCTCCTACTCGTCCGTCAGCCATCTTGGTTTCTGCACCCTGGGTATCTTCGCGCTTACGCCGCAGGGCCTCGCGGGCAGCGTTCTTCAGCAGATCAATCACGGCATCTCCACCGGTGCGCTCTTTCTAATCGTCGGTGTCCTCTACGAACGTCGCCACACACGCCTCATCTCCGAGTTCGGCGGCCTCGCGACACCCATGCCCAACTTCGCGGCCATCTATCTCATCGTCAGCCTAAGCTCCCTCGGCATGCCGCTGCTCAATGGTTTCATCGGCGAATTCACCATCTTGCAAGGCACGTTCGTCGTCAGCAAAACCTGGGCCGCTTGGGCCTCGCTGGGCATTGTTCTCGGTGCCGCCTATCTGCTCTGGTTATACCAGCGCACCATGTTCGGCCCGGTCACACACGAAGTGAACAAATCTCTACCCGACCTCAATCTTCGTGAATATGGCGTTCTTCTTCCGCTGGTCGCTCTTGCCTTCTGGATCGGCATTTACCCAAAGCCTTTTTTCGCCTACATCGAAAAGCCTGTGCAGCGCATCGTTCAGCAGGTGAATCCCGGCTTTTACCAGGGGAATCGCACGCTACCTCCAGCCACGCCCGGTGCAACACCTGCGTCGGAGGTCAAGTAGCCGCCACCCATGCACTCCTCTTTCCTCGACGCGATTGTCAACTACATCCACGGCGACGGCATCACCGTCCTGCCACAGATGGAGTTGCTCCTCTTCGCGCTCGGCATTCTTATCTTCGATTTCCTGCTGGAGAAAAAAGAAAAGCATTGGAACGCCGGCCTCGCCCTGCTTGGAGTGGCCGCCAGCGCATTTGGGCTATTCATGCAAGCCAAGCGTTTCAACCTGCAGCGCGAATCGCGCCCCGACTTACCGGGCCTCCTCGGTTTTCAAAACACCGTCGTGGTTGACGGCTACTCTCTCTTCTTCGCCGCAATCTTTCTCGCCGCCACCGCGTTGGTGATCCTTCTTTCCGTGCGCTATCTCGATCTGGAGCGCGAGCAGGAAGGCGAATACTATGCGCTTCTGCTTCTCGCCTGCATCGGCATGATGTTCATGGCCTCCGGCACCGACCTGATCGTGATGTTCCTTGGCCTCGAGACTATGGCCCTCAGCTTCTACGTTCTCACGGGCTATCTTCGCCGCGAAAAGCGCTCCAACGAAGCCGCTCTCAAATATCTTCTCCTCGGCGGCTTCAGCACCGGGATCCTTGCCTACGGTTTCTCCCTGCTCTATGGCCTTACCGGCAGCACCAGCATCTGGGATATCGGCACCACACTCGACCGCCGTTTCCAATTTGTCGCTGGCCGCGGCATGGCCGACTGGCTCGGCATCCTCGCCTTTGTCACCGTTGCTGCTGGCCTCTTCTTTAAGGTCGCAGCCGTCCCATTCCATCAGTGGGCACCCGACGTCTATGAGGGCGCGCCTACACCCATCGCCGCTTACGTCAGCGTGGCCTCTAAAACGGCCGGCTTCGCGCTGCTCGTCCGCCTCTTCGTCTGGGTCTTCCTTGGCTCGCAACCCATCTGGCAGGGCCTGGTAGCGGGCGTCGCCATCGCCTCGCTCACCTGGGGCAATCTTGCGGCCCTTACGCAGACCAACATCAAGCGCCTCCTCGCCTACTCTTCCATCTCTCACGTCGGCTACATTCTTCTCGGCCTCGTCGCCGGCAACGAAACCGGCCTCACGGGAATCATCTACTACCTTATCGCCTACGTGTTCATGACCATCGGCGCTTTCGCTGTTGTTGTCGTGCTCCGCCAGCGCGGCCTGATCGGCGATGAACTCGACGATCTTGACGGACTCTATCATCGCAGCCCCGCCGCCGCCCTCCTTCTCCTTATCTTCATGCTTTCGCTCGCCGGCATTCCTCCCACGGCAGGCTTTATGGGCAAGTACTTCATTTTTCTCGCGCTCATCGAATCGCATCATCCGGTGCTCGCGATTTTCGCCGCGCTCTACGTCGTTCCCGCGCTCTACTACTATTTCCGCGTCGTCGTTCATGCTTGGCTCAAAAAGCCGGGTGACGCCCCAGCGCCTTTCATGAGCAACGCCCAGGCCGTCGCTCTCGGCGCGGCCCTGTTTGTAACCCTGGCGGCGGGGTTGTATCCTGAGCCGTTCGCCAGGCTCGCTCACTATGCCCTCGGAATCCAACGATAAACCGGCTCCAGAAATTCCCCCCGCCGCCAAGCGCGGGAAGAATTTTTCGCGGCAGAACGCGATGGCGATGGAGCTCCCCTTCATTTTCGTGGGATGCATCGTGGTGGGCGGCGCCATCGGCTACTTCCTCGACGTCTGGCTGCACACGAAGCCCGCCATGATGATCGTCTTCGGCGTCATCGGCTTCGTCGCCGGCCTCCGCGACATTCTCCGCCGCCTCCCCAAAGACTGACCTCGACGGGAACTTCATCCCAGGATTCATGCTAAATTTCAATTCGGCCATCCTCCGCCACCATGTCCACCACCCCCATCAACGTCGCGCCTTATCTCGCTTCCGAAAAATGGATCGCCCGACTCACCCTTCTCCTCGGCGCTCTCGCCGCCATCGCCGTCGCCTGCTTCTACGGAGCAAACTGGGGCGGAGGCATCTTGGTCGGCGCCATCCTCGCCTGGTTCAACTTCCGCTGGCTGCGGCAAGGACTCGATGCGCTCACCACCGCCGCCACTGCCCAGGCCAACCGGCGCAACCCGCGTGTTCCGATCTGGACATACTTCAAAGCCCTCTTCCGCTACGGGTTGATAGCCCTCGCCGTCTATGTTATTTTTAAGTATCTGAACGTTCCCATATTGAGCATGATTTGTGGTTTGTGTGCCCTGGGAGCGGCCACACTGGCAGTCAGTGTGTACGAAATCCTGCATCCTCAGGAATAGCGAATGGAAGAACACGTAAGTCCGATAACCCAATGGTTTAACCACATCTTCGCGCCGATAGCGCTCTCGCTTCTCCACGCGCTGCACATCCAGCCCGCCGACTACGACACCCCCATTCCCGAATACGTCGTGATGTCCCTCATCGTGCTGGTGGTTTGCACTATCCTGGCGCTAATTGTCCGCGCCCGCCTCTCCGTTGAACGCCCCGGCGCGCTCCAGCAGGCTGCCGAACTTCTCCTCACCAACCCGCTCGGCTTCGGCATCAAGGATCTTCTGGAAGAAAACGTAGCTCACGGCGGCGACAAGTTCATCGCGTTCACTGGCTCGATCTCAATATTCATTTTGCTTTCCAATCTTCTCAGCGTTTTCCCGTCTTTCTCCGCGCCAACGGCAGTTGTGGTCGTCCCGCTGGCCTGCGCCTCTCTCACTTTCATTTATTTCAATTGGCAAGGCCTAAGGCATCACGGGGTCGGCAACTATCTGCTGACATTTGCCGGGTCTCCCAAAACCGCCGCTGATTTTGCGCTCGCTTTCCTGCTCTTCCCGGTGGAGCTGATCAGCACCGCGGCAAGGCTTCTCTCCCTCACAGTACGTCTTTGGGCGAATATTTTTGCCAGCGACCTGCTTTACACCATCTTTCTCAGCCTGCTCGTCAAGCTGACCTTCTTCGCCTGGGGTAAATTCGCCGTGCTCGGTGCCGTCCTGGCGATTCTTCCCATTGCCGTCCCCATGGCCTTCATCGGGCTTCATATCTTTGTCGCGATCATCCAGGCCTATGTGTTTACGGTGCTCCCTTCGATTTACCTGGGCATTGCCACGGCTGACGAACACTAAAAGATTGGCTGTGCCGCTTCAGTGTGAGACCGGTTGCAGGGCGCTGATCCGGGAACCACCTCCTGGCGGCAATTTCAAGGAGGCAAGGATGAAGAAGTTAGCGGTCGTACTGATGCTGTTGGCGGTGGTCGCGCTGTTGGCGCCTGCTGCCTTTGCACAAGAAGCTGGAGCAAAGGGCGGATCCGGGCACACCGGATTACTCGCGATTGCGGCGGGCCTTGGTATGGGCCTCGCGGCTTTCGGAGGAGCGTTTGGTCAGGGCAGGGTTGCAGCCGCCGCTTGCGAAGGCATGGCGCGCAATCCCGGCGCAGGAGGAGCGATTCGCGCCGCGATGATTCTCGGTCTGGTGTTCGTCGAAACCCTATCTCTTCTTACCTTCGTTATCGCCATCGTTCTCTATTTGAAGATGTAATCCGCAGTTCCAGCAAGAGTTTCCATCGTTTCACCAACCGCTCCGGCCATCCCGGAGCGGTTTTTCTTCTGAGTGCGGGAGCGAAGCTCCCGCTTTTGCGGCTTTAGCAATTCCCCCAATCTCAATTTCTACATTGGACCGAACACAGGAATGCGTAAAACGTTTCAATGAAGGGAGAATCGGAAAACCACTACCGCGCGGAGAGTATCAGGTTTTGGGATAGCACAATCCCAAGCACGTGGTTGGGCAGGAGTCCCAGATAAAGCGTCGCCAGCGCCGCCACTGCCACCACCATTGCCGCTGTCGGGCTGAGGCTGGTGGCAGCTTCCGCAGGGACATCGCCCTTGTGTTCGCGCATGTACATCACCACGATCACGCGGAGATAGTAGTACGCGCCAATCGCGGTGTTGATCGTCATCAGCACCGCCAGCCAGATCAGCTTCGAATTGATGGCTGCCTTGAACACATAGAACTTGCCGAAGAATCCCGCAGTGATCGGCATTCCCAGCAGGGAAAGCAGGAACAAGGTCATCGCTGCAGCGGCAAACGGCTGCCGCGTGCCGAGGCCTGCGAAATCATCCAGCGTCAAATAGCGTTCGCCTTGTCCGCCAATCTCCGAAACAATCGTAAACGCGCCGACCTTCACCAGCGAATAACCAAGCAGGTAAAACAGCACAGCCGCATACGCCGGCGCCGCTCCGGTTTCCGGATCCAGCTTCATCGTCGTCACTGCCGCAAACGCTACCAGCGTGTAGCCCGCATGCGCGATCGAGCTATACGCCAGCATGCGCTTCACGTTGGTTTGCACCAGTGCGCCCAGGTTGCCAACGAACATCGTGACCACCGCGAGAATCCAGAACGCCCAGAACCAGAAATCCGTGGCCGCATGAATCGTGGTGAAAATCCGCAGCAGCAGCGCAAACGTTGCCGCCTTTGGTCCCGCGGAGAAAAGCGCCGTAACAGGCGTGGGCGCGCCTTCGTAAACGTCCGGCGTCCACACCTGAAAGGGAGCAGCCGCCACCTTGAAGCCCAGGCCAACCAGGATCAAAGTCAATCCAAGCCGCAACAGGTTGCTCGAGGCATCCGCCGAAGCGATCTGCGCCAGGTTCGTCGAGCCAGAGGCGCCATAAACCAGCGCAATGCCGTATAGAAAAAACGCCGTCGCAAACGAGCCCAGCAGGAAGTATTTCACAGCCGACTCGCTCGACTTCACCGCATCACGCCGGTATCCCGCCAGAACGTAGCTGGAAATCGAGGACATCTCCAGGCCGATAAACGCCGTTAGCAGTTCCTGCGCGGAAGCCAGCACGCCCATGCCTGCCGTGGCAAAGAGGATCAACGCGTAAAATTCAGCCGGTGCCAGATTTTCGCGCTCCAGGTAAGAATCCGAAGCAAGAATCACCAGGAACGCCACCAAGCCAACGAGCCAGTGGAAAAAGAGACTGTACGTATCGAATTGAATCAGCCCGAAAAAGCCGCTGCCCATCTGGCCGAAGTAGGTAGCCAGCGTGCCCACCGCCGCGCCCACCATCGCGAACAGCGTGAGCCCCTGGCGATTCTTCAGGTACGGTTGCAACAACATCAGCAGCACGCCAAAGCCGCACCAGATAATTTCAGGCAGGACGCGAATCAGATCTGCGGCGCTCGGAGTCATTTAGCGGGAAACCGTCCTTCTCAGGGAATCTGGTTGAGCTTCGATGGCCAGGGCCGCCGGCTGCGGCATGGCTGCGGGCTTTGAAGCTTCTTCGGCATATCTCGATTTCGTCTGTTCGATCACGGCGTTCACGGGAGCAGCGACGCGGCGCGTGAAATAGGGCGAGCCGATGCCCATCCACAGCGTGATTACCGCGAAAACTATAAGTCCCCATTTCTCTCGCGCATCAATATCGGGCAAGTTGCGATTCTTTTCGTTGGTCACTTCTCCATAGAAAACGCGTTGGTAGGCCCACAAGAGGTAGCAAGCGGAAAGAATCACGCCGGTTGCCGCCCAACTGGCCCAGCCCCAGTGCACTTGGTACGTGCCGAGAAGGACCAGGTATTCGCCGACGAACCCGTTCAGCATCGGCAGGCCCATCGAGCTCAACGCCACAAAAAGAAAGAATGCCGCGTATTTCGGCATCGGCGTGGCCAGGCCGCCGTATTCGCTGATCTCATACGTGTGTCGCCGGTCGTAGAGTACGCCGGTCAGGAAGAACAGCGCGCCGGTCGAAATCCCGTGTGCCAACATCTGGTACACCGCGCCCTGCATGGAAATCGTCTGGAACGTGAAAATCCCCAGCACCACGAAGCCCAGGTGGCTCACCGAAGAATACGCCACAAGTTTCTTCAGGTTCGGCTGCACCAGCGCAACCAGCGCGCCGTAAATAATGCCGATGATCGCCAGCACCGCTACCACGGGAGCTGCGCGGTGCGACGCCTCCGGAAACAGCGGCAGGCAGAAGCGGATCATGCCGTAGGTTCCCATCTTCAGCAGCACGCCCGCGAGAATGATCGAGCCGGCCGTTGGCGCTTCCACGTGCGCGTCAGGCAGCCAGGTGTGAAAAGGGAAGAGCGGCACCTTGATCGCAAAGGCCACGAAGAAGGAAAGGAAGAGCAGCATCTCCGTCCGCGGCGCAAGATGGAAAGCCGCGCTTTGCAGCGTCAATTGAATGGCCGGCAGGTCAAATGTGCCGGTCAGGTTATAAAGCCACAGGATGCCGACCAGCATGAACGCCGAGCCGAACATCGTATAGATGAAGAATTTCACCGCGGCATAAATCCGCCGGTCGTGGCCCCAGATGCCGATCAGGAACGCCATCGGGATCAGCATCACTTCCCAGAACAGGAAGAAGACGAAGAGGTCCAGCGCCAGGAACACGCCGATGATGCCCACTTCCAGCAACAGCAGCATCACGTGGAATTCCTTGATGCGGTGATGCACGCCCTTCCACGAAGCCAGCACGCAGATCGGCGTCAGCAGCGTGGTCAGGATCACCAGGAACATGCTGATCCCATCCACGCCCAGGTGGTAATTGATCGGCGGGGAAGAAATCCACGGCTTGTACTCGGTCAGCGCATAGCCAGGCGCGCCGATGGCCACCACGCGCAGCAGAATCAATGAGAAGAGAAATTCCACCACAGAGACAACAAAGGCCAGGCGGCGAATCCATAGCTCGTCGTCGCTGCGCAGGAAAAGTAGCGCCAGCGCGCCGAAGGCAGGGAAGAAGACCAGAATGGAGAGGAGATGTCCGCTGAATTCCATTAGCGTACCCCTCCGAACAGTGCCGGATGGAGAATCGGCCAGAACACAATGCCGAGGATCACAATCGCGCCGACAACCACCCACACGGCGTAACTCCGCGTGTTGCCCGACTGCGCGTGGCGAACCGTGTCGCCAACCGCAGCCGCGCCCTCCGCCACCCCGTTTACGGCTCCGTCAATCACTCCGGCGTCTACAACCTTCCAAAGCACATTGCTCGAGAGCCAGACCAGCGGTCGCACCACTGCGGCCGCATACAGTTCATCCACGTAATACTTGTTGTAAAGCAACTTGTGCACGCCTTCCGAGGTCCCGCGCTGTACCTTCTTCGAATACATCCGCCACGCCACAACCAAACCCAGCGTTGCCGCAACCACCGCCACGATCGAAAGAATATGCTCCAGCGACTGCGCCGCTTCTCCTCCGCCCGCTTCGCCAGCGCCAAACACCGGCGAAAGAAATTCCGCGAAGTAATCCTTGCCGCCAAACAGCGCCGGCAGCGCGAACCACCCGCCTGTCAGCGAAAGAAATGCCAGAACCATTAACGGTCCGGTCATGCTGCCCGGCGATTCATGCACATGCACTTTGTGCTCGTCGTAACGCTTCTCCCCGTAAAACGTCAGCCAGATCAACCGAAACATGTAAAACGAAGTGAGCACTGCCGCGAGCAGTCCCACGCCGTACAGCACCTTGCCGCCATTTTCATAGTTGTATGCGGCAAACAAGATCGAATCCTTAGAGAAAAACGCGGCAAACGGCGGGAATCCCGCAATGGCGATCGTGCCGAACAACATGCACCAGTACGTGATCTTGATTTTCTTGCTGAGGCCGCCCATGTTCCACATGTCTTGCTCGCCGCCCATCGCGTGAATCACGCTGCCGGCGGAAAGGAACAGCAGGGCCTTGAAGAAGGCATGTGTCATCAGGTGGAAAATCCCCGCGCCGAACGCGCCTACGCCGCAGGCCAGGAACATATAGCCGAGTTGGCTGACAGTGGAGTACGCCAGAACTTTCTTGATGTCGGACTGCACCAGCCCGATCGTCGCGGCAAAGAACGCTGTCGCGCAGCCCACAATGGCAACGATGTACATCGCCGTCGGCGCATGTGAAAACAAAACATGCGAGCGAGCCACAACGTACACACCGGCAGTGACCATCGTCGCCGCGTGGATCAACGCGCTCACTGGCGTAGGTCCTTCCATCGCATCCGGCAGCCATACATAAAGAGGAAGTTGAGCCGATTTACCCGTGGCGCCCACAAACAGCAGAATGCACGCGACGGTCATCGTGCCGAACTGCCCCATCGCCTCCGGTTGCCACGTCGCGGCCTTCTCAAACACGGTCTGGAAATCCAGCGACCCGAATGAACGGAACAGCAGGAACATCCCCAGCATGAAACCGAAGTCGCCAATGCGATTGACGATGAACGCCTTTTTCCCCGCGTCCGCCGCCGACTTCCTGAGGAAATAAAAACCGATCAGCAGGTAGCTGCACAACCCCACGCCTTCCCAGCCGACAAAGAGCAGAACGTAGTTCGCCGCCAGCACCAGGATCAGCATGAAGAACATGAACAAATTCAGGTAGGAGAAAAACCGGTAGTAGCCACCCTCATGCGCCATGTAGCCGGTCGAATAAATGTGAATCAGGAAGCCGACGCCGGTGACCACCAGCAGCATCACGACGGTAAGCTGATCGAGCTGCAAATCAAAACCCGCCCGAAAATTGCCTGCGACAATCCAATCGAAAAATGGTTTTATCCAGGCTTTGTGATTGGCTTCGTAGTAGCCGAGGAATTCACGCACCGCTTCCACAGCGCAGAGAAACGAAACGCCCGTCGAGCCAAGCGCGACGCTGTTGACGATGGCCTTTGACCACTTCGCGCCAAACAGCCCGTTGATCGCCGAGCCCAACAGCGGCAGCAGCGGAATAATCCAGAGATTTTCAAGTATCGGCATTAGAGTTTGAGTAGGTCCACGCGCTCAACGTTCAGCGAACGCCGGTTGCGCGCCGTAAGGATGATGATGCCCAGCCCCACAGCCGCTTCCGCCGCCGCGACAACGATTACGAACAAAACAAAAACTTCACCATCCGACTTGCCCAGAGCCTGGCTGAAAGCCACAAACGCCAGATTGACGGCGTTCAGCATCAACTCGATGGCCATGAAGATGGTGATGATGTTGCGCTTGAAAACGAACGCCAGCACGCCCAGCCCAAATAGAATCGCGCTCAGGATCAGATAGTAGTTGGTCGGGATCATGTCAGTTCTCCCGCTGGGCAAGCACGATCGCGCCCAGGATGGCCACAAGGATCAGAAACGACGTCAGCTCAAACGGATAAACAAATTCGGAAAACAGCAGCTTGGAAATCTCCTTGGTGGAGGACATTACTCCGCTCGCGGCGGGAGGCGGTAAGTGGCCGCTGGACCGCGCGATTGCCGCCGCGATAACCCCGCCCAGCGCAAGCGCCAGCGGAATTCCGCCGAAGGTAGCCAGCTTCGAAAAATTCGTGCGCTCTTCCTCGCCCGCGTTCAGCAGCATAATGACGAAGACAAACAGCACCATCACTGCGCCGCCATAGACGATGATTTGCACGGCCGCGATGAATTCCGCGCCCATCAGCAGGTACAGGCCCGCCAGCGCCACCATCACCAGAATCAGCGACAACGCGCTGTGAATCGGGTGGCGTTGCAGGATCAGGCTCACCGCCCCGAGCACGGCCAGAGCCGCCAGCAAAAAGAAGATCACGAGAACGCCGCTCATCACTTCATTCTCCACATGATAAACGCACTGGTCAGCACAACGTTTAAGATCGAAACCGGCAGCAGAAATTTCCAGCCGAAGTCCATTAACTGGTCATACCGAAATCTCGGCAGTGTTGCGCGCATCCAGATATAAAAGAACAATACCGCGCCGACCTTCGCGAAGAACCAGAACGGCCCCTGGATCAGTTCGTTCACGGTCGAGGAAAGAAAGAGAGCGATACCTAGTGCGGTGAACACCGCACCCAGTCCCGGCAGAATCACGCGCCCGAAGACTGTTTCATAGCGGATACCGTCCAAGATCACCCACAATCCCAGCGGAACCAGGATGATCGACGGCAGGTAGTGCGTCATGGTCCAGGAAGCAGGGAAGGGAGACAGCCAGCCGCCAAAAAACAGAATCGTGAACAGCGATGACACCGCGATCATACTGGTGTATTCACCGATGAAAAACATCGCGAATTTCATCGAAGCGTATTCCGTGTGAAAGCCCGCGACCAGCTCCGATTCCGCTTCCGGCAAGTCGAACGGCACACGGTTCGTTTCCGCGATAGCCGCTATAAAAAAGCAGATACACCCGATGATCTGCGTGAAGTCCGTACCGTCTTTGCGGATCCCGATAATGTTCCAGCTAAGCAACCCAAGATCCCCGGCCTGCTTCTCGACAATGTGCTTCAGGCTCAAATCTCCCGCAATCAGCAGCACGCCTACCACCGACAGGGTGAGCGCCAATTCATAGCTGATCATCTGCGCCGAGCTGCGCAGTCCGCCCAGCAACGAATACTTGTTATTGGATCCCCATCCGGCCAGCGCGATGCCATACACCCCAAGCGCGGTGATCGCGAAGAGAACCAACAGGCTGATGTTCACATCCGCGATGCCGAAATTCGTCGTATAGCCGAAAATCGTTATGTCCGGGCCGAAGGGAATTATGGCAAGCGAGGTTAACGCAAGCATCAGCGTCAGGAACGGCGCAAAGAAATAAGCCATCTTGTCCACGCCCGCAGGCATGGGGTCTTCTTTCAGGATGAACTTGATGCCATCCGCCAGCGGCTGCAGCAAGCCGTGCGGGCCCACGCGGTGCGGTCCCCAGCGCGCCTGAATGTGCGCGATGACCTTGCGCTCCAGCCAGGTGAGATACGCGTCTAGCGTCAGCACGACAAAAACAAGAATCAGAATCTTGATAATTGGAACGATCAGGAACCCGTACTTGGCTAGAATTTCGCTCACGGCTTCGCTTCCGCCTCCGGCAAGGTTTGCATCATGGTGCAAAAGCGGCCCAGTGTACCGCTGGTGAAGAGATTGTCGTTTGCCGGGCGAATGAGTTGCAGAGGCACGTCGTACGGCGCGTGCCCGTTTTTGGAGAACTCGATCTTTGTGGGCTCCGCGCCGCCCGTCAACAGGCTCGCGGGTTGCACGTTATAGCCGGGCACCGCTTTGCGAATTTCTTCGAATACCGCCGCGGGCGTTTTGAAATGAAATGCCTTGCCGAGTCCGGCGCGTTCAAGCTGGTGCGACAGGATGCGCAACAGGTCGAAGTCGCTGCGCGCTCCCATCACCTCGGCGGCCTTATGCAGCAATTGAATTTCGCCGGCCGTATTTGTGACGCTGCCGTCCTTTTCGTAGGCGGAAGCGGCAGGAAAGACAATGTCGGCCATCTGCGCGGTTTCCGTCAAAAACAGTTCGTGAACGATCAGCAGCCCCAGGTTTCCGCGACCCGCGCCGGATTTCCCGAAATGCGCGAATGGATTCGCTCCAACCACATACAGAGCCTTGAGCTTTCCGGATTGCGCCGCTTCGATCATCTCAGGCGCCGTCATACCCGGCTTTGTGGGAACCTGCGCGCCCCAATGCTTCGCCAGGGATTCCGCAACCGCTTTGTTGTCCAGATACGCGTAACCCGGCAACCGATCCGGCAGCACGCCCATGTCCGCTGCGCCGCGCGAGTTCGCATAATCGCCCAGCGCCATGTAACGAACTTTCCCAGGCAACTTCGACCCGAACGCGACAACATCTTCAATCGCCTTGCCAGCAAGCTCCGAGCCGAACACGATGGCAACTTCCGGCTCCGCTTCCAACGCGGTCTTCAGCGCAGCTAGCTTTTCGGAAACTTCAGGGGCGAATTGACCTTCGCCCGTCGCCAGCCAACGCGCCACGGCCGCTTCCTGTCCCTTAGGCACCTGAACAAATTGCGTCGCCTTGCGCTCCAGCTTGATCTCCCGCGAATTGACCAGGAAAAGCTTCGCGGCGTTGTGACGAATCCCGGCGCGAATCTGCCACCCCACGAGCGGATTCTGATTGGAAGGATCGTTGCCGATCACCAGCACCGCTTTCGACTGGTAGAGTTGCTCCATGGTCAGCGAGGAATCAGCCGCGCGTTCCCCCAAAGCGGTAACGAGCCCGGTGTAATCCGCAGTGCGGTGGTGATCAATGTTGTTCGTGCCAAACGTCGCGCGAGCCAGCCTCTGCAGCAGATAGTTCTCTTCATTCGAAGCGCGATTCGATCCGATAAATCCGAGGGCCTCTCCGCCGTAAGCCATGTGCAATTCTTTCAGCTTGGCGGCGGCAGCCTGCGAGGCTTCTTCCCAGGAAACGGGGAAGAGCTTGTCGCCCTTGCGCAGCAACGGCTGCTTCAGGCGTTCCGGGTGCCTCGTGAAATCAAAACCGAACCGGCCCTTTACGCACAGGAACTCTTTATTGATGCCGGAAAGGTCGCGGTTATTGGCGCGCAGGATCTCGTGATTGCGCACGCTCAGTGTGGTTTTGCAACCGTTCGAGCAGTGCGTGCAGATGGTCGAAACATACTGCATTTCCCACGGCCGCGTTTTGTATCGATAGGTGCCGCTGGTCAGTGCGCCCACCGGGCAAATATCAATGCACATTCCGCACTCTTCGCATTCCAGGTGATCTTCGCGGTTGGGGATGATAATCGAGTGCGCGCCACGCATGCCCACGCCCAGCGCCTTCACATCCATGCCTTCATCACAAACACGCACGCAGCGGAAGCACAGGATGCAGCGCGGCGCATCGTAATAAACCAGGTCCGACCACTTTTCCTCTGGCCGGTGAATCTTTTCTTCCACGAACCGGCTGGTATCCGCGCCGTAGCGGAACACCATGTCCTGCAATTCGCACTCGCCGCCTTTGTCGCAGACCGGACAATCCAGCGGGTGGTTGCTCAACAGGAATTCCAGCATGAACTTCCGCGCGTCGCGTACAGGCTCGGTGTTGGTGCGCACCACCATGCCTTCGGCGACCACCTGGGTGCACGCGGTTTGCAGTTTGGGCGCCTTTTCCACTTCGATCAGGCACATCCGGCAAGCCGCCTGCAACGTAAGTCCCGGGTAGTAGCAGAACGACGGCACTTCAATGCCCAGCCGCCGCGTCGCTTCAATCACCAGCGTTCCGGCGGGAACCTCAACGTCGCGGTCGTCAATCTTCAGGTGTACAAGTTTCGTTTCGGCCATGAGTCCCTACCGCGAACCAATTAACGCTTCAGCGGATTTGTTGTACGCACAACGTCCCTGCAAATGATCCTCGAACTCGCTGCGGAATTTCTGCACGATGCTGATTGTCGGCATCGCCGCGGCGTCTCCGAGCGGGCAGAACGTCCGCCCCAACATGTTCTTCGAAAGCTCGCCGATCATGTCGATGTCTTCCGGGCGCCCCAAGCCAGCGTGAAAACGATTCAGGATCTTCTCCAGCCAGCTTGTGCCTTCGCGGCACGGGATGCACCAGCCGCAGGATTCGTGCGCGTAAAAATGCATGATCCGGCGCGCCATGTCCACCATGCAGGTGTCTTCGTCAATCACCACCATGCCGCCGGAACCGAGCATCGAACCGGCCTTGGCGACGGTGTCGTAATCCATGGCAATGTCGATTTCGTCGGCCTTGAACACCGGGCAGGAACTGCCGCCGGGAATCACCGCTTTCAGCTTCTTGCCGTTGCGCATGCCGCCGGCCATTTCGTCAATGAACTTCTTCATGTTCATGCCGAGCGGAATTTCGTAGATCCCTGGTTTATTGACGTGGCCGGAAACACAGAGCAGTCGTGTGCCGCCATTTTTCGGCGTGCCGCGATTGGCGTAGGTTTCTCCGCCCTCGAGAATGATTGCAGGAACCGCGCTCAGCGTTTCCACATTGTTGATGATCGTGGGGCAGCCGTAGAGGCCCACTACGGCAGGGAAGGGAGGCTTAATGCGAGGATTCCCGCGCTTGCCTTCGAGCGATTCCATCAGCGCCGATTCCTCGCCGCACTCGTAAGCGCCCGCGCCGGTATGAATCAGCAGGTCAAAATCAAATCCAGAGCCAAGAATATTTTTCCCCAGGTAGCCGCGCTCGTAAGCTTCGCCAATCGCCGCTTCCACAATGTCCAGCACATAGCGATATTCGCCGCGGATATAGATGTATCCGTTATGCGCATTGATGGCACGGCCCGCGATGGTGATGCCTTCGATCAATTGGTGCGGGTCCATTTCCATCAGAGGGCGGTCTTTGCAAGTCCCAGGCTCAGACTCGTCGGCGTTGCAGATTACGTATTTGGGCTTCGGCGAATCCTTAGGCACGAAAGACCACTTCAAGCCAGTCGGGAAGCCTGCTCCGCCGCGGCCGCGCAAGCTGGATTTCTTGACCTCGTCAATAATCGATTCCGGGGTCATCTGCTTCAGCGCTTTATCCAACGCCTGGTACGCCCCGTGCTGCAACGCCACGTCAATCTTGTGGGAATCCTTGATGCCCCAGCGCTTACTGATCAGCGGCGTTTCCTGCTTCGCGCGCTCGTGCAGCGCCCCGCTGATGACCCCTTGCGGCTCCGGCCGCCTGCCTTTGTCGAGATCCTCGATCAGCCGATCTAAACTAAGAGGCGTCACGTTTTCGTAGAAATCATAGTTCACCTGGATCGCAGGCGCACCGGTACAGGCCCCAATGCACTCCACTTCTTCCAGCGAGAAAACCCCGTCCTTCGTAACTTCCTTGTGCCCGATTTCCAGCCGCTTCTTGGCATGGTCCAGAAGTTCGGTTCCGCCGCGCAGCATACAGGCCACGTTTGTGCACACCTGCACGTGGTGCTTGCCAATTGGTTTGCGATGCAGCATCGAATAAAACGCCAAGGTCTCTTCTACCTGCACGTTATTCAGGCCCAGGCGATTCGCAATCTCGGCAATCAGATCATCGCTAACCGAGCCGAGTTCGTCCTGCCCGTACATCAGCATCGGAATCAGCGCGCTGCGCTTCACCGGATAACTGTTCTGGAGTTTGTCGAATTTCGCGGCGAGTTTTGGGCTCAGTTCCATAGGAATTATCTGTCCACTTCTCCGAGAACGATATCAATCGTCCCGATAGAGGCCACGGTATCGGCGATCAACTGCCCCTTCACCATCAGAGGAAGCGCCTGCAGATTCACAAAAGACGGCCCGCGGAAATGCACACGGAGAGGTTTCGGAGACCCATCGCTGGCGATGAAACAGCCCAACTCGCCCCGCGGCGATTCGACCGGCACATAAACTTCACCCGGCGGCGGCGAAAAGCCTTCCGTGAAAATCTTGAAGTGGTAGATCAGCGCTTCCATCTCCGTCTTCATTTTTTCGCGCTGCGGCGGCACAACGCCCGGCGCTTCGGACCGGATCGCGCCCTGATCGGTAATTTTGTCCATCGCCTGGCGCACGATCTTCAGGCTCTCGCGCATTTCCTGCACACGTACCAGATAGCGCGCGAAACAATCGGATTCCGTCCGCGTCGGCACGTTGAACTCAAACTCTTCGTAGGACGAATAGGGGAACGCCTTGCGATTATCAAAGGCCACACCGGCCGCACGCAAACCCGGCCCGGTCGTGCTCATCGCGATCAGTGTTTCCGCGGGCAGGCGCCCCACACCTTTCAATCTCCCCTGCCAAATTCTGTTGTTGGTGAGCAATTCTTCGTATTCGTCGATCCGCGCCGGCATCATGGCCAGGAATCGTTTCACCATCTCGCGCCAACCCGCGGGAGGTTCCAGCGCCAGCCCACCGATGCGGATGTAGCTGGTCATCATGCGTTGGCCCGCGAAGCGCTCAAAAATCTTCAGGACCTCTTCGCGCTCGCGGAAGCAGTAAAGCATCACCGACATCGCGCCCATATCCAGCGCATGCGTCCCAAGCCACACCAAATGCGAAGAAATCCGTTGCAGTTCCACCATCATCACGCGGATATACTGCGCCCGCTTTGGTATTTCCAGCCCCAGCAGCTTTTCCACCGCCAGGCAGTACACCAGGTTGTTACCCAAAGGATTCAGGTAATCCATCCGGTCGGTCAGCGTGATCGCTTGGGAGTAGGTCTTGTCTTCGCAACTTTTTTCGATGCCAGTGTGCAGGTAGCCCAAATCAGGCACTGCTGTCACTACGTTTTCGCCGTCCAGCTCCAGCAAAACGCGCAACACCCCGTGTGTAGACGGGTGCTGCGGCCCCATATTCAGGACCATTGTTTTCGTTGTGCCGACTGCTGTTTCAACCGTTGTCATGTGTCTCTGTCCGTCGGGCGGAATCTAGCGCTTGCCCTCCACCGGAAAATCCCTGCGAAGCGGAGATCCTTCAAACTCATCCGGCAAAAGAATGCGGCGTAAATCCGTATGCCCCTCAAACCGGATGCCGAACAAGTCGAAAATTTCCCGTTCCATCCAGTTGGCCCCGGGCCACAGGGGCTCCAGCGAATCAATCACCGGCTGCTGGCCGCTTACGCTGGTGCGCAGGCGAATCCGCGCCAGTCGGGGAATCGAAAGGAGCTGGTAGTTCAATTCGAATCTTGGTTCGTTGGGAAAGCGGTCCACACAGGTGGCGTCGCTCAACTGATTAAAATTCAGCGCGGGATCCTCTTTGCATTGTTTTGCGACGGCCAGCAACAATTTATGCGGCACCACAATAGTCGTCTCGCCGCGATATTCGATGATCTGCGCGATGCAGCCGGGGTTCCACGCGCGAAGGCGTTCAATTACAACACTAGCATTTGCATCAGCGAGCTGCGGCACGTTAATGAGTTCCTTGAAGGGCGACCGGCCTCACTTCGGTGTTTTGTTCCAGTCGAGTGCGCCCTTCTTCAAGAGATAGAAGTAACCGACCAAAAGGATGGCGACATAGATCATCATTTCCACGAAGCCGAACATCTTGGTCATCGGATTGTGCACCAATTCCTTGAAAATGAAGGCCCATGGATACAGAAAAATGGCCTCCACGTCGAACAGAATGAAAACCATGGCGACCAAGTAAAACTTCACGGAAAACGGCTCCCGCGCATCGCCCGTCGGCGTGATGCCGCATTCGTAGGGCTGCTGCTTCGCCTTGTTGGGCCGTTTCCAACCCACGAGCGTCGATAAAGTAATCAGCACGCCGGCAAGAAAAGCAGCCACCAGCAGGTGTATCACTAGGGGAACGTAAGCTTGCAGGCCGGTGGGAGTCATAGTCGAAGCGTTATAATAGCGAGTGGGGAGCCACGCGGTCAAATGCTCCCGCAAAAAAATTTGTGGCGCGCGTGGCGGACGCTGCGGGTGTCAGTCGGCGCGGAAGCGAGCACAGGGGAAGCTGATGGTCTTCGGGCACAACTCTAATATCAAATTAGGAGCGAACACCTTGCATGTGCAGACCGAAGATCGCGGCGGCACGAACTGCATGATTGATACTACGGTCTACTATCTGGGCCGCGTCCTCCATCGCCGCACGAATAACTACCACGATCTGCTCCCTCTAACTGAAGACAATCAGCAGGCGTTGAAACTTCGCGTCGACGAGCAGCACCGCACCGTTCTCGAGGCGATCCGCAGCGGCGAATTGCAATTGGCGATACCTCAGGCTACTTCCGCATCCGCAAATGCTGCGCCAGGCCATTCCCATCAAGCTGGTGCCAACTCGGAAAAGCCACCCGTCGCTGTCGTGCAACCGGGGAAATTGATCTTGGAACTTCTGAACGCGCGCTCCTGGTTGGCGGGGAAACAGGCCACGCTTCACGTCGCAGTCAAAGAGGAAGGTGGAGCGAACATATCTGGCGCAAGCGTGAGCGCGGAGATTGAAGGCGGCAGTGGTCAGCCACCTCATTCCAGTCAGACTGGGGACGATGGCCGCGCGACAATATCCTTCGAGATGCCCAAGCTTACAGGCGCTGAGCCCGCGCTGGTAATTCGCGCGGAAGCGAACAAGACCAGCGCGCTCCTTCGCTTTTCTCTGCGTGCGAAGCCCCGCGTTCCTGCAGTATGATGAGGCTATGGCCGAAGTAATTCAGCTTCAAGTCAATGGAGAAGCGAAGCAGTTGCCACCGGGCACCAGTGTGCGCGCCCTTCTCGACCATTTGGGACTCAACCCCGGCCGCGTAGCCATCGAGTACAACCTCGAGATCTTGCCGAAAACCAAATGGGAAGAGACGCGCGTAGCCACAGGCGACCGTCTCGAAATAGTCCAATTCGTCGGCGGCGGCTAACTCTTACTTTTGAATGCGGAAGCGAGGCCTGCCTGCCGCAGGCAGCGTCCGCCTTTACGGCTTCATCCCCACCGCCAAACTCGGCCACCACCACTCGCGCTAACCAATCTTCCGCCATACTTCTCGATCACTTCGCCAAATACTTCTTCCAGGGCTTCCAGTAGTATTTCGGCCACCCTTCCCGCACTCCCTTGTGATCGTAAGGCGGCACTCCCACGTGCACGAGGTCGATCTGCGCGCCGGCAGCTACTCGACTGAACGTGAGGATCAGGATCGACCAATCCTCTTTCTTCCAATGTGTCGCGCGCCAAAGCTGAACGATTTGCCTACCCGGAACAATCAGCAGATTCTTGCCTTCCAGCATGCCCTTAAACGCCCGGAAGCGGCCGCCCACCTTGCCGCTGATCCGAGCGGACATGCCGGTGGACTTCGAATGTTTCTTGGAATCGAGGTACATGGCAAAGAGCGTGCGAGGAGTAGTGCGGAAACGTACCGTTTGCTGAATGACCGGCGTCACGGTGCCTCCTGTGCGGAGATAGCTGAAGAGCTAAACGCCCTCGAGCAGGTGCCCCATCTTACGCTTTTTGGTTTGCAGGTAAGCCCGCGAAATCTTCGACAGCCGCGGCTGGCACGGAACGCGCTCCACCACGCGAATGCCCGCCGACTCGAGCTGCCGAATCTTGTCGGGGTTATTGGAGAGCAACCGGATGCGCGTCGCGCCCAGTTTCTTCAAAATCTTTGCGGGAAATTCGTATTCCCGCGCGTCCGCCGCGAAGCCCAGCGACTCGTTAGCCTCCACGGTATCCATCCCGCCGTCCTGCAATTCATAAGCGCGCAACTTGTTCATCAGCCCGATGCCGCGCCCTTCCTGGGGCAGGTACAGCAAAATGCCGGACGGCGCTTCTGAAATTTTCTTCAGTGAAAGCTCCAGTTGTGCCCGGCAGTCGCAACGAAGCGAAGTCAGCACATCCCCGGTCAGACACTGAGAATGCACGCGCACCAGTGGGGCCACTCGGCCGTTCAATTTCCCCCGCACCAATGCCACAGCCTCCTCTTGTGGCCCGCGACCCTCGAATCCGTAAATTGAGAATTTCCCGAACTTCGTGGGAAGCACGGCCCGAGCGGCTACGCGCGGCGACCCCTTCCGTCCCTGCTTCGGCCTTCCAGTCATAGATTTATTTGCCATAGGAAAACTTCAGTATAGCAGGCAGTGCAATTTCCGCACGAAGGGCTCAGCAATCCACGCGAGATTCATTACAATAGAACGGGAATTGGCTAGCGTTAGCCCGCGCCTGGCAACTACCATGGACACCACGCTTTCAATCCGGGAACTTCTCTTCACCCTGCTCCTCAAAGTGGGTGTCGCGTCGTCCATTGCTGCCCTGCTGGCCCGCTGGAACACCTTCCGCCGCGTGCTCTTCACCGAAGAGCGCGATGCCGACCAGAAATTGAAGCTGATGCTCTTTATGACCCCGCCTCTAATCGTCGGCGTCACTTTGCGTCTGGTTAGCCCGTACTACCGCTTCGCCGACCTCTCTCTCGAAGGCGCCTTCCTGACTGGCTTGCTGGGCGGCCGCGTGGTGGGACCCATCGGCGGGGCCATCATCACCATCCCTGCTTTGATGGCTCACGAATGGCTCGGCATGCCCGCGGCCGCGACCGCGGGTTTGCTCGGCGGCCTGATTCGCCAGGTGATTCCCGACAAGGAAGCGCTCTGGAACTTCGGCCCCTTCACCTTCCTGAATATTCCCAAAGCGCTGATGCGCATGATCCGCGACACCGAAATCATGTGGGAGATGCTGCCGCTCCTGACCTGCGTCGGCCTCGAACTCGGCCGCGTCGCGCTCGTCGAGGCAACCAAGCCCAAGTGGCTTTTCGCCATCGATCCTCAGTGGAACTGGCAACTCGCCCTGGTGGTAATTGCCACGCTGATGTCCGTGGCCTCGCCCCTGAAAATCTGGAACAACACCCGTATCGAGATGAACCTCGAACGCCACCAGCAACTCCTCCTGCGCGCCAGAATGGATGCTCTCTCGAGCCAGATCAATCCGCACTTCCTTTTCAACACGCTCAACACCGTTTCCGCGCTTATCCGCATCGACCCCGATACTGCGCGCGGCGTTGTGCTGAAACTCAGCAACATCCTGCGCCGGCTGCTGCGTAAGCACGAAACCTTCGTGCCCCTGCGCGAAGAGCTTTCCTTCATCGACGACTACCTCGATATCGAAGTCGCCCGCTTCGGCCACGACAACCTGGACATCGTGAAAGAAATTGACGAAGTGACTCTCGAAACTTTCATCCCCAGCATGTTGCTGCAACCGATGGTCGAAAACAGCTTGAAGCACGGGCTGGCGCCCAAGCTCGAAGGCGGCCGCATCCTTCTTCGCACCACCAGCAAAAACGGCCGCCTGCAAATCGAAATTGCCGACAACGGCGTGGGCATCTCCGAAGAAAAAATGCCCCATGTCTATGTGGAAGGCATCGGCCTCAGCAACGTCCGCGAGCGCCTGCGAGTTCTCTATGGCGAAGATTTTCAACTCGACATCGAAAGCAGTGAAGGGCAGGGAACCACCATCCGCATCGACGTCCCCGAACTAGCCCCAGCCATCCCGGAAGTCAGCGTTTTCTAAATCCCGAGGCTGTGAAAAACTCCCCTTGACATCCGCACGTTCATACAGTATGTTCAGTAGAGACTGAAATGACTGACACAACTAAAACAGCGCTCACCCCCGTAGCACAGAAATTCATTCTTCACTGGGGCGAAATGGGCACCAAGTGGGGCATCAACCGTACTGTTGCTCAGGTCCACGCCCTCCTGTTTCTCTCCCCGGCTCCCGTGCCCGCGGACGAAATTTCAGCCACTCTTTCCGTGGCTCGCTCCAATGTCAGTACCAGTCTGCGCGAATTGCAGGGTTGGGGCATCGTGCGCGTCGTTCATGTGCTTGGCGACCGCCGCGATCATTTCGAATCCACCAAAGACGTCTGGGAAATTTTCCGCACGGTCTCGGAGGAGCGTAAGAGACGCGAAATCGATCCTACGTTGCGAGTCCTCACCGAGTGCGTCCAGGAACTAAAGACTGCGCCTGCCGGGGACGCCTATACCCGCGAGCGACTGGAGAGCATGCTCGATTTTCTGACCATCATGAGCGGTTTGTTCGAAGAGATTCTCCGCATGCCCATGGGCGCGCTGAAGGGCGTGGGCAAGTTGCGCGGCAAGGTGATTACCCTGTTGGGGAGCGACAAGAAGAAGGTTGGTTGAGAGGCGAGGGAAAAAGGATTTCACCACAGAGAGCACTGAGGACACGGAGTTCCGCAGAGAAGAAGGCAGGCCATGATTTCCCTAGCGAATGAATATACGGATGGCAAAGGCCGGCACGCCAAAGGCTGGCTCTTTTTCGATGCCGAGTGCGGATTCTGCACCCGGTTGGCCCGATGGATCGCCCCCATTCTCGGGCGCCGTGGCATGGCCGTCGCTCCGCTGCAGGATCCCCGCGTTGGCGCGCTGCTTGGGATGAACAGGGAATTGCTGTTGAGGGAACTGCGATTCCTGCTCTCCGACGGAAAGCAGTACGGCGGCGCCGATGCCGTCCTTGCAGTCGCGCGCGAGATTTGGTGGGCGCTGCCGCTGGTCTGGTTCGCAAAAATTCCCGGTGCGATGAAGCTGCTGCATTCCGGCTATCGCTGGGTTGCCGAGCAGAGAAGCTGTGCCGCCGCAAACCAAACCGAGTGCACCGTAGCTCGCAAGGGATAAGACCTCCGCAAATTTCTCCTTCAAGGAGCAGTCATGGCCATGACGTTCGCAAGTCTCTGGCGTTGGGATGGAAAAGTCTCCCGCGGAACCTACGCACTCTTTGGAATTTGCGGCCTGGCCACCAAGCACAATCTCGACCGTTTCATCGCTTACAGGTTCGGCTTTCGTTGGGGCGTCTGGAATTACCTGGACCCTCTGGAACGCGCCGCACAATTTTCGCCGCTCTCGGGCTCCGAAAAGAAATTTCTCGCCATTCTGCTGATCACCGCGCTTCCGTTCATCTGGATCGGCATCACCATGACGGTGAAGCGCCTCCGCGACGCCGGCCAACCCCTGTGGCTGACACTTTTGTTTTTCGCGCCTGTAATAAATTTGCTTTTCTTCGCGATCCTGATCGCGCTGCCCACTCAACAAGCAGGCCTATCCCCGGACTTCCAAGGCAAGTCGGGAACGCGCCCAATTTCTCCCTACTGGCCAACAACTCGCACCGGAAGCGCGGCTGCCGCCGTCGTGATAACTGCCCTTCTCGGTGTTGTGGTCACCTGGGGCGCGCTGCGCTTTGTCGGCAATTACGGCCTGACCCTCTTCATCTCCCTGCCGTTCGTGATGGGCTATCTGGCGGTACTGATTTATAGCCGCACGCAAGAGACGGATTCGGGAGACGTCCTCGGCGTCGTTTCGCTCTCCCTGCTGCTGACCGGTTTGGGCATCACAGCCATAGCTGTCGAAGGGATCGTCTGCCTCTTGATGGCCGCGCCAATCGCCTGGCTGGTGGCCATGTTCGGTGGCCTCCTCGCCATGCTCATCCACGGGCGCGCAAACTCGCCGCAGGCCACGCCCTCCATGTTCGCGGTGATGCTCATCTCCCTCCCAGTCTTGCTCGGAGTCGAACACGCCGCGCCTCCACCTCTTCCGCGGTTCCAGGTGCATACAACTATCGAGATCGCTGCGCCTCCTGAAGTGATCTGGAAGCGGCTCATCGAATTTCCGCCGCTAGCCACCGCCACGGAATGGCCGTTCCGGTTGGGAATTGCCTATCCCATCGAAGCGCGGATCAAGGGGGAAGGTCTGACCGCTGACCGCGAATGTCGCTTTTCCACGGGGAGTTTCAAGGAACCGATTCTTGTATGGGAGCCCGGAAAGCACTTCGCCTTCTCGGTCGCCGATGAACCGCTGCTCATGAAAGAAACATCGCCCTACGAAAACATCCGCGTCCGCCACCTGGAAGACCACGATTTCCAACCGGAACGCGCCGACTTCGTGTTGGTCCGGCTGCCAAACGGCGGCACCCGCCTTGAAGGCACCACCACCTACCAAAATAAAATGTGGCCCGGTATGTACTGGCGCCTTTGGACCGACGCTATCATCCATAGCATCCACAACCGAGTCTTCAACCACGTGAAGACCCTGGCCGAGAAGGATGTCTCCCAAACTTCCAAATAGAGCTTTTTCTTAGCGAGCGGCTTTTGCTGAGTAGGCGCTGGCTAGGACTTGCTCGTAATAATTTTCATACATGGGAATAACGTCGTTGGCGCAGAATTTCTTCTTGGCACTGACGCGCGCTAGCTGCCCTATTTCACGCCCGCGGTCGGGCCGCGAAAGCAATTCAATCGCATACTTGGCAGCGGTCTTCACGTCTCCGGGCTCAACCAGATAGCCATCCACACCATGCTCGATGACTTCGGGAACGCCACCCACATTCGTCGCG
>Ga0137415_10000440_pt1 | contig 39384 bp, 33 predicted proteins | sample CZODoug3_1_1_16f_FD_183082 | JGI IMG/M metagenome (GOLD analysis project Ga0137415, IMG submission 183082) | Vadose zone soil fungal communities from Angelo Coast Range Reserve, California, USA - CZODoug3_1_1_16fungal (Hybrid Assembly) | ecosystem: Environmental > Terrestrial > Soil > Vadose...
AGAAAAGCGGCAGCATCGTCAGCATTTCGCTCTCGGGGGTCGACCGGGGCGGTGTGGGGATGGCGCACTCAGTGGCGGCCCGTGCCGGCGTACTCGCGCTGACCCGGACGGTCGCGCTGGAGTGGGCGCATCTCGGGATCCGGGCGAACTGCGTCGGCCCAGGTGCCGTCCTCAGCCCCGGTCTGCCGGCGTCGGTGCTCGCGGAACTGGAGCACGTCACCGTGCCGGAGGCGGTACCGGCCGGACGGGCCACGCCGGCCGAGGATCTCGCCGAACTGATCGCCTTCCTGGCCACCCCGGCGGCCCGCATGATCACCGGGCAGTTGCTGCAGGTCGACGGCGGCGCCCACCTGGGCCGGGGATTGCACATGCTCGGCAACTGGCCACCCCGAGGGTGAGGAACCGAATCGCCATGCACAGCACCATGCAGGACGTTCCGTTGTCCATCGCCACGATGGTCCGGTACGGCACCACCGTCCACGCGGACAGCGAGGTGGTGTCCTACGACGGCGAGCACACCCATCGCGCGACACTGGGGGAGCTCGGAGTCAGAGCGGCCCGCCTCGCCTGCGGCCTGCGCGACCTCGCCGGGGTACGGATCGGTGAGCCGGTCGGCACCTTTCTCTGGAACCGGCAGGAGCACTTCGAGGCCTACCTGGCGGTTCCGGCCATGGGCGCGGTGCTCCACACGCTGAACGTCCGGTACACGCCGGAGCAGATCGCCTACACGGCCGCGCACGCGGAAGACCGGGTGATCATTGTGGAGGATTCGCTGGTCGATGTGCTGGAGGGCGTACTCCCGAAGCTCCCCGCCCTCGAGCACCTGGTGGTGGTCGGCGGGACGGCCGAGCACGACCGGCTGGCTCGGCCGGGACTCACGGTGCACGGCTACGAGGAACTGCTCGCCGCCGGCCAGGACCACTACGACTGGCCCGAACTGCCCGAGACCTCGCCCGCCTTGATGTGTTACACCAGCGGCACGACCGGCGTCCCGAAGGGCGTCGTGTACAGCCACCGCTCGACCTATCTGGTCTCCATGCAACTCTGCATGGGGGACTACCTCGCGCTCTCGTCGCGGGACAAGGCGCTGCTCGTCGTCCCGATGTTCCACACCAACGCCTGGAACTATCCCTACGCCGCCCTGATGGTGGGGGCGTCGATGGTGCTGCCCGGGCGCCACGTGCAGCCGCCGCACCTGGCCAGGCTGATCGAGCGGGAGCGCCCGACCGTCTCCTGCGGCGTCCCCACCATCTGGGCGGACCTGCTGCACCATGCCCGCGCCGAGGGCACCGACCTGTCGTCGCTGCGCGACGTCGTCGTGGGCGGCAGCGCCTGCCCCCGCGCACTGATCGAGCAGTACGAGGAGGAGTTCGGCGTCCGTCTGCTGCACGGCTGGGGCATGACCGAGATGTCGCCCATCGGGACCATCGCGAAGCCGGACGGGCACGAGGGCGACGAGGCCTGGGATTTCCGGCTGACCCAGGGCCGCCTGGTCTGCGGCGTGCAGGCGCGGGTGAGTGGTCCGGAGGGGCAGATCCTGCCCAACGACGGGGCGTCGATGGGGGAGATCGAGACCCGAGGGCCCTGGATCACCGGTGCGTACCACCGCCAGCCGGACGACTCGCGCTTCCACGAAGGCTGGCTGCGCACCGGAGACGTCGGGGTCATCTCGCCCACCGGGGTCCTCCAACTGCGGGACCGGACCAAGGACGTCATCAAATCAGGTGGGGAGTGGATCTCTTCCATAGAGCTCGAGCAGGCCCTGCAGAGCCATCCGGACGTCCTGGACGCGGCGGTGATCGGAGTCGAGGACGCGCGGTGGGGCGAACGCCCGCTCGCGGTCGTCACGCTGCGCGCGGACGCCGCGGTCGACACCGACGATCTAGTCGCGCACCTGTCCGCCCGGCTGGCCCGTTGGCAGGTCCCCGAGCGCTGGTCCCGGCTCGAGGTGCTGCCGCGTACGAGCGTCGGCAAAACAGACAAGGTGGCCCTGCGCCGGCTGTACGCCGAGCGGTCCCTGACCGTCGAGACGATCGGCGCATCGTGAGCGGGTCAGACCGTCCCGACCCTGGTGAAGGCCAGCTGGTAGGCCGTGGCCGCGCTGTCCAGGTCGGCGGGAGCCAACGCGGTGGACAAGTTGATCATGCCGCGCGGGGTGGTGTAGACGCCGCCGAGCAGCAGCGCGAGATGCAGCGCGGCGTGACGATCAGGGCCGTCCAGGTGCACGTTGAGGATCGATCCGGCGCGGCTGACGGTCGCGGGGACGCCCGCAGCGGTCGCCCCCTCGGTGATTCGGCCGGCCAACTGGGCTGCCGAGTCCTCGAGCCACTCGATCGCGGGTGCGTCGAGATGCCGTAGTGCCGTGGCGCCCGCGACGGTGGCCGCGAGGTGGCCGTTGAACGTACCGCTGTGCGCGACGTGATCGGTGGTCGAGGACGCGACGGTGAGCTCCAGCAGCTCGGATCGGCCGCCGACGGCGCCGATCGGGAAACCGCCCCCGATGATCTTGCCGAGCACGGTGAGGTCCGGAGTGAGGCCGTGCCTGCGCTGCTCGCCGCCGATGCCGTTGCGCAGCGACTGGACCTCGTCGAGGACGAGGAGTGCGCCACGACTGTGTGCGAGCTCCTGGAGGGCGGCGAGGAAACCTGGCGCCGAGGGCAGGACCCCGCCCGCGCCAAGGAACGGCTCGGCGAACACGGCGGCTACCCCGTCGTCGAGCGTCGCCGCGACCGCGTCGAGGTCGTTCCATGGTGCTGTGACGACGTCGGGCGAGGTGGGCAGCAGGGCCGCCGCGCTGCCGTGGTAGCCGCCCTCGAACATCAGCAGGCGCCGTCGTCCGGTCGCCCTGACGGCAATTCGGGCGGCCAGCAGCGAGGCCTCGGTGCCGGAATTGGTGAACCGCACCCGTTCCAGCGACGGCAGCCGGTCGATCAGCAGTTCGGCGAGGGCGATCTGGAGGGGGTGCGGGCTCGCGAAGGCGACCCCGTGCGGCAGCAGCTCGCCGACGGCCTCGGTGACCGGAGCGAACGCATTGCCGTGCACCAGGGAGGTGTAGTTGTTGACCAGGTCCAGATACGAGTGGCCGTCGACATCGCACAGCCGCGCGCCGTGTCCCTCCGCGATGGTCACCGGATATGGCAGGTATGAGGTGACCGCGCGGGTCTCGCCACCGGGCAGCACCTGACAGGCGCGGGCGAAGGTCTGCGCCGAGGCCGGTGTCCGTGCTCGGTACTCGTCTACGAGTTCGGCGTTCGATGTCGTGCTGGCCATGTGCTCCTACTTCGTCGGCGTCAGCAGCCGGCGCTTTCCTTGTACGTTGGGCAAGAGAGTTCCTGTACGCCGGCCAAGAGTCAAGAGATTTCTTGTACGATGTACAACAGCGCGCTGATTCCCGACCACAGGAGGAACCGATGCCCGTGCAGGGCAGCAAGCTGATCCGGAACGTGCCGCGCCAGCACCTGCCGACGATCGAACGCGCGGAGGGCGTGTTCCTCTGGGATGACGAGGGCAACCGGTATCTCGACGGCTCCTCCGGCGCCGTCGTCAGCTGCCTCGGCCACGGCGACCCTGCCGTCCTGTCCGCGATGGCCGAGCAGGCCGCGCTGGTGACGTTCACCCACCGCGGCGCGTTCACCAGCCGCGCTGCCGAGAACCTCGCCGACCAGCTAGCCACGCTCACCGGCATGGCGGGTGTGTGGCTCGTCAACAGCGGCACGGAGGCCGTGGAGGCGGCGTTGCAGTTCGCGATGCAGTACTGGCGTGAGGTCGGTGATCACCGCCGCACCCGGTTCCTGTCGCATGAGCACGGCTATCACGGCGCGACGATGGGCGCGCTGTCGCTGTCCGGGCATGCCCGCCGGGACAACGTCGAGGCCTTGCTGCACAAGTTCCACACGCTCCCGGCGCCGTGGCCGTATCGCTACGCCAACGGCCGCACCGACGCCGAGTTCACGGCCGACTTGCTGGTGGGGGCACGGCAGGCGATCGCTGAAGCGGGGGACGAGCTGGCCGGGATCGTCGTCGAGGCGATCGGCGGCGCCACCGGATCGGTCATCGTACCGCCCGACGGGTACCTCCCCGGCCTCGAGCGGCTGTGCCGGGAGGCCGGCGTGCTGCTCATCGGGGACGAAGTGCTCACCGGGCTCGGCCGCACCGGCACCGCGCTGGCCGTGGACCACTGGGGGGTACGGCCCGACATCGTCGCGCTGGGCAAGGGGCTGGGCGCCGGTTACACCCCCATCGCGGCCACGCTGCTGAACGCCCGGGTCCTCGATGCCCTCGCCAAGGGGAGTGGCACGATCCGGCACGGGCACACCTACGCGGGCAACCCGCTGTCGGCCGCGGTGGCGAAGGCGGTGCTCACCCAGCTCGCCGAACGCGACCTGTTCGGGGCAGCCCGCACCGCCGGCATCAGGCTGCGCGCTGGACTCGACGAGCTCGCCACCCGGCACCCGGTCATCGGGGAGGTCCGCGGTGTCGGACTGCTGCACGCCGTTGAGCTGGTCACCGACCGCGAGGCCCGTTCCGTCGATACCGCGCCCGGGGTGCTGTCAGCGCGGCTCGTGCGGGTGTCCGCCGCGCATGGACTGCTCGTTTACCCCTCCACGGGGGGATTCAACGACGCGGTGACCATCGCGCCGCCGTTCACCATCGCCGACGACGAGATTGATCTGGTGATCGCGTCGCTGGATGCGGCGCTCGGCGACGTCGAGGCAGAGCTCGGGCTACAGGCCGCGGGGGTGGTGTGAGGCGATGCCGACATCACAGGGGGGCAACGGCCGGGCCGCCGGTGCACGACGCCGACCGCTCACCCGGCGCGAGGTCGTCACCGCGGCGCTGGCACTGGTTGACGCCGAAGGCGTCGACGCGCTGACGATGCGCAGGCTCGCCGAACGGATCGGCGTCTACCCCACGGCGCTCTACTGGCACGCCGGCAACAAGGCGAGCCTGCTCGCCGCGGTGTGCGAGCTGGCGCACTCGGACATGGAGCTCCCGCCCGTGGTGGGAGGACCGCCATGGCACGAGTGGTTGCGCTCGATGGGCCATGCGGCGCGCGCGATGTTGCACAAGCACCCGAACATCGCGCCGGTGTTGGCGTCCCAGTTGCAGGTCACCACGTCCTCGTTCCCGCTCTCGGAGAGCGTGCTGGCGGTGCTGCACGGGGCCGGGTTCGAGAGGGAACGGCTGACCGGCGCGTACAACACGGTGATCGGGTTCGTGTTCGGCTGGCTCTTCGGGGAACTGGCCTCGGAGCCGCCGGAGGCGGACGAGGACTGGACGAGCGGCTTCGAACGCAAGCTGCGCGATATCGATTCCGACACCGCGCCCACCCTGGCGGCGAACCTGCCCGTGCTGGCGAACCAGGCGTTCATGCTGCGCTGGGAATCAGGGCGTCGGCGGCCGATGGATCGCAGCTTCGAGATGGCCTTGGACGTGCTGGTCGCGGGGCTGGCGGCCCAGGTGGGCCACGAGCAGGCAGTCGGTGGCTGATGAAGGAGCGAGACTCATCATCTGTGGCTCGCTCTGGTCATCCGAAGGGCAGGACGAGACCGGGTTCCGGCCACCGCATCGCAACGAGCTGCCCGGTCAGCGAGAGCGTGATGTAGGCGGTGCGCATGTCGTCGCCGCCGAAGCAGACATTCGTCGGCAACGGGTCGGGCAGCGTCAGGATGTCGACGATCTCGCCGGCCGGGCTGATCGTGGTCAACTCGCCCGCGACCAGCGTGCCGACGACGACATTGCCCTCGGCGGTGACCGCCAGGCTGTCCAGGCGCCGGCCGTGGGCGAGCTGGCAGAGCAGTCGTCCTCCGTGCGGGCTCGGCCACCGCTCCTTGGCGAGCTGTCCGGGGCCCTCGACCTGCCAGGCCCACAGCCGCCCGGTCTCGGTCTCCGCCACGTACAGGACGGCGCCGTCAGGGCTCAGGCCGATGCCGTTCGCCCCGCCCGGCACAGGGAACGCCGCCTCGACGATCTCGCTGCCGTCGGAGGCGGCCCAGTACACCCCGCCGAAGTCGCGGTCACGTGGGCGGTTCTTGCCCAGGTCGCTGAACCAGAACCCGCCCGCGCTCGGGCTGCCGTCCGGGGCGAACACGATGTCGTTGGGTCCCTTGAGCGGTTCGTCGCCGACCCGGTCGTAGAGGGGGGTGACCTCGCCGGTGTCGGGGTCGATCCGCTCGATCCGGCCGATCTCGTAGTCCGGCGCCTGGCCGTGCGGCCGGAACGAGTCGCCCTCGGGCGCCCAGCCCAGCCCACCGTTGTTGCAGAGGTAGAGCATCCGGTCGGGGCCCCAGGCCAGGCCGTTCGGCCCGCCGCCCGGCCGGGCCAGCAGGCGGGTCGTCCCGTCCGGGGCGACCTCGGTGACGGTGCCGGTCCGGACCTCGACCACGGCGACGCCGCCGCCGGGCATCATCACCGGGCCCTCCGGGAATCCGAGCCCGCTGGCGACGAGAGTGGTGGCGTCCGCGCGCGTCACAGCGTCACCGCGCTGATCGTCAGGCCGCCGTCGACGTGCAGGGTCTGCCCGGTGATGAAGCCGGACAGGTCGTCGAGCAGGAAAGCCACCACGTGGGCGAGCTCCTCCGGGTCCGCGACGCGCTTCACCGGCACTGCATTCTTCAACGCGATCGTGCGCGGGTCGTCGGGCGGGCTGGACGTGCGGAAGAGCTCGGTGTCGACCGGCCCGGGCGCCACGGCGTTGACCGTGATCCCGGCCGCCGCCAGCTCGAGCGCCCAGGTCCGGGTCATGCCGATGAGGCCGGCCTTCGTCGCGCTGTAGGCGGTGCGGTTGACCTTGCCGAGCGCCGCCCGGGAGGACATGTTGACGATCCGTCCGCGTCCCCGCTCCCGCATTCCCGGCACCAGACCCTGCGCGAGCAGGAGCGGCGCCATGAGGTTGAGCGCCTGGGCCCGGCTCATGTCCTCGGCCGAGGTGTCCTCGAGCGAGGTGGTCGGCGACATGGCGGCGTTGTTGACCAGGCCGTAGAACGGACCGTCGGTCAGCAGCTGCGCCACCAGCTTTCGGGTCGCGTCCGGGTCGGCGAGATCGCAGACGTGGAACTGTTCGTCGTCCTCGAGATCATCCGGCGCTCGTCGGGCCACTCCGATCGGGTCGTAGCCGTCCTTGCGGAGCCGGCGCATCGTGGCGCGACCGATGCCCCGACTCGCGCCGGTGATCAGCACCCTTGCTGGATCCACTGTGCCGTTCCCTCCACGAGCCGTGCCGGAAATCGGCGTCTTGGCGCTCCGGGGCAGCCGGCTGAGCGCGCTCGCCGAGTTTGCCCCGACTGCTCCCGGTCGCGTACAGGCCATTCCAGCCGTCGGAACTCGGTCTCACGTTCCATAGCCAACCGGGCCACCATGAAGTCGGTAAAGGGTGAGCGATGCCCGTGCTCAGCGAAGGTCGTCCGGCGGGATAGGGACCGACCGCGCCTTCGCGGCGCTCGCCGGGAGTGGGTGTCGCGCAACCCCGATGGAATGGAGTGTCCCCGATGTCGGTGTATATCGATGACGATCGTCAGATGCCGCGCTTCCGGGTGAATCGTGGGGTGATGACCGATCCTGAGGTGTTTGCGCGAGAGCGGGACCTGATTTTCGGCAGGCTGTGGTTGTACATCGGGCATGAGACAGAGTTGAAGAAGCGTAACGACTTTAAGACGCGGACGGTCGCCGGCCGTCCGTTGATCTTTGCGCGGGATGCGCGGGGTGCGATTCGAGTATGGGTGAATTCGTGTCCGCATCGGGGTGCGATGCTGTGTCGAGAGTCTCAGGGTAATAGGCGGTTTATGACATGCTTCTATCATGGGTGGAGTTTTTCGACGTCGGGTGAGATGGTCTCGATGCCTGATGATGGGGGGTATGGGCCAGGGTTCGCACGGCCGGGTTTGGCGGCGCCGGCACTGGTGGATTCTTATCGTGGTTTTGTGTTTGTGAGTTTCAATCCAGATGTGGTCGATCTTTCGACATATTTGGCGGGCGCGCGGGAGTATCTGGATCTGGTCGCGGATCAGTCCGAGGTGGGGATGGAGGTATTGGACGGTACACATGAGTATTCGGTGCGGGCGAACTGGAAGCTGTTGGTGGAGAACAGTTACGACGGGTATCACGCGGTGTCCACGCATCAGCGCTACTTCGAGATGGTCAACGCCGCCTACGGGACGAATCAGCTTGCGCTCCGGGGTAGCTCGCGGGGAATCGACCTGGGCAACGGCCATGCTGTGATAGCCGGTGGCGCGGGTGCGGGCGCTATCTTCGGGCGGCCACTCTCGGCGGCGGCGCTGGCCGAGCGCGAACAACGCTGGGACCGGCTCCGGGACCAGCGCGGCGGCGCGTGGATCGATCGGCTGTCTGGGTCCCGCAACATGGTGATCTTCCCGAATCTCGTGGTGATCGATCTGGTGATGGGTGTGGTGATCCGGAAGATCGATCCGGTGTCGCCGGACTACATGGAGGTCACAGCCTGGGAGCTGGCGCCGCCTGAGGAGGGGCCCGAGCTGCGGAGGCAGCGGCTGGACAACTTCCTGACCTTCTGGGGCCCGGGTGGGTTGGCCTCGCCGGATGACGTCGAGGCGTTGGAGACGTGTCAGCGCAGCTTCGCGGCATCGACCGAGCTGGGATGGTCCGACATCTCGCGCGGCATGCACAAGAGCGCTCCGAGCGGAACGGACGAGCTGCAGATGCGGCTGTGGTGGCGCCGCTGGAACGAGCTGATCACCGGCGAGGCGCTCCCGCCGGAGCCGCACGATGAGCTCGACGCGTTCTATCTCGCGCGGCGTCGGGAGGATCACGTGGAGGCGTCCGCATGAAGCACGCCGTGGACACCATCGGTGCCCCACCCACCTTCGACCTCACCGGGATCGACAGGCTGCTGACGACCACGAAGTCGGTGAGCAGGCGGCTCGATCTCACCCGCGCCGTGCCTCTCGAGCTCGTGCTCGAATGCATCCGGATCGCCTCGCACGCGCCCATGGGCGGCAACCGCCAAGCCGCCCGGTGGCTGGTGATCTCCGACGCCGACACCAAGCACGCGGTCGCGGAGATCTATGCCTCGGTCGGGCGCCCTCATATCGAGGCCGGTCGCGCGGGTGTCGAACCGGGGTCGCGTCGGGAACGGATCCTCGATTCCGGCACGTACCTCGTGGACCACCTGCACGAGGTGCCGGTCCTGGTGCTGGCGCTGCGGCTCGGCCGGGTCGATGGCGGCCGGTTCGGTGACGTCAGAGTCGGTGGCGACGCGCAGTCCTACTTCGGGTCGGTCATTCCGGCGGTGTGGAACTTCCAGCTGGCAGCGCGCGCCCGGGGCCTGGGCACCCGCTACACCACCTTCACCGCACGGCGGGAGGCCGAGATGGCCGCGCTGCTGGGCATTCCCGACGACGTCACCCAGGTGGCATTGCTGCCGGTGGCCTATCACCGCGGCGGGGACTTCCGTCCCGCGCCGCGGCTGCCGGTGGAGGAGGTCACCTTCCTCGACCGCTGGGGCAGTCCACCGCACATCTGACCCGGCCAGCGTGGCACCGGGCTGGCACCGCACCGGTCAACGTTCGAACGGCAACCCGAACGGCGAATCGCCGATCGCCCCGGCCTCGGCCATGGCCGTGATCGCGGCGTCGTCGAAGCCGAGTTCGCTCAGGATCTCGTGGTTGTGCTGCCCGAACAGCGGTGTGCCCCGAGGCGTGGTGGCGGCGGGCAAGGCGCCAAGGCGGGCAGGCGAACCGATGTACCTCACCGCGCCGACCACACCGTGCTCGGCCTTAAACACCCGCCCTCGGGCGAGCAACTGCGGGTGCTCGTGCAGACCGGTCCCGACACCGAGTACCGCGGCGGGGATCCCGAGCCGGTGCAGCTCGGCGGTGAGCCCCGCGGCGTCGCGGCTGGCGCACAGCACCGCGAGCCGCTCGTCCAGCTCGAACCGGTATTCGAAACGATCGGCGTGCGTGGCGAACTGCTCCGCGGCGGCCCAGTCGCACGCGCCGGGTAATTGCGTCAGCGCGGCCCACTGTGCGTCCGTGCTGACCGACACCGCGAGCCACTGTCCGTCGGCGCAGCGGTAGATCCCCTGTGGCGCGGCGGAAACGCCGCGGTTGCCGCGGCGGGTCGGTTCGACGCCGGTGGCTGACGCCGTGACCACCGCGCGAGCCGTCAGCTGCGCGGCGACGTCGCACAGTGGCACCTCGATAAGGCCGCCGCGACCGGTCAGCTGCCGGCGACGGATCGCGGCGAGCGTCACGAACGTCGAGTGGAGCGCCGCAATCGGATCGACGATCGTCCCGGTCAGCAAGGGATCCCCGTCGGGATAGCCGGTGAGGTCGCTGAGCCCGGAGGTCGCATCGACCGAGTAGGTGAAGCCGGGGCGATCGCGCCACGGACCGGTCGTACCCCACGCCGGCATGCGCACCATGATCACGTCGGGCCGACGTGCGCTCACACCGGCGTAGTCGAGACCGCGGTCGTCGAGGACCCGAGGGAGGAAGTTGTCCAACAGGACGTCGCTGCGCTCGATCAGGCGGTGGACGATCGACAGCCCTTCTGGCTGGCTGAAGTCCACGGTGAGATCCCGCTTGCCCAGGTTCGCGCCGATGAAGGCGCCGACCCGCTCCCAGCACCGTTCGACCGACGAGTTGCCGGTGAACCTGATGAGATCCGGCCGGTTCACCGCTTCGATCTTGACTACGTCGGCGCCGAGTGCCGCGAGGTTCACCCCGACGAGCGGGCCGGCCTGGAACGTCCCGATCTCGAGCACCCGTATGCCGGCGAGCGGCCGGTCGGCTTCGGCGGACCCGCGGCCGCGCGACGGCCGCCCTCGGCTGCTCTCCGTGGCGGCGCGGCCGGTCACCGTGTCGCGGTCGTAGCGGAACGGCGATCTCGGCGTAACCGTCCCGGCCGCGTTCTTGACATACACACCGCGGCTCGCATAGGGCGGGAGCGAGGGAAGGCCCTTCGGCGTGCCGACCGGCGTGACCGGAACACGGAATGCGGCTCCGAGTTCGACCAGCTCGGCGACCGTGTGCCGCGTGGTGAACAGGCGCACCAGCTCAGTGGTCTCGGCGGCGCGCCTGATGCGGCCGGAGAGGGTGTCGAAACGTGTGTTGTCGAGTTCGGGGACGCCCGCCATCTTTTTGAAGTCTGTCCACTGCCGCGGTGTCACGGCCACCGCGCACACCCAGCCGTCCTTGGCCATCTCCAGGCCGGGCACGGCGCTCTGTGGCAGCGGGTAGGGGTTGTGGTCCGCGATCTGCGCCGCGAGCCAGGGGTACTGCAGCAGCCCAACGATCGATTCGAAGCGAGACACGTCGACGTCGGCCAGGGCGGCGCCGGTGGCGGAGGTCCGCGGTGTGCCTCCCGCCTCAGCGACCAACAGCGCCGTCACGACGCCGACAGCGGCCGCCGCGGCGCCGGAGAGCTCCGCAAGCTCGACGCCGGTCACCACGGGCGGCCGGTTGCCGGTCGGGTGCAGCAGGCTGATGCCCGCCTCGGATTGCAACGTGAAGTCGTTGGCGGGAGTCCCGGCGAGTGGGCCGTCGAGGCCGTAGTCGGAGATGGTGGCGACGAGCAGCCCGGGGTTGGCCTCCCGAGTCGCCATCACGGCGGCCAGCGTCGGCTCGTCGTCGTCGCAGACGATGACGTCGACACGATCGCCGAGCTCGCCTAGAACCGCGCTGACACCGACTTCGGAGGACACCGTCAAGGAGCGCTTGCCGGCGTGTAGGTACGTCGCATACCCCGGCTCGCTCGAACGCAGCGGATCACCCGCCGGCGGCTCGACCCTGATGACTGTCGCGCCCAGGTCGTTCAGCAGCTTGCCGCAGTAGGCGGTGGCGACACGAGTGCCGAGCTCGATGACCGTGATGTCGGACAGCATCGTGAGAGTCCTTTCGCTGCAACCAATTGACGCGCTGGTCACGGTCTGGCGCCGTGGACGCCGAGGCCGGGTTCCAGGCGCACACCCTCGCCAGCGGCGGCGGTCGTGCGAAGCGGCTCTTCCACTGCCTGGAACAGCGACACTTGGCCGCTTCCAGCCGCTGGAACGCACCGTTGTCCGCCCGGCGCGCGGCGGATCACGCTGCGGTGACAGCTAGTGCGGCGGCCGCGCGGAACCGAGGTCTCGATGTCCTATTCGTTCACACTCAGCAAGGCACTGACGGACTACGGAAACATCGTCCGTGAGTGGTCGACAACGCAGTGCCGGCCCTACGCACGCCAGGCCGATACCGATCACGCGCCGCCGTCGAACTGGAAGGAGATCCTGGACACCGCCCCGGTCGGGATCGGGCGCCGGGACATTCCCGACGGCGAGCCCATCCCGAGGTTCGAGGAGGGCCACTGGGTCGCCGGCCTGGTGTTCTCGGAGGCTCTGAACTACGGCGACATCTGGGTCGGCCCGCTGCTGGGCAGCGGTATCGGGCACCTGGTGGTCAAGTCGATGGGCACGCCCGAGCAGATCGCGAAATGGTACAAGCCGGTCGCCGAAGACCGCCTCAGCGCGGCGTTCGCGCTCACCGAGCCGCACTTCGGCTCGGACACCTCACTGGTCGCGACCACCGCGACGCGCGACGGCGACAGCTGGGTCCTCAACGGCTCCAAGATCTACTGCAGCGGAGCCGTCGGCGCGGAGTACATCACCGTGTTCGCGACGACCGACAAGAGCCTGGGCCGCAAGGGCATCAGCGCGTTCGTGGTGCCCCTCGGCACCCCCGGGCTGATCTTCACGAAGGAGAACGAGTCCAAGCTCGGCATCCGCAGCTGGAAGACCTCCGCGCTGAGCTTCGACGACTGCGCCGTCCCCCTCGGGAACCAGCTCGGCTGGTCGGAGGATTCGTCGTTCACACCGCGGTCCAGTGGGCACGGCGGGGCGCTGAGCGCGCTGGGCGACAACCGTCCGAAATTGTCCGCGATGGCCATCGGCGTCGGGCAGGCCTCGCTCGACGTGGCGAGCGGCTTGCTCTCCGAACGCCGGGCCGGGTTCACCCCTCGGCGCTGGTCGGCCGTCCAGATCGAGTTGGCGAACATGGGGACTGCGCTCGAACGTGGCCGCAGGCTGAACTTCAGGGCTTCGTACCTGACCGACATCGGCAGGCCGGACCGGTCCGCCTCGGCGGCGGCCAAGGGTTACGCGCCGCAGACGGTCGAACGGGTCATCCGGCGGTGCATGCAGCTGCTCGGCCCCGAGGGGTCGAGCACGGACCTGCTTCTGGAGAAGTGGTACCGCGACGTGAAGATCATGGACATCTTCGAGGGTTCCGGCCAGGTGCAACGCATCCTCGTCGGCCGCGGCCTGATGGGTCGCACCGTCGGCTAGATCGACGCCGTGGTGATTCCGGGCGGTGGAACAACGGCTGGCTGGCCGAGCGTCGCCGGGCCACAGTCCAGCCGTCGACAGGAGGAGACCGATGCAGGTCGAGGACACGACCGGGCTGCGCACGCTGACGGCGGCCGAGCGGACCGTGCTCAAGGACGAGGTGGAGCAGTTCCTCTACGACGAGGCGGAGCTGCTCGACACGTGGCGGTTGCACGAATGGCTGGAGCTGTTCTCGTCGGACGCGCGCTACCTCATCCCCTCAACGGACCTGCCCGAGGGCGACCCGACGAGGGACCTGTTCCTCGTTCAGGACGACCGGTTCCTGCTGGAGCAGAGGGTGAACTCCTTGCTGACCCGTGCCGCGCACGCGGAATACCCGCACTCGCGCACCCGCCGGCTGATCACCAACATCCGAGTCGCCCAGGAGCTAGATGGCCGGGTGAACGTGCACGCCAACTTTGGGGTTTTCCGGGTGCGCAACGGCACGCTGGACACCTACATCGGGCACTACCGGCACCTGCTCCTGCGCGACGGGGACGACTTCAGGTTCATCGTCCGCAAGGCGATCCTGGACCTCGACGCCCTGCGCCCGCAGGGCAAAGTGAGCATCATCCTGTGAGCAGGCTGGACGGCAAGGTCGCCATCGTCACCGGAGCCAGTGCGAACATCGGCGGGACCGTCGCCCTCGGACTTGCGGCCGAAGGCGCACGGGTGGTCTGCACGGACATCTCGGCAGAGGTCGCCGAGGCAAGCGTCAAGCGCATCGAGGCTGACGGCGGCGAGGCGATCGCCGTGGTCGGCGACGTGACCGAGGAGGCTCACGCCTCGGACGTGGTCGCGCGGACGCTGGCGCGGTGGGGACACCTGGACGTCCTGGTGAACAACGCGGTGATGTTCAACCAGAAGGGCCTGTTCGACATGCCGGTCGAGCAGTACCGGCGGCAGATCGACATCATCCTCGGCGGCGCGTTCCTGTTCACCCGCGAGGCGGCCCGCGCGATGATCGACGTCGGTTCCGGGGGCAGCATCATCAACGTGCTGTCCACCGCCGCGTGGCAGGGCCAGCCGGGCAACATCGGGTACTCGACGGCTAAGAGCGGATTGATCAACTTTACCCGCTCGGTGGCGATGGAGCTTGCCGAGCACGGCATCCGGGTCAACGGCTTCACCCCCACGGCGACCCAGCCAAGGGACCCGGAGATCCTCGCCCGGATGGCGGCGATCTCCCGGGAACCCGGCAAGTACCCGATGGACTTCACCGGCCAGTTCCCGATGGGCCGGCTGCCCACCCCGGACGACTACGTGGGCTCGATCGTCTTCCTGGCCTCCGACGACTCCATGATGATCACCGGCAGCAACATCACCGTCGACGGCGGCGCCACGGCGAAGTACTGGCCATGGGCGCCCCACGCCGGCCACGACCGGTACGGAAGTGGATCATGAGCGAGCAGGCGACGATGCGGGCGGCCGTCGTCGAAGAGATAAACACCGAACCGGTCGTCAGCAGGGTTGGCCGGCCGGTTCCGGTCGAGGGTGAGGTCCTCATCGCGGTCTCCGCGGCTGCACTCAACCCGCACGATCAGGTTGTCGCGGCGGGAATTCGGACCCGCCCGCCGGTTCCGTACATCATCGGGACCGAGGGCGTGGGCCGGCTGCCGGATGGCACCCGGGTCTACTTCGGACCCGTCACGCTGCCGCAGGGGAGCATGGCCGAGTACGTCACCATCCGCGAGGAGTTCATTGTCCCGCTGCCGGACGGCCTCGCCGAGGCTGACGCTCTGGGGCTGGGTGTCTCCGGCACCACCGCGTGGCTCTCGCTCACCTGGAAGGGCAAGCTCCGGCCCGGCGAGTCCGTGCTCGTGACGGGTGCGACCGGAGCGGTCGGGCAGATTGCGGTACAGGCGGCGAAGTTGCTCGGTGCTAGCCGGGTCGTCGCCGCCGGGCGCAATGAGCAGACCCTGCGGCGGTTGTTGCTGCTCGGCGCCGATGCGGTCGTCACCCTCGACGAGGGATACGAACAGCGCCTGGTCGACGCCTCCGATGGCGGGTTCGACCTCGTTGTCGACAGCTTGTACGGCGCGCCCCTGCGGGCCGCGCTGCTGGCGACGCGCCACGGCGGCCGGCTGGTGAACCTGGGCATGCGGGCCGGGCGTGTGCTGGAACTGTCCGGCATCGCGCAGAAGGGCCGGGACCTGCTCAGCTACAGCGGCGATCTCCCGCCGAGGGCCGTGCACCGGGAGGCCTTCGAACGCATGGCTGCCCATGTGCTCGCCGGTGAGCTCGTGGGCAGGTCCGAGACGCTCCCGCTGGACGCCGTCGCGGCCGCGTGGAAGCGCCAGGCCGAGAGCCCTAACACGAAGCTCGTCCTCGTTCCCTGAGGCGACGGATCGGGAGTTCCACCCCCTGAAACGGCACATACCCACCGGACGAGCGTCGACGGAGACTCGGGCTCGTCGAGGCGGCGAACGCCGTCCCACCCATCGCGTCAGGTCTGCCGGAGGTGCCATGGACGCCGCGGTGCGCATCGAGCCGAAGCTCACTGACCTCTGGTTGGACGGTCGCACGATGCGGGTGGCAACGCTGCACCTCGGCGGGGTTCCCCGGGGAGCGGTGGTGCTGCTGCGCGGCGCCGGGGCGACTGGCCTCGACGTGTTCGAGGCCATGAACGGACTCGCCGAGCACGGCTACGAGTCGGTGGCCGCGGACCTGGCGGCGGGCGGTGCACCCGGGGACGATGACGCGCTGCGATCCCTCGAGGCGCTGGTCGAACTGCTCGGCCGCCGTGGTTGGACGACCGAACAGATCGGCCTCGTGGGCTACGGCCCCGGCGGCCGGATCGCGCTGCTCGCGGCGGCCACCACGACATTCGGCGCCGCCGTGAGCATCGATCCGGACGGCGTCGCCGACATCGTCGCCCGAGCCGCGGCCGGCGGGCTCGGGATGCGCACCCCGTGGCTGGGGATGTTCGGTCGGGAGGAACGGGCGACACCCGCGCGGGCCGTGGCGGAGCTCGGCCACGCGCTTTCCACCTCGTCCCCGATGTACACCCAGCTGGTCAGCTATCCGGGCGTGACGGGTCACTTCTACCAGGAGAGCGGGGAGGCGGTCGCGCATGCGGCGGCCTTCGACAGCTGGCAGCGGATCGTCGAATGGCTCAACGCTCGGGTAGTCCCTCGGCCGACACCACTGGCTGAGGCTTGGCGGCTTCGTCAGCTGATGGGTCAGTGATGGCGCCCGCGCCCCTCGAGAAACGGAACACCATGGAACGTCGCTTCGCATGTCTGGTCGGTGACCTGGAGTCCGGCAGCTCGATGACCCTGGAGTGGGAGCCGCCCGTCGCTCTGTACCGCAACGACGCCGGCGAGTTCTACGCGACCTCGGACACCTGCACCCATGAGCACTGGTCGCTGGGGGAGGACGGCGACCTCGAGGGGAACGAGGTCACCTGCCCGTTGCACCTGGCCCGCTTCGACATCCGGACCGGCGAGGCGCTGTGCTTCCCGGCAACGGTGGCGCTGCGGACGATGGCCGTCGAGGTCGACGAGGACGAGAAGGTCTACGTCGTCTGCTGAGCCCGCGGCCGAGAGGTTCCAGCCACTGGCACCGCCCGTTCCACGACAGCCTCGGCCAGCCGAAACTTCTCCTGTGCCGATGTGGATCGTGCCGTCGGGGACCGGAACCTTCGAGTGAGGAGAACAAGCGATGGCGCTGACCGAGGAAGGCCTCATCGAGGTTGAGGGTATGGAGAGCCGATGGGTTCGGCTGGCCGGCGGGGCGAAGGCCCACTACATGACCTCCGGCACCACCGGACCGGCGGTGCTGCTGCTGCACGGAGGCCTGCCCGGCTCATCCGGCACGGCGGGCTGGCGGTTCATGGCGCCCTACCTCGGGGCCAACGGGTTCCGCGTCTACTGCCCCGACATGCCCGGCTTCGGTCTTTCGGATGCCCGCGAGGAGTACTGGCCCGACGGCCTGCACAGCCACGTGGACTTCATCCACGAGTTCGTCACCGCGCTCGCCCTGGACAAGTTCCACATCTCCGGCAATTCCATGGGGTGCATCAACTCCACGAACTACATCGTGGCTCATCCCGAGCGGATCCTGAGCTTCGCGCTCATCGCGGGCGACGTCGGGGACGTGGTGCCCGACGGGCTGAGGCCGGCCAGAAAGGTTGAGCTGACCTCGTACGACGGGACCAGGGAGGGCATGCGTTCGATGATGTCCGCGATCATCTACCGGGGTGAGGCGATCAGCGACGACCTCGTCGAGATGCGGTTCGCCGCGGCCGACCGGCAGAAGCAGTCGCACGCCCGGCTGTGGCCGAGCATCCTCGAGTACGCGCGCATCCAGCAGTGGCGCGACCCGAACCTCGGCGCCCGGCTCGCCACGAAGAATCGCCTCGACATGCTCACCATCCCTGGCATCTACCTCTACGGGACTGAGGACGTGCTGATCCCGGTCGAGTGGGGTTTCGAGCAGGAGAAGGTGCTCCCGAACGTCCAGTTCTTCTACCCAGAGGAATGTGGCCACCAGGGACAGACCGACCGGCCGGATCTGTTCAACCCGGTATTCCTCGAGTTCTTCCGCGACGGCCAGGTGACGCGACGGACGGCAGATGCGGCGGGTGTCTCGAAGCTTCGTCCCGAGCTGCCGGACCGGGTCGCGCGCAGCTAGTGCCCCGGCCGCGACGAACCTGGAGGTAGGACATGGCGGAAGTACTTGGCCTCGGACTCACCCACTATCCGATGTTGCTTGGTCGGGATCAGCACATGGCCGCGCTGCTCAAGACGTCGATGAAGGACCCGGACATCCCGGACGACGTCAAGGATCCGGCCAACTGGTCCGAGCTGGGCCGGAAGGAATGGTCCGAGGACGGCGGCACGGCCGCGGCCGCCGTGCACCGGGCGAAGCTGCGCACCGACTTCGACCGGTGCCGCGCGGCCCTGGACGAGTTCGAGCCCGACGTGGTGCTCGTGTGGGGCGACGACCAGTACGAGAACTTCCGCGAGGAGATCATCCCGTCGTTCTGCGTGCTTGCCTACAACGACACGACGGTGGATCCGTTCGGTGTGCTGAAGCGGAGGGACATCCCCAATGCCTGGGGGCTGCCCGAGGACCAGAGCTTCGTCCTGCGGGGCGCACCTGAGGTCGCGAAGAAGCTCGCCGCCGATCTGATCAGCTCCGGCGTCGACGTCGCCTACTCCTACGAGCCGCGACCGGGGATCAACTTCCCCCACGCCTTCGCCAACACCCAGATCTTCCTCGACTACGACAACGTCGGTAAGGGGTTCCCCTACCCGATTGTCCCCATCGCGGTGAACTGCTACGGCGAGCACGTCATCGCCCGTCGCGGAGGCATCGCACGCTTCGCCGAGATCAACGCCGCCGAGGTCAACGATCCGCCAGGGCCCACCCCGTACCGGTGCTTCCAGCTCGGTGAGTCGGTGGCCCGCTCGGTGCGCGCGAGCGATATGCGCGTCGCGCTGGTGGCCTCGTCGAGCTGGTCGCACGCGTTCCTGTACGACAAGGGCTGGCACATGCGCCCGGACACCGAGTCGGACCAGGCGCTCTACCACGCGCTGGTGGCCGGCGACCATGCCGCATGGACGAAGGTCACCAGCCGGGAGGTCGTCGAGGCCGGTCAGCACGAGATGCTGAACTGGTTCTGCCTGCTCGGCGCGGTCTCGGAACTGGGGTTGACGCTCGAGTGGAGTGACCTGGTCATCACGGAGATCTTCAACTCGAACAAGGCGTTCGCCATCTATCGGTAGCGGCTGCCTACCGGCGGAGCCAATTCGTGCGGTTGGTACCCACTGACTGGCGCACCTCTCGGGCGATCTGGCTCGCGGTGTCGCGCAGGGCGGTATCCACCCGCGGGTTCAGCATGGTGTCGGACCGGTAGCCCACCGACACCGCCGCTACCGCAATACCCTGCACCACGACCGGAGCGGCGACGCACGCCAGACCGGGCTGTGCCTCGTTGCGCTCCCTGGCGAGCCCATGTCCCTTGATCTCGTGCAGCTCGGCGATCAGGGCGTCGACGTTGCTCACCGAGTGCGGCGTGAGCTTCGGCATGGGCGAGGGCAGGAACGCGGCCAGGTCGTCCAGATCCTCCCAGGCCAGCAGGGCCTTGCCGACAGCGGTGCAGTTGGCGGGCAACCGTCCACCGACCCGGGACAGCACGACGGGGGAGTTGGAGCGGGCGAGCTTCTCGAGGTAGACGACGTCGAACTGCCGCAAGACCCCCAAATGCACGGTCTCGCCGGTCCAGCGGTGCAGGCCAGCCAGGTGGGGGAGTGCGAGGTCACGCATGCTGGCGGCCGGGGTGGTGGCGCCGAGCTGCATGAGCCCGAGGCTGAGCTTGTAGCCGGCGCCGTGGTGCTCGACGGCGTCGAGTTCGATGAGACGTGCGAGCAGGCGGTGCACCGTCGACTTGGGCAGCTGCGCGGCCCGCGCGAGTTCGCTCAACGTCATCACGCGGTCCTTGTGGTTGAACGCGTGAAGAAGATCGAAAGCCTTTGTCAGGATGGACGGCGGCTCGACCGTTGACGGCTCGGTTGGCGTATCGGCGATGATCCGCAGCTCCTTCGTGCAGTGCCTGTCACAGGAGACTACCCAGGGGCTCGACATCGCCCAAGGGTTCCGTCGGGCGGAGCGGAGGCCTGCCGCGGGCCGCCCGGCGGGCAGGCTGTCCTGTCCGCCGGCATCGGCAACGGGTAGCGTCCTGAGCGTGGCACCAGGCAGCGACGGGAGCGAGCGCGGGCCAGCGCGGGACGACAGCGTCATCGTCGTCGGTGCCGGGGTGATCGGTCTCGTGACCGCCCTTGGGCTGGCGCAGGCCGGTGTGCCGGTCCGCGTCCTCGAGACGACCAAGACGTATCCGCGTGGCGCGCACGACATGGTCTACCAGTGGTCGGTGCTCGACGGCCTGGCGCGGCTCGGTGTCCTGGAGGATTGCGAGGCGAAGGCCCTCAAGGTCGTTCGCTGGGCGTACCGGGTCCTGCGCACCGGCGAGCGGATCGAGTTCGATCTCGCCGCGGTGGCCCCGGAGGTCTCGCACCCGTTCAACTTGCACCTCGGGCGGGAAACCATGACGGCCTTGCTGCTGGAGCACCTCGGCCGGTACCCGGGTGCGCAGATCGAATGGGGTACGACGGTCACGCACATCGCCCAGGACGCCGAGGGCGTGACAGTGGTCGCCGAGGCGGGCGACGGTGGTCGCACCTATCGCTCGACCTGGGTCGTCGGGGCGGACGGCGCGCGCAGCATCGTCCGGCGTGAGTTGGGGATGGCGTTCGCCGGCATGACGTGGCCGGACCGGTTCGTGGCCACGGATCTCCGGTTCAACTTCGGCGAGCTCGGATTCGAGGCCGCCGGGTACCAGGTCGATCCCCGCTACGGGGCAGTGGTGGCGAACGTGGACGGCTCTGGCCGCTGGCGCTACATCCATGCCGAGAACCGCACGCTGCCCGAGGAGACGATCGGTGAGCGGGTGCAAGAGATCCTGCGCGAGGTGCTTCCTCCCGGGGCGGACCCCGGGATCGAGAGATCCATTCCATACCGGATCCACGAGCGTTCCGCCGAGCGCTTCCGCGCCGGACGCGCGCTGCTCGTCGGCGACGCCGCGCACCTGACCAACCCGACCTCGTCGTACGGTATGAAGAGCGGGTTGTTCGACGCATACGCGCTGATCGAAGCGCTGACCGCGGTCGTGGTCGACGGGGTGGACGAGGAGATCCTGGACCGGTACTCGGAAGCGAGGCACCGCAACTTTTGGGAGTTCACCCTGCCGACGTCGTGCGCGGACAAGGAGTTCGTTTTCCCGTTCGGCAGCGAGTCGCGGCAGGAGGAACAGCTGGAGCGGTTGCGGCGCATCGCCGCTGATCCGGCAGCTTTGCGGGAGCACCTGCTTGTGGTTCGCGGCTGCGAAACGCCGTCGCTGCGGGGCGAGGCGCGGTCCGGGCGCTGATCCGCGCCGGCCGGCCGCTGAGCAGCCAGGTGATCAAGGGGTGGCAGCGTCGGCATTCATGGCGATGGCCGACGACAGCGACCGCGGGTCGCGGGCCGGCCATTCGCCACGCCTGACCGCGCCGATGAAGGTCCGGATCACGTAGTTGTAGAGCACCGGTTCCTCGAGGTTCAGCGCGTGCCCGGAGTTCGGCGCGACGAACAGGCCCGCCGCCGGGATCGTGCGCTTGAGCAGTAGGCCGGGCTCGAGGCATGCCTCGTCTTCGTCGCCGTTCAGCACGAGTGTCGGTGCACTGATGCCGCGCAGGTCGTCAGTGATGTCATACAGCGAGGGGCGGGACCGCTGGACTCCGAGCACGGTCAGGGCCATACCTGCCGCGGAGTGCTCGCCGAGCTGCCTGACGAACTCCCGCCATGCGGCCTCGTCCTTGCGTCGCAGCTGGATGCGACTGGGACCCACCGCGATCCTCTGTGCGACGGCTGGGGAGCCGTCGCGACGGAATGCCGCGGCGAGATCCTCGGTCTCCCTGACGAATGTCTCGCGGTGGGCGGGATTGGAACCCGATCCCGCGCTTGATACGAGCAGGGACAGCACCCGCTCGGGGTAGCGGATCCCGAGCTGCAGCGCGCAGAAACCGCCCATCGACAGGCCGACGATGTGGGCTTTGCTGACGCCGAACGCGTCCAGCACGGCAACGGCGTCGTCGGCGGCCTTCAGGTAGGAGTAGGCGTCTTGGCTCGGCGGGACGTCCGACGGTGGATAGCCCCGCGCCGAGTACGTGAGGCAACGGAACTCGCCCGAGAGTGCGGCCACCTGACCGACCCAGGTGCGGTGGTCGGCGGCGAACTCGTGGACGAACAAGATGGCCTCGCCGGATCCGGCACTCTCGGCGTACAGGTTGACGCCGTCGGGCGTGGCTACCGCGGTCATGTCGTGCCCTTCGGTCGGCGCGTTGCGATGCCGGCGTCGAACACGACACCGGCGTCCCGTAGAGCCCGCACGTCAGCAGCGCGCGGAACCCAAGCTCATCCGGCGGCCAGCGTGTCCATCGATACCTGCCACAGGCGGGCGGCGGCGGCCGGGTCGACCGCGTAGGACGCGACGCCGCGTGACGTGCCGGGTTGGTGTGGTGCTGCCTCCTGACAGTCTTCGAAGTAGCGGCCGCCGATACCCTCCAGCAGCGGTAATGTCGCCACCAGCACGGATGTTGCGGCGCCCTGCTCCGTGGTCTTGTAGTACTCGGCATCGGGAATGCTCGTGCCACCCCGCAACCGCTTCAGGTCGTCGGCGCTGAGATGGCGTTGGAGTCTGGTGCGGATCCGTCCGGGCATCAGCGCGCTGGCGGTGATGCCGTCGGATGCCCAGCGGTTGCTCGCCTCGACCCCGAAGAGCACGTTCGCCGTCTTCGACTGTCCATATGCGGACCACCGCTCGTACGGCCGGTCTCGGAAGTGGATGTCCTCGAAGACGACCGGCGAGCGCAGATGCCCGCCTGAGCTGACCGACACCACCCGGGCCCCTTCCGCGGCGAGTGCCGGATGCAATCCGGTGGTGAGGGCGAAGTGCCCGAGGTGATTTGTGGCGAACTGCAGCTCCCAGCCCTGTGGCGTGTGCGTCTCCGGTGTGGCCATGATGCCGGCGTTGTTCACCAGAATGTGCAGCGGACCGTCCCACGCGGCGACGAACGACGCCACGGAATCCAAGTCAGCGAGGTCCAGCGGTAGGACGTGGATCTGCCCGTTGCCAGTGGTGTCGGTGATGTCCGCGGCGGTGCGCAGGCCCGCGTCGGGATTGCGGACCGCCAGCGTGACCTCGGCGCCCGCACTGGCCAACGCTCTGGCCGTCTCGACACCGATGCCAGATGCGCCGCCCGTCACGACGGACCGGCGGCCGGTGAGGTCGATACCGACGACCACGTCTGCCGCTGTGGTCGCAGCGTTGAACGGGGTGACGATGCTTGAAGCCATGATCTTCCTGTCCGGGGAGAACTCCGCGAACGACGAGGAACGTCCCCAGTTGCTTGATAAGTGTCATGCCAATGTCAACACGATGGTTTGATTTCTGTCAAACCAATCTGCCCGGACGGGCGGCGTCTCCGAGCTGACCAGGCGAAACTTGGCCGCGCACGGTGTCGGCGGTCCGACCTGCCGTCGAGGAGCCCTCGGGACCCTGTTGTGTCCACCTCCACCCTATTGTATGGTTCGACCATTGGTCACGTGTGTAGTGACCCGCAGGGCTGCTCAAGTCTGAAGTCCACCGTCTGTACTTCATGCGCCTGACGGGAGTGAGATGAACTTGCGGCGATGATCGGTGTTCGCCGACGTGGTGCGACAACCTTCACCTCGAGAACGCCCTCTCTTGCTGATGCACCACCCCTGGCCCCGTCGCCTGGTCCGACGAAATTCAGGGTTCACATAGGAGGTTGATCAAATTGTACGATGATTACCAGCGCCTACTGGTGGAGAAGAGTGGCCGCTTGGCGACGGTCACACTCAATCGCCCGGAGCAACGCAATGCGGTCGACCATCAGATGCATGTGGAACTTGCGCGGATCTGGGTCGACCTGGCGCACGACGACGACGTGTTCGCGGTGCTGCTGACTGGCTCTGGCGATTTCTTCAGCGTTGGCGGCGACGTCAAGGGGATGAAGGACCGCCCCGCCGGCGATGTTGCAAAAGAGGGAGCGGTCCTCGATCCTGGCGGCGCTCGCCGCATCGTCTACAACATGCTCGACCTGGACAAGCCAGTCGTTTGCGCGATCAACGGTCACGCGATTGGTCTGGCCGCGACGGTTGCCCTGCTCAGCGACATCACGGTTGCCTCGACAGCGGCGAAGATCGCCGACACACATGTCAAGGTCGGTCTGGTCGCCGGTGACGGGGGCGCGGTGATATGGCCGTTGCTTATTGGTCCTTCGCGGGCGAAGGAAATGTTGCTGCGTGGATTGTTGGTGGACGGTGCGGAGGCAGAGCGCATTGGATTGGTCAATCATGCAGTTCCGCCGGGCGAGGTATTGCCGCTCGCTCGGGAAATCGCCCAGGAGCTCGCCGATGGTGCCACCTGGGCAATTCGGTGGACCAAGCTTGCGGTGAACAAGCAGCTGAAGCAGCAACTCAACCTTATTCTCGATACGTCGATGGCGTTGGAGATCGCGACTTTTAACACCGAGGACCACCAAGAAGCCGTCCGAGCATTTATTGAGAAGCGCAAGCCCGAGTTCACCGGACGATAAGGATGTGATCCAATGTTGGGACACCACGTCCGCGATCCCGAAGAGAGCGCGAGTTCTGATGCGTTGGTGGGTGTGCGCGTCCTGGACCTGACGTCGGTGATGGCCGGCCCGTTCGCGACCCGCATGCTGGCCGATCTCGGCGCGGACGTGGTGAAGGTCGAACCGCCCGGCGGTGACCCGATGCGGGGAAGACCACCGTTGCGCGCCGGGCACAGCGCGTACTTCGGCACGCTCAACTGTGGCAAGCGCAGCATGGTCGTAGATCTGAAGAATTCCGAGGGTGTCGCGCTGGTGAGGCGGTTGGCTCTCGCCTCCGACGTAGTGGTGGAAAACTTCCGGCCTGGTGTGATGCACCGGCTCGGGCTCGACTACCAGGCGCTGGCGGACCACAAACCCAGCCTCATCTACTGCGCAATCTCAGGCTTCGGACAGACCGGGCCGTCGTCGCGCAAGCCCGCCTACGCTCCGATCGTCCACGCGGCGAGCGGCTACGACGTGGCGAACATGCGCTATCAGCGAGGCGCTGAACGACCGGCAAGGACCGGGATCTTCATCGCGGACGTCCTCGGCGGAGTCTACGCCTTCGGGGCCATCCAAACAGCCTTGCTGCAGCGTGAGCGGACCGGTCGGGGACAATATCTGGACGTATCGATGCTGGATGCCATGTTGGCGTTGCAGGTGTTCGAGGCGCAGGAGGCCCAGTTCCCGAGCGATCGACAACGCCCCGTCTACTCCCCGGTCCGGGCGGCGGATGGCTACGTGATTGTCGCTCCGGTCAGTCAACGGCTGTTCGAGCGGCTCTGCGATGCGCTGGACCGTCCGGATTGGCGCGACGACCCGCGGATGTGTACCACCGAACAACGCGCGCACCACTGGGATTTCGTCACGAGCTTGATCGAGGATTGGACGCGGGAGCGCACCGCGCGGGAGTGTGAGGAGATCCTGCTCGCCGCCGGGATCCCGTGTTCTCGATATCTCGAGACGGCCGAGGTTCTGAAAGATCCGCAACTCGCCCACCGGGGCAGCCTCGCCGAGGTCGACGACGGGGCCGGTACCTTTCTCGTCCCCAACCTTCCCTGGCGCTCCTCGGCGGGATCAGGCCGGGCACGCCCGTACGTGTCCGCGCCCGGTGCCGACAGCAATCGGATCCTCCTCGATCTCGACTGCACCGAAGCAGACATCGCGGCGTGGCGGAACTCTGGCGTGCTGGGTGATCGGCCGGAGGAGGGGCGATGAACTCTGGACACAAGAACACGCTGGACACCTGGCCCTCGGGCGAGGAGCGGGCGTTGCTGCGGGCCTCGGTCAGGGCGGCACTGGCCGATACGTGGCCGCCCGGCGAGTATGACGTGCTCGTCACTGCGCCAGAGCGTCTGCGTGGCGCCTGGAACGCGCTGTGTCAGGTGGGAGCGGCGTCGATCGGGGTGGAGAGCGCCGACGGCGGATTGCGCGAAGCAGTGGTGGTGCTGGAGGAACTCGGACGAGCGGCCTGTCTGGCTCCCATGCTGGCCACCTCGATCGTCAATCTCGTCCTGGCACCGTTCATGCACAAGACCGACGCGCTGACCGCGTTGGCCGATCGGATACCCGCCGGCGACGCGGTGGTGACGATGGCGATCGACCTCCTCGCGGCGGATCGGGTCACCGTCACCGAGGCAGCCGGTTCGGTGACAGGTGTGCTCAACCTGCTGGAGGCGGTTGAGATCGCCACCCACCTGCTCGTCCCCCTACCGGACAGGCGGGCGATCGCGGTGGTCGAGCGCTGGGTACCTGGGGTCAGCGTGGAGCCTGCTCGGGCGATGGGCGCGGCCGGGCTGTCCCGCGTGGTGTTCGAGGGTGCACCCGCCGAACTGTTGATCCTGCCCGTTGGGGCCTGGCAGCGAATCTGGCAGGTCAGCCGCGTCGGGCTGGCCGCCCGGGTCTATGGCGAGACCGTCCGCCCCTTCGAGATGGCGGTCGAGTACGTCAAGCATCGACACCAGTTCGGCCGCCCGGTGGGTGCTTTCCAGGCAGTCCAGCACAAGTTGGCGAACAACCTCATTGCTCTCGACGGGTGCACCTTGCTGATTCAGCACGCGGCGGAATGCACCGATCGTGACCTACCGGCCGCGCACATCACCGCCGCGGCCGCGTTCGCCGCGGTGGCCGGGTCGCTGCGCCAGGTCGCGCTGGAAACCCACCACACGTTCGGCGCGATTGGGTACGCGGAAGAACATGAGGCACCGAGGCACTTCAAGCGGGTGCACGTCGACGTGCCGCGGCTGGGAGGAGCGCGCGCGGCACGCGAGGAGCTGGCTGCCTACTACCTGGATGCCGGCCAGGTCATGCCTGAGATCGACCTCGGTGAGCTGGGCAACGCGTTCCGGGGGGAGGTCGAGGCCTGGCTGAAGGAGAACTGGACGCCCGAGCGGCGGGCGGCGTCGGAGGAACTGCGGAGCGAAACCGGCCACGACTACGACCCGGACTTTGCTCGGAAACTGGGTGAGACAGGGTGGATAGGCCTGTCCTGGCCACGCCGATTCGGCGGCCAGGAACGGGGGCCGCTGGAAAGCTTGGCGTTTCTCCAGATGATGGAGCGATACGAGGCACCGAGGGTGGGGTCGCCGGTGCACTCCGCAATGATCATGGCGCACGGCACACCCGAGCAGCAGGGACAGTTCTTACCGGAGATTCTCCGGGGTGAGGCGCTGCACGGCATCTCCTACTCCGAGCCGGATTCCGGATCCGACCTGGCTTCGCTGCGCACCAGGGCCGTGCGCGACGGTGATGACTGGGTGATCAATGGGCAGAAGATCTGGACGTCCACCTACTTCGGGGAGTATCTCCTCGTTGCCGCCCGCACCGACCCCCAGGCTGAGCCCCAGCATGCTGGCCTCTCCGTATTCATGGTCCGTGCCGATACGCCCGGAATTACCTTGCGGCGCATCGACACGATGTACGACGGCAGCTTCGCGAACATCTTCTTCGACGACGTGCGGGTGCCCCCCACCGCGTTGCTCGGCGCGGCAAATGACGGTTGGCGCGTGCTGACCAGCGCATTGGGCACCGAGCGCGGCGTGATCGGCGGCGGCCAGATCGTCCTGAAGCTGGTGCGGCTGTTCGAATTGCTGTGTGAGCAGCTCAGGCTGGAGGAGTCCGCGTCGCCGCGTCGCCATGACCCATTGGTGCGTGACCGGATCGGGGGTCTCGCCGCCGAGCTAGAGATAGCCCGCCAATTGATGAGTCGGTGCGCCCAGCTCGCGGAGGATGGCGTCACACCGCTACACGAGGCCTCGATCACCAAGGTATTCGCCGGCGAACTGCACGAACGTTTCGGCGAGGCCGCCCTGGACATCCTCGGCCCCGACGCGACGCTGTCGCACGGCAGCCCGGACGCGATTGCCGACGGCCGTTTCGAACTCAGACTTCGGCACTCGCTCATGTGGGTCATCAGCCTCGGTACCAACGAGATCCAGCGCAACCTCATCGCGCAACGCGGTCTGGGGCTGCCCCGGAAGTGAGCGATCCGCCCAGTGTGCAGCCGGGCGCAGAGGAGGACGTAATGACCGTGGAGTTCTGGACGCCAGCGCTAGGGCTACCCCGTGATTTCATCCGTCGTGCTGTCGCGGCGGAAGCTGAAGGTTGGGACGGGGTGCTGGCTCCTGAGTCGCCCAAGGCCAGTCCGGACCCGTTCATTGACATGGCGCTGGCCGCGCGGGAGACGACGACAGTCAAGTTCAGTACGGGGGTGGCGATCCCGGTTCCGCGGATTGCGATCTCAATGGCGGCGGCCGCGGCGACCGTACAGGACGTGTCCGATGGGCGTTTCGCGATCGGCATCGGGCGCGGTGACTCGGGCCAGGCGCACCTCGGTATGGCTCCGGTGCCGGTCGCCTACTTCGAGCGGTACGTGACCCGCCTGCAGGCCTACCTGCGCGGCGAGACGGTGCCGCACGATCTACAGATCGACGGGGCCGGCGGCCAGATCCCGCCGGTGGAACGCCTCGGAATGGTGGACTACCCGGCCTCGAGCAGGCTCGCCTGGCTCCCGAAACATTTGCCGAAGGTGCCGGTTTCGATCGCCGCTACGGGATCCAGAATGATTCGACTCGCTGCCCGTTTAGGAGACGGTGTGCTCCTCGCGGTCGGTGCGGAACCCGAGCGTCTTGGGGCCTGCATCAGCGTGATCCGGGAGGCCCGCATCGCGGCCGGACTGGATCCGAATGGATTCACCGTCGGCGCGTACGTCGCGGTCGTTCCACACCATGATCGAGCGAAAGCGCGGCGAATGGCCTCGGGCAATGTGGCATCGTTCGCGCGTTTCACGGCCATGCACGGCCAGGTTACCGGCGCGGGCGTCGAGGGCGACCACTCGATCTATAAGGCGCTGCACAACAGTTACACCATGCGTGGGCACATGCGTGACGGTTCACCTCAGTCGGCGGAGCTCACCGACGAGTTCATCGACCGCTTCGCCATTGTCGGGCCTGCCGAGGAATGCGCCCGACGGCTCGTCGAGCTCGCGGGCTTGGGGGTCCACAAATTCATCGTGGCCCCTCCAGGGTTCGGTACCGACGGGGCGGATTTGGTTCGACGTGAGATCGCCCAAGAAGTCATTCCAGCTGTCCGGGAGGGCCACCGCGCGAGTACCCACCGCGCCATGACCTCGTACAATGGTCGGACCCAACTGGCTTAGGTGCATCATGCCCCGACCTCAGGATGGACGACACATGGCGACACCCCTGTTCGAGCCCGCGAAGCCACGGCGGGCATTCGACGAGATCGTCACCCAGGTACGCGAGATGCTCCGTACCGGCGAACTGGTCGCGGGGGACAGGCTGCCGACCGAGCGCGCGCTGATCGAGCAGTTCGCGGTGAGCCGCGGCACGGTGCGAGAAGCTCTGCGCATGCTCGAGATCGCCGGACTGGTCGAGCTGCGACCCGGCACGGCGGGTGGAGCCTTTGTCGCGCGGGCCGACCCGTCGAAGCTGGCCACGAGCATGTTGGACATGATTGAGCTGAGCCAGTTCGCGCTCGGCTCCATGTTCGAAGCGCGCGGGTGGATCGAGGGGGTCGTCGTCCGGGTCGCCTGCGCGCGGGCGGCCGATGAGGATTTCGACCGGCTGGAGGCGAACATCGCCGAATCAGCCCGCCTCGCGGACACCGGGGAGTGGGAAAAGAAAGCCGCCGTCAACGTTGAGTTTCACAACATCCTCGCGGACTCGACAGGTAACCCGTTCGTCGTAGCGATCATGCGCTCGCTCATGGAGGTGATGCTCAAATTCGTCCTCGCGCTCGGCCCGATCGACAACGCGGTCGTGATGTCGAGTCGGCGGAAGTTTATGGAACACCTCCGTCAACGCGACGCGGACGCGGCGGTAGCGGAGATGGACCGGCACCTGTATCGAATCCACGCGATGGCGCCCGAAGTCTCGAATTAAGGGGCCCGCCACGCGGCGCCTGACACTCTGTACCTTCTCTCCGGGCGGTCAACCCCGGGCGCCCGCGACAACGAACTTCGCCAGTGTCTGGGCGATTTCCTCCTTGCTCACGTGCTTGGCTTGTGGTTGATGATCCGGATGGAACCAGACAGTGATCCAGTTGAGGCTGCCCAATATTCCCCGCACAGTCAATCGTGGGTTGGTGGTCGAGAATGTGCCGTCCTCACTACCTTCCTCAACTACTGCGCGGAATAGTTCTTCGTATTCTTCCCTCATCTTTCGGATCGTCCGCCATCCTTCGCGCTGCGCGGTCTTCCCGTCGAACAAGTTCGGGTTGAGACTGCGCAAGCTGACGTACTGATAGGGGTGCTGGTACATCATCACCTCGGCGTGCGCGCGCGCCATATTGAGCAGTCGCTGATCCGCCGGCAGCGTGGTGTCCTCCGCCAGTGGCCGAATGATGTCGACGAGGTCTTGCTGGCCTTTGTTGAGCACGTCGAGCAAGATGTCGGCCTTGCTGCGGTAGTAGTGGTATACCCGCCCCTTGGTGGCGCCTAGCTCGTCGGCGATGTCGTCGATGCTGGTGCCCTCGTAGCCTTGCCGCGCGAAGACCCGAGCCGCGGCATCAAGCACCTCGCCCGCAAGCCTGGCGGGCTCGCCCTTCGTGGCGATGCTCGGTCTCATGATCCGCCCTTCGCTGATAACCTCAGTCATACTACTCAGTAGGTTATCCGGGGCGGATCAACGCGTTGGGGCACCTGTGCTCAGCGGCGGTGCCGCGCCGGCACCGAGCTCACCCGGCGTCACACAGCCGGGGCAAAGGGGGCGTGGCCGTACGCGGTGGCGGCGGGTACCAACGGCGCGAAATCACCGCCTCGCGCAGCCTGGCCGATAGCGCGAGCCAAGGTCAGTCGCTGGATCTCGGAGCTGCCCTCATAGATCTCGCTGATCCGTTGGTCGCGGTAGAGTCGCTCTACTGGATTCGGTTTACAGTAACCGTCGCCACCGAATACTTGAACGGCCACGTCGACCGCTTCGTGTGCGACCTCGGTCGCGTATAGTTTGGCCATCGACGCCAAGGCCCTGGTTCGCGGCGAGTCAGCTCCTGATTGCGCGGCTTCCCAAGTGAGCATTCGTGCCGCGCTGAGCTTGGTTGCCACGTCTGCCAGCTTGAATGATATTCCTTGGTAGTCGATGATCGGGTTGCCGAAAGCCTTGCGGTGTACGGATTCGGTGCTGGCGTATTCGAACGCTGCCGTGGCAATGCCAATTCCCTGGGCCGCGATCATGATGCGGCCCTCGTTGAGGGTCTTCAATGCGATCCGCAGTCCCTGCCCGAGCTCGCCGACGAGCCGGTCGTCGGCGACGTCGGTATTGAGCTTGAGGTTCGAGGTCCGTGAGCCACGCAGGCCCATCCGGTCGGCATAGGCGTCGACGACTGTCCCGTGGTCGTCGAGGCTGGTCAGGAAGGCGCTGATGCCGCGCGCCCCGGCTTCGAGGTCGGTGCGCACAAAAGCGACGTAGTGCTGTGAGGCGCCGCCGTTGCCGATGAAGATCTTCTCGCCGCGAAGCCGCCATCCACCGTCAGCCCTGGTGCCGGTGGCAGCCATCGCGGCCGGATCGCTGCCCGCTCCCCGTTCGGTGAGCGCGAAGCTGACCGCCCGACCCCGTAACACCTCAGCAAAGTAAGTCTCTTTCTGCGGCTCCGTGCCGGCGAGCGCGATCGGTGCGGCGCCCATCGCGTGGATAGCAAAGATTGCCCCGGTCGAGGCGCAGGCGCGAGTGAGCTCGGCCATCACTGAGACTCTGGTGGTGAGTTTGGCCCCAGAGCCACCGTATTCCTTGGGGATCGCTAACCCGGAGATCCCGCTCGCCACGAGCTTTTCTACATTCTCCCATGGGTAGCGCTGGTCGCGGTCGAGTTCGGCGGCGAGCTTGGCGAAATGTTCTTCGTTGAGGCTACGAGCGATTTTCACCCAATGCGCCGCCTCGTCGTCGAGTACCGGCTCCCACAAGATTGACATCAAATCTCCCCGCCTCATTCCGATCCGCGCTGTGCTCCCAGGTCGCCGGTCGCCGACGCCTGGGGGTTGACAGCAACATACTGAGTAGGATGTCATTGGCGGGCGCAGGCGGTCAAGGCTCAGCTCCGCCGATCCGGCTAGCACTGGCTCTGATCGAACAACGTGAGGCCCTCGGTGAAGACGATCTCATGGAAGTACCCGGTACTGGAGCAAGTGCTCATCGGCGCGGACGCGGCCACCGCTGTGCGGGCCGAGGCAGAGCGGCTTGACCGGCGCCGGGTCGTGCTTTTCACCAGTCGATCCGTCGCGGGGACCGCGTTCTTCGACAGCGTGGTGGACGGGCTGGGTTGTCGGTTCGCGGCATCGTTCGAAGCCATCTCGGCGCCCGCGTCGCTGCGGGATGTCCTCAGCGCTGCCGCCGTCGCCCGTGCCGCCAGCGCCGATCTCGTCGTCGCCGTCGGCGGTGGCGCGGTGATCGACGGCGCGAAGGTCGCCCTGATCTGCCTGCGGCACGCCGTCACCGAGCCGGCCGAACTCCTTGAGTACCGCGGCATGGACGACGCGCGGCATCCGGGTGCGCGGCCCGGCGACGAGGAGCGCTGGACTCGTCTGCTGACCGTTTCGACCACGCTCTCGGCCGCCGAATTCACCTGGTGGGGCGGCGCCTACGACCCGGAGCGAGGGGTCAAGGAGCCTTACGGCCACCCGCTCATGATGGCGCGCAACATCGTGCTGGATCCGGCGGCGACGCTCACCGCGCCGACCGAGCTGTTGCTCGCTACCGGGATGAAGGCCGTCGACCACGCCGCCGAGCGGATCACGACCCTGCGCTCGGAGCCGTTGAGCGAGGCCCGCGCGGTGCAATCGCTGCGGATGCTCGCGCGGGGACTGCGTGCGGTGCGCGCCGACCCGACCGATCTCGAAGCCCGTCTGCTGTGCCAGACGGGTATGGCGGTCGGTATGGCCAGCCCGGTCACCGGCGCCGGCGTGGGGGCCAGCCACGCGATCGGACACGTCCTCGGCTGGTACGGGGTCAGCCACGGGCACACCTCGTGCACGGTGTTGCCCGCTGTAATGCGCTGGAACCGCGAGGTCAACGGCTCACGCCAGGCGCTGATCGCCGAGGCGATGGACCGGCCGGGGGAAGAGGCGGGTGACGTGCTCGAGGAGTTCGTCGCCGAGCTGGCGCTGCCTACCCGCCTCCGGGACGTCGGAGCCACGCGGGCCGACTTCCTGGAAATAGCGAAGAAAGTCCTCAACGACCGCACCATCGGCGGGAACGCCCGCCGCATTGATCAGCCCGAACAGATCCTTGAGATTCTCGAGATGGCCTGGTGAGAGGAACCGCGATGGCCACCAGCGTGGGCGTTCTCCGCGGTCGGATTGCCGCTCCGAAGTTGCTTGTGCTCGCCGTGATCCTCGGCGTGTTCGAGGGAGCTGACCTCGCGTCGATGGGCCTGACACTCTCGCGGCTTTCGAAGGTTCTCACTCTCACGCCGGGTCAGGCCGGGCTCTGCGCCAGCGCCAGCCTGCTGGGGCTGGTCATCGGCTCGGTGGTCGGCGGCCGGTCGGCGGATGCCCACGGCAGACGTCCGGTCCTGGTCGTGTCAGCGGCGCTCCTCGGTGTGTTCTCCGTCCTCACCGCGTTCAGTTGGAGCTTCGAGTCACTGCTGGTCATCCGGTTGCTCGCCGGGCTCGGCATCGGCGGGCTGTTTCCGGTCCTGATCGCAATGGCCCGGGACGCCGCGGCTCCAGGCTTCCGCGCCACCGGGATGAGCCTGCTGTTGGCCATCGGACCGGTGGGCGCCATCATCGCTGGCCTCATTGCCCTCGCGCCGGATTGGCGGTGGGTCTTCTTTTTCGGCGGATTCGGCCCGCTGGTCACCCTGCCCGCTGTGTTTCTGGTCGTCCGTGCCGGCACGGATGGCATTGGCCCGGTGGTCGAACGGTCCGAGGGCGCCTCACTCGGCGCGACGTTCTTCGGCGATGGCCGGACAGCGGGAACCGTGCTGATCTGGGTGATCTCGTTCTGCACGATCCTGGCCAGCTACGTCATGATCAACTGGCTGCCCTCGCTCCTCATTCGGCAAGGCTTCCCCAGCCACGAGGCTCACGTAGCCGCCATCATCTATTCCCTCGGCGGGCTCTTCGGCAACATTGTCGCGGGCCGGGTGCTGGATCGCGGCCTGGTGCGGTCGACCTTCGTCGTCACCTACGCCGGTGTCTCGGCCTGTATCGCGGGGCTCTCGATCGTCTCCGTCGCACCGATGATGTTCGTCCTGGTGTTCGGTGCGAACTTCTTTGTGCTGGGCGCCCAGCTGGTCACGTTCTCCCTCGCCTCGAGGTTCTACCCGGAGCAGGTGCGCACGACCGGGCTCGGCGCGGTGGTGTCGTCCGGACGGCTCGGATCGGTGGTCGGGCCAGTGCTGGCCGGCCAGTTGCTGAGCCTGGGGCTCGCCGCCAACTCCGTCTACCTGCTGCTCATCCCAGGGTTCGTGCTCGCCGTAGTGCTCGGCCTCCCGCTGGCACGGCTGGTCCTGCGCGCCGACCGAGGGCAGAACAGCCCGGTGAGCGCGACCACCTTGAGCTATGGAATGGAGGGACGATGAGTACCGCCGTCGACCGCCAGCCGCCGACTGACGACGAGCGGCGGATGCTGCGCGACGCCGTGCGCGGGCTGCTGGAACACGGCTGGCCGGCGTCGGGGTACGACGAGGCCGTCGGTGACCCAGCCCGGCTGGCCGCTGTGTGGTCCGCGCTGGTCGAGCACGGATTTGCCGCCCTCGGCACCGACGAGGGCGACGGCGGGCTCAGCGAAGTCGTCGTCGTACTCGAAGAGCTCGGCCGGGCCGCCTGCCTCGCGCCGCTGCTGCCCGCCGTCGTCATCGGCCTGCTACTCGAACCGCGCCGCCTCGACGACCCGGCGATTGCCGCCCTGCTCCAGGACGTGCGGGCTGGCCGGTCCGTGCCGGCCCTCGCGTTCGGCGACGACGGCTCGGGACCGATCCGGCTCGACGGCTACGTCGACCGCGGCACGATCTCCGGCGAGATCGGGTTCGTTGAGTCCGCGGAGATCGCCACGCACCTTGCCATCCTGGTCGACGACGAGCCGTCCCTCGTGGTGGTCCGGCTCGACGCGCCCGGCGTGACGGTCGAGCCGACCAGAGCGATGGGTGCCTCGGGAGTGTCCCGCGTTGTGCTGGTTGGCGCGCCCGCCCAGGTCATCGACATCTACCCCGCCGAGATCACCGCCATACGACAGGTCAGCCGGCTCGGACTTGCGGCCCGTAGCTACGGAGGCACCGCGCGGACCTTCGAACTCCTGCTGGACTACGTCAAGGAACGCCGGCAGTTCGGCCGCCCGATCGGATCCTTCCAGGCGATCCAGCACAAGCTGGTGAACAACCTCATCGCCCTCGAGGGAAGCCAACTCCTCATCGAGCACGCCGCGCGCGTGCACGACGAGGAGGGACCGCACTGGAAGTTTTACGCCACGGCGGCCTTTGCCACCGCGTCGGCTTCGCTGCGGCAGGTAGCGCTGGAGAACCAGCACGCCTTCGGCGCCATCGGGTACGCCGAGGAGCACGAGGCGCCTCGCCACTTCAAGCGGATCCACGTGGACCTCCTTCGGCACGGCGGGGTGCGGGCGGCCCGCGCCGAGCTGGCCGCCTTCTACCTTGACGGTGATTGCGCGGCAGTGCCGGAGATCGACCTGGGTCCGTCGGGCAACGCCTTTCGCGACGAGGTACGTGCGTGGCTGCGCACGACCTGGATCCCACAGCGGCGGGAGGAGTTCTACCGCAGGCCCTACAAGCAGCGTGAGTACGACGACCGGTTCGCGCGGGAGCTCGGCGAGACCGGGTGGATCGGGTTGGCGTGGCCGAAGGAGTTCGGCGGGCAGGCGCGCACGCCGCTGGAGAGGGTGGCGTTTCTGGAGACGATGGAGTCGTTCGAGGCCCCGAAGGGCACCGCGCCTGTCGCAGCGCCGATGCTGATGAAACACGGCACGGCCGAGCAGCAACAGCGGTACCTGCCCGACATCCTGAACGGGCGGGTGAACTACGGCATCTGCTACTCCGAGCCCGGCTCCGGCTCCGACCTGGCATCGCTGCGCACCCGGGCGGTGCGGGACGGCGACGATTGGGTCATCAGCGGCCAGAAGATCTGGACCACCACCTACATCGGTGACTACCTGCTGGTCGCGGCCCGTACCGACCCTGATCCAGCCCTCCGGCAGGCCGGGCTCAGCTTATTCATCGTGCCCAGCGACGCACCCGGCATCAATATGAGGCCCTCGACCACCATGTATGACGGGTCGTTCGCCAACATCTTCTTCGACGACGTCCGGGTGCCGCACTCCGCGCTGGTCGGCAAGCCGAACGAGGGCTGGAAGGTCATCGTCAGCGCGCTGGGCACCGAGCGCGGCTTCTACGGGGGGCACATCACGATGCAGTTGGCGCATGTCTTCGAGCTGGTGTGCGATCACCTCGGGAAGCGCGGCGCGCGGCCCGACCTCGGCCGGGACCCGGTCGTGCGCGACCTGATCGGCTCGACCGCCGCGCAGCTCGAAGTTGGTCGCCGGCTGATGGTCCGGTGCGCCGAGATGGCCGAGAGCGGCGTGACACCACCGCACGAGGCCGCGATGAGCAAGGTCTTCTCCAGCGAGCTCATGGAGCGATTCGGTGAGGCGACCCTCGACGTGCTCGGGCTGGAGGCGACGCTCTCGCAGGGCAGCGCCGGCGCGATGCTGCGGGGCCGCCTCGAGCAGCGGCTGCGTCACTCACTGATGTGGGTGATCAGCCTCGGCACGAACGAAATACAGCGCAACCTAATCGCCAAAAAGGGCCTCGGGCTGCCCGGCTGAAACTGAAAGCCCAAGGGAGCGCAATGACGCACTTCAACGAAACACTCCGCATTGCCCTGCACTGCATGCGAGCGGGCCGGCTGCGCACGGTGCTGACAATGCTCGGAATTGTGCTCAGCATATCGCTGGTGATAGCAATGCACGGGGTCAATATGGGGGTGAAACGCTCCTACGGCGAGGCACTCGATAGCCTCGTCTCACCCATTACCGTGGCGAGCGTCTCCGCGGTGAAGCCGGGCGGTAATGGCGCGCGGACTCTAACCGACGACGATGTGGCGTCGCTGAGCCAGCAGAGTGATCCTTCGGTGATCCGCAAGGTGATACCGATGCTGAATGGGCAGGCCGGAATCCGCCGGGGTGCCACGGTGCGGAAGGGCGCCGTACTGGGCACGTCCACCGACTACCTGTCGTTCAATAATGGGGCGGTCGCTGCCGGCTCGATGTTCACCGAGGACCAGTACCGCGATAGCGCCCGGGTGACATTACTCGGATCGACCCTGGCCGCGGCGTTGTTCGGGGACAACACCGCCGCCGCGGTCGGTTCGACTATTTTCATCGGCCGCCAGGAGTTCACCGTCATCGGGGTGCTCGCGGTGGTGGGACGGGCGGACTTCACCGCGATGATGCCGATGACCACCGCCCGGTCGCTCCTTTACGGCTCCCGCCGTGCGATCAACGGAATCGGGGTCCTAGCCACTGACATGGACGAAGTGCCGTCGGCGATCACGCGGATCAGGGAGATCATGGACCGGCTGCACTACATCGACGAGCCAAGCCACCGCGACTTCAGCATCAGCGTGACCCAGAACAACATCACCACCGCGGCCGGGCTGCTCACGGTGCTGGACTGGCTGACGCTCGGGGTGACCGCGATCGCACTGCTGATCGGGGCACTTGGGTTGGCGAACATCATGCTGATCACGGTGACCGACCGCACCCACGAAATCGGCATCCGCAAAGCCATCGGCGCCCGCCGCGGCGCCATTCTGCGACAGTTCTTGATCGAAGCCGTGCTGATCGCCGGGATCGGCGGCCTCCTTGGCGTCGCGCTCGGTATCGGCGCAACCGTCACCGGGCAGCACCTGCTGCCCCGATTCGCACCGATGTGGGGCGTACCCGTCCTGTCCATCCCCGCGATCGGGATCGCCTTCGGAATCAGCCTGATCATCGGTCTGCTCGCCGGATGCTATCCAGCCGTCCGGGCGGCGAGGCTGTGCCCAATGGACGCCCTGCGCCATTAGCGGCGGTAGGTGCCGAACCATTGGGAGTCCGCCAGCTCCCGTGCGACCTTGGCGTCCTCCTTCGGGTTGCCGATCGCTACCTGCCGGGCGATCACCTGCTCGCCGCTCCACGCCAGGACACGCCCCGCGATCACCGGATCCAGGTCAGCGGATAGCCTCCCTGCGCGTTGCTCTTCCTTGAGCTTCGAGGTGATGCGCTTGGCGAAGCGCCCGATCGAACGGACGCTCTCCTCCCGCAGTGTCTCGTCATATGCGGTGACCTCGGCGATGGCGGCCAGCAGCGGCGCCCGATCTCGGTAGTACGCCAGTTGGGCCTCGTAGAGCGCGGCCAAACCTTCAGCTCCGCCACCAGGTCCGCTCGGGCGCCACTTTTCGCCCATGGCGTAGAGCTCTTCCTTCATCGTGCCGGTCAGCCGGATCAGGACGTCGGTCTTGTCTTGGAAACAGAGATAAAACGTGGAGCGCGCAACCCCCGCCGCCGCGGCAATGCGCTGAACGCCGAGCTCGGTGAAGCTGGCACCGTCGGCGAGCAAGCGCTCGACAGCCGCGAGAACGGCGGTCTCGGTCTCCGCGCGCCGCTTCGACAGCTGCGTACGCGGGCGGGTGATCGTCGTATAGGATGCGGCGCCCGTCGTCAGACTTGTACATGAGACACTTTTCTCAAGTGCAAACTTGATGTTGTGACACTTTGTCGTTAGGCTAACTGAGCGGAACGACCAAGCCGGGGCCACCGCAGTTGCTGGCCAACCGGCGCAGCGAGCATCAACGCCGTCCCAGGCAAAGGTGGGTCCGATGATTTGTCCCCGGATCCCATATCGGTCGAACGAGCTGAATCGGATGAGCCTGCCCACCTGATTCGAACAAGATGATGGACATCATGTCAGACATGGTGTCCGAAAGATGATGTCGTCCGGTCGGAGGTTGACTAGCGGCCGGTTCAACATCTGTTTCCGGCAAGTCACTCCGTGACGGAGTTCGCCGCGCAGCAACCGCCATGAGCAAGTACTTGGCTTCACCGACGTGATTGGGGAGTTCGAGGTCTCCGAAGCAGGGAGCGCGAGATGTCATCAGCGGCAGCTCGTCGGCAGCGCGCCACCTTCGCAACCTCGCCTGCTCCAGCGGCGCGCGCCACCCGCCGATGCAGAGGAGACGTGTCTTGCGTTGTTTGAGTGTGCGCTGCTGCCTAAGAACCTCGACGCGAGGTGCCGCGGTGTTCGACTCATCTCTGGAGCGACTATGTCCGACATTCCGGTAAGCGACGTTGACCTCTACACCGACGAGGCGCGGATCGACCCGTACCCGATCTACGAGGAGCTCCGCGCGCTCGGTCCGGTCGTGCA
>Ga0137415_10000441_pt1 | contig 39341 bp, 38 predicted proteins | sample CZODoug3_1_1_16f_FD_183082 | JGI IMG/M metagenome (GOLD analysis project Ga0137415, IMG submission 183082) | Vadose zone soil fungal communities from Angelo Coast Range Reserve, California, USA - CZODoug3_1_1_16fungal (Hybrid Assembly) | ecosystem: Environmental > Terrestrial > Soil > Vadose...
CCAGGTAGATCTGGTTGATCCGGTGCGGCGGCTCCGGGGTCGGCCACCAGGTGTCCGGGCCGCCGGTCGCGCCGGCGCGGGCCGCGCGGGACGGGATCGGGATCCGGGCGAGCTCGATGCCGGTCGTGGTGGTGCGGTAGGCCACGTCGTGCGGGTAGTCCGGCGGCAGCCCGGCGTCGCGCACCGCCTCGGCCACGCCGAGTCCCCGGAAGATCTCCATCGAACGGGCGGACACGTGGTTGCACTTGGCGCTCGGCGGCTCGGCGGGGCGCCGCGTCTCGGCGACGGTGACCGTGACGCCGCGCCGGGCCAGATCCATTGCGAGCGTCAGCCCGACCGGCCCGGCGCCCACCACGAGCACCTCGGCGTCGATGCGCACCGTCACCTCGGCCGCCGTCGGTCCGCCATGATCCCCCCTCGGCAGGGTCGCCGCGTACGACGGCGCCCGCCTACACCCAACCAGGCCGGGGTCGCCAAGTCGTATACGCAGATCTGCGTAGACCTCAGGGCCGGGTGCGGCCGGGCGGGGTGAAGATCAGAGCGGCTCGGGGCTGTCGATCGCGTACTGCGCGAGCTTGACCTCGCGGCCGTCGTACTCGGCCACCTCGTCGCGCAGCCAGCGCATGCCGCACTTCTCCATCACCCGGCGGCTGACGGCGTGGTCGGTGGTGGCCTCGGCGCACACCCGGCCGATGTCGGGCTGGCTGAGCAGGTGCTCGATCGCGGCGCCGAGTGCCTCGGTCGCGTAGCCCTCGCCCCAGCAGGACGGCGCCAGGTCGTAGCCGACGGACACCTCGATCGGGTCGGCCGTGCGGGCACAGCTGATCGTGCCGATCACCGCATCGTCGGATCGCCGGACCAGCAGCCACGGCCCGAGGTTGGGCGAGTCCTCGCCGGTCTCCTGGTCGATCGCCGGGTACAGCGCCACGAGCCGCAGCACCTGGGTGGCGAACGCCGAGGGGTACTCGTCGGCGAACGCCGGGCGGTTCTCGTCGGTCCCGGCCAGGATCCGCTCGGCGTCCGCCGCGGTGAGCGTCCGCAGCAGCAGCCGAGGACTGGAGATCAGCTGGACAGGCACGCTCCTAGTGGTCCGAGCGCGGCAGGTGGTACTCGAAGAGCAGCCCACCCACCATGAAGATCAGAATCACTACGGAGATCACGAGCGCCCAGATCAGCCAGTAGGCCACGCTGATCGCGACCAGAGCGGCGCCGGCCGCCAGGCCGATCGGCCAGTAGCTGCCCGGGCTGAAGAAGCCCATCTCACCGGCCCCGTCGGAGACCTCCGCGTCCGGGTTGTCCTCCGGGCGCGTCTCCAGCCGCCGGGAGACGAACCGGAAGTAGGTGCCGATGATCAGCGACAGCCCGCCGGTCAGCGTCAGGCCGACGATGCCGACCGCTTCCTTGGACAGGACTCCGTACACGATCGCGCACAGGAAGAAGAACACCGTGCAGATTTCGAAGATCCGGGATTCGACCTTCATCGCGCCACCACTCCCCTTCGCTCAGCTGTTCGACCGCTCCGACGCCGAACGCAGCGTGCGCTCGGTGTGGAACGGGTAGGTGGTGATGGCCTGCGGCGCGCACAGCTCGCCGCAGTTGAGCGCGGCCAGTGCCTCGCCGGCCGTGTTCGGCACCCCGGTGATCGCGTTGCTCTGGGTGCGCAGCTGCAGGTAGCGGTTGTACAGGTCCGGGCTGAGCGCGCGGACCTCGAAGTTCATCGCGGAGTGGTAGCTGCCGCACAGCTCGGCGCAGCGACCGACGAACGCACCTTCCCTATCGATCTTGTCGATGAGGAAGACGTTGTCCGTGTCGTTCTTCTCCGGGTCCGGGAAGACGTCCCGCTTGAACAGGAACTCCGGCACGAAGAACGAGTGGATCACGTCCTGCGAGTCGAGCGTGAACTCGATGCTCCGGTCGGTGGGCAGCACGAGCAGCGGGATCGTCTCGCTGGTACCCAGCGTGCTGATCGGCCGGCCGGTCGGGTTGTCCGGGTAGTCGAACTTCCAGTTCCACTGGAAGGCGGTGACGTTGACCTTGACGTCGGGGTTCGGGATGTGCTTGTCGACGTCGTTCTGCACCACCACGGTGTAGCTGAAGATGCCGGCCACGATGATCGTGGGCAGCACCACACTGACGATCTCCACCGGCAGGCTGTACTGGAACTGCCTCGGCAGCTCCTCGTCGCCCTTCCGACGGTGGAAGATGATCGCCCAGATCGTCATGCCCCAGACGATGACGCCGACGACCAGCGATGAGACCGCGAGGATCGTCCACAGCTGGCGCATCTCCAGCGCCTGCGGGGTGACGCCTACTGGCCAGCCAAAACGCAGCACCTCGTCGACCGAACAACCGCTTGCCGACACCGCCACAACGGCGGCAAGGACGGCAACTTTGATCGCCCGCCCGAACCGAGTGCGCCTCACGTCGCCCACAGCTCGCTGCCTCCCACACTTGGTCGTCGTCGCGCGGCTTTCCCCCAGGTGGCGGAACAGCGACTACCTAGCGGGCAGCCTATAAGAACTGGACCCCAACCTCTCGTCTGGGTACGGGGGCGGCGCGCGCATGTCGCCGGAGGGCGACCGGCATACTCTGCACTCCTGGACCGGCCCTCGGGCCGGCAGCCACAGGTGGAAGGGGCGGGCACGCCGCGTGTGTGGACTACTGGGACTGCTGACCGCGCGCGGTGACGCGCCGGACCGGGCGACCGCGATGACCGGCGCACTGCGCTGCTCCCGCCACCGGGGCCCGGACGAGACCGACGTCTGGCACAACCAGGATGTGGTGTTCGGCTTCAACCGGCTGGCCATCATCGACCTGGCCAGCTCGCACCAGCCGCTGCACTACGCCGAGGGCCGCTACGCGCTCGCCTTCAACGGCGAGGTCTACAACTACCTGGAGCTGCGCGAGCAGCTGATCGCCGAGCACGGCGCCCAGTTCGCCACCGAGGGCGACGGCGAGGTGGTCGTCGCCGCGTACCACTACTGGGGCCCGGACGCGGTGCGCCGGCTGCGCGGCATGTTCGCGTTCCTGATCTGGGACGCCGAGCAGCGGGTGCTGTTCGGCGCGCGCGACCCGTTCGGCATCAAACCGCTGTACTACAGCACCGGACCCACCGGCACCGCGTTCGCCAGCGAGAAGAAGTGCCTGCAGGAGCTCGCCGAGCCCGGCTCGCTGAGCCTGGACCAGCCCGCGCTGCAGCACTACCTGCTGCTGCAGTACGTGCCGGAGCCGGCCACCATGCACCGGGAGATCCGGCGGATCGAGTCCGGCACCATGTTCACCGTGCGCCCCGGCGAGGAGCCGGTCAGCGAGCGCTACTTCGACCCGGTGTTCACCCCCAGCTCGCTGGTCGGCCCCGAGCGGCGGGGCGCGCTGCACCGGCAGGTGGCCGACGCGCTGCGCGACTCGGTGGCCAAGCACATGCGCGCGGACGTCACCGTCGGCGCCTTCCTGTCCGGCGGCATCGACTCCACCGCGATCGCCGCGCTGGCCAAGGAGCACAACCCGAACCTGATCACCTTCACCACCGGGTTCGAGCGGGAGGGCTACTCCGAGGTCGACGTGGCAGCCGAGTCGGCCGCCGCGATCGGGGTGCGGCACGTGATCCGCACCGTCAAGCCGGACGAGATGATGGACGCGCTGCCGCTGATCGTCTGGTACCTGGACGACCCGGTGGCCGACCCCGCGCTGGTACCGCTCTGGTTCATCGCCAGGGAGGCCCGCCAGCACGTCAAGGTGGTGCTCTCCGGGGAGGGCGCTGACGAGCTGTTCGGCGGCTACACGATCTACCGCGAGCCGCTCTCGCTGGCGCCGTTCGAGCGGGTGCCCGGTGCGGTGCGGCGGCTGGCCGGCCAGCTGTCCACCCGGATCCCCGAAGGCGTGCGCGGCAAGGACCTGCTGCGCCGGGGCGCGCTGCCGCTCGAGCAGCGCTACTACGGCAACGCCCGGATCTTCCGCGACGAGCAGCTCGCCACGGTGCTGCGCACCTTCGACCCACGCCGCTCGCACACCGAGATCACCGCGCAGTGGTACCGGCAGTCGGCCGGCTGGGACCCGGTGGCCCGGATGCAGCACGTCGACCTGTTCACCTGGCTGCGCGGCGACATCCTGGTCAAGGCCGACAAGATGACCATGGCCAACTCGCTGGAGCTGCGGGTGCCGTTCCTGGACCCCGAGGTGTTCCGGGTCGCCGCGACCATCCCGCTGGACGAGAAGATCTCCGGCCGCACCGACGGCTCGGGCACCACCAAGTACGCGCTGCGCCGCGCCCTGGACGGCATCGTGCCGGCGCACGTGCTGAACCGGCGCAAGCTCGGCTTCCCGGTACCCATCCGGCACTGGCTGCGCGACGAGCTCTACGAGTGGGCGGCCGGCATCATCCGGGACAGCCAGACCGACCACCTGCTCGACCTCGAGGCCGTGCGCAAGATGCTGGACGAGCACCGCGCCGGCCCGTTCGACCACAGCCGGCGGATCTGGACGCTGCTCGTCTTCATGCTCTGGCACGGCATCACCGTGGAGGGCCGGATCCGCCCGGAGATCCCCGAGCCGCAGTACCCCGTCGAGCTCTGAGCCAGGCCGGTCAACGGGCCGGAGCCCGGCCGGTCGACCGCTTCGCGCGGTGCCGGCGCACCGCGTCCCGGTTCGCGCAGGACACCGAGCAGTAGCGCTGCCGGCCACCCCGGGTGTCGTCGACGAAGACGTTGACGCACTCGGCGAGGGCGCAGCGGCCCATCCGGTGCATGCCGCGCTCGGTGAGGTGCCGCGCCGTGGCCATGCTGGTGGCGACCCGCAGCACGGCGGCCATCGGCAGGCCGTCGTCCCGGAAGTGGATGTGCCAGCCCTCGCCGCCGTGGTCGGTGACCCTGGGGTGCGCGGTGCACTCGGCCAGCAGCTCGTTGACCAGCTGGACGCGGCGCTCGTCGGTGTCGGCGTCGGCCAGCCGGGCCCAGCGCGGCAGGAACGCAGCAACCTCGCGCAGGTCGACCGCGCGCACCGGGTGGTCGACCACCATGCCGGCCGCCACCCAGCGGCGCTCCAGCTCGGCCACCCCGGCCGGCGGCCGGTTTGTGAGCTCGGCCACATGTCCGAGAAATGCTCCCGAGTAATGGTTCTGTTGCACAAGGGCATTACAGCACGCTGGTGGCATGACCCGCGAGCTCACGATCGCCACGCAGGCGCCACCGAGTTGGCTGCCCCTGGTCGCCAGCTGCCTCGGCACGTTCCTGCTGCTCGTCTACACCACGATCGTCACCGTCGCGGTGGGCCCGATCGGCACCGAGCTGCACGCCGGCTTCGGCACCCGGCAGTGGATCGTCGACGTGTTCACCGTCGCGCTGGCCGGGCTGCTGCTGGGCATGGGCTCGCTGAGCGACAACCTCGGCCGCAAGCGCGTCTACCTGGTCGGGCTCGCCGTGTTCGGCCTGGCCACGCTGGGCTGTGGGCTGGCCGGCTCGGCGGCCGAGCTGATCGCGGCGCGGGCGGCGCAGGGGGTGGCCGGCGCGGCCATGTTCGCCACCATCCTGCCGCTGGTCGGGCTCAGCTACCACGGGCGGGACCGGGCGCGGGCGTTCGCGGTGTGGGGCACCACGGCCGGGGTGGCCGGCGCGATCGGCACCCTCGCCGGCGGCGTCGTGGCCCAGCTGGTCGGCTGGCGGTGGATCTTCTTCGGCTCGCTGCCGATCTGTGTGGTCGCGCTGGTACTGGCCGCGCGGGCGCTCGTCGAGACCGAGCGCACGGCCAGCCGGGTCGACGTGCCCGGCATCCTCAGCTTCACGCTGGCGGCCAGTGCCGGCACGTTCACCGTGATCAACGGCGGGGACCGGGGGTTCGCGGCGGTGTCGACGCTGCTCGGCGCGGCGGTCACGGTGTGCGCCGCGCTGGCTTTCGTGCTGGTCGAGCGGGCCAGCGCGCACCCCATGCTGCCGCCTCGGCTGTTTGGCACCCGGCCCTTCGTCGGGGTGCTCGTGGTCGCCTTCGGGTACTACTTCGCCACGTACGGCGCCGGGCCGGTGCTGTCCGCCTGGCTGCAGGGTGACACCGGGCTGTCCCCGCTGGCCACCTCGCTGGTGCTAACCGGCCAGGTGGTGGTGTTCTTCCTGGTCTCCGCGCTGCTCAGCGGCCGGTTGCACGCATTGCCGCCCGCGCGGGTGCTCGGGGGCGCGACGGTGCTGATCGGGTTCGGTTGCCTCACCGCGCTCGCGGTGTACCCCGAGCCGAGCTGGCTGGCCCTGGCGCCCGCGCTGCTGGTCACCGGGGCCGGCGCCGGCGCGGTGTCCCCCGTGTTCCCCGCCGTGGCGATCGCGGCGGTACCCCCGGCGTACGGCGGCACCGCCGCGGCGGCCGCCAACTCCTCCCGCCAGCTCGGGCTCGCGCTGGGCATCGCGATCTGCGGCGCGCTGTTCACGCGGCACTCCTCCGGTTCGGCGGTCGGTTCGGCCGCCGGTGGTACGGCCGGGGTGGCCGACGCGATGCTCTGTTGCGGGGTATTGGCCCTGGTCACCGGGGCGCTGGCCTGGTGGCTGCTGCGTTCCCCCGACCGGGCGGCCAGCTAGGGAGCTGAGCCCGGGGGCGGTTCACCGAGCTCGGCGAGCCGGTCGGCCAGGAAGTCCCGCTCGGCGGCGTTCTCAGTGAGCAGGATGGCCTCGGCGTAGCTGGTCCGGGCCTCCTCGGCGCGGCCCAGCCGGCTCAGGAACTGGGCCCGCGCCGAGGGTAGGTAGGGGTAGCTGGCCAGCTGCGGCTCGGTGGCCAGCGCGTCGACGGCGGCCAGGCCCCGCGCCGGCCCGTGCGCGAAGCCGACCGCCACCGCGCGGTTGAGCGCCACCACCGGGGACGGCCAGATCTGCACCAGCAGGTCGTAGAGCGCGAGGATCTCGGCCCAGTCGGTGTCCGCCCAGCTGGCCGCCTGGTCGTGCACGGCCGCGATCGCTGCCATCAGGGCGAACCGCCCCGGCGGCCGGCGGCGCAGCGCCTCGCGGACCAGCCCGGCGCCCTCCCGGATCGCGCCGGTGTCCCACCTGGAGCGGTCCTGCTCCTCGAGCAGCAGTAGGCGGCCGCCCTGGTCGGTGCGGGCCTCTCGGCGGGCGTCGGTGAGCAGGATCAGCCCGAGCAGCCCGGCGACGTGCGGGTCGTCGGGCAGCAGCGCACGCAGCATCCGGGCCAGGTCGAGGGAGCGCTCCACCAGGTCCCGGCGCAGCAGCTCGTCGCCGGCCGGGGCGGTATGCCCGGTGCTGAACAGCAGATGCACCACGGTGAGCACCGCGTCGACCCGCTCCGGCAGCTCGGGTAGCGGTGGAACCCGGTACGGGATCCGGGCGGCGGCGATCTTCTTCTTGGCCCGGGTGAGGCGCGCCGCCATGGTCGTCTCGCTGATCAGGAACGCCCGCGCCACGTCAGCCGTGGAGAGCCCACAGAGCAGCCGCAGGGTGAGTGCCACCTGGGCTTCCTGGGCCAGACCGGGGTGGCAGCACGTGAAGATCAGCCGCAACCGGTCGTCGGCGATCTCGTCCCCGTCGGCGGGGTCGGGCCGGTCCGGCTCGTCGGCGCCGTCTACGAGTAGCGGCAGCTTGGCCCGCAGTGTGGTCTCCCGCCGGAGCAGGTCGACCGCCCGCCGCCGGGCCACCTGGGTCAACCAGGCGGCCGGCCTGGCTGGCACGCCGCGCGCGGCCCAGTCGGTCAACGCCCGGGCGTAGGCGTCCTGGACGCACTCCTCGGCCAGGTCCAGGTCGCGGGTGACGCGCACCGCCGCGGCGAGCACGAAGGCCCACTCGCGCCGGTGCGCGTCCGCGACCGCCGCCGCAACCTCACTGGGAGCCACCCGGGCAACCCTGCCGGAGACACGGGCCGGGCGGCGGGCGCCGGTGTGGGGCACCGTCAGTCGAAGGTCCGCACCGGGCGCACCTCGACCCCGCCGAACGGGGCGGGTACCTGCTTGGCGACCGCGATCGCCTCGTCCAGGCTGGCCGCCTCGATCAGGTAGTAACCGCCCAGCGCCTCCTTGGTCTCGGCGAACGCCCCGTCGGTGATGACCGGCGCGCCCGCCGCGTCACGGCGGATCGACGTCGCCGTGTCGGTGCCGTGCAGGGCATTGCCCCCTCGCAGGACCTGGGCGTTCCGCTCCCCGAAGGTGCGGTGCTCGTCGAGGATGCGCTTGGAGTCGTCATCCCCCACGCCCGCCCAGTCCGCTTCGTTCTCGTAGATCAAGACCAGGTACTCGGCCATCAGAGCCGCCTCTTCCCGTACTCGTGCCGGCGACCTGCGCCGGGCCCTGTCCGACCGCGCCGTCTGGGGGCACGATGTCGGCTGACCTCCTACCGACGAACGGCCTCGGCGCAAATCGACAGCCCGGTCGGACCGAGTTTGGTGAACCGGGTGGGTCAGCGCGCCTCGGGCAGGTGCGTGGCGATCTCGTCGGCCGCGTCCGGGCCGTAGGCGTCCCGCAGCCGGGTGACCGAGTAGGCCCGGTCCCAGGTCCACTCCTGCGGGCCGTCGGTCTCCAGCACGTACACCGCGACCAGGGAGCCCAGCTGCGCGGACCGCTCCAGGGACAGACCGTTCGCCACGCCGGCCAGGAAACCGGCCCGGAAGGCGTCGCCGACGCCGGTCGGGTCGACCTTGCCGGTCTCCGGCACCACGCCGATCTTGAGCTCGAAGCCGTCCCGGCCGACCAGCTGCGCGCCGTGCTCGCCGAGGGTGGTGATCCGCACATCGACCTGCTCGGCCACCTGCGCCTCGGTCCAGCCCGTCTTCTGCAGCAGCAGTTCCCACTCGTAGTCGTTCGTCACCAGGTAGCGGGCGCCCTGGACGAGCTGGCGGATCTCCGGGCCGTCCATCCTGGCCAGCTGCTGGGAGGGGTCCGCGACGAACGCCACGCCCAGCTCCCGGCACTCGCGGGTGTGCCGCAGCATGGCGCCAGGGTCGTTCGCGCCGACCAGCACGATGTCCGGCCCGTCGGGCTCGCCGACCAGCCCGACCAGCGAGATCTCCGAGGCCCTGGCCATCGCACCGGTGTAGAACGACGCGATCTGGCGCATGTCGGCGTCCGTGGTGCACATGAACCGGGCGGTGTGCACATCCTCACACACGTGCACCCGGGAGCAGTCCACCCCGACCAGCTCCAGCGCGGCCCGGTACTCGGCGAAGTCCGGGCCGACCGCACCGACCAGTACCGGCCGCTGCCCCAGCACACCCAGCGCGTAGGCGATGTTGCCCGCCACGCCACCGCGCTTGATCACAAGATCATCGACGAGGAAACTCAGGGAGACCCGTTCCAGCTGGTCGGCCACGAGTTGGTCGGCAAACCGACCCGGGAACTGCATGAGATGGTCGGTCGCGATGGATCCAGTGACTGCAATGGGCACGATGGGTCACTTTACCGCCGAATGGCCGGTTCGGCTCCGTTGCGCGACCAATACGACAACGGCCGGCTCCGGGAGCACTGGCTCCCCGGACCGGCCGCTGTCAGGACGTCTAGTTGAACGAGTCGCCGCAGGCGCAGGAGCCGCCGGCATTCGGGTTGTCGATCGTGAAGCCCTGCTTCTCGATCGTGTCCACGAAGTCGATCACCGCGCCCTGCAGGTACGGCGCGCTCATCCGGTCCACGCCGACGCGCAGCCCGTTGAAGTCGCGGTAGAGATCGCCGTCGAGCGAGCGGTCGTCGAAGAACAGCTGGTACCGCAGGCCAGCGCAGCCGCCCGGCTGCACCGCGATGCGCAGGTGCATGTCATCGCGACCCTCCTGGTCCAGCAGCGCCTTCGCCTTGACCGCGGCCGCTTCAGTCAGCTCCACGCCATGCGTCTGCTCGGTGGTGGTGGTGCTGTTGTCGACCGACATCTGCTCTCCCTTGCCGTTCTCTCTCACGTAACGGGTCTTCACCCATTCAACGCTTTACTCAACAGGAGCGGTGTGCCGGATGTTCCGTCCCGCGCCGGTGTAGTTCCATCGTGACACACCGAACGGTACCCGGGCACCGTGAGCCGCGCCGCGATTCGGTGCCAACCGGGGCCTGCACTCGCCCGTTCGGCGTGGTCAGCGGGTGTGCCACTGGCCGGCCAGGTGCTCGGCGAGCGCCGCCAGGGTGCCCGCCGGGTCGGCCATCGAGGCCTCCACCCCGCCGGCGTGCTCGGCCACCGAGTACGCCGCCTCCACCCCGGCCGCCGCCGCCTCCCGCCGCCCGACGCTGACCTGGCCGGCGAGCACCAGGCACGGTAGGCCGCGCGCGGCGGCCGACTCGGCGACGGCAGTGATCAGCTTGCCGCGCAGCGACTGCCAGTCGAAGCTGCCCTCGCCGGTGAGTACCAGGTCGGCGGTGTCCAGCGCGGCGTCCAGCCCGGACAGCTCCCGGACCAGGCCGGCCCCGGAGACCCGCTCGCCGCCGCAGGCCAGCAGCGCGGCGCCGAGACCGCCCGCCGCCCCACCGCCCGGCGCTGCCACGAGCTCGTCCGCCCGCTGGCCCACCTCGGCGGCCAGCAGCTCCGCGTAGCGGCCCAGTGCCGCGTCCAGCTCGGCCACCGCGGCCGTGTCGGCGCCCTTCTGCGGCCCGAACACCGCTGCCGCGCCGTGCTGGCCGACCAGTGGGTTGTCCACATCGGCGGCCAGCACCAGGTGCACCCGCTCCGGCAGCACCGGTGGGCCGGTCAGCCTGGCGCAGCGGGCCAGCGGGGCACCCCCGTCGGGCAGCGGCTCGCCCGCCTCGTCGAGGGGCTGGGCACCCAGTACCGCGAGCGCGCCGGCGCCACCGTCGGTGTTGGACGACCCGCCCAGCCCGACCACGATCCGGGTCACCTCGGGGTCGGCGGCCGCGGCGGCAATCAGCTCGCCGACGCCCCGGCTGCTCGCCGCCCTGGCCACCGCCGGCACGCGGCGCTCCCGGGGTACCAGGTGCAACCCACAGGCCTGCGCGACCTCCAGATAGGCGACCTCGCCGACCTTCAGCCAGTGCGCCGACACCGGCTTGCCCTCCAGCGGCCCGGTCACCTGCAGCGGGAACAGTTCGCCGCCGAGCACCGTACGCAGGACGTCGAGGAAGCCCGTACCACCGTCGGCGAGCGGCAGCTCCAACGTCTCGTCGGCCGGTGCCACCCGCCGCCAACCCTCGGCCATGGCGGCGGCCGCCTCGGTCGCTGAAAGGGTGCCGCCGTAGGAGTCCGGGGCGATCACAATGCGCACCCGCTGGACGCTACCGGGCGTGTCGAGCCGTATGGTTGACGACGTGAAGTTTCTGCGCCGCCGCAACTCCGACGACGCGGTCGGCACGGCGACCTCCGGCAACGGCACTGCCGCCGACGGCACGGACGCGTTCGGTCGACAGCACACCCCCGGCAAGGGCCGCCCCACCCCGAAGCGCCGCGACGCCGAGAGCAAGCGGCGTGGCCCCGCCCCGCCCCCGCCGAAGACGCAGCGTGAGGCCCAGAAGCTGGCCAGGCAGAACCGGGCCTCCCGGGCCGAGCGGCGCCAGGACGCGGCCAGCCGCCGGGCGCGGATGATGGCCGGCGACGAGCGCGCGCTGATGCCGCGCGACCGTGGCCCGGTCAAGGCCTACGTGCGGGACTTCGTGGACGCGCGCCGGCACCTGATCGGGCTGTTCATGCCGCTCGCCGCGCTGGTCTTCGTGTCGCTGATCCTGCCCATCCCGCGGCTGCAGAGCATGGTCAGCCTGTTCTGCATGGCGATGCTCGCGGCGATCCTGCTGGAGGGCGTGCTGCTCGGCCGCCGGGTGACCAAGGCGGCCCGCGAGAAGTTCCCGAAGGAACAGGTCAGCGGCATGTCCGTCGGGTGGTACGCGTTCAGCCGGGCCAGCCAGCTGCGCAAGCTGCGGGTGCCCAAACCACGCGTGAAGATCGGCGCCTCGATCTGACCGGCGCCTCGGTCTGGCCGAGGCACCGGTCCGTTTCGCCGTGCCGGACCGGGCGGACCGGGCGTAGGGTCCGCGATCGTGGAATTCCGTCGCCTCGGCCGCAGTGGCCTGACCGTCAGCGCAATCTCCTACGGAAACTGGATCACCCACGGCGGCCAGGTCGCCGAGGACCAGGCAGTGGCCTGCGTGCGGGCCGCCCTCGATGCCGGCATCACCACCTTCGACACCGCCGACGTCTACTCCGGCACCCGGGCCGAGTCGGTGCTCGGCCGGGCACTCGCCGGGCAGCGCCGGGAAGGCCTGGAGATCTTCACCAAGGTGTTCTTCCCGACCGGCCCGGGGCAGAACGACCACGGCCTCGGCCGCAAGCACATCACCGAGTCGATCCACAACTCGCTGCGCCGCCTCGGCACCGACTACCTGGACCTCTACCAGGCCCACCGCTACGACCACAGCACCCCGCTGGAGGAGACGATGTCGGCGTTCGCCGACCTCGTGCACAGCGGCAAGGTGCTCTATCTCGGCGTCTCCGAGTGGAACCCGGAACAGCTCGCGGCGGCCGCCGAGCTGGCCCGCGAGCTGCGGGTTCCCCTGGTGTCGAACCAGCCGCAGTACTCCATGCTGTGGCGGGTCATCGAGCCGGCCGTGGTGCCCGCCTGCGAGCGGGAGGGCATCTCGCAGATCGTCTGGTCCCCGATCGCGCAGGGCGTGCTGACCGGCAAGTACCAGCCCGGCGCCGAGCCACCGGCCGGCTCGCGGGCAACCGACCAGGTCGCCGGTGGCGCCGAGATGATCTCCCGCTGGCTGCGCGACGACGTGCTGAGCAGGGTCCAGGAGCTGCGCCCGCTGGCCGCCGAGGCCGGGCTGAGCATGGCCGCGTTCGCCGTCGCCTGGGTGCTCCAGAACAAGAACGTGGCCTCCGCCATCGTCGGCGCCACCCGCCCGGAGCAGATCGAGGACAACGTCACCGCCGCCGGCGTCACCCTCGACCCGGAGCTGCTGCACCAGGTCGACAAGGTGCTCGGCAACGTCGTGGAGCGCGACCCGGAGAAGGTCACCGGCTGAGCCCCGGCCGCCAGGTCGGCGGGCCGGCGCGAAACTGTCGGACCCGCCTGCCAGGCTGTCGCCATGCACCCCGCCCTCCCGCACAGCACTCCGCTGGTCACGCTGGCCGCCGCCCGGCCGTTCGACCTGTCCCTGTCGCTGCGCGCCATGGCCGGCTTCGCCCCGTGCGCCGGCGAGCAGCGGATCTTCGGATCCCTGGTGCGCAAGGCGTTCTCGCTGGCGGACGGCCGGGCGGTGGTCGCCGAGGTCGCCCCGGCCGAGCGCGGCGTCTCGCTGGTGCTGCACAGTGCCGACGAGCTGTCCGGGGCGGAGCGGCACCAGGTGGAGGTCGCGGCCGGGCGATGGCTGTCCCTCGCCGACGATCCCGCCCCCTTCCTCGCGGCCGCCGGTGCCGATCCGGCGATGGCCCCGGTGCTCGCCGAGACGGAAGGGCTGCACCAGCTGCGGTTCGCCAGCGTGGCCGAGGGCGCGTGCTACTTCGTGCTCGCCCAGCGCACCTCGCAGGCCCAGGCCGGCGGTCGCAAGCGCCGGCTGGCCAGGGTGTACGGCTCGGCGCTCGAGCTGGGCGGGATCACCTACCGGGCATTCCCCACGCTGGACCGGTTGGCCGGGCTGAGCGTCGGCGAGCTCGCCCCGTTCACGGCGAACCTGCGCCAGTCCGAGTACCTGGCCGCCGTGCTGGGCCGGTTGGCCAGCTGGCCGCTCGGCTGGGGCTACCGGGTCGCCACCGACGAACTGCTGGCGGAGCTGCGCGACATTCGGGGCGTCGGCGAGTTCACCGCCAGCGGGATCGCGCTGCGGGTGTTCGGCCGGCTCGACGTGGCCCCGGCGGAGCTACCGGTGTTCACCAGGGCGATCGAGACGCTGTACGGCCCCGGTGTCTCGATGGCCGAGCTGGCCGCCCGGTACGGCGACCAGATCGGGCTGTGGGGCTACCACGTACGCACCGGGCTCGGCTGGGTCGAGGACGGCTCGGCCGGGCGGGCGGAGGCCTGGTCGGTCGAATCGGGCGGCGCGGCGGTCAGGCCTGCTCGTGCAGGCTCATCGGCCCGTACACCTGCGCCGCACCGTCGAGCAGGGTGACGGCGTGCACGCCCTCGTCCAGCAGCTCCGGCCAGACCTCGGTGAACCACGACTCGGCCTCGGCCTGGTCGGAGAACGTCTCGTCCGGGCCGGTGGTCTCCGCGCCCGCCTCGTCCAGGTAACGCCAACGGAAGGTCACGGGGCCGGACGGTAGCGTGCCCTGGTGCCCGATGCCGCGCGACGCACCCTGGTTCTCGGAGGCACCCGGTCCGGCAAGTCGGCGCATGCCGAAGGCCTGCTGCCGGCCGACTCGCCCGTCCGCTACCTGGCCACCGGGCGGCGCAGGCCGGACGACCCGGAGTGGACGGCCCGGATCGACGCCCACCGGTCCCGGCGACCGACCGGGTGGCGGACCGTGGAGACCTCCGACCTGGTCGGCGAGCTGGGCCGCTCCGTGGGGTCGGCGCTGCTGGTCGACGACCTGGCCACCTGGCTGACCGGGGTGCTCGACGACGCGGCCGCCTGGGACGGCGACGCCGAGGCGCTGGCGGTGGCCAGCGCCGAGGTCGACGCCCTGCTGCGGGCGGTGCCGAGCTGCCCGGCGCGGTTGGTGCTGGTGTCGGCGGAGGTCGGGCTCGGGGTGGTTCCGGCGACCCGGTCCGGCCGGCTGTTCCGCGACGAGCTCGGTGCGCTCAACGCGCGGCTGGCGCAGGTGTGCGACGAGGTGCTGCTGCTCGTCGCCGGTCTACCACTGCGGCTGCGCTGACCGGCCGAGGTTCGGGCGGGCGCTGGGTCGGATCGGTCGGGGCGGCCCCGGGTGCCGCGCCGATGGTCCCCTCGGCGATGCTGTCGTCCATGGTGGAGTTCCCGGCGATCGTGCCGCCCGATGACCTGATCGGCCAGCAGGCTCGGCTCAGGCACGCCCAGCTGACCAAACCCGCCGGCTCGCTCGGCCGGCTGGAGCAGGTCGGCGTGTGGTTGGCGGCCTGCCAGGGGCATTGCCCGCCCCGGCCGCTGGCCCGGCCCCGGGTCGTGGTGTTCGCCGGCGACCACGGCGTGGCCCGGCACGGGGTGTCCGCGTACCCGCCCGAGGTCACCGGCCAGATGGTGGTGAACTTCCTGGCCGGCGGCGCGGCCGTGAACGTGCTCGCCGCGGTGGCCGGTGCGACCGTGCGCGTGGCCGACCTCGCGGTCGACTCCCCCGGCGCCGCGCCCGATGACGCCGGGTCCGCCCTGCCGGTCCAGGTGACCAGGCACAAGGTGCGCCGCTCCAGCGGCCGGATCGACATCGAGGACGCGCTGACCCAGGACGAGGTCGAGGCGGCCATCGCGGCCGGCCGGGCGATCGCCGACGAGGAGGTCGACAGCGGCGCCGACCTGCTCATCGCCGGTGACATGGGCATCGGCAACACCACGCCGGCCGCGGTCCTGGTCGCCGCGCTGACCGGGGCCGAGCCGGTCGCGGTGGTCGGTCGGGGCACCGGGGTGGACGACGCGGGCTGGATGCGCAAGGCGGCCGCGATCCGGGACGCACTGCGCCGCGGCCGCCCGGTGCGCCGCGAACCGGTCGCACTGCTGCGCACCGTCGGCGGCGCCGACCTGGCGGCCATGGCCGGCTTCCTGGCCCAGGCCGCCGCGCGCCGTACCCCGGTGCTGCTGGACGGCATGGTGGTGGGCGCGGCGGCGCTGGTCGCCGAGGAGCTCGCACCGGGTGCGCGAGCCTGGTGGCTGGCCGGGCACCGCTCGGTGGAGCCGGCACACACGCTGCTGCTCGAACACCTCGGGCTGGAGCCGCTGCTGGACCTCGGCATGCGGCTCGGCGAGGGCTCCGGTGCGCTCGCCGCGCTGCCGCTGGTGCTGATGGCCGGCCGAGTGCTGGCCGAGATGGCCACGTTCGCCGACGCCGGCGTGAGCGAAGCCCCCGCCGCCGACGCCGCCGATGAGGCAACCGCTGGTGGGGAGAGTGCCGACGGCGGCACCACCGGTGAGGATGTCAGGAACCCGGACCGCGCGGCTTCGGGCCCCGCCGAACAGGTCTCCGGCTGACCGGTGGACGGCTTGCGGCTGGCGCTGAGCTGGCTCACCGTGCTGCCGGTGCGCGGGCCGGCCGAGGTGGACCGCCGGGTGGCCGCCGCGGCGATCCGGTGGGCGCCCGTGCCGGGCCTGCTGCTCGGTGGGGCTTCGGCCGCGCTGCTGTACGGGCTGGTCGCGCTCGGGGTGCCGCCGTTGCTGGCCGCGCTGCTGGCACTGGCCGGCACGGCGCTGGGCACCCGGGGCATGCACCTCGACGGGCTGGCCGACACGGCCGACGGGTTGGGTTGCTACGGGCCGCCGGAGCGCGCGTTGGCGGTGATGCGGGACGGCGGTGCCGGGCCGTTCGCCGTGGTCACGCTCGTGCTGGTGATCGGGTTGCAGGCGGGCGCGCTGGCCCAGCTGGCGGTCGAGCCGGACCGCTGGCCGGCGGTGCTGATCGCCGCGGTGGCCGGCCGCTGCGCGTTCGGGTGGTGCTGCCGGCGCGGGGTGCCGGCGGCGCGACCGGACGGCCTCGGCGCACTGGTCGCCGGGACGCAGCCGTGGGCGGTGGGGGCGCTCGGTGCGGTCGCGCTGGCCGCCGTCGCGGTCACCGCGGTGCCGACCCGCCCGTGGCAGGGACCACTCGGACTCCTGCTGGCCGCCGCGCTGGTGGTCGCGCTGTCGGGGCACACCCGGCGTCGGTTCGGCGGCGTGACCGGGGACGTCCTGGGCGCCGCTACCGAACTGGCCGCGACCGCCGTCCTCCTCACCGCCGCCACGGCCTAACCGCACACACCGCCCCCAGCGGCCACACACGCCGTCCAGCGGCCACACACGGCGTCCAGCGGGCCCGCACACAACGACCGGACGACACACACGAGCTAGAACACGTGTGCCGCGTCCACACCCCGTGTGTCAGCCTCGCGCACGCCAGCCTCACGCACGCCGGCCACGCCGACCCCGGCCACTCCGACCGGCGGTGTGGCGGACGAGTCAGGCGCTGACGCGAGCTTGGGTCAGCGGCTGCATCCAGTGGTGCGGGTCGGGGCCGGTGCCGAGCTGGATGTCGGTGAGTAGCTGGCGCAGCCGGGTGGTGACCGGGCCGGGCGAGCCGTCGCCGACCTGGACGGCCCCGCCGGTGTGCTTCACCCCGCTGATCGGGCTGACCACCACGGCGGTGCCGGAGCCGAACACCTCGGTGATCGCGCCGGACGCGGCACCCTCCAGCCACTCCTGGCCGGACACCTGGCGCTCGGTGACCCGGTAGCCCAGCTCCCGGGCCAGCACCAAAATCGAGTCCCGGGTGATGCCGGCCAGGATGCTGCCGGACAGCTCGGGGGTGACCAGCTCGGCCTGGTCGCCGGAGCCGTAGACGAAGAACAGGTTGTTGCTGCCCATCTCCTCGATCCAGCGGCGTTCGGCGGCGTCCAGGTAGGCGACCTGGGCGCAGCCGTTCTCGGCGGCGTGCCTCTGCGGCAGCAGCGAGGCGGCGTAGTTGCCGCCGGCCTTGGCGGCGCCGGTGCCGCCCGGCGAGGCGCGGGTGTAGTCGGTGGCCAGCCACACGTCGACCGGCTTGAGCCCGCCGGCGAAGTACGGCCCGGCCGGCGACGCGATCAGCAGGTACAGGTACTCCGCGGCAGGCCGCACCCCGAGGCCGACCTCGGTGGCGATCAGGAACGGCCGCAGGTACAGCGAGTCCTCCCCGCCGGCGGCCGGCACCCACGCCTCGTCGACGCGGACCAGCTGGCGCAGCGACTCCAGGAACAGCTCCTCGGGCACCGGCGGCATGGCCAGCCGGGTCGCCGAGACCTGGAACCGCGTCGCGTTGGCGTCGGCCCGGAACGAGGCCACCGAGCCGTCGGGCTGGCGGTAGGCCTTGAGCCCCTCGAAGATCTCCTGCCCGTAGTGGAAGACCATCGCCGCCGGGTCCATCGTCAGCGGCCCGTACGGCAGTACCTTCGGGTCGTGCCAGCCCTGCTCGTCGGTCCACCGGACGGTCACCATGTGATCGGTGAAGAACCGTCCGAACCCGGGGTCGGCCAGGATCTCCGCGCGGCGCTCCGCCGTGGCGGGCGCGGGGTTCGACGTGTGGGCGAAGGAGGGCAGCGGCCTGGAACTCATACGTGCACGGTAGTCGCCGAAGCAACTCCGATGGTTGGACCTCCCACTTCATGGACACTTTGGTGGTATTCGGAGGCCAAGGTGACCAGTTCGGCCTTGGTAACACCTGCTACCAGCCAGTACGGCCGGACGGAGTAGCGATTTTCACAACTTGGACCTGTGCGAATACCCCCTCCGTCACGGAGAATGCGAGTTGTCAAGGCAACTTTGGTTGGTGGAGGTCGGCGCTGTGCCGGAGAGCGGTTCCGTTCGGGGCTTCAGCATCGGCCTGGCCGCGCTGGTGGAAGACCTCGGCATCGAGCAGTCGCCGAGGGGGTGGGCCGGGTCGTCGTCCGACCTGGCCAGGGCCGCCCGCCTGAAGCAGACGCTGGCCGTGCAGCAGGCGCGCGCCGGAGCCCTGGAGGAGGCCTGTGACAGCGTCGCCGGCGTGGTCCGGATCTACCGCCGGCTGGCCACCAACCAACCCGCCCGCTACCACTCCGAGCTGGCCCTGGCGCTGACCGCCTGGGGGCTGTGGTCGTCCCGGCTGGCCCGGCGCGAGCCCGCCGCCGCCGCGCTGTCCGACGCCGTGGAGCTGTACCGCGAGATGCTGGCCACGCACGGTCGGCTGCGGGTGATGCAGCGGATCCGGCTGCGGGTGGGCATGGCCGTGGCGCTGAGCAACCTCGGGTTGGCCCGGTCGGACCTCGGCGAGCATGAGGCGGCGACGGCGGCGGCCGAGGAGTCGATCCTGACGCTGCGCCGGCTGCACGCCCACAACGCGCTGTACCGGATGCTGGCCCGGAGCAACCCGGTCGGTTTCGAGCACTGCCTGGCCGCCGCGCTGAACAACTTCGGGCTCGTGCTCGCCGCCCGCGGCAACCTGGAGCAGGCCTGCGAGCTCGCGGTACAGACCACGGAGAGCTACCGCCGCCTGGCCGGCCTCGCCCCGGTGGTGTTCGAGTCGGAGCTGGCCCGCGCGCTGCACAACCTGGGGCTGGCCGCCGCCGAGGTCGGCCGGCTGGACACCGCGCTGGCCGCCACCCAGGAGTCCGTCTACCTGCACCGCTTCCTGGCCCCGGCCGACCCGGTCGGGCACCGCCAGTACCTCGGCCAGGCGCTGTGCGCGTTCGCCAGCGTGCGGGCGGCGTGCGGCCGGGACCTGGCCGAGGCGCTGACCGCCGCCGAGGAGGCCGTCACGCTGCACGAGCAGCTCACGGCCGAGCAGCCGCACACCTTCAGCGGCGACCTGCACGCCGCCTACCGCACGGTGTCGCAGGTGCGCACCGCGCAGGCCCGGGAGTCCGCCGGCCCTCGGCGACCCGGCGCCACCGACCCGGACCCCGCGTCCTGACCCACTAGGGACCGGACCCGCCGGACCCGGACGCGCACCGCACCCAGGGGGCTCCTAGTCCCGGACGTGCGAGGGCACGAACGGCGGGGGCGCGACGACGCACTCCAGGGGCCGGCCGCGCACGTCCACGCTCACCGAGGCGCCCTTGTCCAGCTTCGCCGACGTGTCCAGCAGCGCGAGCGCGATACCCACCCGCAGGGTCGGGGAGAACGTGCCGGAGGTGGTCACGCCGACCGGCGCGCCGTCGGCCAGCACGGTCATCCCGGGCCGGGGCACGCCTCGGCCGGTGGCGACCAGCCCGGTGAGCCGGCGTCCCGGCCCGTCGCGGCGCTGCGCGACCAGCGCGTCCCGCCCCCAGAACTCCGGCTTGTCCCAGCCGACGGCCCAGCCGCAGCGGGCCTGTACCGGGCTGATCTCCGCGCTCAGGTCCTGGCCGTGCAGCGGGTAGCCCAGCTCGGTGCGCAGGGTGTCCCGGGCGCCCAGGCCGCAGGGCCGCCCGCCCTGGGCCCGCGCCGCCGAGAGCAACCGGTCCCACACCGAGGGCGCTGCGTCGGCGTCGAGCACCAGCTCGTAGCCGTGCTCGCCGGTGTACCCGGTCCGGCAGACGCGCACGGGGCCGCCGCCCGCGAGCACCTGGGTGGCCAGCCCGGCGGACTCGCAGGACACGTCCTGGAACGCCATGTAGCCCAGCTCGGTGGGCAGCCCGACCGCCGCGAGCACCGCCGCCGAGCGCGGGCCCTGGACGGCGAGCACCGCGAGCTCGGCGTGCCGGTTGGTGACCTGGATGCCGTCCGGGGCGGCGGCGGCCAGCCGGCCGAGCACCTCGGCGGCGTTCGCAGCGTTCGGCATCAGCAGCAGCTCGTCGTCGCGCACCCGGTAGACGATCAGGTCGTCGAGCACGCCGCCGTCCTCGGCGCAGCACAGCGTGTACTGCGCCTGGCCGTCGCCGATCCGGCCGAGGTCGTTGGTCAGGCAGCGGTTGACGAAGTCCACGGCGCCGGGGCCGGTGATCGTGGCGGTGCCCAGGTGGCTGACGTCGAAGACGCCGACCGCCTCGCGCACCGCGGTGTGCTCCGCGAGCACGCCGCCGTCGGGGTACGAGATCGGCATCGTCCAGCCGCCGAACGGGCCGAGCACCGCGCCCAGCTCGACGTGCCTTTCGTGTAGCGGACTGTGTCGGAGATCCGTGTCGGAGGAGGTCACCGCGGGCACGCTACCCGCCATTGCCCCCGTCTGGCGCCAACCCGGTGACGCCGCCGTCCGCACCGGGGCCGCCGTCCGCGCCGGCCGGCGCCGCTCCCCCGTCCCCGCCGGCCAGCGCCAGGCCGGCATCGGCGGGCAGCGGGCCGCCCACCGGCCCGACGACCTCGGTGCCGGCCGGGGCGCCGAGGCCCAGCCCGCCGAACACGACCCCCCCGGCCAGCGCGCCGGCGAGACCGCCGGCGAGACCGCCACCGACAGCGCCGCCGAGGCCACCCACGGTGCCGTCCGCGCTGCCGTGTGCCCCGCCGGCCTCAGCGCAGCAGTCGGCCGCCGGCGGCTCGGGCGCCGGGGCCCGCCGGGAGACGAACGTGCTGGCCAAGCAGCCGATCAGGAGCACGGCGGCGGTGATCAGTACCTCGGTGCGCGGCAGCAGCACGGCCAGCCCGAGGCAGAGCCCCGCCCCGATCCCCGCGCGCCAGGCCGGCCAGCGCCGACCGGTGCCGGGCAACCGCAGCGCGGCCAGGTTGACCACCGCGTAGTACACGAGCACGGCACAGGCGGACAGCGCCACGGCCGCGACCGCGCCGAGCAGGGCGGCGATCAGCGCCGCGACGACGACCGCGGCCAGGTCGGCGAACCAGGGCCGGCCCCGGCCACCGACCGGGCCGAGCCAGCGGGGCAGGTCGCGGTGCCCGGCCATGGCGACCGTGGTCCGGCCGACCCCGGCGAGCAGCCCGAACAGCGCGCACGCGGTGGCGGCCGCCGCGCAGACGCGGACGAGCGCGCCGACCGAGGCGGCGTCGATGCCGCCGACCGCGGCCGCCAGCGGCGCCATCTCCAGGCTGAGCCGGGCGATGCCCAGGGTGTGCAGCAGCGCGGCGGCCAGCACGAGGTAGAGCAGCAGCGAGATGAGCAGCAGCACGGCGATCGCCAGCCGCCGCCGGGGCGCCGCACCGGCCCGGTCGTCCGGGGCGCAGCTCGCCGACCGGGGGGCGCTCAGCCAGCTCGGCCACCAGCCCGGCAACCAGGCCGGCGGCTTCGACGGCCGCGCGGACCGGCCGAGCCCCCTGGCCGCCGGCCGGTTGGCCGGCATGGCGGCCGCGAACCCCGCGAACGCGAAGAAGACCAGCCCGGCGGCGCCCAGTACACCGAGCGGGCCGACCGGGTAGCTCACGTGGGCCGCATCCTCGGCGGGCACCGGCAGCCCGCCGCTGGTCACACCGCCGGAAGTCACCCCGCCGGGGGTCAGGCCGCCTGGGGCAGTGCCGCCCATCGCGTTCTCGGCCATCCCGGTCACCGACCAGTCCGCCGGCAGGTGCCGGGTCAGCCCGACGAGCACGACGACGGCGAGCACGGCCAGCACTCCGGGCACCAGGAACCAGGCGCCGCGCACCGTCCAGCGCAGCCCCGCCGCGTTGAGTCCGCCGGCCACCACGATCACCGGCAGGGCCACGCAGACGGGGTTGGCGGGCAGTACGTAGGCGCCGAAGACCAGCCCGGCGGCGGCCGCGGCGGCGGTCTGGCCCAGCAGCGCCGCCACCCCGGCGAGGCGGCCCAGCCACGGCGCCAATCGCTCGCGCCCGTACCGGTAGCCCGCGCCGGGACCCGGGTGCGCGTCAGCCAGGTCGGCCTCGGCGAACGCGCTCACGGCCGCAACCGCCCCCGCCACCACGATGGCCAGCGGCAGCCAGCCACCCGCCAGCGCGGCCGCCGGGGCGAACACGATGAAGACGCCGGTGCCCAGGATCGCCGCGAGCCCGAGCACGACGGCATCGGCCGATGCGCGTCGGGACAACGGGTCTGCGGGCATCTCTTCAGCCTCGCATCGGACATCGCCCGTTCGGACGCACGCCGGTGTCATTAGCATTTCAAACAGGAGTCGATCCGCAACGCCGCACCGGATCGCCGCCCGGTCCGTCCCGACGGCCGGTCGGAGCAACACCGTTGAACCGTGTCCAGTTCTGTTCCACCGCCGCACCCAGAGGAGTCACGTGAGCGCCCCCGAATTCAGCTTGGTCACCGGATCCGCCGCGACCGCCGAGGCCGATGCGCTGGTCGTCGGGCTGCGCACCGGCGACGACGGGCCGGTACTGGCCGGCGGCGCCGAGGATGTGGCCGCCGCCTTCGGCGAGGACGGCTCGTTGGTCGAGCTGCTCGCGCTGGCCGGCGCGTCCGGCAAGGCCGACGAGGTCGTGAAGCTGCCGAGCCGGGGCGCGGTCGCGGCCCCCCTGCTGGTCGGGGTCGGGCTGGGCGGCACCAATAGCACCGCCAGTGGCACCACGGCCGACAGCGCCGCGGCCGAGCAGGTCCGACGGGCCTCCGGGGCGGCCGCGCGGGCCCTGGCCGGCACCGGGCGCGTGGTCAGCACCCTGTCCCGGCTGGACCTGGCGGCGGCCGCCGAGGGCAGCCTGCTCGGCGCCTACGCGTTCACCCAGTACAAGAGCAACGGCGCCGGCAAAGCCCCGGTGGCCGAGTTCGGCCTGCTCAGCGACAAGGCCGACGACGCGGACACGGCGACGCTAGCCCGCGCGGTTGCCGTCGCGAGCGCCGTGACCACGGCTCGGAACCTGATCAACACGCCGCCGAACGACCTGTTCCCCGGCAGCTTCGCCGACCGGGCCGCCGACATCGGCGCGGGTGCCGGGCTGGAGGTCGAGGTGCTCGACGAGCGCCAGCTGGCCGAGGGCGGCTACGGCGGCGTGCTGGGGGTCGGCGTCGGCTCGTCCCGGCCGCCCCGGCTGGTCCGGCTGCGCTGGTCGGGCGGCGACGCGCCCCGCGCCTCGGTCGCGCTGGTCGGCAAGGGCATCACGTTCGACACCGGCGGTATCTCGATCAAGCCGGCGGCCAATATGGACCACATGACCTCGGACATGTCCGGGGCCGCCGCGGTGATCGCCACGGTCGCGCTGGCCGCCGAGCTGAAGCTGCCGATCACCGTGACCGCGACGGTGCCGATGGCGGAGAACATGCCGTCGGCCACCGCCTACCGCCCCGGCGACGTGCTGACCATGTACGGCGGCAAGACCGTCGAGGTGCTCAACACCGACGCCGAGGGCCGGCTGATCCTGGCCGACGCGATCGTCCGGGCCGCCGAGGACTCCCCCGACTACCTGATCGAGACGTCTACCCTGACCGGCGCCCAGGTGGTCGCACTCGGCAACCGCACCGCCGGGGTGATGGGCAGCGACGAGTTCCGCGACCGGGTGGCCAGGCACGCGCAGGCCACCGGTGAGGGCGGCTGGGCGATGCCGCTGCCCGAGGAGCTGCGTGGCGACCTGGACTCCCGGCTGGCCGACCTCGCCAACGTGACCGGCCACCGCTGGGGCGGCATGCTGTCGGCCGGGCTGTTCCTGCGCGAGTTCGTCGCCGAGGGGCTGCCCTGGGTGCACATCGACATCGCCGGCCCGTCCTTCAACACCGGCGGCCCCTGGGGCTACACCGCCAAGGGCGGCACGGGGGTGCCGGTCCGCACCCTGGCCGCCGTGCTGACCGACATCGCGGAGAACGGCTGAGAAATCGGGTGAGCGCGTGGAGCGGCGCGCCGTAGCGTCGCCCCATGGCGCGCACCCACCAGTACGCCGTCGAGGTCACCTGGACGGGCAACACCGGTACCGGCACGTCCGGCTACCGGGACTTCAGCCGCGACCACGAGGTCTCGGCGCCCGGCAAGCCGACGTTGCCCGGTTCCTCGGACCCGGCGTTCCGGGGGGACCCGGCCCGGTACAACCCGGAGGAGCTGCTGGTCGGGGCACTGGCGCAGTGCCACCTGCTGTGGTTCCTGCACCTGGCGGCCAGTGCCGGGGTGGTCGTGACCAGCTACACCGACCACCCCGAGGGCACCATGGCCGAGCAGGCCGACGGCGGCGGCGAGTTCACCGAGGTGGTGCTGCGCCCGACGGTGACGGTCACCGAGCCGGGCATGGTCGCGGCGGTACCTGAGCTGCACGAGCGGGCCCACCGGATGTGCTTCATCGCCCGCTCGGTGAACTTCCCGGTCCGCCACGAGCCGAGCACCAGCGCGGCGGGGTAGCGCACCGCTCAGGGCGCGCCGAGCTCGCGGCGGCGGTCCCGGTCCCGCAGGACGCGCTGTCGGGCGTCGTAGTCGCGCATCCGCTGCGGGTAGCCGAGCAGCTGCACGTCGTAGATCGGGATGCCCAGCGAGCGGGCCAGCTTGCGCGCGGCGCTGGGGCCGTCCACCCGGCGCCGGGTCCACTCGCCGTCCTTGGCCACCAGGAGCACGGTCGTCTCGGTCACCATGGTGCGGGGTTCCACGAACGCCTCGACCCCGACCCGGGCCCTGGTCCAGGCCATGAGGTGCGCACTGTCCCCGGCGCTGGCGGTCCGCCGAACTCCGCCGCCGGCGGCGCCTCCCCGCATTCGATCCCACAGGCTCATCCGCGCACCATCCGCGATCTTGTCCGATAGAGCTGATGTTGGTGCAACGTTCCGGACGCGCCGTTTTCTCCCGGCGCCGCATTGGTGACAAGATGGCCGGGAACCTGCCCGCGATTCAGGGAGAACGACGTGGCCGACAGCACCGCCGACCTGGTGATCCTCGGAGGCGGATCGGGCGGGTACGCCTGCGCGCTGCGCGCGGCCGAACTCGGCCTCTCCGTGGTCCTGGTCGAGAAGGACAAGCTCGGGGGCACCTGCCTGCACCGGGGCTGCATCCCCACCAAGGCGCTGTTGCACGCCGCCGAGGTTGCCGACGCGGCCCGCGAGGGCGACCAGATCGGCGTCAAGAGCTCGCTGGCCGGGATCGACATGGCCGGCGTGAACAGCTACAAGGACGGCGTGATCAGCCGGCTCTACAAGGGCCTGCAGGGGCTGGTCAGCTCACGCGGCATCACCTACGTCGAGGGCAGCGGCACGTTCGTCGGCCCGAACGTCGTCGAGGTAGACGGCCAGCGCTACACCGGCCGGCACGTCGTGCTGGCCACCGGCAGCTATGCGAAGAGCCTGCCCGGCCTCGAGATCGGCGGTCGGATCATCACCAGCGACCAGGCGCTCACCCTGGACCACGTGCCGGACCGGGTCGTGGTGCTCGGCGGCGGGGTGATCGGCGTGGAGTTCGCCAGTGTGTGGCGCAGCTTCGGCGCCCAGGTCACCGTGGTCGAGGCGCTGCCCCGGCTGGTGCCGAACGAGGACGAGTTCGCCTCCAAGCAGCTGGAGCGCGCCTTCCGCCGCCGCAAGATCACCGCGAAGACCGGGGTCAAGTTCACCGGCGCCAAGCAGACCGACGACGGCGTGACGGTGACCCTGGAGTCCGGCGAGTCGCTGGAGGCGGACCTGCTGCTGGTCGCGGTCGGCCGGGGCCCGAACACGGCCGGCCACGGCTACGAGGAGGCCGGGGTGACCATGGACCGAGGGTTCGTGATCACCGACGACCGGTGGCGCACCAACCTGCCCGGGGTGTACGCGGTCGGCGACATCGTGCCCGGCCTGCAGCTCGCCCACCGAGGCTTCCAGCAGGGCATCTTCGTCGCGGAGGACATCGCGGGGCTGAACCCGGCGGTGTTCGAGGACGCCGGTATCCCGAGGGTCACCTACTGCGAGCCGGAGGTCGCCTCGGTCGGGCTCACCGAGGCCCAGGCCAAGGAGCGCTACGGCGAGGTGCAGACCCTGACCTACGACCTGGCCGGCAACGGCAAGAGCCAGATCTTGCGCACCTCCGGCGCGGTCAAGCTGGTCAAGGCGGGCGCCCAGGGCACCCCCGGCCCCGTGGTCGGGGTGCACATGGTCGGCGCCCGCGTCGGCGAGCTGATCGGCGAGGCCCAGCTGATCTACAACTGGGACGCCCACGCCGAGGACGTCGCACCCCTGATCCACGCACACCCGACCCAGACCGAGGCTCTCGGCGAGGCGCACCTCGCGCTCGCCGGCAAGCCGCTGCACACCCACGGCTAACCGGTCAGCCGGCATCCCGCCAACCCCGGCAACCGTGCACACAGCGGCACAGACCAACGAGGAGTCAGAAGCAACCATGGCCTTCTCCGTCCAGATGCCCGCGCTCGGCGAGAGCGTGACCGAGGGCACCGTGACCCGCTGGCTCAAGCAGGAGGGCGACCACGTCGACGTCGACGAGCCGTTGCTCGAGGTCTCCACCGACAAGGTCGACACGGAGATCCCGTCCCCGGCCGCCGGCACACTCGAGCGCATCGTGGTGGCCGAGGACGAGACCGTCGACGTCGGCGCGGAGCTGGCGGTGATCAGCGACGGGTCCAGCGGTGCCGGGTCCGGCGGTGGCTCCGGCGGCGAGCAGGCCGCCCCGGCCGAGCAGCCCGCCGAGGCCAGCGCCCCGGCCGAGGAGCCCGAACCGGCCGCCGAACCCGAACCCGAACCGGCCGCCGCCCAGGCGGCCTCGGCCGACTCCAGCTCCGGCTCGGGCGGCGGCACGGCGGTGACCATGCCGGCGCTCGGCGAGAGCGTCACCGAGGGCGTGGTGACCCGCTGGCTCAAGCAGGTCGGCGACCACGTCGACGTCGACGAGCCGCTGCTCGAGGTCTCCACCGACAAGGTCGACACCGAGATCCCGTCCCCGGTGGCCGGCACCCTGCTGGAGATCACCGCCGGTGAGGACGAGACCGTCGAGGTCGGCGGCCAGCTGGCCCTGATCGGCGCCGTCGGCGCGGCGGGCAGCCCGGCCCCGGCGGAGCCGAAGCCGGAACCGAAGGCCGAGCCGGCCGCTTCCGGCGGCGACTCGGGCGGCGGGTCCCCGTGGCGCGAGCCGGAGCAGCGCGCCTCGGCGCCCGCCGCGAGTGCCTCGGCCGTGTCCGCGCCGGAGGCCGAGCCGGCCGCCGACACGAACGGCTCCGGACCGGACGGCGACGCCAACGGCATCCCGTACGTCACGCCGCTGGTGCGCAAGCTGGCCGCCGAGCACGGGGTCGATCTGACCTCGGTGCACGGCACCGGCGTCGGCGGCCGGATCCGCAAGCAGGACGTGCTGGCGGCGGCCAAGCCCGCGGCGCCGGCCGCCCAGCCGGCCACACCGGCAGCGGTCGCCGCCGGTGGTGCGGCCGCCGGGGTGGCCGTGGCCAGCGCCGCGCCCGCCGCTGGCGAGCCGTCCGCCGAGGCCGCCGCTCAGCTGCGCGGCACCACCCAGAAGCTGACCCGGCTGCGCGGCGTGATCGCGGAGCGCATGGTGGAGTCGCTGCAGGTGTCGGCCCAGCTCACCGCGGTGGTCGAGGTGGACGTCACGCGGGTGGCCCAGCTGCGCCAGCGGGCCAAGGCCGCGTTCCAGGCGCGCGAGGGCGCGAAGCTGACGTTCCTGCCCTTCTTCGTCAAGGCGACCGTCGACGCGCTGAAGCTGTTCCCGCAGCTCAACGCGTCCGTCGACGTCCAGGCCAAGCAGGTCAAGTACCACGACGCCGAGCACATCGGCATCGCGGTGGACACCGAGAAGGGCCTGATCGTCCCGGTGCTGCACAACGCCGGCGACCTGAACCTGGCCGGCCTGGCCAGGGGCATCGCCGACCTCGCGCAGCGCACCCGGACCAACAAGATCAAGCCTGACGAGCTGTCCGGTGGCACCTTCACCATCAGCAACATCGGCTCGTTCGGCTCGCTGATCGACACGCCAATCATCAACCAGCCGCAGGTGGGCATCCTCGGCACCGGCGCGGTGGTGAAGCGGCCGGTGGTGATCACCGACGAGCTCGGCCAGGACAGCATCGCCATCCGGTCCATCGCCTCGCTGGTGCTGACCTACGACCACCGGCTGGTCGACGGCGCGGACGCGGGCCGGTTCCTGACCGCGATCAAGCGGCGGATCGAGACCGGCGCCTTCGAAGCCGAGGTCGGCCTGTAGCACCCACAGGGTCGTGAGTGGCGAGTGGTCCTATAGGACCACTCGCCACTCACGACTCCTGAGCTGGGCTTTTACGCTAGAGCAGGGCGTGGACGCGGTCCAGCCGGTCCAACCACCAGCGGGCACGGTCCGGGTCGGGATGGGCGTAGCGGTCCAGCAGCTCCGGGTCCGGCTCGGGTACCCGGGTCGGCACCGGCAGGTGGCCGTCCACCACCCGGGGCGAGTCAGCCAGCAGGTCGCCGGTCAGCAGGGACAGCGTGCCGAGTCCGCAGGCCAGCTCCAGGCCGGGCAGCGCGCCGGCCAGCGCGAGCTCGGCGGCGAGCCCGACCCCGGTCTCCAGCGCGGAGGAGACGACGCACGGCAGGCCGGCCTCCTCGGCCACCCGCAACGCCCGCCGCACGCCCCCCAGCGGGGTGCACTTGATCACCGCCAGGTCGGCGGCGCCGGCCAGCGCGACCCGGGTGGGGTCCTCGGCGCGGCGGATCGACTCGTCGGCGGCGATCGGCACTCCGACCCGGCGGCGCACCTCGACCAGCTCGGCCAGCTCCGCGCACGGCTGCTCGACGTACTGCAGCCCGCCAGCGGCCAGGTCCAGCGCCTCGATGTGGCGGACCGCCGTCGGCACGTCCCACACCGCGTTCGCGTCCACCCGGACCGCCCCGGCCGGGCCGAGCGCCGCCCGCACCGCCGCCACCCTGGCCCGGTCCTCGTCCAGCGAGTCGGCATGGTCGGCGACCTTGACCTTCGCGGTGGCGCAGCCGGATTCGACGACGATCCGCCTGGCCCGCTCCGGGTCGACAGCGGGCACCGTGACGTTCACCGGCACCCGGTCCCGCAGCGGCGCCGGCCAGCCCAGCGCGGCCTGCTCGACGGCGGTGGCCAGCCAGCCGGCGGCCTCGGCGTCGCCGTACTCGGGGAACGGGCAGAACTCCCCCCAGCCGGCCGGGCCAGGCAGCACGACACCCTCCCGCAGCAGGATCCCCCGGAACCTGGTCCGCAGCGGGATCGCGTACACCCGGGCGGCCGCGAAGTCGAGCTGGTCGGCCGCCGACCGGATCGCCGCCGCGTGGACAGCCGCGTGGTCCGGCTCGGCCGCCTCGGCACCGGTGGGGACCGGCGGGGCGGCGGTCATGATCGGTTCTGCCATGATCGGCTCAGCGTACCCGGTGGCGCCCGGCCAGCTCCCCGCTCGCGCCGACCGAAGCCCGGGTCGCCAGGGTCGCGGGCACCGGCCGAGGTGCCACCGGTGTGGCGCCGCGCCAGTGGCTGACCCCGAGGTCGCGCCGCCGGCGCCGGTACGCAACCATCACCGCATGCGCGTCATGATCGCCGGATCCTCCGGGCTCATCGGCACCAGCCTCGTCCCGCAGCTGCGGTACAGCGGGCACGAGGTACTGCGGCTGGTGCGCCGCGAGCCGAGGGCGCCCGACGAGCGCGGCTGGGACCCGCCGGCCGGGCGACTGCAGGATGGCGCATTGGACGGGGTCGACGCCGTGGTCAACCTCTGTGGCGTCGGGATCGGCGACCGCCGCTGGAGCGGGGCGCGCAAGCAGGCCATCAAGGACAGCCGGGTGGAGCCGACCGAGGTGCTGGCCGCCGCCGTGGCCGCGCGCGGGGTGCCCACCCTGGTCAACGCGTCCGGGATCAACTACTACGGCGACACCGGCGAGCGCCAGGTCGACGAGACCGCCCCGGTGGGCACCGGGTTCCTCGCCGAGGTGTGCCAGGACTGGGAGGCCGCGACCGCCGCCGCGCAGGCCGGCAGCCGGGTCGTGCGGCTGCGCACCGGCGCGGTCATCTCGCCGTCCGGGGGCATCCTCGGCCGGTTGCGACCGGTGTTCCGGCTGATGCTGGGCGGCCGGATCGGCACCGGGCGCCAGTACCTGCCGTGGATCTCGCTGGACGACGAGGTCGGCGCGATCACATTCCTGCTGGAGCACCCGGAGGTGGCGGGGCCGGTGAACCTCGTCGGGCCGGAGCCGGTGACGAACGCCCAGTTCACCGAGGCTCTCGGGCGCACACTGGGCCGGCCGACGGCGCTGCCGGTACCCGCCATCGCGCTGCGCGCCGTGCTGGGCGAGGCGGCCGAAGAGCTCGTGCTGACCGGCCCGCGCGCGGTGCCCACGGTGCTGGAGAACAACGGCTACCAGTTCCGGCACGCCACCGTGATCGAGGCGCTCGCGGCCGCCACCAGCCGCTGAACCGTCGGCGCAGGCTGGCATGACCCTCGGCGCGGCTCGCGGGACCACCGGCGCGGGCTCGCGTGACCACCGGCGCTCGCTGCCTCGGGGACGGCCGGCGTAACGTGACTGGCGTGACCGCCGCCGTGTCCTGCCGCGCCCGCACCGAACCAATCAGCCCGCTGCGCCGCGGCCTCGTCGACTACCGCATTGCCTGGGACGAGCAGCGCGCGCACGCAGCCGCCCGCGCCGAGGGCCCCGGCCCGGACGTGCTGATGCTGCTGGAACACCCGTCGGTGTACACGGCCGGCCGGCGCACGCTGGAGCACGAGAAGCCGACGGACGGTACGCCGGTGGTCGACGTCGACCGCGGCGGCAAGATCACCTGGCACGGTCCTGGGCAGCTGGTCGGGTACCCGATCGTCGGCCTCGCTGACCCGATCGACGTGGTCGACTACGTGCGGCGGCTGGAGGAGGCGCTGATCGCCGTGTGCGCCGGGCTGGGCGTGCCGGGCGGGCGGGTGGACGGCCGCAGCGGGGTGTGGCTGGCGGCGGACGGCGGCCGGCCGGAGCGCAAGATCGCCGCGATCGGGGTGCGGGTGCAGCGCGGGGTGACCCAGCACGGGTTCTCGCTCAACTGCGACCCGGACATGACCGAGTTCGACCGGATCGTGCCCTGCGGCATCACCGACGCCGGGGTCACCTCGCTGACCGCCGAGCTGGGCCGCCACATCGGGGTGGCCGACGTGCTCGACCAGGTCACCGCCGCGGTGCTGGACGCGCTGGACGGCGCCCTCCCGGTTCGCCCCCACCCGGTGACCGCCGCCCCCACCACCGCCCCCGGCCTCTCCCTGCACCTGCACCCCGCCCTCCGCTAACCGGCAGCAGCCGCCCCACCAGCAGCCGCCCCACCAGCAGCCGCCCCACCAGCAACCGCCCCACGTACAGCCGTCCCACTTGTCGTGCCTATTTCCCCCGACAAGACCCACTTGTCGTGCCTATTTCCAACGACAAGTCGGACGGGCGCGAGCGCGAGCTCCCGTGCCACGACAAGTCGAACGGGCGCGGGCGCGAGCTCCCATCCCACGACAGTCGGACGGGCGCGAGCGCGAGCTCCGGCGGATCAGCGGAGTTGGGGCTGGACCTCGGCGGCGATCAGCTCTACGTGGTCGAGGTCGGCGATGTCGAGCAGCTGGAGGTAGACGCGGTTGACGCCGGTGCGCTCGCGCCAGCTGCCGAGCCGGTCGACGACCTCGGCGGGGGTGCCGGCGAGGCCGGTCTCGCGCAGCTTCTCCAGGGGTTGCCCGGTGGCCAGGGCGCGCTGCGACAACTCGGCGTTGTCGCGGCCGACGGCGACGGTCAGCGCGGCGGACCGGCGGATCTCGGCGGGGTCCCGGCCGATCGCCGCGCAGGCCGAGCCGACGCGGTCGAACTGGACGGCGGCCGCGTCGATCGAGGCGAACGGCGTGTTGAACTCGTCGGCGAAGCGGGCGGCGAGCTCCGGGGTGCGCTTGGCCCCCATGCCACCGATGATCAGCGGCGGGCTGGGCTGCTGCACGGGCTTCGGCAGGGCCGGCGAGTCGGTGAGCTGGTAGTGCTTGCCGGCGAAGTGGTAGCGCTCCCCCGGCAGCGTGCGCCACAACCCGGTGACGATCTCGACCTGTTCCGCGTAGCGCTCGAAACGTTCGGCCAGCGACGGGAACGGGATGCCGTACGCGGCGTGCTCGGCCTCGTACCAGCCGCTGCCGAGGCCGAGCTCGACGCGGCCGCCGGACATCTGGTCCACCTGGGCGACCGCGATGGCCAGCGGGCCGGGCAGCCGGAACGTGCCGGCGGTGACCAGGGTGCCGAGCCGGATCGTGCTGGTGTCCCTGGCCAGCCCCGCGAGGGTGATCCAGGCGTCGGTCGGCCCGGGCTCGCCGGACACCTCGCCCATCTTCAGGTAGTGGTCGGACCGGAAGAACGCGTCGTAGCCGGCGTCCTCCGCGCTGCGCGCGACGCGCAACAGGTCGTCGTAGCTGGCGCCCTGCTGGGGCTCGGTGAAGATCCTGAGTTCCACGTCCGTCAGGCTACTGGCCGCAGGCCCTCCAGCAGCCGGGCGATCACCTGTTCGAACTCTGCCCGCACGCGCAGCGGGTCGTCGGCGATGCTCATCGCGGTGGCCGCGCCGGCCAGCGCCCCGGAGAGCGTCCTGGCCAGCGGGTCGAGCGGCAGTCGCTCGAGCTGCCCGGCGTCCATCAGCTTGGCCAGGAACGACCTGATCAGCCCGATCGAGTACCGCTCCTCGCACTCCCACCACTCGCCGAAGCCCAGCACGTGGGGCCCCTCCTGCCAGACCACCCGGCGGTAGGTCGGCTCCAGGCAGATGTCCAGGAAGGCGCGCAGCCCGGCCCGCGCCGCGTCCCACGGCGAGCCCGTCTCAGCCGCCCCGGCGCTGCGCAGCCGATCGTGCACCTGCCGCTCGATCTCCTCGAACGCCGCGATGAACAGCGCTTTCTTGCCGCCCGGGAAGTGGTGGTAGAGCGCGCCCTTGGTCACCCTGGCGGCCGAGGCGATGGCGTCCAGCGAGGTCTCCGCGTACCCGCTCTGGGCGAACATCTCCAGCGCGCTGGTCACCAAAGCGGCACGGGTGGTCTCGGAGTACTCCTCGCGGCGGGAGCGTCGAGCCATCGGGCGCCGCGACTTCGTCGTCGACATGACGCGGATCATATTACGTACCGCCGGTACGTACCGGTGGTATGTTTGTGTATGTCCGGTACGAACCCGATCCAGACGATACGGGAGACGGCCGGTCGGAAGACCTCGAAGGGGGTTAGGAACCATGACGTTCGCTCAGGCACGTACCAGCTACGCGGAGCTCAACGCGGTCCTCGACCAGGCCCGTCGCCCCTCCGCTCACCCCACCCCGGTGACCGACGCCCAGCTGCTCGGCCTGCAGCAGCGGTGGGCCACCGCGCTCTCCGCCCGGCTCGACGAGGCGATCGAGTTCGCCGACCTGGGACACGAGGTCGAGGCCGTCGCCACCGCGTGGCGCACGCTGGCCCGCGACCTCGACACCCTGCGCGCGGTGCTCGACGCCCACGAGGCCGGCTCGGCCCCGCTGGCGAAGGCCCAGCGCACCGAGTACCGGATGCTGGCCGTCGCGGCCGGACTGACCGGGCTCGACGCGCCGGCCGACGTGGCCGTCCAGGCCGGCCTGGCGTTCCGCGACCGGATCCGGTCCGGCAACGTCGAGCTCGCCCACGCAAGCTGAGCCCGGGCGGTCGCCGGACTCCACGGCCCAGGTGTGACGAGGCTCCCAGCCAAGCCCACCGTGGAGTTCGGCACCGTCGCGGCGCCGCACCCGACGCGTACAGTGGCGGCGTGACCGTGACGCCGGCGGGAGTGCAATCAGAGGGCCGCAAGCTACTTCGGCTGGAGGTCCGCAACGCCGAGACTCCGATCGAGTCGAAACCGCCGTGGATCCGTACCAGAGCGCGGATGGGCCCGCAGTTCACCGAGCTGAAGGCCCTGGTCCGCAAGGGCGGGCTGCACACGGTGTGCGAAGAGGCCGGCTGCCCCAACATCTACGAGTGCTGGGAAGACCGCGAGGCCACGTTCCTGATCGGCGGCGAGCAGTGCACCCGCCGGTGTGACTTCTGCCAGATCGACACCGGCAAGCCCGACCCGCTGGACCGCGACGAGCCGCGCCGGGTCGCCGAGTCGGTGCACACGATGGGCCTGCGCTACTCCACGATCACCGGAGTGGCCCGCGACGACCTGCCCGACGGCGGCGCCTGGCTCTACGCCGAGACGGTCAACCAGATCCACGCGCTTAACGCCGGCACCGGCGTCGAGCTGCTGATCCCGGACTTCAACTCCATCGACGAGCAGCTCGGCGAGGTGTTCGCGTCCCGCCCCGAGGTGCTCGCGCACAACCTGGAGACGGTGCCCCGCATCTTCAAGCGGATCCGGCCGGCGTTCCGCTACCAGCGCTCGCTGGACGTGCTCAGCAAGGCCCGCGCGGCCGGCCTGGTCACCAAGTCGAACCTGATCCTGGGCATGGGCGAAGAACCGGCCGAGGTCACCGCCGCGCTGCGCGACCTGCACGAGGCCGGCTGCGAGATCATCACGATCACCCAGTACCTGCGCCCGTCCAAGCGCCACCACCCGGTGGAGCGCTGGGTCAAGCCCGAGGAGTTCGTGGCGCACGCCGCCGATGCGGAGCAGATCGGTTTCTCCGGGGTGATGGCCGGACCGCTGGTCCGCTCGTCCTACCGGGCCGGCCGACTGTACGCGCAGGCGCTGCGCCACCGGGGCGAGGAACTGCCAGAAGCACTGGCTCATCTGGCCGCTGAGGGCCCCGCCGCGCAAGAAGCGGGTTCCCTGCTCGCCCGCTGATCTTCGTACGGCCTTATCCTGGAGGTATGGCCGCCCAGTCCTCATCGTCCAAAGCGAAAGCCAAGCCGGACAAGGCCGCTCGCGCGGAGGCAAAACGCGTCAAGCGGGCCGAGTCCCGGCAACGCCGCAAGCAGATCTTCCAAGCGTTCAACATGCAGCGCAAGCAGGACAAGCTGCTGATCCCGATCATGGTCGGGGCAGTCGTGTTGTGCACGGCGGTGGTCTTCGGGATCGGCCTGATCTTCTCGATGCAGTGGGTCGTGCTGCCGCTGGGGGTCGCGCTCGGCGTGCTGGCCGCCATCTTCATCTTCGGCCGGCGGATGCAGCGGTCGGTGTACGGACAGGCCGAGGGCCAGCCCGGCGCGGCCGGCTGGGCGCTGGACCAGATGCGCGGCCAGTGGCGGGTGGCGCAGGGCGTCGCCGGCACCACGCAGCTGGACGCGGTGCACCGGGTGATCGGTCGCCCCGGCGTGATGCTGATCGCCGAGGGCGCGCCGCACCGCACGAAGAACCTGCTCGCCCAGGAGAAGAAGCGCACCGCCCGGCTGATCGGCAACATCCCGATCTACGACATCGTGGTCGGCAACGACGAGGGCCAGGTGCCGCTGCGCAAGCTGCAGGCGCACCTGGCCAAGCTGCCGCGCAACATCACGCCGAAGCAGATGGACATCGTCGAGGGCCGGCTGACCGCGCTCGGCGCCCGGACCGCGGCCATGCCGAAGGGGCCACTGCCGCCCGGCGCCAAGATGCGCAGCGTGCAGCGCACGGTACGGCGCCGCTGAACCACGCTCGGCGACCTCCGCGCCGGCGGCCGAGGGGCCGCCGGCCGGTGGGCCGCCGGCCGGTGGGCCGCGCCCGGCCGGCGGTCGCCGCGAGCAGCACGCCGACCCCGCCCATGGCCAGCCCGACCAGCTCCGGCGTGGACAGCCCCCGGCCGAGCACGAGCCAGGTCAGCGCCGCGGTGACCACCGGGATCAGGAAGAACAAGGTGCCGACCCGGCTCGCCGCGCCGCGCCGCAACATCACGTTGAGCAGCAGGAACACCACGACCGAGTTCACCACCGCCATCCAGGCCAGCACCGCGCCGAAGGCCGGCCAGTTCGTCACGCGGGGATGCTCGAGCAGCAGGGTGGCGGCGCCCAGCACCGGCGCGCTGACCAGGAACTGCACGGCCGTACCGACGAGCACGTCGACCTCGCCGACGAACCGCTTCTGGTAGACGGTGCCGCCGCTCAGCCCGAGCAGGCCAACCCCCGCGCAGACCACGGCGACCGCCGAGTGGGACCACTGGTCGGACACCGCGACCAGCACCCCCAGCCCGCCCAGGCAGAAGCCCCACCACTGCCGGCGCAGCACCCGCTCGCCGAGCACGGGCGCCGCGAACAGCGCGATCAGCACCGGGTTCAGCCCCTGCACGAGCGCCACGACTCCACCGGGCAGCCCCTTGCCGATCGCGACGTAGGTGGCGCCGAACTGCAGCGCCTGGACCAGCAGGCCGCTCACCGCGACGTGCCCGAGCTGCCGGCCTCGGGGCCAGCGGGCGCGGCGCAGCTGCGCCAACCCGGTCAACAGCACACCGGCGACGGCGAACCGGGCGAAGGTCAGCAGCAGCGGCGGCGCCGCGCCGACCCCGATCACGGCGACCACGAAGGCGCTGCTCCAGAGCGCCACGAACAGCGGCCCCAGTACCGCGTGCAGCCCGCGCCGAACCGGCCGGCCGCCGGCGCCACCCGGAGTGGCCGCGGCGGGCGCTTCAACCAGCTCAACCTGGTCAGTCGGCTCAGCCAAGGCGGACCCCTCCGGTCATCGGGCTCCGCGTCTCCGCGTAACCAGTTAATAGGGTTACGACGGTAATGAGCTGGCCGGTAACCTGTCAATCTGGTTACGCTGGTGAGATGGGTTTCACCTTCTACTCCGGACACCCGGGACTCGACCTGGCCGGCACCGTCGGCCATCGGGACCGCGCGGACCGCTACGACCTGCTGGACGGGCCGGACGCGCTGCGCCGTTGGCTGTCGGCCGCCGGACTACTGGACGAGGTCCCCCCGGTCGACGCCGCCGAGCTGGCCGCCTCGGTCGCCCTGCGGGAGGTCATCTACCGGCTGGCCAGGGCGCACGCGCGGCACACCCCGGCGGACCCGGCCGACCGGGCGGCGCTCAACCTGGCCGCCGAGCCGGCGCCGATCCGGGTGCGGCTGCTTGACGACGGCCGGGTGACCCGCACCGGCGACCTGGCCTCGATACGGTCCACGCTGGCCAGGGCGACCGTCGAGCTGCTCGGCGGGCCGGCGGGCAACCAGCTCAAGGAGTGCGACAGCGAGCCGTGCACCCGGCTGTTCCTGGACTCGTCCCGGCGCGCCGCCCGCCGCTGGTGCGACATGCGCGAGTGCGGCAACCGCGCCAAGGCCGCCGCCTACCGGGGCCGCCACGCCCCCGCCTGAGCCTCGCGCGCACCCCGCAGGGACCTCGAGCTCACCCCCGACGGCCGGCGACGGTCAACGGCCTTATCGCGCACACAGCGACTCCGGCCCACACAGCGACTCGCGCCGACATACAGCGGCTGGCGCCCACACACAGCGACTCGCGCCCACACACAGCGACTCGCGCCCACACACCCACTGCGGACGCGGCACACGAGTTAGAACCTGTGCGCAGCGTCCGAAGCGCGTGTGCGGAACCCAGAACCTGTGTGCCAGGTCCCGGCGCGACGGCCTCTAAGGCGGCCACAACCCGTGTGCGGCTGCGACAACCCGTGTGCGACGGCCACCACAACCCGCGTCCGGCCACCACAACCCGTGTGCGGCCGGCACAACCACCTGCACGGCGGCTAGCGGGTGCGCAGTACGGCGACGCCGGCGGCGCGGTCGTGCAGGCCCTGTCGGTCGGTGTTGGTCACCACGGCGGGCACCACGAAGAACAGCAGCACCGTACGCACCACCGCGCGCGGCAGGCCGACGAACGCCGTGCCGTCCAGCCGCGTCACCCGCAGCCCGAACAAGGTCATGCCGGGCGTCATGCCGAACGCCGCCGTGGGCACCACGGTGAGTAACGCCCAGGCCAGCACGCTCCAGTTGCGCGGCAGCTCCGGCGCCGTGAACGCCCCCGCCACCAGCGCGCTCAGCAGCAGGTCCAGCACGAAGGCCAGCGCCCGGCGCCCGAAACCGGCAACCGAACCCGCGCCTTCGGCAGGCAGACCGAGTCGTTCGCCGGGATAACGCACTGCTCCATCCGACGGATCGGGACTGCCCTGCTCGGGCGACCCCGGAAGCCACGATCCGGTCCATCTCGTCACAGGTTCCAACCTAGACCGTCCCCCAAACGGTACGGTGATCACGAATGCCCGCCAGCCCGTTAACATGCGCGAAACCTTCGAGTGATGGGCGGGCAACACGGCACACATACGTTCGCCCCAGTTCGGACCGGCGACGAGAGCCCCCTGCCTGCCGCCGGCGCACCATACGAGCCGAGTAAAAGGGAGCCACCGAGAGTGTTCAGCAACACCGACGAGGTTCTGCGCTACCTCTCTGATGAGGAGGTGGAGTACGTCGATATCAGGTTCTGCGACCTGCCCGGCGTCATGCAGCACCTGACTGTCCCCGCGTCCGCTGTCGATGCGGACTTCATGGAGGACGGCATCGCCTTCGACGGGTCCTCGGTTCGAGGTTTCCAGGCCATCAACGAGTCGGACATGGCTCTGTTCCCCGACCCCGCGACCGCTCGGATCGACCCGTTCCGCAAGCACAAGACGCTGAACCTGAACTTCTTCGTGCACGACCCGCTGACCGGCGAGCGCTACAGCCGCGACCCGCGCAACGTGGCCCGCAAGGCCGAGGAGTACCTGGCCGCCTCCGGTGTGGCGGACACCTGCTTCTTCGGCGCGGAGGCCGAGTTCTACATCTTCGACTCGGTGCGCTTCGGCTCCGACCCGCACCAGCAGTACCACCACATCGACTCGGTCGAGGGCTGGTGGAACACCGGCCGCGACGAGGCCGGCGGCAACCTCGGCTACAAGGTTGCCTACAAGGGCGGCTACTTCCCCGTCCCGCCGGTGGACCACTACGCCGACCTGCGTGACGACATGGTCAGCAACATGATCGCGTCGGGCTTCACGGTCGAGCGCGGCCACCACGAGGTCGGCACCGCCGGCCAGGCCGAGATCAACTACAAGTTCAACACGCTGTTGCATGCGGCCGACGACCTAATGCTGTTCAAGTACCTGATCAAGAACACCGCCTGGGCCGCCGGCAAGACCGTGACCTTCATGCCGAAGCCGCTGTTCGGCGACAACGGCTCGGGCATGCACGCGCACCAGTCGCTGTGGAAGGACGGCGCGCCGCTGTTCCACGACGAGTCCGGCTA
>Ga0137415_10000444_pt1 | contig 39224 bp, 36 predicted proteins | sample CZODoug3_1_1_16f_FD_183082 | JGI IMG/M metagenome (GOLD analysis project Ga0137415, IMG submission 183082) | Vadose zone soil fungal communities from Angelo Coast Range Reserve, California, USA - CZODoug3_1_1_16fungal (Hybrid Assembly) | ecosystem: Environmental > Terrestrial > Soil > Vadose...
GGAGATGCGGGACGCAGTCATAACGGACCATAGGGGTCAGGTGATCTTCGAGCAGAAGAGCGTCGAAGTTCCCTCGTTCTGGTCCCAGACAGCCACAAACATCGTCGCCTCGAAATACTTCCGCGGCAGACTCGGGAGCCCTGGAAGAGAAAGTAGCGTCAAACAACTCATAGGCCGCGTCGCAGGAACCATCGCTCGCTGGGGCAAGAAAGGAAACTACTTCCTCGATGAAGAGGAAGCTGAGACGTTCGAGTCAGAACTCACACATATTCTCCTACACCAGATGGCCGCCTTCAACAGCCCTGTCTGGTTCAACGTGGGAGTCGAGGATCGACCCCAATGCTCTGCATGCTTCATCAACTCTGTCCAGGACGATATGCGATCGATTATGCAGCTCGCCCAGACGGAAGGCATGTTGTTCAAGTATGGATCCGGAACAGGATCAAATCTCTCATCCCTCCGATCGTCAAGGGAACACCTCTCGACCGGTGGGAAAGCCAGCGGCCCTGTCTCGTTCATGAAGGGTTTCGACGCGTTCGCAGGCGTCATAAAATCCGGCGGACGGACCCGTCGAGCAGCAAAGATGGTCATTCTCAACGTTGACCATCCCGACATTGAGGAATTCATCTGGTCAAAGGCGAAAGAAGAGAAGAAAGCCTGGGCCCTAATTGACGCAGGCTACGACGGAGCCGTTGACGGAGAAGCCTACAGCTCCATCTTCTTCCAGAACGCCAACCACAGCGTCCGCGTCACCGACGAGTTCATGCACGCCGTGGGAGAAGACAAGGAATGGAAGACCCGGTACATCACAAACCACCAGGTAGCTGACGTCTACAAAGCCCGGAACCTGATGAGAGAGATGGCCGAGGCAGCCTACATCTGCGGCGACCCCGGAATCCAGTTTGACACAATAGTCAACAAGTGGCATCCATGCCCGAACACGAATCGGATCAACGCGTCCAACCCGTGTTCCGAGTACATGTTTCTCGACGACTCCGCGTGCAACCTGGCCTCCCTGAACCTCATGAAGTTCAGAACCATAGACGGCGAGTTTGACGTCGAGTCCTTCGAACACGCAGTAGAGATTGTAATCAGCGCCCAGGAGATTCTCGTCAGCAACGCCGGCTATCCCACCCCTGCCATAGAAAAGAACAGCCACGACTTTCGTCCGCTGGGACTTGGCTACGCAAACCTAGGTGCCCTGCTGATGGCGCGGGGCCTCCCCTATGACAGCGAAGAGGGCCGAAACTACGCCGCAGCCATATCGGCCCTGATGTCGGGTCGAGCATACGCAGCATCATCGCGAATCGCCAAGAGACTCGGCCCGTTCAAAGGATACGCGGTGAACGAGAAGCCATTCCTCAACGTCATCGACATGCACCGGGCACACGCGTACAAGATTCCTTCTGAGGGAGTCTCCGCGGAGCTCTTGAAAGCCGCCCTCAAGTCCTGGGACGATGCCCTCTCACTAGGAGAGAGATTCGGATTCAAGAACGCGCAAATATCCGTCATCGCGCCAACGGGAACGATTGCGTTCATGATGGACTGCGACACCACCGGCATCGAACCTGATATTGCGCTGGTCAAATACAAATGGCTCGTCGGAGGCGGCGTAATCAAGATTGTCAACAACACCGTTCCCGAAGCCCTAACAAAGCTCGGCTACTCCAAGACCGAAGCCAAGGAGATTCTCAAGCATCTCGAAGATCACGACACAATAGAAGCCGCCCCGCAGCTCAAAGAGGAGCATCTGGCCGTCTTCGATTGCGCGTTCAAACCTGCTAAGGGGACGAGAAGCATCCACTACATGGGCCACGTCAAGATGATGGCCGCTGTCCAGCCCTTCATCTCTGGAGCAATATCCAAGACTGTGAACATGCCCGGCAATGTCTCTGTCGAAGAAATCGTCGAAACCTACATCACTGCGTGGAAGATGGGATTGAAAGCCATCGCGATCTACCGTGATGGCTCCAAGAGAACCCAACCGCTAACCACAACAATCCAAGACAAGAGTAAAGCAATCGAGAAGACAAAGGAGCAAGTTGTCTTCAAGCCATTCCGACGCCGACTCCCAGAAGAGAGGAAAGCGACGATCCACAAGTTCTCAATTGCCCAGAACGAAGGCTACCTCATGGTAGGCCTTTACGATGACGGCACGCCTGGGGAGATATTCGTCGTGATGTCGAAGGAAGGAAGCACAATATCGGGATTGATGGACGCGTTCTCAACCTCCATCTCCCTAGCCCTACAGTACGGGGTCCCATTGAAGGTGCTCGTCAACAAGTTCACCCATACACGATTCGAGCCGGCGGGCATAACTACCAACCAGGATATCCGATTCGCAAAGTCAGTAGTCGATTACATCTTCAGATGGCTTGGCTTGAAGTTCCTTCCAAAAGAGGAACAGGACGCGCTCGGACTCGCAAGGACAACACTAGAGAATGGAACTCAGGTAAAGCTGGTTGAGCCAGCTGGGTCAAAGACTGCGACCCCGATTACCCAGGAGATAAAATCGCGCGAGACTCCCGAGTTGGCGACTCCTCTCGCGAGCTTCGACAACCAATCTGACGCTCCCGCTTGTGAGAACTGCGGGATGATTATGGTCCGGGCAGGGTCCTGCTACAAGTGCAACAACTGCGGCAACACAAGCGGTTGCGGCTAGAGACATAGTCTAGGCCTTTTCGACCAGTAACGTTAACCCGTCAGTTTCCCTGACGCTCACATGAGTCCCTCTTTGTATAATCCTTTCTGACGTCTTGGCAGAGAACTCTTCGCTGTTCACAAGTACAGTGCCAGTGGATTCTGTAATGTCAGATGTAGCCCGACCAGTCGATCCTGCCAGCCTCATGAGAGTCTCCTCAGTCAAATTAGACGGGGGCTTAGTCTGGCCAGAAAAAGCGTAGAATAGAAACCAGAGGACGATCCCTCCGACAATTACCGCAATGATACCGTACAACGCAAGGTCGATAGCACTCATACAGTATTCCTCCGCAACTGCAAAACCCGGGATTAAGTCTTACTGATTACTACTATTCAGAGTATTGAATATCTCTCAGAACAGTTTCACGTCCCGACGACAAAGAGGCAAGATCTACGATAATCACATTGTGTGACTACGAGATGTGAACCGACATTATAAGCGGCGACAGCACTGTTCCATTCCTGAGGCGAAAAATTCATGAAATGCGTCACGCGCCAAAACCCCGAGAAGATCGAGACAACCGTCACCTGGATCAACAGGAACCCGTTGAGACTAACTCTCCGTTAGGAGGTGAGAGGGATGGGCGATGTTACCATACCCCGAAACGCCACCGTGAAACTGGCAAAGGTCGACGGCCAGCTTCACCTGCTGGAGAGAGCTAGGGTACAGGCAGAAGGAGAATCGCCCATCGAGGTTTCAGGCGAAGTAATCTGTGAAGGAGATGCCGAGATCGAAGGTAGCCTCACTTGTTCAAGACTAAACGTTGATCACGGTAGAGTCCAGATATCGGGAGACCTAAACTCCACAGGTGAGATCGACGTCGAACATGGAGAGTTGCGAGTGGCCGGATCTCTTGCCGCCGATTCAGTAGAAGTTGATGACCGACTGGTCGTTGGGAAGTCTGCGACAGCTCACGATTTCGATGTCGGCGGAACGCTGGATGTTGGAGGTTCGATTAGTGCAAGCAAGGTCGAGGTCGGAGGGTCGTTCAGGGTTGAGGGCGACGCGAATGTCGAAGCGATCGACGTCGGTGGACGGGTCGAGGTCAACGGTCAGATCAAGTGCGTAAGACTAGATGCTGGTGGAAGCGCCCAAGTTGGCGGTGGCGAAATCTCCCGAACAATAGACGTGGGAGGCTCCTTCACTTCCTTGAAATCGTTGAAATTCGACAAGATTGACGTTGGAGGAACCGTTACCCTGGACGAGGGAGGAGAGGGTGGAACTATCGATGTCGGTGGAAGATTCGAGAGCAGAGGGAACTTGACCTTCGAATCCATAGATGTCGGAGGGACAGTTGGCATTAATGGAAACGGGGAAGGAGAAGACATCGATATCGGAGGCATGCTTGAAGTCTCCGGCCATCTCCACCTGCAAAGGGGTCTCGAGATCGGTGGGAAAGCCCGAATCGGAGGGGTCCTAAAACTCGCCTCTCTAGAGGTAGGTGGAATGATAGAAGCGGATCTGATAGAGGCGGAGGAGGAAGTAGAAGTTGGAGGACGTTTGCGCACAACGAAAGGGACGAAAGCGAAGACGATAGAGCTCGGTCATCGATCAGAAGCAATCGGCGTCTTGGTTGGCGGGCGTGTGAAGATTGGAGACAATGCCCGCGTTGAAGATGTCTATGCTGATACTGTGGAGATGGGCGAGGGGGTCAGAGCCGGAAACGTCTACGCCAAGAATGCACGATTCGAGTCTCGCTGTCGGATAAGTGGAGAGGTAAGGTACAGCGATAGGATCGAGGCAGAACCTGACGTGGAGTTCGCAAAACCTCCGACAAAGACAAACGATTTGCCTAAGCCCCCTCTCTGAGTTGGCTGGGTGTGGCGAAACGGTCTCGTGTAGACATCTATTCTGAGATACTAGAAGCTCTCAAACGCAGAGGTCCCACCAAGATTACGCGAGTCTCATATGCCGTTGGTCTTCCAGTGGACCGGATCAAGAGGTTTCTCACCGACCTTTCTTCTTTCGGATTGGTCAGAATACTAACGGGTGAGGATACGTCGTATTCGATAACACATCGTGGGCTCGAGTTTCTCGAAGCGTATTGGAAGCTTGCGAGTTTCCTGAAATTCTTGGGAGAGAAAACAACGCTCGAAGGCGATTCTGGAGAGCTCTAAGCTACGTAGCTCCTGTATTCTTTCTCAAATTCCCTGACAATCTCGAACTTCGGCAGTCTTCTAGATCTTGACTCCCCGTGATGCTGAAAGGTTATCTCCGGGAACATTACAGCAGGACCGTCAACCGCTAGCCTGGTTGCTGGGTGGTCAGGTCCTAGTATTCTAGAGCAGATCTGGCGGGTTAGACGTCGGACATCCCCCTCATCTGCATAGCCAAGAGTATGGAGGTATTCGTGGAGCAGAGTGTAGAACACGTAGGCGTTGATGTAGCGTCTATCCTTGGCAAGATGAGTAATCTGGTCTAGCAGGCTTCTGTTCATGACGATGAAGTTGGACCCCATTTGATGGAACGCTCCGATGTAATCGGGCAGGTCCGCGAGTCCCAGCATTAGTCCGGTGCGTCGTCGGCCTATGCTGGTCTTAACTGATCTCTTGACGAGCTGGAAAACTTCTGAAAAGTTGAAGCTACGATCGAGGCTCTCCGACACATCCAAATTGTTCTGAGATGCTTCCATTCGAGAATTTTTCCTAAGCACGTTGACACGTGCTCTAGAATGATTTTTGGCTCAGCGCTATATAAGGACTGGATTTTGCATCATCCAATCAGAGGGCAGGCGTGTCCCTGGACAATAGTAGAGACGAGTGGAGTAGCGTCATTCGCGCCATCGAGGACGCGCTGCCCATCTACGAGTCCACTAGCGAGTGGATATCCTTCGGGCTCGCAGGCCCTTTGAGGCGAAGAGCTGTCGCGTTTCTCCGATCCCACAGGAGAGAATGGGTCTTGGATTCTGGTGCGGGTCCAGGGGTCTCCAGCCGGATGTTGCTGGAGGATGGCTTCGAGAATATTATAGGACTGGATCCCTCGATTCACCTGCTCAGGTTTGCAGGATCTCGTCTAGGACGCAGGTTCTGTCCGATAATCGGAGTTGCAGAGAACCTTCCCTTCAGACCAGGCTCTCTGGGAGCTGTGATAACCTGTTTTGCTCTAAGAGATGTCGCGAGCTTGGATCGAAGTCTGGATGAATTCGCGCGTGCTACAAGGCGTGGCGGTGCTCTCGCGGTTGTTGACATTGGCAAGCCTGACAGCGCATTTTGGAGAGCCCTGATTGACTTCTACATTTCACATGCTATGCCCGTTCTAGCCCGCTTTTCGATTCGCGGAAGGACCCCTGGCATCCCGTTCAGGATGATCATTCCGACCTGGAAGAGGTTCCTGACCAACAAGCAACTCTCGGATCTTATTGAACAGTCATTCGGGCCGTGTGCATTGAAGAGTTTCCTCTTTGGAGGGCTGGTGGTCTTCGAGGCTGACAGATTCTCCGTTTGGAAGGACGTCCTTCAGTAAGACCTGAAGAACTGCAGGATAGAATCCGAGTTTAGCAGGCTTCGTGAAGAGTGGGGCGGGGGAAAAATCGACCACCCGGGTGGGTCATAGATTAGTTAGCAGAGAAGAATGGTTACAGGAAAGGAAAAGTTAGGAGGAAAAATAGTTACAGAAAAGAGAGATTGTCACGAGAGAAAGTTACGGGAGGGACAGGTGATCTTGAAAGAGGCACGGTTGGTGTCTTGGATATTGAATGCTATAGTTCTTCTCGGTTGAGGATTCCGTGCATTGTGCTGCTAATGATCCGGACGGATAGGTAGGATAGGACGAAGACAGCAGCCATCACAGCTGCTATGCCTAAGGCCTCAATCCCTAGCTGTTGTAGAGCTGGTGTTCCTCCGCCGAACAGAAGTCCGTCAGGAATCGGAGAATTCCCTGGCGCGACCGGGTTTCCTGACGCAGCCGCAAAGGTCCTCTGGGAAAAGAAGGCGATCATCAGGACGCCGAATAGTCCGCCGAGTAAGTGTCCCGGGAACAAGCCGACAGGGTCGGAGAACCATTTGAATCTTGAGAACCATTTTTCACCGGCGAGGAAGAGGGGTCCGCCTATCAGTCCTAGAATCACTGCGCTTCCTGGGCTAACAAAGCCTGCGAGCGGGGTTATGATGATGAGCCCCATGAGAACTCCGTTCGTGGCATAGATCAGGTCAGGCATCTTCTTCGTCATCCGGTAACGGAAGTACATTATTGAGAGAAAAGAAGACGCGGCAGCAAGGAAGGTCGTGAGGACGACAGTCATGGCTGAGTTGTTGAACGCGAGAACACTGCCGGGGTTGAAGCCGAACCACCCAATCCAGAGAAGCAGAATCGACAAGGTCAGCCACCCGCTATTCAGCTTGTACGGTACCTGAACGCTCTCTATCCGTCCCCTCTTCTGCTCCTCTCTCCAGATCTGCAGGACAATTCCAAGCCCTGCCGCTCCCGCGGCCCCGTGGACTACGAGTCCACCCGCGAAGTCAGCCATGCCCATGCGAGCCAGCCAGCCTTGAGGATTCCAAATCCAGGCTGCAGGGAGATTCCAGATTAGGATGAAGTAGACGATTGAGTAGGCGAAGAAGGCTTGCAGTTTCATCTTACGCAAGACAACGACCCCGACAAGGGCTAGGGTGACGGAGGCAAAGGCTGTCTCGAAAAGAAAGTAGGTTCCGGTCGTCAGACCTTGACCGGTAGTAGACCACCAGGCCCCGGTAAGTAGCTGGTTGGCGTCGGACGAGAAACCTCCGAGGAAGAATCCGTTGTAGCTCGGGTTTCCAATTATCCCGCCTAACGTCGGGGCGAAGGCTGTGTTGAAGCCGATAAAGGCCATCAAGAATATGGCTGAGCCCGTGATAAGCATCGTCTTCAAGAGGCTGATTTCCATATCAGCGCCCAGCTCGCCCACCTCGAGGAATCCAACCGAGACCGTCATTATGAAAACAAGAAGTCCGCAGATGATGACCCAGAGATTATTCGCAAGCATAACGTCTAGGGGAGGAGCCATTATCCGTTCATCCTGCCCCGAGTTCTGGACTCGTGTTGAGATTTAAGCTGGGCGCACGTTTCCACTAGTTCGCCACCCTCGACCCAGTAACATGCAACTTACAATGATCCAGGCATATCTTGGATCAAGATGCCAAGTCAACTAAACCGTCTATTCCGGCTTTATGCAACCAGAAAAAAAGTCTCGACCAAAAACATGCGACCACTTTCTCACGACAATAGAGAGCCTGTGGACAAGAAACATAATCCTGACGGGACCAAGAAATCGTCTAAGAACTCACGTCGCTCATAATACGTTAAGGTCAAAAAAATGAGGGAAGGGTATCTAGGCCTCCCTTGGGGGGCTTCTAGTACCTTCGATGCTTTTGGTAACAGTCCCTGCAGTAAACTGGTCTACCTTCTGTTGGCTGGAAAGGAACTTCAGTCTCCTTACCACAGTCAGAACAGACGACTTTGTGCATTGTTCTGGGACCACCGTACGACCCACGACTCATCGGCCTAGTACACCTCCTATAATCCGCGATACTCTTCCAGTCCCTTTACTAGGTTATAGACCTTCGGAAAGCCTACAACGTACTAGAATCGCGCTCTTAATTGGCGCTCAACGGAAGTCTTCTAGAGGGCGCCATGCCTTTTCAGTGCCTCCACGACCTCGACATGATTCTTCTCTTTGGCAAACGACATAGGGCTCTTTCCTTCCCCGGTCCTCGCATTGGGGTCAGCTCCGTTTGCAAGGAGGAAGTTTACAAGTTCGACGTTCCCGTTCTCAGATGCTCCCATTAGAGGTGAGAACCCGCCTTCGTACCTGTAGTTGACCTGCGCGCCTCGTTTCACGAGCAGCTTTGCTATCTCGGTGTGATTGTTAGCCACTGCCCCAGTCAAAGCTGTGAAACCTGTCGTATTCCTCGCAACTGCGTTAACGTCCGCGCCTTTCCCAATGAGATACTCTGTTGTTTCCTTCTGGCCCAAATATGCTGTAAGAGCGACAAGCGCGAAGCCGTCTGGAGAGTAGGCACTTGCGAGTGAAGGGTTCCGATCTATGAGAGATTTGGCGCGGTCGAGCTTTCCTAGGGTCGAGGCTTCAAAGATATCGAGTTCGGTTTTCTCGGTGGTTATTGCCTCCGCGATATTCCTCTGTCCGTGGTAGAGTGCGAGGACTATGACTGAAGTGCCATCCTTTGCCTTGCTGTTTGCGAGGGCTGGGTTTGTTTCTAGAAGTTGGTTGACTTTCGATAGATTGCCTTTCTGGATGGCTTCCAGGAACTCATCTGTTTGCATACTTAGCATAGCTAATCATTAGCCATGCTAATATATATACGTTAGTGGGCGCTTATTCTGGAGCGCGAATGACAAAAGAACTCAGCCTCGAAGAGGTAGGCCGAAGCCTCCATAGCAACGCTATCCATCTGCTTCGTCGCGTTAGAACGGAAGATTCAGCAATGGGAATCGGACCCGCGCAGGCCTCCGCACTGTCAGTCGTAGTCTTCGGCGGTCCTCTCACATTGAACGAGCTGGCCGGGGCAGAGCAGGTTCGGCCTCCAACTATGAGCCGCGTGGTTGAGGCCCTTGTCAGAGAAGGACTCGTCCGACGAGAAATAAACAAGGAGGATCGGCGCTCGGTCAAAATCTTCCCCACAGATAAGGGAACGAAAATCATGCAGGAAGGACGAACCCGGCGAGAAAAACGACTGATCAAGCTACTCTCTCAGCTCGGTACCGACGAGATCAGATGTCTGGGAAGATCCACAAGGATCCTATCAAGAATCCTAGTCGCAGATCATTCCTAGACAGGTACGGAGTTGTCTTTCCCAAGCCGCTAGCTCATCCTCAATCAGACCCATTTCGCTTGATGAATCCTCTGCGGCAGCTCGAATCTGCCGTGTCTTTCTGATAGACACCTCGGATTAGTTCTCTCTTTTGCACACGGGGCAGAAAAGGAATACCGTCGCTGGTTCTCGGAGAGGAGTATAACTAGGCCCTTTGTCCTGTTGTAGAATGGCAGATGGCGGAGCCTTTTGATCTGCAACGAGTGTGAAGAGTCTCAGGCATTTCCAAAGGATATTGTTGAGCTCGAATCCTCACTAGGTATTCCTCGCGAAGAACTCATGGTTGACATGGAGAAGGGGAAGAGATGCATTCTTTGTGGGTCCCTCCTTGAGCAAGGTGCCATAGCTCAGCCTATCGAGAAAGACTCAACTAAGTTGACAACTGGAGAGAAATAGGCTATAGCTCATCTCGAGTCTAAGCGCCTACTAGTCGGTCACCTGACGGAATGTTGAAGCCACTTTTTGAAATACGATCTTCTCCGAGAAACGAATTCTTCTGGATGAGGATCGTGAAATAGTACAGAAAAGGGTGATTTGTGGTGATTTTAGCTCAAAACAAAGGTTGTTTTGCTTGATTAGCTCAGAATACAATAGTTTTATATCTTAAGAACGAAATAACACGTTACAGGTGAATTCGGACGCCTAGTAAGCCAAAGAAGAAGAGCAAGAAGTAGAAGTGGGGCTTCTTACTCTCAATCAAGCCTAAGTCCCACTTTTTTCTTAAGTCGCTATAGATTATCGGTCTGAAAGCATCCGTCTGAATCCATCTTGATTGCCTGTGGCCGAATGTGCTCAGACGAGGGAAATCTTTCCTGGGATTGTCACACTATAATGTTCATCGACTCGAGCGAGACTCCGCGTGACCGAACCAACTCCATCGTCGCCCGCCACAGTTCTTCAGTGGCATTGACAAGCTCGGTTTGAGTCGACTCCGCGAAGCCGGCCACGATGTCGATGAGATTTCGAAATCTCCTAGGCTGGTCTTGGCACTCGAATAGTTGTTTCCAGAACCAGCTTGTCGTGAGCACATACTTTCTATTGTAGAGGAATACAACCCTTGCGGTGTCCCAAGCCATGTAGAACGCTCGAGTCCTAAGGTCGCGCGAGTCACCTTTGATGTGCGCGTTGCGGACGGCAGCGAGGGACTCGGTCATCGTTTCGGCGGCCCATCGCAATTCCTCAGTGAAATCTGCCCTGTCGTTCTCGGCGACGGCCTTCTCCAGTTTTTTCAGCCAGTTGTCACGATCGAATAATACAATCCGGTTCCGGTATTGGTCTGCCCCGAGTGGCCAGTCCCAGCCTACTCGTGTGGCTTCTTTGAGAAAGTTTGATTCTTGGAAATAGTCTATCTCGACTAGTAGACCATCGTAGACATATCGCTTGTTTTTGACCTCTAGACCATCCGAGGCCACGCAGAGTATTTCGAGGTCTGAATATGGACGGTCCAATTTCTTGGCAGTGGACGCATAGATGCAGATGGCAAGGACTGCGTCCTTGTGGGTATCAAGGATTTGGGAGGCGATCTTTCGTCCCAATTCAACCCGTTCTTCGTGCGAGACCTTCCTCAGCGGAAACCTCGGTGTCGAGGATCCATCTTCTATTTTTCGCATTGCATTATGTGCTCGTACGGGAGTTCAATTCCTTCTCGTTTCAGCACCGCATCATTACGCCTGAGAAATTTTTCAGTTGCGCCCCAAGTTCGAAGCTCCTTAAGCGAGTTCTCGTACCCGAAACGGATTGTTGTTTCGAAGTAGGTGACTTGAAAATCGTGAAAGCCATTTTTCCTCATTATTGAAAAGAGCTGGTCTGGAGTCCAGGACGGCCAGTGTTTGACGAGAAATGCTCGAGGCTCTGCTGCCGGGGAAGATGACCACTCGCCGTGGATCATGAAGCCTCCAGGTCGGAGGATCCGATAGAACTCTGTCAGAGCCTTTTCCAGCTGCGAATCATATGGTAGGTCGCATAGTAGTTCGTTCGAGACTATGATGTCAACGGATTCAGCTTCGATTCCTCTGATCCTTCTCGCGTCTGACCTGAACGAGCGAACTCGTTTCTCCAATCCGGCTCTTCGAAGCTCCTGACTTAGCTCCTTCAACCAGCCAGCGTACGGTCCTTTTGACGAATCTATGGCGATCATTCTGACCTCTCTCGGAAGCCTTCTGAGCAATGGTATAGTGAGCTGTCCCTTCCCACATCCCGCCTCAAGGATCAGCCGGAACCTTCGCCGACCTATCCGTTCAATAAAGTGCGCCGCCAACAGGTCGTAGTATTTGGACCATGCCTTAGAGAGGTCTGACGGGTTTCCGGCTATGATCTTCCTCCCCGAACCCTCGAGGCTTCCCGTTTTTAGTGATCTCCTCAAGCTCTGCGACACGTTCTTCGCCATTCTCAAGAGTCCGCCTGCATATGTTTATCTTGGGAAGCACAATCAGCCCTACTCAGAATCTGATTAGAAATGTCTGAAACACCCGTTTTGATTCTGAGAGAAGGCACCTCCAGATCTAGAGGAAGGGACGCCCAGAGAAGCAACATAATGGCCGCTAAGATAGTTGCAGAAATCGTCCGATCGACCATCGGACCCCGAGGGATGGACAAGATGCTGGTCGCGGGCATGGGCGATATTGTAATCACAAACGACGGAGCCACGATCATGAAGGAAATGGACGTCCAGAACCCTGCTGCCAAAATGATCGTCGAGATATCAAAGACCCAGGACAGCGAGGTCGGCGATGGAACAACAACCGCAGTAGTCCTCGCGGGCGAATTGCTCGCAGGCGCGGAGACTCTTCTTGACAAGGATGTTCATCCCAACGCGATCATCGACGGTTACAGGAATGCTGCAGGAAAAGCGCAGGAGATTCTAGAGAAGATCGCCATTACTATCAAGCCAGACGACGAGGTACGTCTCAAGCAGGTCGCGATGACCTCTCTAAACACCAAAGGTATCTTCGGTTCTCAGAACCGTTTCGCCGAGCTTGCTGTCGAGGCGGTTATGCAGGTATCAGAGAAGAATGATGGCAAGGTAAAGGCTGACATCGATCTGGTCAAGGTGATGAAGAAGCACGGAAAAAGCCTGGAGGAAAGCGAACTGGTCAACGGGATAATTATCGACAAGGAAGTATCCCACTCCCAGATGCCTAAGAGCGTGACTAGTGCGAAGATAGCATTGTTGAATGCGAAGCTGGAGATCGAGAAGACGGAGACTGATGCAAAGATCAATATCAACAAGCCGGAAGAAATGTACCAGTTCATACAGGAAGAAGAAAAGCTCCTCCGAGAAATGGCCGAGCAAGTTGCCAAAACTGGCGCGAACGTTCTCTTCTCCGAGAAGAGCATTGACGACGAAGTTCTATCTCTTCTCTCCAAAAAAGGAATCCTCACCCTCAAGAATGTCAGCAGCAGCGATATGGAGAAGCTAGCAAAGGCTACCGGCGGTAGCGTCGTGGGTACTACGAGGGATCTCTCGAAAGAGGCCCTCGGTTATGCTAAGCTGGTTGAAGAAGTGAAAATTGGCGATGACAAGCTCGTCTATGTCCGTGATGCGAAGAATCCCAAGGCGGTAACCATTATGATACGAGGAGGCTCAGAGCACGTCGTTGACGAGGCTGAGAGGTCCCTGCATGATGCGCTAAGCGTTGTTAGAAACGCGGTGGAAGACGGGAAGATAGTCGCTGGTGGAGGCGCTCCCGAAATAGAGCTATCCAAGCGTCTGCGAGAATACGCGATCAAGGTCGGAGGCAGAGAACAACTCGCCGTCACCGCATTCGCAGAAGCGCTGGAATCTATACCTGTAGCGATTGCTCAGAACGCAGGAATCAACCCGATAGACATACTCGTTGACCTCAAGTCCAAGCATAACACCGTTCAGAACATTTGGTTCGGAGTCAACACCAAGACTGGAAAGGCAAGCGATATGCTGAAAATGGATGTAGTTGAGCCATTGCGAGTGAAGACCCAGGTGATCAAATCCGCGGTTGAAGCGGTGACGATGATCCTCAGGGTCGACGATGTCTTCGCGTCGAAAGGTGGAAGCTCACCGGGCCCCGGCCCAGGCGGTCCTGGAGGAATGCCTCCGGGAATGGGCGGTGGTATGCCTCCCGGCATGATGGGCGGAATGTAGTAGGCGTCACATCAAGATAACCGTCTGATTGTTCTCCTTCTCTCCAAATGGGAGGGTCGGGGAGCCCTGTATTTTTCTAGCGATTCTTTCCTTTTTTCGGGCCTTCTCTGCCTGCCATCTTCTTCCGTTTCTTCTGCCAATCGGGACGAGTCATTTTTCTTCAGGGGCAGGATGCTTGTTCTCTCGCATATATCTGCCCGATCTTTCAGAGATTGAAGGCAAGATTCGGAGTCAAACTACTTATTTCGTTAAGACCCGTAGTTACTCATGCTTACTACTGAGCAGAATCTCGCCCAATTGCATGGAACGCGAGAGCACCAAGATAACGCTCTGAGTGACGATGAGAAATGGAAAGCTGTCTTATCTAGAAACGACAGCTTCGATGGAGCGTTCGTCTTCGCCGTTCGCTCGACCAGGATCTATTGTAGGCCTTCATGTCCAGCTAGACGTCCAACCAAGGAACATGTGACATTCTTTCCTGGATCGATTGAGGCCGAACAATCTGGTTTCCGGCCGTGTCACCGTTGTCAGCCTCGCGAAGCGGGACTATCTCCGAAAGCCAAATTGGTAGACCACGTTTGCAAATACATCGAAGCCAATCTTCAGGGGAAACTTACCCTTGCAACCCTTAGTCGTCAAGTCGGCCTTAGCCCCTATCATTTCCAGCGGACTTTCAAGAGGGTTCTCGGGGTTTCGCCTCGCCAGTATGTGGATGCTCGTCGCATTACTAGGATGAAGCGGTTTCTAAGAAGTGGGGAGACCGTGAACAATTCTCTCTACAACGCTGGCTTCTCTTCCCGAAGTCGCATATACGAAAATGTGCCCCGTGGGTTCGGAGTAAATCCCGGAGAATTTCGCCGGGGAGGTGAGGGCTTGCAGATTCGGTACAGCATCATCGACTCTCCCCTCGGCCGGCTGCTAGTCGCAGCGACAGATAGAGGCGTGTGTGGTGTCTGCATTGGGGACTCGGACGCGTTTGTCGAGCGATCTCTCGCGGAGGATTATCCTTCCGCACTTCTAATTCGAAATGATCAAGGGATGGAAGAGTGGACTGGGACGTTCGCGAAATACTTTGATGGTGAGCATCTCGCCCTCAACGTTCCTATTGACGTGAAGGCAACCGCGTTCCAATCGCGAGTCTGGAAGATAATCCAATCCATTCCATTCGGCAAGACGACCACCTACGGTCAGATCGCCAAGGAGCTAGGCGAGCCCAAAGCGTCACGTGCCGTAGCAAGAGCTTGCGCAACCAACCCAGTTGCACTCGTAATTCCCTGCCATCGGGTAATTGGCAAAGACGGCAATCTGCGCGGGTATCGCTGGGGTAAAAGGAGAAAGCAGACTCTGCTCAAGCTCGAACAGCCGGTTGACCCCGGCACGATTCAAGAATAACCCCTTGCATCCCGAGCATTTGGCTTACACTTCGACAATGTAACTATGAATCAAAAAAGCTCGCACGATTTGGGGGCTCAGGAGCTTATCAGTAACATATGGGTCTACACGATGAGTGGAACTTGCCAGAGATTAATGTCGATATGACGGGTAAGACTTGTCTCATTACTGGCGGGAATTCTGGGATAGGTAAAGCTACAGCTCTTGGACTCGCAAGAATGGGAGCGAATGTCGTAGTCGTCTCTCGGAGCAAGGAGAAGGGCGAGGCAGCTCTAAACGAGATCATCGCTAAGAGTGGAAACCAGAACGTTGAGCTGATGCTGGCTGACATGTCCTCTCAGGACTCTATCCGCAGATTGGCGAGTGACTTCAAGGCGGGACACGAAAAACTGCACCTACTCGTCAACAACGCCGGAGTCTATCTAACAAGGCGCACCACCACAGTGGACGGTCTTGAATCGACCTTCGCCACTAACCATCTCGGACCCTTTCTCTTAACGAACCTCCTGCTTGACCTACTCAAAGCAAGCGCTCCATCTCGAATAGTCAATGTCACATCGGACGCCCACAACGGCGCGAAGGTCAACTTCGAGGATCTTCAAGGCGAGAAAGAATTCTCAGGCTGGCAGGCATATGGCCAATCAAAACTAGCAATGATACTATTTACTCACGAGCTATCAAAGATGCTCGAAGGCACGGGAGTTACTGTGAATAGTGCGCATCCCGGAGTTGTTAGAACCAACTTTGCCAATAACAATGGTCTCGTGACATTCGGTTTCAGACTCATGCGCCCATTTTTTCTAAGTCCTGCAACCGCAGCTAAGAGAATTCTATACGTGGCCACGTCTCCTGACTTGGAAGGCGTGACCGGGGAGTACTTCACCAAGATGCGCGCGGTAAAGTCTTCTCAAGAATCCTATGAGGATGACTCTGCCAAACGGTTGTGGCAAATGAGCGAGCAACTAACGAAGCTACCTACCTGATTCTGTGCTCATGAACGCTTGTGCGAATGCGCTCCTGAAGGAAGGGGTGATTGGTAAGAGCTTGATTGATTCTGGTGCTTTCTGGTTCTATTTTCAACTGGTCTTCTAGTATGGCAAGGCCCTGGAAGCGATCTCGCCTTTGCTATCGGTGGTTATTGTTGCAAGTCGTTCGGCTCTGACCCGGAGTTCTCGTCCAGACCACGTTGCCCGTAGAGTCGTCTTTCTAAGCTGTCTCTCATCGTCTTGTCTTAGGAATTCAAGACCGATGAACTCCACCTCGGTCAGTTCGAATGGTCCGACTGAGGGCATTCACATTTCCCCTCGGTTGCGAGTGGCATGTCAATGTGGGGGATGTATTAGGCGTCATGGTACAGTTGTCTATGTCGGGTCTCGTGCAGACACTCTAAGGTCTCGCATTAGTCAATTGAATCAGGTCAGGTAGTTCCTTTGCCAGGGTCTTGTCTTGGTCTTACGACGATTGCAACGAAGAATAAAGCTAGTGCCGCGAAGTCGATTCCGACCCTTACGAAATCCTCGGTCGGTGAAGGTAGAATATAGTCTAGGAATGTCTTTATGAAAAAGAGGAAGAATGCAGTGGCCACCATGATCAGGGCAGGTTGTTTTCTTCTTGACCAAGCGTACAAGGATAACGAGAAGAGGATGAGTGCGAAGATTCCCCTACCTATTTCCAGTAGCTCGGTCGGATCGGTTGGAGAGCCTGACACTATCTGACTTCGCTAACCTGTCCATCCCAATTCGTCTTAGCTGGGTTATGCTAGTAGGTCGGCTAACCTTTCAGCCCATCTCTCCCATATTCTCGGATGATAGCTCCTAAGGAGTGCTAGGATCCTTGCTCGGTCCCCTCTAACAGTATAGAACACGAACCCGCCTTCTCTTCTAGGTTGTACGAAGCCCGCTTGGGATAGCCTCTTCATGTGCCAGTTGGTCGAACTCGCTGAGACTCGGGCGAATTCGGAGAGTTTTTTTTGGGTTGCCAGTGGGTTCTTGATGAGGTAGAGCACAATATCTCTCTCGGTCTCTTGAGATAGAATGCTTAGAATTTCGCGGTCTTCTACTCTCAGGCCTTTGTCGGCGTAGAAGCGTTTGTAGAGGCCTTGCCGAACCGAGACTACACTGCGTTCTCGTTCCAGCTTGTACAGGTGATACTGGATGACACCCATGGCTAGGTTGAGTTCTCTCTTGATCTTTCTCAGATGGGTGCCGGGATTCGCTTTGATGAACTCTAGAATGCGGACTCTATTAGAGTCCTGGATTTGCACTACCTCGGCCGATTGCGCCGTTGCACGCTCCACGGATACCGTTTGTTGAGGGAGTGAAAAATGTTTGGGGCGTGTCTGGATCCGAGTTTTGTCGATGCTCGGGTAGGGTTTCTGAAGAATCGGGGTAATCTGGACTGTCTTCTGTGGGGATCTAAAGAAAAGAAGGAGTTGGATTGGAATAGGGCTTGTTGGCTACATTCTGCCTGTGGACTGGAACAAGGCGAAGATGTTTCCGTCGGGGTCCTTGAGAACTGCAAAGTATCCCACGGTTGGGATTTCTTGTTTTGCAGTGACCACTTGGGCGCCTAGGCTTGTGGCTTTGGCAGCGGATTCATCGATGGAGTTGACGGAGAAATAGTTGACGAATTGTTCGTTTGGCGCGTTGCGTTTGAAGAGTCCGCCCATGGTCTCGTTTGCAGGCGCGTCTTTGTGAGCTATGAGCCAGTATTCTTGTTCTCCCCATTTGGAGAACTTCCAGTCGAAGAGCTGCTCGTAGAACTTGCTTACAGTTGCGGGGTCGCTGGCGGGTATTTCGAAGTGAACTAGGCTGTGTAGTTTTGGCTGAGGTCGGGTTGTGACTGTTGATGCTTCCATGAGATTTCAGCAACGTCAGACATTCGGGGGCGTCTCTTAAACGTGGCCTCTACTCGCACTACAATGTGGCTTGGAAGGAGCAGTCCTAGGATATGCAGCTCGAACCGTTGTGGAACACCTCTGATCGGCGGCCCCGAATAATCGAGCATGCCGCCGTCGACAGCTTCGTTGTCGGTCCGACCGGAAACCCGCTCGGGGCCAAAGTCCCGACGGCTTGCGGATTGGATTCGACTCTGTTTTCGCTGTAACCCCATTGAGTAATTTCCGGTTATGCTAGAGATAAGGGCTGACCGAGGCGCTCTTCTAGTGGGAACGAGGGCCGGCTCGATCGGGAAGAAGCGATGGCAAAGGGCAAGGCGGCTGTTATTCTGGTGATACTCGTCATCGGTGCAATTTCGGGCTATTTCTTCTATACAAGGTATGTTCAGGGAACGGTCGTTTTGAGTATCTCCGACCCGCCTCTGGCACAGCTCGGGAGCGGTCGGCAATATGACCCAAGCATTCTTCACATCTATCTCACCTTCGCAAGGATGGAGATCCATCAAGGGGGCCTTGGAAACCCTAGCAATAGTAGCTGGTACACGATAGTTGGATCTCAGAAAACGGTAGACATGATTTCGGTTCTGACCGTCCCGGAGACTCTAGGTAGCGCGAGACTCGCTACAGGAACCTACGACGAGCTTCGCTTTCCAGTGTCCGCTGCAGTGGTTACTTTTTCCAATATTGGAAATGTGACATACACCATACCGAGCGGTTCCCTCAAAGTCTCTGTAACTGGTGGCGGATTCCAGAGTTCTCCAGGTGCGACCGTGAATCTTCGATTAGCACTGTCTTTCGACGATAATGAGATCCTTGCCATGAATGGACGCTTGACACCCCATGCTACCGCCCAGATAGTAGCGTAATTTTTCCCCTATTAGAAAGACGATGAGGCTATTTCTTCGTCTTCTTCGGTGGCAGCTTGCTGGTCCAGTCCAAGGACCGGGTGACCCATATTCGGACCGTCTCGTGTTGGTTTCGCCAAGCGTTCGGAAGTACGACGTATTCCTTCATGGGCTTGCCCTTCATCGGTTCCAGCAATGAGGCGCCTTTCTTCTCGAGGAGTTCCTTTCGACTCTCATCAGACAGTCGCACGAATAGGTCGTCTCCAAATAGCCCCGCGAACATGTTTCCGTTAACGAAGGCGGATATATTTCCGAACATCGGCCGAATCGTGATACGAGGATCGTCAGGTAAAATGGATCTGAAAAACTCTTTGGAATCTTCATTGGAACGCGGAATTTTCATTCGAGTGCCTCGAAAGTTAGCGATAAACCTAGCTCAGAGACTTTAGGACGTTCAAAGCTTCTCCGACGTGTGCGGTTGCGCGAGTCTGGGATGAGAAGACGTGTCTGATAATTCCCTTCTTGTCAATTACAAAGCTCACTCGGCCGGCAAAAAGGCCCAGTGTCTTCTTGACCCCGTAGGCTTTCCTCACCGAACCGTCCACGTCACTGAGCAAAATGAAAGGCAAGTGATGCTGTTGAGCGAAGTCTCGATGAGAGTTTTGGCTGTCGGAGCTTATTCCAATCACTTCTGCGCCTAGATCCGTGAACGCTTCGTACGAGTCTCGGAACGTGCAAGCTTCCGCGGTGCAGCCGCGGGTGAAGTCTTTCGGGTAGAAGTAAACGACCACGTTCTTCTTTCGAAGAAAATCCTCCAGAGCAACGTAACTGCCGTTGCTGGTGGGTAGACGGAAATTTGGTGCGGTGTCACCAACGGTGGGCAGTTTGTTTGCTTCCCACAAAGGAGCTGCGGGAATGGAGAAGAAGAGGTTTTCGTTGATCATTGGGCTAGGAAAGAGCTAAGCATACATCGTTGTAGCACTCGTCTCAAGAAATTGGGCTTTTCCGGGATAATACAAGCGGGATTGACAAAAGCCCGTATTGAAGCGCTAACAGACGGAATATTCGCCACCGTGATGACTGTCCTAGTCTTGGGACTCAGAGGTCCTGACCCAAACCTTTCTGAGCCGGACCTTGCGAGCAGGATTCTAGGACTCTGGCCGAATTATCTCGCCTACGCATTCAGCTTTGTCGTATTGGGTGTGTACTGGATTGGCCACCACAACCAGTTTCACTACATCAAACAGACTGACAGAGTATTCCTGTGGGTCAACATTCTCTTCCTCTTAACCATCGGTTTCGTACCCTTCTCTACATCGTTGCTCGGGCTCTACCCTTTCTCACCTACTGCGGTCCGAGTCTATGGCGCAAATCTGACGGCGACAGGGCTGGCACTCTATGCTGTATGGTGGTACGCAACGAGCCGGCATCGTCTTGTTGAGAAGGACCTCGACCCTCACATCGTGAGTCTAGCCAAAAGGCGAACTATTACTGGGCCAACAGTTTCCCTGCTCGGAATCGCTTTCTCATTTCTCGATACTCGGATAAGTCTAGTACTCTACCTCCTCCTCATTCCGTTCTTTATTCGACCAAGCCACATTGACATTCATTTCAGAGGAGGCTCTCACAACTAACTCTCCAAGATTCCTTCGCCTTGCAGCGTCTGGCTCGCGGGTGAGACCAAGTCTGTCTTCCTCGATGTCGCAACGTCCTTAAAGCCCAATCTCAAATCCCGCAGAGGGAAAAATCGCACGAGTTGTAGTGATTGGTTGTCCGCGACGGTCCATCGATGGTTGAGGCCCAATCTGTCTGGAAGGTCTACCAGACAGGTACGTTGAAGGTTGAAGCTCTTAGGGGTCTCGACCTCAATGTCCGGAAGGGCGAGATGGTAGCTGTGATGGGCCCTTCGGGTTGTGGGAAGACTACTCTCCTCAACTGTCTCTCTGGGCTTGACGACATCACCAAAGGCAAGGTAGCTATCGAGGGCGTTGACCTGGCGACCATGTCCGATGATCAAAAGTCCGGGTTTCGTGCTCGAAGAATGGGTTTCATCTTTCAAGCTTACAATCTTCTTCCTGTGTTGAGCGCACAGGAGAACGTCGAGCTTCCCTTGCTCCTGGCAGGGGTGTCTGAAGCCGACGCTCACAAAGAGGCTTTGAGTGCTTTGAAGATGGTTGGGCTTGAGGAGTGGCGGCTTCACAAGCCTATGGAGCTTAGCGGTGGACAACAGCAACGCGTCACCATTGCTCGTGCTCTTGTGAACAAGCCGGCGATAGTGTGGGGGGACGAGCCGACTGGGAATTTGGACTCTGAGAATTCTGCGGAGATTGTCAAGTTGTTGAGAAGTTTGAACCGGGATTATGGGCTGACCTTCGTGATAGTTACCCATGATTCTCAAATTGCCCAAGAGACTGATCGAATAGTCTCAATGAGAAATGGGCAGATAGAGAAAGAGACAGCAACCGGAACCAAGTCCTGAAGAGAGGCGCGAACCGTTGACGGCAGAACCTAGGCTGCATAGAAGACCACTCTTTCTTGGCCTAATTGTCTTCCTTTCGGTGATTGCCCTCGGGGAACTCTATGCTCTCTATCTCAATTATCAAAACAACTTCTTTCTACGGCAGTTCGTCTCAGAAAACCAAACTAGGCTTCTAGTGCAGACCACGGGACTCTTAGTCTTGGGGCTCGGGGCCGCCTATCTATCCTATCTTTTTTCCCGGGCCAAGCCCACAAGCAGAGCAAGGCGCTACTCAAAGAAAGTGCTCTCCTTCTCTCCAGTTGTCGCAGGTCTCGCCGCTCTGCTCATTTGGTTCGGCGGTCTTAGCAGTATTGTTGGTGGCTCGACCATTGGCTTTGAAATCTACATCGTAGTTGTGCTTTTGCTGATTTCGCTTGGTATGATGCTTCGGGATCGGCTTACTTTCAGAATGGCACTACGCAATTTCACCCGGCGGAAGACCAACATGGCGCTGGTCATTGCAGGATTAATGATCGGAACGGCGATGATCTCCGGGTCCCTTGTAACCGGAGACACTCTCACGGAGCTTTTCACCCGTGGCGCCTACTTCGGTTACGGCCATGCCGATGAGGTTGTCTACGCGAGAAACAGTACGACATTCGGGTTTCAAGGGTCCCCCTACCAGTACTTCGGATACAATGTCTACCAGACTCTTTCGACCGGACTTTCCAAGAGTTTGGCCGGACCAGACGTAGTGGGAGTCACTCCAGAAATAATAGAAACAGTCAGCATTTACGACGCTAACAAGGGAATTGTTCAGGCCGGTTCAGCGCTCATCGGGAGCTTCTCCAACGCGTCCCGTGTTCTGGGAGACTTTCATTCCGCATCTGGAGTTGTAATCCCATCCACTTTCAAGGACACCGAGGCTGTGCTAAACGACAAAGCAGCTCGAGACCTGAACGCTACTCTAGGCGACACGGTCACTGTCTACTCTGCGCAACGCCTCACAGCTCAACACTTCAATTTCACTGTCGTGGGAATAGCCGCCTCTGACGAGAGGGGCTCGTTCACACAGGGAGACGACGTGTTCGTCACGCTCGACTCAGCTCAACAGTTTACCGGCCATCCCAACTCCGTCAATTACATTGCCATCACGAACATAGGAGGGCTCAGAGGCTCCATTCCATACAGCCAAACTGTGGCTCTTGCGGCGAATCAGACTCTGAATAACCTATACTCGACAACTCCATCGACGATTACCTCGACGTCAATAGGATGCAAGACAGACCCTTCGATGACTGTGACGCCACCTGCGATTCCGTGTGCATTTACAGAGAAGAAGATCTCAGTCGACAACGCCACCGATGGCGCGAAGTCCCTTTCTCAGTTCTTTCTCATCCTAAGCTCATTCGCGATCCTAGCAGGCATCGTTCTGATTCTCAATATTTTCATCATGTTGGCCGAGGAGCGGAAATCGGAGATGGGAATGGCCCGGGCGGTTGGAATGAGGAGAGGTCAGCTGACTAGACTATTCCTGTTCGAGGGCAGCCTCTACTCCACAGGCGCTTCCATCGTCGGAGTACTGGTGGGAATCGGTGTAGCATATGGCATTCTATACGCGATCGGAAACATTTTCTCAGCGTTCATTCCCTCTCTGAACGAGTCTCTGGTTCTCAGCAGCTTCACTATCAATCCGGAATCACTGTTTGCCGCGTTCACCGCGGGCGTGCTGATCACCTATGTTACGATTCTTCTCGCTTCTTGGCGGATAAGCAGGCTCAACATCATCCGGGCAATACGAAGCATTCCCGAACCACCGCGGGGAAAGAGAACCTATACTCTACTGCTAGTAGTCGGCGTTGCGATGGCTCTCACAGGAGTCGTTGTTTTCCAGGCCTCGTTCGCGGCGAAGTCCGCCCTGGAAGCGCTTGTGGGACCGAGTCTCGTCATTTTCGGAGCTGGACTCATCTTGTCAAGGTTCCTACGCAACCGTTACGCCTTCACCCTCTCGGGTTTGGCGCTTCTTGTTCAGTGGGCGGTTCCGAGTTTGTCATTTGACAGCCCGCTTGTCGCGAACTACAGTTTCGGCCCGGAGGTCTTCATAGTGGGAGGGATAATCATGGTCGTCGCCTCGGTCATAGTTGTAATGTACAACACTGATGTTCCGTTAAAGACTCTGCGCTTCCTCCTTCGTAAAAGGCGAACTCTGACCGCCATCTTCAAGATCGCCCTATCCTATCCTGAAAACAAACGCTTCCGGACGGCCGCTACCGTTGCAATGTTTGCGCTCGTCTTGTTTACGGTGTCGGCCGTTGCTGGTATTCAAGCCGAGTTGAATGCATCTATCAGCCAAAGCGCCAAAGATCAGTCAGGTGGATATGACATCGCCACAAACACAGCTCCGATAGCAAACCTGACCTCATCAGTAATGGCGGATGCAGGGTTGAGCAACAAGATTTTAGCAGTTATCCCGTTTACCACGGTTCTGCTAGAGGTGGCACATGATTCATCCACGTCTCAGGACTTTCCGTTGACCCAGCTAGCGGGAGCTGACCCGAGCGCGCCAGGGGCTGACAATTTCTTCACGACTAATTCGTTCAAGATGCTAAGCATGGCCACCGGCTTCGGATCGGCTACCGAAGTCTGGAACGCTGTCAGAAGCAACGAGTCCTATGTCGTATGGTCCGTATCATTTGCGGGAAACGGACGTCCGAACCCCGGCGACAACCTCGTCCTCGCCGCAAGGCCTGCCGGGAATCTGGTGTTGAAGTCGGTGAAGGTTCTCGGGGTTCTGCGTGGATTGTTCGACGGAATAATCGGCGTAAGGGGACTTCTGAAAGACTCGTTCAACGTCGACTCCGGTACCTTGGGGCTTGTAAACGTAGCAAAGGGTCTGGATCCTGTTAATGTTGCCAACCTGTTGAAGAAGGATTTCATTCAGCTCGGCATGCAGACCATCGTTATCGAAGTGACTATTGAACAGGGAGAGAGGATTTTCCTATCATTCTTTGGATTGTTCGAGGGCTACCTGGCTTTGGGCCTGGTCGTTGGAGTCGCAGGCGTCGGAATTATCTCGATACGCTCGGTTGTTGAACGGAGGAATGAGATTGGTATTCTTCGCGCCCTAGGTTTCAGAAAGAGAATGGTCTTGTTGGCGTTTCTTCTTGAGAGTAGCTACATTGCCCTACTGGGAATCATAATCGGAGTTTCGCTAGGCGTAGACTTAGCTTACGCGTTTACGGCTCAACCTAACTCGGGCCTCTCGTTCGTGATCCCTTGGACGCAGATTGTCGAAATTTCGCTGGCATCATACGCACTGGCAATGTTGTCCGTGATTAGCTCAGCCCGCAAAGCCTCGAGGATTCCACCAGCGGAAGCCCTCAGATACACCGAGTAACCTTTGATTTACTTTCCCCTAGTTCTCTTCGTGGTTTCGCTTGCTGCTTCTTTGAGGAGCCTGTTGGTGCTCTCAGTGCTTCCTCCGAGTTTGAGGGTTTGTTCGTGTTGATCGGATAGTCGTTTTGTTGCCTCGATGAGGTCGGTGCGCCGTGTCTGTTCTGCATTCGCGGATAATTGGTTCATTGTTTTGGTGGCTTCCTTCAGTTGTCCCGCGGCGAGATGCTGGTAGTATTCTTCCAGCCCTTGGTAGTATGTGAATTCCGAGGTGAGGTTGTTGTTGATTCCTTCTGAGAACTGCTCATCATTCTTGGCCAATCTGACCTCGACTGGGGCGTTGATAGTCTTCTTTTTGTCGTCGATCGTGTCAGAGTACGTGACCTGAATGTTCAGCAGTCTTCCATTGAATCCTGCGGGTATTGGGACTCGGCCCCATATCTTTGCAACCGTTTCTACAGCGTTTATTCCCACTGGAGGTCCTTTGTAGTTGAGGATCTTTACATCGGAAGTTCCGAAATCTACGTTTATGTTTCTGGCGCCGACCTCGTTTACCGCGCTCTCTTGCATTAGGCTGGGGAGCTTGAGTTTCTGGGCGTCGGTGATGTTGTGGAGCGTCCCGCCGGATGCGTCTGCGAGGGCTTTCAAGATTGACTGGTTATAGTCGGCGCCTATCCCGAACTCGATCATCTGGAACCCAGTCGGCATCTTTAGTTTCGAGTACTGTTCGGGCTTGGTGACGTCTGTGGGTTCGCCGTCCGTAAGAAGCACGATCCATCCTGGAAGCCGGCTTTTTTGTGCTATTTCGAACGCTGATTGGAGTGCAGCGTAGAGAGCAGTCAGACCCGACGCTCTGATCTTGGGAAGAACCTCTGAAAGTCGGGTTTCAGGGTAAGCCTGGACTGTGCTTGAAAACAAGACGACGGAAACTACGTTTCCTGAAGGAATACTCTTCACGTATTCCTGTGCACCGTTCTTTGCGAGCTCGATTTTCTGGCCGTCCATCGACTTGCTAGTGTCGAGGACTATTATGTGGTGGAACCCTTTCGCTTCAGTACGCCTCTCGGCGACCAGAGTGATCTTGAATATCGCGTCTATCTTGGAGTCGAACGAGTAGGAGTGGCTGAGTTCGGTTCTAGCTGACAGTGTCACAGTCTAACCTGCTCCATCTTATCGCCGTCGAGAATCAATACGCCTGCAGATCCACCGTGATATTTGCTGGAAAATATCGTGATCACCTTTCCACCGAGGTCTTCTCTGAACGCGTCAACGACCTCGTGACCTCTGATGATTCCTTTTAGCGAATTGTTAGCTAGGAATTTTTCTGTTACGTCGCTTCCATAGTAGTATGCTCCGTCTCCTCGTACGCTTGGCAAGAAGCCCTCTATCATGTCTCTAGGATCGTTCCAGAGCAGTTGGAACGCCGTCGGATCGTCAGGGTTCAGGTCGGGGAACGGCAAGTCTGCTATCTGAGATACGGTGTCAAGTGTAGTGGCTATTCCGCCATGGAGGCAGAGATAGTTGTTCACAACGACAGCGTAGGGCATGGCTTGGAAGAACTCTTTGAAACTGTCATAGGCGGCCTCTCCTAACTTCTCTGTAACCTCTTCGAGAAAGCCGTAGTAGGGGTTTGTTAGAGGGCTCTCATGATTTCCCCTCAACATTATGATCTTGTTGGGGTCGTCTAGAAACTTTGAAGCGATTAGTCCGAGGTTCTCCACGCCGGTCTCTCCCCTGTCAACGTAGTCGCCTAGGAAGACAACTAGGTCGGCATCCTCGTAGAACTTGTCGAATACCGTTTGAGTAACGTCGATGGCGGTATGTGTGTCTCCGACGAAGATGACTCTGTTTACGTCTCTGGGCTCGAGGAGTGGTTTTCCCATCTTCTCCTTTGCCTCTCTGATGAGCTGGGGAGTTTCCAGGGCTTCAATCATTCACTCGTGAGCCTCACGATAGTGCCGGTACCGAACTTTACTATACTGTTCGGTTTAACCTCGACGCTATCGTGAACCTGCTGGAATTCCTTTCCGTTGTAGAGGAATGTGCCGTTCTTGCTGTTCAGATCTTTCAGCATCAGCTTTGCCCCGTCCATTGTGAGCTCCGCATGTTTTCTCGAGACTTCTTGATCTGGTATGACGACCACGTTTTCGGGGCTACGTCCGATACTGACGACTGGGAAGTCGTCGAACTCTATCGGGACCTTTGACTTGATGAGGGATTGGGCGGGAGTGTTCACGAAAACCATGTAGTATCGTCCGTGCCCGATCGCTGGGGTGGTGGCCGATGGGCTGAATGGGGTGTATGGGGTAGGGGTTGGCAGGAAGGGGGTAATTTCAGGTTCTGGTAATGGGGGCTCCGGATTTTTCTCACTAGTGTCGAAAGAGAAAATTGTCGGTTCAGGGGGTGTTTCCTCAGCATCTATCTTCTCAGGTTCTGAAGCTTCTAGTGGTTCAGGTTCTTCTAGTTCCTTCGGTTCCTGTTCTTCTAGTGGTTCTGCGGGCTTCGGGGTCGCCGTGTCTCCAGCTCTGGCTCCACCGCATGATATGCATGCTTGTTTAGAGTCAGGATTGTCGGCCCCGCACGCTGAGCACGTCCAGATTAGAGTCTCCGCGGACTCCGCATCCAGATCAGGATCTTTCTGCTTCGCCTTATGCTTCATAGATGGACGCTTCATAGCTGCACTCTTCCGTTTTACCCCCTTCCGGGCATGTAATTGCGCTGGAACGAAAACCTCCCGGTGTCGGTCACACCGTTGATTACTAGGAATTTGAGTATGGCAAGTCCACTCTTAGGAAGGCGCATGCTCCGCGTTGCCGCAGTTGAAGAAAGCCCGCAGGCTTCCCTTCACGCGGGCCTCTTTCGGACCGTTCCTCACAGTAGTGCTCTCTGTGCCTATCGCTTTCCTCTTCGGTCTAGGAATACAGGGTGATCCCTCAGCATACATCATCGGACTTGTCAGCCTCGGGGTTCTGACCTCTTTAGATCTGCGGGGCGGGATTCCAAGAGTCGGGGTCGGTTTCGCTGTTTCGTTTCTCGCTTCGCTCTATGTCATCGGACACTCGGTCGCCGGACAAGGCTTGTCGCCGTTGTCGTTTGGAGATCCGTCCCTGTTCCTCGTCGCCCTCCCCCCCTCGATAGCAGTCCTCGTGGCGGGTCTTCTTTTCTCGCGGACAACGCCTTACAAGATGATCAAGGCAAATGTTGTTGCGTCCGTCGCGTTGGCGGTTGGGCTGGGCTTGGGGTCGGCTTTGAAGGCGGGTTCAGCTTTGTCGGTAGATTCGCTGACTATCGTGTTTTTCATTGCGCTTGGTGTAGCGGCGAACGTTGCGCAGATGGTTCTCTTCCATTTCCTCGACAAAGTGTGGCGGACCAAGAATCTCTCGATGTCAATGATGCCTACGGCTTTCTTCACCTTCAATCTATTGGCTATCTTGGGGTTTGTTGCTTCTCGAGACTTGAACCAGCTCTATCCCTTCGTTTCGTCTCTGGGGTTCTTGCCTGCGTTGGCGTTTGTCGGAGTTGGCTCCACTAATCTTGCGCAGAGAATCTCGTTGGGATCCAGTCTTGGACCAACAATTACCATATCGGGTGCACCGATTGTTCGACTGGGCAAAGAACAAACAATCAAGATCGCCATCCAATTTAGCGGACAAGCGAAGAAAATGGCTAGGATCGTGGCGACAATCATAAGGCCCGGAGGTAGGACTGAGTCGCTGAAAGTATCACAGGTTTCGGCTGGAGAGTACAGCGCTCGCTACCGGCCTGGCGCCTCAGGCAACTACGCTGTGCACGTTACCGCCACTAGCAAGGAACGCCAGACAGCCAATGAATCGTTTTCCTTCGACGTCCAATCACCTCAATCGAGTCCTCCTCCCACAGCATCGAATCCGCCTATGCAGATTCGTCGACCTCCTCCGCCTCCAGCAATGCCCTCCCCTGTGCAACTCCCTCCACGTCCTGTGACACCCTTTGTCAAGGGAAATCTTCCAAGGTTAGATAACTGGGACCCGAGAGTCTGGGTCGGGCAGGAAGTTCACAGCTACAAGATAACAGAGCACCTAGCCACGGGGCTCACCGGCTACGTCTTCCGTGCCAGCTTTGGTCAGGCGGGAACTGAAATGGCAATAAAAATTCCAATCCTCAGAACTGGGACAGGTGCGGCTGCCCTCGAAGAGACCATGTCGGAGGCCACCCGACTCTTGGAGCTGTCCGAGCAGTCGAAATACGTCGTCCAGCTCAGAGGAATCTTGGTGGATCGACTCAACATTCACGAGATCGTCAAAGGCGATTCACAACTGTATCTGCGCAGTCCCCCGGCAATAGTAATGGAGTTGATGAAAGGCGGTGCGGCAAAAGGGCTTCTGGAAGACCCATCGTACGACTCGCTGTACTATTCCGAGAAATGGGGCGGCATAGTCATGCTCATCGGGTACATGATCGCGACTGGGCTCGAAACCATTCACAACGCGGGTTTCGTACATCTTGACGTCAAACCGCAGAACATCTTGTTCAACCTCAAACCCCCGTCCACTGGACAGGAGATGAGAGACCAGATGAAATCTGGAACTCTTCTCCCGAAGCTCGCTGACCTCGGTTCCGCCGTTCGTATCGGAGGCAAAGTCGGCCAGTTCACATCGGAATACGCCCCCGGCGAACAAGTCCTGGGAGATAGTACTGCATCTTCAATGGACATCTACGCTCTAGGAGCAACACTCTACAATATGCTGACGAAGACCCCTGTTAATTCCAAGAAGCTCATCGAGTTGATGAACGCTATGACAAGTAATCCCGGGTCTGGGAGAACGGCGAGCGATCTGAAATCGGCTTGGAACTCCTTCAATCCGGATTTCGATAGGATTGCGAAGCTCGCACCGGCGGTCTCTGTCCTCAAGAAAATGTTGGACAAGGATCCCCGCAGAAGACCGCCGGCCGGGACCGCGGCCGCCTTGCTCCATGACCTTGGAGACAAGTCTCTATCATAGATTATCGAAAGCTACGGAGGATTTCCGGACTGCTGGGGGCGCCGTCCTCTCACGAATTAGATTACGATTGCCTTGCAGACCTAAAGATGATCTGGGTTCAGTTTAGAGCAAGGGGTTCGTTCTCACTTTATGCCTCTTGATAGACCGCGGCGCGATGGGTTTCAGGCATGAACGCATACACCTTGCCATTCTTCCGATTGAAGGCAACGGTGTGAGTTCCAGCTTCAGTCGTAACTGTCTGGATCTCCTTCATAGATTTCATGTCGAAGACCTGTATGACCCCAGGATCTCCAATAGTAACGTAGAGGTGGTCGAGATCTGGGTTGTAGAATATGACATCAGGGGTTCCTGCATGTTTCGACCGCTCTGACACTTTTTCCGATTCAAGGTCGACCTCGTAAAGGCGACCTTCATCGCAGGCGCAAAACAGACGTCTCCCCCTACGGTCCAAGTCGAGCCCATGCGGCCCCACGGCTGGAATATGATAGGATCCTGCTAACCCGTCAGGGTCCTTGGCGTCAATTATGGCTATCTCGCTCGGGGTCGGCGATGTTCACGTAGAACCGTTCCGTATCGGGATCGAAGACGGCCCATCTTGTTCGTCCAGGAACAGTCACATCTGCTGTCATCACTCTCTTAACCACGTCGACGATTGAGACGGTTACCGGGTCTTGGCTGTCCGGCTTTGGAACGTTGGCAGCTAGGAGACTGTTCCTCGAGGTGTCGAAGGCGAGTCCGTTGGGCCTACCGCCAACTTTGATCTTATGCAAACTCCAGTCCTTTCCGTGGTCGAAGACGCCGACCGTATTCTCTCCACGGTTAGATGTGAAAACAACGTCCTTTTCGTTAGATACCAGAACCCCTGCGACGCCCACCAGGTTTGGAATCGATCTGAGGTACTTGTCTTGGCTGCAATCAATCACGTCGACGCTATCGTTCGAGGTGTGAGCCACGTATAGGATTGAGGATCGGAGGTGCACAGCGGCATGATCGAAACCCCCTCTTCGCTGATTTGGGGGAAGTTCAATGTAGCCTAGGTGCTGAAGGGGTAATGCTGAGAGCCTACCATGTAGGCTGGGAAACGTTGTACTCGAGCTTCTGTGTTCCTTCGACCTTGAGCTGGCAGAATTTGTAGAGCGCATCATAGGTTGGGAACTGGAGTCTCATGTTGTCGAAGTCGTCCTTTGCGAGGTTTCGGAAACCGTGCGCCACGGCTTCGAGACCAGCTGATTCAGGTGGAGCGTCTGGAATCTTCGCATCGGCCCCTCTAACAATCTTGGCTAGTTCAAGCAATGCCGGGTCTGTTAGTTTGTACTTTTTGATAATGTGGTCGAAGCTGACTCGTTCTTGGCCGTTCTCTTTGTAGTGCGTCAATTCTACGTCTTTTGCGTCATAGGGTATCGCGCCCGTTTCCTTAACGACTTGGAGGATTTTCTCCGGGGGGACAAACAGAAATTCCGGGTTCTTGTCCACGAACTTCTTGATCAGCCAGGGACAGGCTATTCTGTCAACTTTGGCCTTTTCTCGGGTTACCCATTTCATTCATTTGACACCTATAGATGTTCTACATAGATAGAACATCTACACATATAAGGCTAACTCACCAGTTGGGCTTTCGAGGAATCGATTGTTGTCGAGGCTCATGCCCCATGGAATGAAGATCGGTGCAGTGTCGCTCTGGCTGCTCCTACTGCTCTCAGAGAAACCGATGTATGGGTACGAGATCATCCGAGAACTGGAGAAAAGATTCTCAGGCTACTGGAAACCGAAGGCTGGAACCATCTATCCTGCGCTAGAGAAGCTCGAGAAAAATCACCTGCTGACAAGCCGAGTTGAGTTTCGAGAAGAGGCTCCTGACCGGAAACACTACGCGCTTACCGACGCAGGCCGCGCTGAGCTTGCAGGCACTATGGCGTATTGGACGAGAATGACCGAGATACTCGAGACCTATAGGGAAACACACCAGTCGATATTCCGCCACAAAACCGAACTCCGAAGAAGTCAGCTCTCAGAGTTTTTCACCAATCTTGCGGATTCCCTTCGTGGCAGATCAATCGATGTCAAGAAGCTGTTTCCTGAATCCGAAACGCCTGCGCGGATTTCTCCGACTGACCCAGTCAGGTTGAAGTTTCTTTACGCCAAGGAGAACCATAAGTTTGAGATTCACATGGAGCTTGAATGGTTGCCCACCGAGAAACAAATTTCCTCTCGTCGGTAGAAGACATCCAAATCCCCGGAACTAGTCTAGCACGACAAAGGGGGAGCTGTTTGCCTTTCGATTGGATGACTAAAGACGGAAAAGTTGTCCTCATCGAGAAAGCGGTCCGCACTGTCCCCTACGGTTTTCTAGGAGTCTTATTTTCAGTCTACTTGAGCCAATTAGGATTCGACGCGTTTCTCATAGGCGTAGTCTTGGCCTTGACGGTTGCTTCGAGTGCGATCTACACTCTTGTCGCGAGCATATTCGCTGACCGTCTGGGCCGCAAGCGAACACTGATCTTCTTCGCCCTTACTGACGCACTGGCTGGGGCTCTTCTCTTCTCCTCTGATTCAGTTTGGGCACTGGTAGCTGCCGGGATCATTGGCAACATGACTGTAGGAGCGGGAGAGGTTGGCCCATTTCTGACCTTGGAACAGGCGATTCTTCCAGGAGCGTCTGATAGCAAACGGAGAACGTTAGGCTTCAGCGTATACAATCTCGTAGGGTATGTTGCATCTTCCGCCGGAGCCCTCCTCGTCGGCCTACCTCAATACATTGGTCCCGGCATAGGAGGATATCGCCCCCTATTCCTGACATATCTCGCATCAGGCCTGCTGGGAGCATATCTCTACTCCAGACTATCGATAAGGGTCGAGAAGGAAAAGACCGCCTCCACTAGTATCAGCGGCTTGTCTGAGGCCTCAAAGCCAATTGTAAGAAGACTGTCAGCATTGTTTGCCCTGGACTCGTTCGGCGGAGGCTTCATCGGGATAAGCATACTCTCATACTATTTCTACGAGAAATATTCGTTGCAGCTCAGCTCGCTCGGATTGCTGTTTGCCGGGACACAGATCGTAACAGCAATCTCGTTCTTGGCTGCTGAACGCATTGCTCGCCAGATTGGCTTGATTAAGACAATGGTCTACTCACATATCCCGTCGAATCTTTTGTTGGCGATCATACCGTTCGTCTCTTCGGCTCCAATTGCCGTTGGACTACTTCTCTCTCGGCAATCCCTCTCTCAGATGGACGTGCCTACGCGTCAATCGTATCTGATGAGTGTGGTGCCGGAGAATGACCGGACCCCCGCTGCTGGGTTCACTAATGTTTCCCGGAGCATCGCCCAGACTTTCAGCCCCTCAATCGCTGGCTTCGCAATCGCCACACTGTGGCTGGGATCTCCGTTCGTTATCGCGGGTGGGCTAAAGGTGGTCTATGACCTGTCCCTCTACAAGATCTTCCACAGGCTGAAACCTTCCCAGGAAGCCTAGGCCCCAAGGTTTTCCAACCGCACGCGAGCAATTGTATCGGGAAGGAATGATAGCTGCCTGATCTGTTTACGCTCTTAATTCAAATCGTCGGTGTCGTCGCTCTAATATTGCGATAATCGGCAATAGCACCTTGATGAGTGGACCCTTCATCAACTATTCGGCCGAAGAGCGTCTCGTCGAAAAACCCTGAGACCAGTTCATTCTAGAAAGAGACACATTGAACGATTACTGAAGACTCTCCTTTCTTGCCCCCAGTCCCTCGCCCTCTCCTCGGGATAGGGACGCAAGGATGGCGTGCACTAGATTCTTCGCAGATTCCGGTGTCAACTCTAGAGCGATTCTAGATTCCAGTCCGATCGACTCGTTAAGGAAGTCAATGATTACGGCTCGCTCAGCTTGGGCGTGATCGGGGTGATCATAGGAAACGCTGACCTGGTCGAGAGGGAACCAACCGTGCGGAGTTTTTCCGCTACCTGCGACTCTTGTGTTCTCCACGATCCCTGTGCACATGGCTTCTCACATATTCCCTTCTGATAGAATGTTTCCCAAAGCTAGTCAGCTGTTCCAAGGTATTTTTCGAAGAAAGTGAAGACTTTGTTCCAGCCGTCGACAGCCTGTTCTTGCCTATATCCCGACCTGTCGTAGTAGAAGAAACCGTGGCCGGCTTTCGGGTACATGTGGAACTCGTATGTCTTCCCATACTTCTTCAACTCTTGTTCATGCTGGGCAACTTGTTGTGGGGTCGGGAACTGATCCTCCTCGCCGAATAGTCCAAGAAGCGGGCATGACAAGTCCTTCGTATATTCTATGGGTGCCACAGGGTACTTGGGGGTCAGCTCTTGTTGGGACATAACCACTCTTCCCCCCCAGCAGTCCACCGCCCCATCGAATCCCTTGGTTCTGCAGGCGACAAGGAACGTTTGTCTCCCTGCTGAGCAGGTGCCGAATAATCCCGTCTTGCCATTGCTCTGCGGAAGAGATTTCAAGTAACCCAAACTTTCCGTTATGTCACCTACGACATCATCGTCGGACACTCCTCCTGCGGCCCGTACCTTTGCGGCAATATCTTCCGGCGCACCGTGGCCGAACTGGTAGTAGATGTTGGGGCTGATCGCTAGGTAGCCATGGTGGGCGAACTTTCGAGTTGTCTCCCGATACCACTCGTCCCATCCAGGTGCATGGTGGATCAGAACAACTCCGGGGAAGGGTCCTGAGCCCAGAGGCCGCGCGAAATACGCGTTGATAACTGTGCCATTGTGTCCAGGAACCATTACGGTTTCTGCAATCATCCCTTCGTACATGTCTGTCCGATACATGTGCATGTTCGATACTCGCCCTTGTGGACGAGGAAGAGCAGGTTTGTTTAGCTTTTCCTCAGATTGCTTGGAGAGCACGTCAAGAGGCGCTGGCCACAAGGGGAAGCGATTTCAGCGAGACTGAGTCATTTTCGTCGAGTTACTCCTTGTGAGCCTCGGACCTGACGTTCCTCGATGGCCCTTAAGTACTCGATTGCAAATTCGAGCGTTCGGATTGTCATGCAGGCAACTGCTCAAGCTGGGAAGGCTGTCCAACAAGTCAAGGAATACGACCTCTATCTGGACATTGATTTTGACGCGCTGAAATTCTCAGGAAAGGTGAGAATCGACATGAGCTCAACTGGAGACATCAGCCTCGACGCAGTAGATCTGGAGGTTACAGTTGTCAGAGCGAACGGTCGAAGTGTGCCTTTCGAACAACACGGAAACGTCGTGGATATTCAGACTGGCCAATTCTCTGGACCGCTAGAAGTTGACTACAGAGGAAAAGTCTCTGAGAGCCTGACCGGATTCTACAAGGCTCCATACGGAGACAAGTACGTTTTGACAACACACTTCGAAGCGGGACACGCTCGTAGACTACTGCCTTGCATCGATCATCCAGCCTACAAGGCAGACTTCAAACTAACAGTACGCACGAGAAATGATCTCTCTGTAATCTCAAACATGCCCGTTGAATCCGAAAAGAAGGAGGGGAACAAGAAGACGGTAACTTTCCAGAAGACCCCGAAGATGTCCACCTATCTTCTCTATCTAGGAATCGGCAGATTCGAGGAGGACAAGGATCGTCATAACAAGACAGAGTTGTATACAGCCTCTGTGGTCAAGCCTGACGGCAGGATCAAGACCGATCTCGCCTTCGAGGCAGCGCAGAAATCCCTAGAATTCTACGAAAAGTATTTCGGCATTCCCTATGATCTTCCCAAGCTTCACTTGATCGCTATCCCCGAGTTCGCCTATGGGGCGATGGAGAACTGGGGCGCGATAACCTTCCGAGAGATCCTGTTGCATGCCGACAAGGACACGAGCACCTCGACGAAGAAGAGCATCGCAGAAGTAATCGCGCACGAGATTGCTCACATGTGGTTCGGCGATCTCGTCACGATGAAATGGTGGGACGATCTCTGGCTCAACGAGAGCTTCGCGACCTTCATGGCCTACAAGGTCGTCGACTGGGCCTATCCACAATGGAAGATCTGGCAAGACTTCGTCAAGAACAGCACAGGTGGAGCGATGGCTCGCGACGCTTTGAAGAGCACGCATCCCATCGAGGCCAAAGTCCGCTCTCCAGAAGAGATTGAGGAGCTGTTCGACGAGATCAGCTATGGCAAGGGTGCTAGCGTTCTTCGAATGATCGAATCCTACGTAGGTCCAGACAAGTTCCAGAAGGGCGTTAGCAGCTATCTCAAACAGTTCCGTTATTCTAACGCAGCCGGCCGCGATCTATGGAACCATCTTCAGCAAGCGTCGGGTGTTGACGTTAGCCGCGTCATGGAGGAGTGGATCAGCAAGGTAGGATACCCCGTTGTCAAGGCTTCGTTGTCGCAAGGCAAGCTGGTGCTGGAGCAGGAGAGGTTCTTGCTGTCCGGGTCCAGAGAGAGGCAAACTTGGCCTATCCCTGTCTCAATAATGGTAGACGGGAAGACCCAGCAGCTCTTGCTCGACAAGGAGAAGGCTGAGGTTAGAGTTTCGAATCCAAAATCTGTGAAGGTGAATGTTGAACGAACCGGTTTCTATAGGGTAGACTACCGTGGTGGCGAACTCCAGTCGCTCGTCTGGGCCAGCAAATTGTCCGGGCTCGACCGGTATGGGCTCGCGAACGACGCTTGGGCCTTCCTCTGCTCTGGCAACATGAGTTGGAAAGAGTACCAAAGCCTCCTTGAACGATTCTCCAATGAAGAAGAGTTTCTACCCGCCTTTGAAGTGTCTGAACGGCTCACAACCTTATTCCAAATTGCCCCGAGAAAGATCGTCGATCTCTCGCGAAATTACCACAAGTCACAGCTGAGTATACTTGAGCGGAAAAAGGACGAGAACAGCTCCCTGCTCAAGGGAACCGTGGCTGTCCGACTCGCTCTCCTAGATGATGCATACGCGCGCGAGGCCGGGTCGAAATTCAAGAATCTATCCACAATAGAACCTGACATGAAACGAGCTGCGATCGTAGGTCATGCAAGATCGTCCAACGATTACGACGGACTCATCGAATGGTACAATAAGAGTACTACAGACGAGGACCGACTCAGATACTTGGAGGGACTCGCCAGTTTCAAGCGACCCGACCTGGTCAGAAAAGTTCAGGACTGGGCGATGGCCGGTAACGTGAAACGTCAAGATATCGGGCGTGGACTACTCCAGTTCGCAACCGCAAACCCGGATGCCCATGCCGTTACTTGGGAGTGGTTCAAGGACAATGTTGAGAAGCTTGACAAAATGTATGAAGGGACAGCCACTCTCTCGGCCTATATGCGTGCATACATCTCGATTATAGGCGTCGGCCGGGTCGGGGAAGTCGAGAAACTCTTCAGCGAACACAAACTAGCTGGAGCAGACGCAACACTTGAGAGGCTAAAGATACACGATCGGCTTGCAAAGGAGATAACAAAGGCTTAGACTTCAATCACTCTGAACTTGAGCCGCAAGTTCTTGCCACTACTCCTTGGGTTGCAAAGCGTTTCGAGCTTGTTGCTCTAATTTCTTCCTAGACTATCAGGAACGTTCTCTTAAGCTCAAGAATTCTGCACGAGTAGTATCGAAGCGCTTTTGAGACAGCCTTCCTTTCGGAAGCATGACGCGTCGGAGTAGAGTTAGCATTCTTGTCTGATAGGCTGGATTCTGCGGGCGGTTACAAGCCCATCAGCGATTACGGGGTCATCGGAGATATGCACTCTGCGGCGCTCGTTGGACTTGACGGTTCCATTGACTGGTACTGTGCGCCAAGGTTCGACTCTCCTAGCGTGTTCGCCGCTCTGCTCGACTCGCAAAAAGGAGGCAGATTCCAGCTATCTCCAACGGGGAAGTTCACGACAAAGCAGAGTTATGAAGGCGACACGAATGTGTTAGCGACCACGTTCGATTCCCAAGAGGGACGCATCAGACTTACAGACTTCATGCCCTGCTTCATGGAAAAGGGAGAGCTGAAAGGATTCCATGAACTCCACAGAATTGTCGATTGCCTCGAGGGCGATCCTGGACTTAGAATCACTTTTCAACCACGTTTCAACTATGCTCGCGGAAATACGATCCTACGAGAAACCCGAGACGGATGCCTGGCGAGGAATCAAAGACACCACATCAGTCTATCCTCGTCCGTAAAGCTCCTTGTCTCGGACAAGGACCTACTGGTCAACGATTTCCGGCTGTCCCGAGGTCAGAGAATCGTCTTCGTCCTCAAGTGGGGCAACAGCTCGCCAACACCTGCAGCGAGATATGAAACAAGTAGGAAGCTATCCAAGACATTATCCTACTGGAAACGATGGGTTAGCCACGTCAAGTATCAGGGACCGTATCGGGCACACGTCGTAAGATCATGCCTCGTGCTGAAAATGCTACAGTATGCTCCTACCGGGGCTATGGTTGCGGCCGTTACCACCTCTCTACCAGAGAGCATTGGTACGTTGCGAAATTGGGACTATCGATATTCTTGGATCAGGGACAACGCTCTCTCCGTCTGGGCGTTAAGTGAGGCTGGAGCCACAAGGGAGGCCCTAGACTACACTAGATGGATGATCAATGTTCGACGTCATTCCAAAGAGAGGTTGCAGATAATGATGGGCATCGGAGGTGAGAGGGAGATTCCTGAGATTACCCTGGACCATCTTGAAGGCTACCGGCGTTCGAGCCCAGTACGAGTTGGTAACGCTGCGTACAAGCAGCTGCAGCTGGACATATACGGAATCCTCGCTGATTCAATGTACTATCTACACCGCGCGCTAGGATGGACCACCAAGCAAGTATACGAAAATCTGGTGAAATATTCGGCCGATCAGGCAGCAGCAGAATGGGAAAAACCCGACAGCGGAATATGGGAAATGCGCGAGGCGAGGTCGTTCGTGGAGTCGAAGATGTGGTGTTATGTCGCCCTCGACCGAGCGATGAAGATAGCTCGAGAACTAGGATACGACGAAGACTGGCGGAGATGGGAACCTGTGAAGAAGAAGATCAAGAGTCAGATTCTGACCAACGGATGGTCACCCAAGAAGAAGGCTTTCACGATGGTTCTCGGAGGGGACGACCTCGATGCAGCTAATCTCCTCATGCCCCTAGTAGGGTTCCTGCGGGCAAGGGATCCCAAGATGACCTCGACAATCCAGCGCATTCGAGAAGAGCTGTCCAAGGGCGATCTAGTCTACAGATACAACGTGGATGATGGCCAACTGGGAAAGGAGGGCGCTTTCACCGTGTGCAGCTTCTGGATGGTAGACTGCCTAACACGGCTAGGAAAGCTAGGTGAGGCAGAGGGACTGTTGAATCAGTTATTGAAACGGGGTAATCACCTGGGATTGTACTCGGAAGAGATTGATCCTGACACCGGTGAAGCATTGGGGAACTTTCCACAAGCCTATACTCACATGGGTTTGATAACAGCCTCCGTTCGTCTTGAAGAGGCACGTCGAAAGACTAGGTTCATGCGTTACGCCCGTGCCCTCTCCCACCGAATCAGTGGCTAGTGAGCGCGTCGGATAGGAACGGTTTTACGACTTGCCGGTCTTGTACAGATCAGTGAGAAGTTGAATGACTTCTCGATGGTTTCTCAGGTTGAACTTGGCATAGGATTTCGCAAGTCCTACCTTGATCGAATAGGCCTGATCCGGAATCGCCTCGAAGAGGTCTTCGTCAGCCCA